>Ga0208977_1000219_pt1 | contig 60057 bp, 55 predicted proteins | sample RifOxyA2_FD_184030 | JGI IMG/M metagenome (GOLD analysis project Ga0208977, IMG submission 184030) | Groundwater microbial communities from Rifle, Colorado - Rifle Oxygen_injection A2 (SPAdes) | ecosystem: Environmental > Aquatic > Deep subsurface > Groundwater | place: Rifle, Colorado, United...
CTACAAAATCATCATCTGGCATTTGTGCTTCCTTATCCCCTGCTTTTCGTAAACGGGTTTGTTGAGAGAATCTTTCTGCTTGATCTGCGGCATCATTTAATTCCGAATAACCATTGCCCAATTCGCTACCAGCAATGATGATTTGAAAACGCTCTACTTTATTTTGATCGACAACACTGCGTTTCGCCAAAGGAGAAACCGCCACTGGGTGTCCGGTAAGAAAAGCCGGACCGGCAATATTTTTACGACATTGTTTCCACAACGCATCAATCAGTTTGCTACGACTTATGATTTTTTTACTGTTTAATCCTAAAGCATCGCATTTTTTTCGCAAAGCGTCATCGTTATCCGAAAAAATATCAATTTTTAACTGTTTTTTTATTTCTGTACCATAATCAAGCTGTGGCCAGGGCTGTTCCAAATCAACATTAAATTTGCCAATGGTAAATTTTAAAGTGTTGAAAGTTTCTTGAATACATTTTTTATACATTCTTTCCACCAAAGCCATGCCTTTTTTATAATCAGCATAAGCCCAATAAAATTCCATCTGAGTGTAGTCTTGTAAATGTTCCGGACTGATGCCTTCATTGCGAAACTGTCTTCCGATTTCAAAAGTTTTTTCAAAACCAGCCACCATGAGCCTTTTTTGCCATAATTCCCCCATGGAAATACGTAAATAAACATCAATATCCAAAGCATTGTGATGAGTAACAAAAGGTTCTGCGTCCGCACCTCCGGGGGTAACTTCCAAAACCGGTGTTTCTACTTCCAAAAAGCCCTCTTGTAGTAAAAAAGAACGAATAGAGCTCCAAAAACGACTTTTAACTATAAACATTTGTCGCAGTTCTGGGTTCATCAACAGATCAAGATAGCGTTTGCGATAACGCGCCTCCTCATCAATCAGACCTTTCCATTTTTCCGGCAAGGGTCGCAAGGCTTTAGTTAAAATTTTAACTTGAGTAACCAAAAAAGATTTTTCTTTTTTGAGAGTTAAAAAAGCCGTGCCCGTAAGTTCTAAAATATCCCCAACATCACAAAAATTTTTCATAAAATCATACCGCTCTTCCCCGATGTCTTTTTGAGAAAATACTATTTGTAATTTTCCACTTTCATCTTCCAGGTGGCCGAAGGTCAATTTGCCGTGGCCTCTTTTTAATTTTAATCTGCCGGTGATAGTTTGTTTATCTTTAGTTTCAAGAAAATCATCAAAAGATTCTAAAAAATTAGCAATTTTAATCGTGCGTTGAGCTTGAGCCGGATAAGGATTGATTCCTAGTTCTTTTAACTGTTGGAGTTTTTGTTTTCTGTTCAAAAATTCATCAGGAATTTGTACCATAAAAATACTGTTAAATTAAAGACCATTACAGTTTAACAGAAAAAAGGAAATTATTCAACTGATTCAATGGTGTAGATGGTTTTGCCGTTAGGCGTAGCTACTTCCAGCTTATCGCCCACGTTTTTACCAATACAAGTTTGGCCCAAGGGAGATTCATTAGAGATTAAAAGTTTAAGAGGATCTGCTTCTGACGAGCCCACGATAGTATAAGACATTAAGTTTTTCTTATTATCTTTCATACTGACTTTAGAACCGATTTGCACCACTTTGGTATTTTTACGATGCGCGATAATCTCGCAATTTTTTATTTTTTGCTCTAATTCAAGAATGTGCGCTTCCACTACCGCTTGTTCTTCTTTGGCTTCTTGATATTCCGCGTTTTCTGATAAATCGCCCAATTCTTTGGCTTCTTTAATGCGTTCGGAAATTTCTTTACGGCGCACTGATTTTAATTCTGTTATTTCATCTTCTATTTTTTTTAATCCTTCCTTGGTTACATACAGAGTTTTATTGTCTGCCATAAAAACTTTAAAAATTATGAATAAAAATTATGATACTGTATTCAGTTGATACTGTCAACTGCGAAAAAAGGGCTATTATTAGCGTTAATTAGTAGGAGTTTTTGCTGACGAAAAATAATCTTGTAAAATTTGTTCGGCTATAGGCAAGGCAGTGACACTACCCTCGCCCCCCTCTTCTATTAAAATAGTGAGAACAATTTGGGGATTATCATAAGGCGCAAAAACCGTGAACCAAGCATGAGATTTGTCTTCATTACCAAATTGCGCTGTACCAGTTTTAGCGCCGGCACTGACTGGTAAGGATTGTAATTTTTTAGCACTACCAACTAGAACCGCCGCTTGCATACCTTGACGAACAATATTGATTGATTCTTGAGAAATTACTTGTGTGTTTTTTATCATCGGCTCAATCACGGTAGTTGTCTCGTTTTTTTGGTTGGTAATATAATCAACAACATGGGGTTGATAATAAGTGCCTCCATTGGCAAAAATACTAGTATAGCTGGCTACTTGCAAGGGTGTAACTAAAATATCTCCCTGGCCAATGGCTAAATGATAAGTGTCTCCCAAATACCAAGATTCATTTTTAAATTCTTCTTTCCATTCTTTGGAAGGTAAAAAGCCGGGCTTTTCTCCGAACAGGTCAATGCCGGTATTTTCTCCCAAACCAAATTTTTTCGCATAATCGGTAATACGCTCTACTCCTAAACCAGTCATTCCTTCGTTGTCACCGCCGCCAATATAGTAAAAAAAAGTATTAACAGATTCCGCCAAGCCTTTAATAACATTAGTCACCCCATGACCGCCGGTTTTCCAGTCGGGAAATATTGATCCACCAACAGTAATGCCGCCGGTACTGACAAAAGTGGTGTTAATGTCAATGACATGCTCTTCTAAGGCGGCGCCGGCAACAATGGGCTTAAATACTGATCCGGAAGGAAATTGTCCGGAAATCACTCGGTTAAAAAGGGGTTGTTTTTTATCTTCAGTTAGTTTTTGATAATTTTCTTGAGAAATTCCTTGCGCGAAAAGATTGCTGTCATAAGCAGGGTAAGATACCAAACTTAAAATTTTACCATTTTGCGGATTCATGGCCACCGCTGATGCGCCAGGAAAATTTTGTTCATCTACCACTTTTTTTAAGGCATTATACAAGGCTTGTTGCAGATTGGAATTAATAGTCAAATGAATATTAGCACCGGCCAGAGGAGCGGTATCGCTAAGAATGGCTTGTTCTCTGCCTTGAAAATCAACCTCTATTTCTTGTTTGCCGTCTCCACCCTTGAGTTGGTCTTCATAAGCTTTTTCTATGCCTGTTTTACCGAGATCATCCGTAGGTAGATAATCTTTATTTTCTTGTTTTTTGTTATTCAATTCTTCCTCGGTCATTTGGCCGGTATAACCTAAAACCGGGCCATACTCTTCTCGGGTTAGATATTCTCTGCTATAGGCTATTTCTAAGCGCACGCCAGCGATATTTTGAGTATCTATCATCAACCTCATAGCTTTGTCATAAGAGATGTGTTCTTCCAATACTATTGGTTGTCCGCTATTGAAAGAAGTTTGCAAATCTTCCTTAATTACAGCCGTATCTAATTTGGTAATTTGAGCAATACGAAAAGCCGCGGTTTGTAAATTTGCCTGGGATGGATATTGGATATCACGACCATAAATTATTAAACGAAAATTCGGTACATTTTTTACCAAAAGTTTTCCGTTGGCATCATAAATAACACCTCGTAAAGCGCTGGTGCGATGTATTTGCACTCTGTTACCCTCGGCTTGTTTGCGATAATTGGCGCCTTGCACGATTTGCAAAAAGAAGACTCGCAAAACTATTACCCCAAAAAATATTACAGCAATAATAAAAAGGTATTTTATAGGAAATTGTTGAGAAAATTTTTGCATTTTATCCGGTCTGGAAATAGATTGTTCAGGAGGCGCACCGTCAATTAAAAAATTTTTTGTGCTACTACGCACAGAGGTGTCTTTAATATAATTTTTAGAATATAAAGCAAAAGGGTCTGATTTCATAAATTGTTCGCCCTAAAACTAAGACGATTCTGCAAAAATCGCAATAACCAAAAAACCACACCAATTAGTAAAATTTGAAATAAAATTTGTTCCAGCGAAAAAATAAAATAAGTTTTTAAATTAAAGGAAGTAAGAACAATAAAATTAAGACTCTTTAATAAATAAGTTGTGCCTATAAAAATCAGCTCATATCCGACCATAGCGACGGCGCTATTGATTAAAATAGCGTGCAAAGCTTTATTTTTAAAAAATTTTGTTTGAAAAAATAAATAAATTAAAATAGCGCTTAAATAACTGAAAGTGATTACGCCAAAAGGTAAAAAAGAAATTAAATCTAATAAATAGCCGGAAAAAACTACAAAAAAAATAGCGGTTTTGGTTTTTTTTTCAAAAGCAAAAATAAAACCGACGATTAAAGGCAGAAGAATCAAATTATGAGCAAAATTACCGCTAATTAACACTGAAGATTGCAATAAAAAAATAAGGAAAATTACTAAAATTAAGATAAAATAGTAAAAATATTTTTTCATTAGGGTAATAAGATAGACAAAATAGATATTTCTGCTTGGCTAAAAAGTGGTGCAACAGCCGCTTGTTGAAATAAAGAACCCGGTTCATTTTTGATTTCAGTTATTTTTCCTATGACTAAACCAGCAGGAGTAAACTGATCTGAACCACTGCTATAAACCGATTGCCCAACTTCTATTTGGTCAAACTGAGGAATAAAATCCATCATCAGAGCAAGATTATGAGAGCCTCTTACAATGCCCGGACTTTGTTCATTGTTTTGAACCACAGCGCTTAAAGGCAAATCATAACTGGTAATTAATAAAATTTTTGCTGAATGATCCTGTACTTCAAATATTTTACCAACTACAATGCCGTTTTTGATGATAACCGGCAAACCTTCTTTTAAGCCGTCAGCCGCGCCTTTGTCAATAATCACCGCTTGCGATAAAGAATCCGTTGCTTTACTGGTAACTCGGGCAGTAACGGCAGAAAAAGAACGTTCTTTTAAGAATTTTATTTGCTCTGCCAATAAACCGCTTTCTTCAACCAAGGTCTTTAAATGAGCGTTTTCAACAATTAAATTTTGTAGTTGATCTTTCAATTTTATTTGCTCTGCCAACAATTCTTCTTTAGAAATTTCTGACGGGTTGCTATTAATTTTATTATTTTGGTTAACTTTTTTATATACCAAAACTTGCAAAGGCTGAAGAGAGCGCAAAATTAAATTTTCTATGGGCTTAATCAAAGAAGAGTAATGCAAAAAAAGTAAAAGTAAAAAAATACCAAAAAATAAGCTAAAACGCGAGTGAATTATATTTTGCCATCTGCGCCACATATTTTCAATTGGCTACTTAAATTAAATCCCCTTGAGAAACTACAAATAAATCTTTAGAGGCTTCAATATTTTCCAAAACAATACCTGTGCCGCGTACTACAGCAGTCAGTGGATCATCAACCACAGTCACGGGAATAGATATTTCTTGAGATATTTTTTTGGCCAAACCGCGTAACTGAGAGGTGCCTCCGGACAAGTAAACCCCCTTTTCATAAATATCAGCTACTAATTCTGGCGGAGTAGACTCAATCACCAATTTGATATTATCAATAATGATGCCGAGGTTACGCGACATTGCTTCTCTTAAGTGATTACTATTGATGTTGATTGCTTTTGGTAAACCAGACAGCAAATCTCTGCCTCGCACTTTGGTTTCCATCATGGCGTCTTTTTCATGAGCGCTACCAATGGTAATTTTCGCTTCTTCTGCGGTTTTTTCTCCTAATAGAACATTAAATTGATCCCGGACATAGTTAATAATATTTTTGCTTAATTCATCGCCGCCTAAACGCAGAGACTTCCAAGCAACCACTCCGCCTAAAGCAATCACCGCAATCTCGGTAGTACCGGCTCCCATTTCGATAATCATATTGCCTGTGGAATCTTGAATGGGTAAACGAGCGCCAATAGCGGCGGCCATGGGTTCTTCTATTAAAAAAACTTCGCGGGCGCCAGCATTCATTACGGCATCTTCCACGGCTTTTCTTTCTACTTCCGTGACATCCAAGGGTACATTAATAACCACTCGGGGACGGGGAAAAATAGAAAAAGTTTCTCGGTGCACTTTGTCAATAAAATGTTTTAACATTTTTTCCGCAACTTCAAAATCAGACACTACTCCATCTAATAAAGGCCTGGAAGTAATGATGTGCGCAGGCGTTTTACCAATCATTTGTTTTGCCTCTTCTCCTACGGCGATAATTTGATCATTACGAGAGTTAATGGCTACCACTGACGGTTCTTGAATAACAATCCCCTTTTCTTTCACATAAACAATAGTACTGGCCGTACCAATGTCTATTCCTAAATCAGTAGAAAAATGTCCAAAAATTCTTTCAAACATATAAAAATAAATAATAGTTTAGATCAAACATAGCTTATTTAGCATACTTATTACACCAAGCTTTGTCAAGGCCATGAACAATAAAAGTGTTCAGTAATTTAATTATAAAAACCCAAATAAATTATAGTGAGCGATGTCTTTAAAAGTTACCAGCAGAATCAGTAACAACAAAAACAAAAAACCAATATTGTGAACCAAGGCTTCTGTTTTTTGATTAACCGGTTTTTTTCTAATTTTTTCTAAAATAACAAAAATAATTCTCCCTCCATCTAAAGCCGGTATCGGCAGTAAATTAAAAATGGCCAAATTAATAGAAAGAATAGCGGTAAATTGTAAAAGCCTGATTAAACCAAGCTTAGCGACTTGTCCGGTTAATACCGCAATGCCTATTGGCCCCGCAATATCATCACTCACTTGACCAGAAAAAATAATATTTTTAAGAACTCCTCCCAAAGAAATAAAAATTAAAGCAATCATACTGCCCGTAGTTTTTAGTCCTTGAAAAATAGCCAAATACCAAGGATAAGAAACAATAGCCACTTCTTGCAGACCGACTCCAATGCCAAAAAATTCTTGGCCGTCTTGTTTAATTTTTTGAGGGATAATAGTGAAATTCAAAGCATCTGTGTCGTTTCTTAAAATAGAAATTTCTAAAGGATTTTTTGCCATATCTTGGGCGATAGTTTTTTGAAAATTATCAATATTTTTAATATTTTCACCGGCAATTTCGGTAATAACATCACCGCCTTGTAAACCTACTTGAGCCGCTGGTCCGTCTGGTATAATTTGCACAATTTGCAACTGTTGAGCATGCACTTGTGCTCCGTTGCCAACGGTGCTGGGATCGGTGGGAATGCCCAAACTAAACACAATGCTTAATAAAACCACTGCCAACAATAAATTCATAAAAATTCCGGCAAAAAGAATTGTGGCTTTTTTCCAAAATGGTTTAGTGCTAAAGCTATTTTTATCTGCTTGGTGCGCCTCTGCTTTTTCATCATCTCCGGCTACTCCTTTGATCTTAACAAAACCTCCCAGGGGTATCCAATTTAAAGAGTAAGTGGTCTGACCAATTTTTTTACCAAAAATACGAGGCGGAAAACCAAAACCAAATTCATCTACCGCCACCCCGCTTCTTTTAGCCGCTAAAAAATGTCCCAGTTCATGAATAAAAACTAAAATTCCCAAGATGACAACAAAAATAGCTAGCGTTCCTAAAGTTTCCATAATTAAACAGTCATTAATTCTTGCTCTTTATTATGCATCATGGTTTCAATAGTTGCATTGTATTTTTCTACTATTTTTTGCACGTCTTTTTCCGTACGAAAATATTCATCTTCGGAAATACTATGATCTTTTTCTTTTTGTTTTTCTTCTTTTAAAATTTGTTCTCTGATTTTTCTAATGCCGATCCGTGCCGTTTCTGCTTTTTCATGCATGATTTTTACAAATTCTTTTCTTTTTTCTTCTGTTAAAGGAGGAAAAAATATTCGTAATACTTTTCCGTCTACTACCGGATTGAACTTAAATTCACTAGCTCTTAAAGCGGTTTCTATATTTTTAATTAAGCTTACATCCCAAGGTTGAATGACCAATGTTTGGCCTTCGGCGATGTTAATAGTAGCCAATTCTTGCAATTTCATTTCAGCGTCATAAGCGACAACTAAAATATTTTCTATCATACTGGGGTTGGCATGGTTGGTGCTGATAGTTTTAAAATCTTCTTGCAGTTGATTGATGACTTTGTCAAATGATGCGATATTCATATTTTTTATTTAGTGGCTGGTGCTCCAAAAAATCCCCAACCTTTTTTTGGTATGCTTTGCATACCCGCATACATAATGTTGGTATCATTGGAGTCAATATAAAGATTGTTAATGATGCGTTGCGAAGGAAAATCTTCAATCGTTTTCCAAGTTAAGCCGCCATCAGTGGTTTTATGAATTAAATTATTGATCGTAAAAAATATGGTATTAGAATCTCCTGGTAAAACCACCAACCGACGGATATTACTATTTTCTTCAGCGCCTTGAGCAATTAAAGTATCTAGTAAATTCCAAGTCCTGCCTCCATCCAAAGTTTTGATAATGCCCTCAGAGGTAACCACATATAAAACATTGGAATTGTTAGGATCCATAGCCATGTTTTTAACTTCATTAACATTGCTGGTTTTATTCTCTTTTTTGAATGCCTCAAACTGAGGATTTTCCGTAAAAAGATCTGTCCAAGTTAAACCGCCATCAGTGGTTTTATGTAGAGATTCATCAAGTTCTAACACATAGATTATTCTGCTATCTGTTTGGCTCATTTCAATGCCGTTTAAAGGTTCGGTAACCTGATAGACTACTTGCCAATCTGCACCTTCGTTTTCACTTATTAAAACCGTGCCAATGGAAGTAGTGGCGATAATTTTTTGCTGATTAAACCAATCAACCATAATTTTGGTAATCACGGCGTTTTGCGTATCAGTGTATACCGCTTCCCAGTTTTGACCGCTGTCTGTCGATTTGATAATATTAGAACCCAAAAGAGCATAAATATTATTTGGATACTGTTGATCAATGGCAATATCGCGAATGTTATCTGATGATATTGGCAACTTCCACCATACTTGGCCACCATTGTCGGTTTTATAAATGCCATTAGCTTTGGTGCCCAGATAAATGACATTATGGTTGCTAGGGTCAACTTTTATGACTTGTATATCAATATTAGCAATAGACAAAACTTTTTTCTTTTCTTGACCGATAAAGACCCTTTGTTCCCAAGTACTTCCCCCATCTGTGGTGCGAAAAATTCCGCCATCAGATTTTTGTGAACAAGAAGCCCCAAAAAATACCAGGGTGGTTAGCAGAAAAATTATTTTTGGTAAGTTTAATTTTAATTTCATATAATTACAATCAAATAATCTAATATCATTTTAACGTTAACATTATCATCAAGCATAGTTTTTAAAATGCGAATCAGTTCTAAACGCTTAGTAGATTTCTCTTCTCCATTTTGGATCAAGGTTTGTAAAACTTCTTCTAAATTCGTCAAGCCTGTTGAGAGTAGTTTTCCTAAAGAACGGTTTTCTTTAATTGACCCAAAACGATCGTTAACCATTTTTTCTCTTTGCACGGTGTCATTTTTAATAAATTCCAACCAAAATTCTTTATCTTGTTGCCAGGTGTGAAAATCGTCTAAATTTTTAGCCGTAAGTTTTACCAGTCTTTGAAACCTACCCCCTATCCATTTTTGCTCTTCTGTTGAAATTTGATAGTTTAACAAATTTTTTGTTGGTAATTTTGGCAAAATGATCGTGGCTGTACGAGAACGGACAGTTTTTAGCAACTGATCAGGCCGACCGGTGGTGAGCATAATTAAAGATTTTTTAGGGGGCTCTTCCAGGGTTTTTAGCAGAGCATTAGCGGAGGCCAGGGATAAAAATTCTGTATCCTGAATGATCAAAAGACGATATTGACCAAGTTGAGGAGAAACAGACAGATGTTTTTGTCCTTCTTGAATTTGTTTCAGACTGATAGCTTGATTGTTCAAAGAACGAATAACTTTCAGATCTAAATGAATATTGTTTTGAAAGGCCTGACAATTTTTACATTGCCCGCAATTTTTATGACATAATAAATGAGCGGCAAAATAAATAGCAAAATCATTTTGTGCTCCTTCTGCGCTACCCACAAAACAATAACTATGACTCATTATATCAGATTTAATCAATTTTTGCACATAGGCTATTTGTCGGGGGTAATTTTCCGCTAATAATTTACCAATCAAATCTTCAGGCATAAATTAAAGGTTTTTTAACAAATTCCAAGTAGTGAGAGCGGAATTGTGCCAAGAAAACTTTTTTATCTGTTCTTGACCAAGCTTAATCAGTTTTTCCCTAACTTCTTTTTGGTTTATTAAAATGTTGATGGTTTCCGCCATGTTGATAGCTGAATTCGGATCAAAAAATAACGCGGCGTTTTGTGCCGTTTCCAAAAGAGCGGGAATAGCCGAGCAAGCTACTGGAATTTTTTCTTCCATCGCTTCTAACACCGGAATGCCAAATCCTTCGTAAAGTGAGGGGAAAACAAAAACCGTAGCTGTTTTTATCATTTGCGCCAAATCTTGTTCGTTCACCCAGCCCGGAATAAGCACTTGTTCTTTTAAATTATATTTAGTTATTTTTTCTTGAATTGCTTCAAATCCGTATCCCGGTGAGCCGGCCAGTACTAAAAACCCAGGAAAATGATATTTAGTTTTTAATAAATGAAAAGCTTCTATTAACTTCGGTATATTTTTTTTATATTCTATGCGACCGATAAACAACAAAAAAGGGCTGGCGATTTTATATTTTTTAAATAACGACTCTGCTGTTGCTGTTTTTTCTATTTTATGGGCGCGTTGACAAAATCCGTTGGGAATAACTGTAATATTGTTGGCGTCTAAAGAATAAATATCCAAAATTTCTTTTTTGGAAAAATGAGAAGGAGTGATAATTTTAGTGGCATGCTTTGCCGCTTGTTTCATGGAAAATTGATGATAATCTTGTTCTCGAGCGCTATACTTTCCTAAAGTTGCGAAGCGGACAAGGAAATTGATGATTTTCTTAGCCAGAGGCGCTTGATAACCAATCGTTTGATCATTGTATAATTTATCTTGTCTGTGAAAACCGACATCGTGCACTACCAGGGCTATTTTTTTAGGGTGCACAAAAGGAATGGTGTGAGCCGGAATGTACAAAAGATCTATTTTATGCCAAAGCAAATGCCAAGATAAACGAAATTGTGTCCATAAAAATTTAGGTGGCCAGTTTAAAATTTTAACTTTCCAATTTTTTGGTAACTCAGCCAAGTCTGCTTTTAATTTTTCTTTGGTATATAAAATCACTTGATGTTCTGACGGAATGATTTTTTTTAATTCTTGTAAAATATAAAAAGAATACCACTCCGTACCGGTACGTTTTTCTTGATTTGCCCTTGATGCATCTATGCCTATGACCATTATTTGTTATCTATTTTCCATAATGGAACGCTTATAAGATTCTAAATTTTCTAAAGCAATACCTGTACCTTTGACCACATTTAATAAACAGTCATCACCGACATAAGCAGGTACGTCAGTGGCGCGCGATAACAGTTCATCTAAATTTCTTAATAAACCGCTACCACCAGACAAAACCATGCCTTTATCAATGACATCAGCCGCTAATTCCGGCGGCGTTTCTTGTAAAACAGATTTTACCGCTTCAATTAATGAGTGTAATTCAGTATAAATAGCCTCAGTAATATCATCAGAAGTAACCGTGGCGGTTTTTGGTAAACCAGTGATAACATCGCGACCGCGCACGTCCATGGATAGCGGTTCTTTTAAAGGCAGGGCCGAACCGATATTTATTTTTAATTCTTCGGCCGTTCTTTCTCCAATAGCCAGATTATGTTTTTTACGAACAAATTCATGAATGGCTAAATCAAATTTAGTGCCGCCAATACGAACAGAAGTATTGGCTACGATGCCTCCTAAGGAAATAACAGCAATTTCTGAAGTGCCACCGCCTATTTCAATCACCATGTGTCCGGAAGCGGAACCGATAGGAATACCAGCACCAATGGCTGAAGCAATAGGCTGTTTAATAATATAAGCGGCTTTGGCGCCGGCTTGAATAGTGGCATCAATTACCGCCCTTTTTTCAGTAGAAGTGATGCCGGCTGGTACGGCGATCATCACTTCTGGAGCAAATAATCTTACTCCTCCTAAGGCTTTATTGATAAAATATCGTAACATGCTTTCCGTGGTTTTATAATCGGCAATAACCCCGTCTTTTAAAGGTTTTTGCGCTACTATAGTGTCCGGAGTACGTCCTAGCATGGCTTTGGCTTCATTGCCCACGGCCAAAACCTTGCGGTCTTTTACAGAAATAGCCACCACTGAAGGCTCGTTAATGACAATGCCTTTTTTGGGTACAAAAACCAACGTGTTTGCGGTGCCAAGATCAATGCCGATTTTTTTTGCGAACATAAGCGTTATTTGAGCATAATATTCAATTTTCGATCTAGCAGTAGATCGGTCGTCAGAGACACATTATTATCTCTTATTTCCGGTGTCAAGTCAAGACCAGAAGCATTTTCAATTTTTTGGCCAATATCAAAAGAAAAATTTAATTTATGATTTAAAGTTCCTCCTTGTTTTTGGACGTATAAAGAATAGTTTTTATTGTTAATATCATCAGTAACACTTGCAGGTAAAACATATTTTATCCATAAAGTGCCTGTGGCTTGCGGTTCAATGGCAATAAAACCAGCCACTACCGTGTAGGTTGTTTTACTTCCATCTGGTTTATCAAAAGATTCGTCGTAAACTTCCGGAGCCGTAGGCACGCCATTTTGTAACTTGTCACCAGTAAGATATCCGGAATAATCAATCAGTTGCGCTCCTTGTGGTAGATAAATACGAGTATAAGTGCGATAACGAGTATGAATTTTAGTAAAACTGCCGTTATTGCGATAGAGCATGGAAGTTTCTCCGAGATACTGTCCATTTTCTTCATAAACTTTATGAGTAAGCTCTCTTTCCATCACTTCGTCTGTTTTTAAAGCAGATACATTAGCATCCACCACCATAACATAATCGCTGTCATAGTTTTGCATTTCCCCGGCCCAGTTTAATTCACTGATTAAAGATTGAATGACAGAATCGTTGTAGTAAATTTGAATGTGTTTTTCATTGGCATTTTTTTTGAAAGTTTCCCAAAGAGCCGGAAATTCGGATTGAGGCAAAGCATACAAACGACTGACCATCGCTCCCCCGATATCGCCAATAACGTCTTTTCGATCCATAGGATTAAGACCTTCTTCATAATAACCAAACTCTACTTGGTGCTGTAAAGCGGCGAATAAATTTTCTTGATTAAATTCTTGATCTCCGGATTTTATCGGACCAGTAAAGCCCATTAAATCTACAATAAAGGGAATGTTTATCACCATCACGCAAGAAACATCAGGATTTCCTCCTTCTTCTATGAATTTACTTTCCATTTTGCGCGCGCTGGTTGGAAAATCCGGCCACCAGTTTTCATTGCGCAAAAAAGCCTGAGCGGTTTTGGTTTGTTGTTGAAGAGGCAAAGGAGCTGGTTCGGTTATTTTATTTGTATTTTTTTCATCCAATACATAAACATTTTCTGTATATAATTTGCTTAAATCTCCGGCATCAAGCGTTAGTTCGCCATAGGTACCTAAAAATCCGCCGGTAGGACGTAGTTCGTTATTATTTTGCAGAAAGAACAAACAAGTAGTAGCTTCCGGATAACCGGCAATTTTGGGAATGACCTGAGCCAAAGGTATGGCTTGATAAATAATCGCTTCCAGGGTCGGTAGTTGTTCTTTTAAGGGTGCAACTGCGTCATTAATTGGACCCAATAAACCGTGTTCTGGAATATCATCAATCAAAAAAGCGGCCATTTCTACCTCGGCTTTTACGCCTTGCAAATCAGCATTAGATTCATACAAGCGTTTTAACACTGCTTTGCGGTCTTTTTTGGAAATTTCTGCAAAAGATTTATTTTTGTCAGAAATCATTTTGTTTAATTGATCGGCGACATCTGTCAAGGTAGATAAACCAGAAGATAAATTTGATCCTGCTTGTAAAATATTGGCCACGGCCTTAATTTGAGGATTTAAACCAGGAAAAACTTTAAAAATCTTAAACCGAGAAAACTTTTTTTTGGCTAATTCAAAATGAGCGTTAGCTTCATCTAAATTTATTTTAGCTTGAGTAAAATTCATCTCCCCCAAATCCGCTTGAGCATATTCAAAACTTTGTTTAGCCGCCAAACTTTCGGAATAAATAAGTTTTAAATTACCAATATTAATTGCGGCCCACACTACCGAACCAACACAAAACAAAATTATGCTGAAAATAAAAATAAAAATAATTTTTTTCCAATTTTTAAATTTATGGACCTTTTTTTTAATTTTTCTGATTTTTTTTTCTTCTTTTTTAATAAAATTTAACATGCTCTTTAATTTTACTTCATTTTTAAATAAAGCAACCAATCTTTAATATGAATTCTGGTGACATAAGAGAATAATTGTTTGATAGAAGATTTTTCTTTAGCCGATTCTCTTTTGTGATAATGAAAAATATGACTGGTATTATGATAGTATACTACTTTCCAGTCTTTTTTCCAAGCCCGATCACACCATTCATAATCTCCAAAATATAAAAATAATTTTTCGTTCATTAAACCTATCTGTTCTATTGCTTTTTTTCTAATAAACAAGCAAGCGCCTAAAAGCCAATCAACTTCACGGGTTTGATCATGGGCAAAATCAGTCATTAAGTGCTGACTGACGTTGCGCTTGCCAAAAGGCAGTTGTCCTAAAAAAGTTCTTCTGAAAACCGGAGTTAAAAGAGAATATTTACGATAACAAGAATGCTGAATAGAACCATCTGGATTATAGACGCGCGGACCAACCAGAGCCACATCCTGATGTTGTGTTAAATATTCTAAAATATTTAGAATATCTTTTTTAGAACGAAAAATGATATCCGGGTTAATCATGGCAATATATTCTCCTTGCGCCTGACGAAAACCAATGTTATTACCAGCCGGATGGCCAATATTCTTTTGGTTAACAATCAATTTTACCTCGGGAAAAAGCTCTAATACCATTTCTCTGCTTCCGTCTTCCGAAGCATTGTCTACGGCAATAATTTCATAACTAAAAGGCAGTTGTAATTTTTTGATATTGGTAATACAAAGACGCAAATGATTTAAATTTTTATAACTGAGAATGACGAAAGAAAGTTTCATAAATTTAATAAATAATACTTTTTCTCAACTGTTGAGCTGATATTTCAGAAGAATTTAAAATGGCGCGTCGTTTTTTTAACATTTTTTTTAAGCCTTTAAAAAAAGAAGGTAAACAACGTAAAGTGCTTGGTTCAAAAAATAAAATAAAGATTATTTTTTTCAATTCATACCAGAGAATCCAAGGACTGTGCCGCAATAAATTTTCCCAAGGTTCGTTTTTTAAAAGAACCCATAGATGATTGCGCCAGGAATTGCTTCTAATGCGCCAAGATTTTAATTGTCGATCTTTAAAAACACCTTTAGTGGCTTTAAGTTCTTGCGCTTTTCTTTCATGGTACATAACAGCTTCCGGCACCAAAGCAATTTGCCAATTACGATGACGCAAACGATAAGCCAAATCAATATCATCTTTATAAGCCACAAAATCGGCATCAAAATACTCTTGTTTTTCTCCGCCACCGTTTAAAGCGATGTCAATCAGAGCCTCTTTGCGAAATAAAATAGCAGTACCGGATATGCCAAAAGGCGCAATATTTTGATACTGATTATGATCTTGTTTCCCCTCTCCCAAATTATAAAAACACCTTGCTTTAGTACCAAAAATACCCATACTGTCTAATATTATACTTCTTTCCTGTCCTGCTTGTAAACAATATAATTTTGGAGAAACAGCGCCAAGGTTAGGGTTTTTTACTAACGCCTGTTTTAATAAAAACATGGCATTTTCTGCTAAAATAAGATCTTGATTTAAAATTAACAAATAATCTCCATGACTTTTTTGTAAACCAAAATTGTAACCCCGGCAGAAATCCAAATTGACTTGCTGTTTATAAATAACAGCTTGGGGGTAGCAATTTTTAAATATTTCCGCACTTAAATTATTAGGAGAATTGTCCACTACTATTACTTCATCAATAGTTTCTGTTTGTTTTTTTAAAGTGGCGCAAAGATTAGGAATATATTTTTCGCCATTATACAACACCACGATCACAGCAAGTTTTTTTTCTGGTTTGTTCATATAGAAGTAGGTTCGGTTACTAAAAATTGTTGAACAACTGTTTGCTCTTTATCATATTTCGCATTTAAAGTAATAATGACGGAAACAAAAATTAACCAGCCAATACCCAAGGGGTGATTTAAATAAGGCGTAAAACAATGGGTAGCGATTAAAGCTAATAAACTAAAAAGCAAAGCTAAAGTTTCCAGATGAAAAGCTTTTTCTTTCATTCTTCTTAATCCGTATTTAAAAATAGAAAAAAGAAGATAACCATAAGCTAATAAACCTAAAAAACCGAATTTAAACCAAAGATCAAGATAGCCCCATTCAAAAGCGTAGGTAGTATACCAACCTTCGGGGTTTGTTTCTAAAATTCGCGGATCAGAAGATTTATAAGTTAGCACCGAGCCTAAGCCAGAGCCAAAAATGGGATGATTAAGACTGGCTTGAGTTAAAGGTCGTAAAAGACTTAACCGACTTAAAGAGGCATTTTCTGTAGTAATATTTTTTGTTCTTTCAGATAATAATGAGGTAGCGCTTAGAGAAGAGGCCCCCGGGGTGGGAAAATTGACTAAGCCCAAAGCAAAAACAATATCTATGGCAAAAGTAACTCCTAAAATAGCCAACAGACCGAAAATTCGCTTCCCGGATTTTTGTTCTTTAATAAATATCCAAACCAATAAAAACAACATGGTGGCCACAGAACCAACCCAAAAACTTCTAGAATATACCAAAAAAATATTAAGCAAAGACCAAGCAAATAAAATATAGGTAAAAATAAAAGTTTTAGTTTTTAACATTCGCCAAGACCAAGAAGATAAAGCCAGTTGGGTGCCTACAAAAAAGAAAATAAAAACCGTATAAATATGACTTTGAAAAAAAATGCGATAAAAACCGAATTTCATATTAGTCACCTCGCCCACCCCGGTGTCTCGGAGCCAGCGATAGATAGCCATAAAAGTATCAGAATTGGCAACCAGGTGAGAAAATATGAACAATAAAAGCAAAGTTTTCAGCATCACAAAAAAACCGGCGCCTAAAAAAACCGCAAAAAGTTGTAAAACATGCTTGCGAGAACGCACGGCCTGCACCAAAGGCGCTATCAAGCCCAAATACAGATAACCATTGGCGTCAAAAAAGATATTGGCCAAACTATTACCGTGCAATAAACCCAACAAAACACCCCAAAATATTACTATTATCAGAAAAAAATAAGGTTTCCACAACGACCATTCCAAAACACGAATTTTTTTATCTCTTATTATCCAAATGAAAAAGGCGATAAAAACCGCTACAAACAAACCTAAACGAATGGAAACTGAAAAATTACCAAAAGACCAAGCAAACAAATAACCCTTAGAATTTATTATTAAATCCCCCAGTAAAATTAAAATGCCCCAAAATAGATTTTTGATAGCCAAAATCAAAGTCAAACCAATTAAAATCACAAAAAATACGGGATTAAGCTCGGGAAAAGAAAAGGCCGTAAAAGATAAAACCTCCAGGACTAAGATGCCTAGGATTAACTTCCCCAAAGAAAAAGATTGGTAAATGTCTTGAAAATAATTTTTAATTTTGTCCATGTTTCATTTTTTTTACGTCTGTGCCTAATTTTTTTAACCCTTGTACCAGCAAAGATAAGATAATACTCAGCGGTTGTAAAATGGTAATGAGAACAGCGGCCAATAAACCATGATGCTTTAAAAAATAATACCGCATACTTTGATTTAAAATTCTTTGTAATTTTACGGACATTATTTGATTAAAGCTCACTCCTTTCACATGAATCAAAGCTGAGGCCGGTGAATAAACCAAACGTAATTTTTGTTGCTCTTTGATGCGTTTTTCTAAGTCTATTTCTTCAAACCAGCAAAAAAAATGTTCATCAAAACCTTGCGCTTTTTTAAAAACGTCTTGTCTGATAAATAAGCAAGCGCCCATTAGCTGTTCTACCTCTTGTTCTTTTTGATAATCAAAACCTTGCGCTAAATATTTTTTAATGGCCGTAAGATTAGGAAAAAAATTATGTAATTTAGTCAAAATAATCAACTGGTCCTTAAGATTAGGAAATCTGCGTACCGAATCTTGGTGGGTTTTGTCCGGAAATAGCAAATGAAACCCCAAAACTCCCAAGCTTTTATCTTGGGTTAATTTTTCATAAGCTAGAGCAAGAGAATTTTCTTGCAAAACAATGTCATCATTGCAAAAAAATAAAACTTCGCCCGTTGCTAACTCTGCACCTCGATTATTAGCTTTACCAAAACCCAGGTTTACCTTACTGGCAACTAATTTCACTTCGGGAAATTCTTGAGCGACCATATGAGCGGAATCATCTTGAGAAGAGTTATCCACCACAATTACTTCATAGCTCAATTGTTTGGTATGTTGTTTGATGCTGTTTAAACAGCGTCTTAAGTGCTCCTTGGCATTCCAAGAAACAATAATAACAGAGATATTCATAAGCTAAACTTTAGCAAAAAAACACTAAAAAGTCTAGCTTATTTTTTTATAATATCCAACATTAAAGCGATTCTGTTTTCCCAAGAATGTTGGCGCGCCATGTTAATGCGCCGTTGTTTCAGCTCTTCATTATCTTCACTTAAAGCTTTTTCTATTTTTTGGGAAAAATCTTCAGGCGAAACCGCTAATTTTATTAAATCTTGAAATTGATCCGCACCAGGCACTGCACTAGCGACAATTGGTTTACCAACGGCTAAGTATTCATAAATTTTTAAGGGATTCATCGATTGTGTTAAAGCGTCAACCCGGTGAGGAATAATGGCTACATCAAAACATTTTAAATAATTTGGCAAACTTTCATAGGGTACACCTCCTAGAAAATGAATGTTGGAAAATTTCTTGGCTAAATTTTTAGTCTCATTTTGTATGTTTTTCCAATGTTTATTTCTGGTAAAAAATTCCCAGCCGGAAATTTTATTGGGTCCGATAATCACCAAGTGCCAATCGGGATGTTTTTCTGCCAAATAACCAAAAATAGATAAATTCAATCTAAACTGAATAATGCCGTGATAACCAATAATTTTTTGTGATGGGGAATTTTTTTGATTAAATAATTCGTGCGCGAAATGCACAGTGGAAGTAAGATGAGAAAAATGTTCTACATCTACTCCATTGGGAATATAAAAAACATTGTCCTTTTTTCCAAAAAAATCCACTAAAGATTCGGAAACGGTAAAAATAATATCAGCCTTTTTTTTAATCAATTCATAACAAACTGTTAATTTTTTTTGATAAGCCGCATAAGCAGGATGATGGCACCAATTGTCCACAGCATCAAAAATAATTTTAGCCTGCGGAAACTGATCTAAAATATCGGTAAAAAACGGCGTATAAGACCACAAAGTAATGTCCGGAGCCAAGGTTAAATGTTTCAGCGCTTTTTTTAAATGCCGAGGATTGGTAAGGGTGGCATAGTACACGTTTTTTTTATCTTCATCTTGGTCTAAACGGGTAAATAAACCGTGAGCAACGGTATTTTTATTTTTTTTCCAAGGTTTATTTTGTAAAAAAACTTTCAATTTTTTCTTTTTAGAAAATGGTAAAAAATCCACCACCACTATTTGCTGATAATAATTACTGGCAATCAAATGTTGCAAAATATGATAATTACGATTAACCAAACCGGCCTGCCAATCACGGCGGTAAGACATATTCAGCATAATCAATGTTTTCTCTTTATTCATGAAAAATTATTGCAATATTTTTTCTAATTCTTTAGCTTGAATTTTCCACTGAAAAAATTCCTCTACTCTTTCTTTACCAAACCGGCCCAGAGCCAAGGCTTTTTCTTTATCTGATAATAGTCTATCCAGCGCTTTTGTCAACATTAATATGTCTGTCGGATCAACTAAAAAGCCGGTTTTTCCGTCTACCACCGCGTCAGAAATGCCGCCGCTTTTGCCCGCGATTACTGGTTTGCCAAAACTATTGGCCTCTAAAAAAACAATACCGAAACCCTCCACATCATTATTACTTAACTGTCTGGCGGGCATTACAAAAATTTCAGATCGTTGATACCAAGCATGCAGTTCTTGATCCGAAACTCTGCCTGTAAATAAAACTGAATTTTTTAGTCCTTCTTGTTGAACGATGTTTTCCAATCTGACCCTGTCTGGACCATCGCCCACAATACAGTAAATTAAATTCGGATATTTTTCTCTTAGTTCCCGCATAGTGTAAATAACCATATCAATCCCCTTTCTTTCCACCAACCGGCAAACGCTTAATAAAATCCGTTTGGCAGATAGCTGATGCTTTTGTTCTATCAGAGCAATCTCTTGATCTAAGTTTTGCCGGCCATCATGACAAATGTGCGGACAAGGATAAATCATCGAAATGTTTTGAGGTGAAACTCCCAACTCTTCCAGGTGAAGACGAGTGTAAACGCTGACAGTAGTAATGTGTTGTGCGTATCTTAAGATATTTTTTATGAGCCAGCGTTTACGAGGCATGCCTTCTTCTCCGAAAGGCAAGGTTACATCCATAGCATGAGTCATAACGGTATAGGGAATGCCCAGCAGTAATTTTAAAACTAAAGCGATGGTACCAATAGGTAAAATTTGACCAACTAAAATATGTTCAATTTTTTCTTTTCGCACCAGTTTGAAAGTCGACCATAAGCCTTGTAACCACTTGGGCCAGATAAATTTATCAAGAGCAAGCAACTGGTGTTGAGCATCATCTAAGACTATAATTTTATCTGGCGGTAAACAAGACAAAAGGTTTTTATAATAATTGGCCACACCGCCAATCAGTGGTGGATAATCAAGGGTGATAAGTAAAGTTTTTTTCATATTATCCTTTTTTAAAAATTGCTATTTTCAAATGTATCAAATCCTCTTTTTTTAAAGCTCCGCTAAATATTATTAAGAAAAAATAAAGCAATGCTCCTAAAGGAATGAGTACAAAAATAGGATAGTTGCTTTGCACCACATAAAGAACAAAAGTCATCAAAGCCGCGGCGAAAAAAATTTTAATTCCTTTTTTAAAAAGATAAGCAAGATTAAAAGGGGCTATTTTATAAACCCAAGGAAGACCTAAAAAAACCAGCAAAATACTAGAGGCTAAAACAGCCAGCGCCGCGCCGTTATAAGTATAATAAGGTATTAAAATAGCATTAATAATAATATTCACAACCAAAGAAATAAACATATTTACGGTGTTCAGAGTTTGCTTGTTAACAGCATTTAAAAAATTGCCCACCGGATAATTTAAGAACACAAAAGGCAAAGCGGCCATAAAAATCCACAAAGGCTTAATAGAAGCGGCCCAAGTTGGTCCCCAAACTGATAACACAATGTTATCGCCCAAAACCAAAACTCCGCCCACAATCGGTAAGCTTAAAATAAGCATATAAACAAAGCCGTTTTCAAAAACTTCGTGCATTTTTTCTTGGGCGTTTTTGAAATGATGACTGATTACCGGAAAATAACTGGTCGCAAAAGCGCCGGGTAATACCGTTAAAGCAAAGGTGAGTTTGAAAGCGATAGAATACCAACCCACGTAGTTATCGCCGGCCATTAGTTTCAACATAAAAGTATCCGCCGATCCGGTTAATCTGAAAATCAAACCGGCAATAGCAAAAGGAGCGGCCATAAAAAGAATTTTTTTAAAGCTGTTTTTTTCTATTTTGAATTTGAATTTTATCTTTGTTTTTAACTTAAAAACCACGTACATGTAGATCAGTTGTAAGCTGGATCCAAAGAGCAGGGCAAACAAAATAAAAATCAAAGGCAAATGCAATTTAATGGCAATCACCCCGGCGGTCACAATGGCCACTTGATAAATAATAATGCCCAAAGCTTCCCAGTGCATTTTTTTAAGAGCGCGAAACACCGCATAAAGAGTGGCAATAAGTGAATCTAAGACAATAATTAAAGCGCCGACAGCAACCAACTGCACATCTAAAATGTCTATTTTATCAAAAAATAAATGCCCAAGGTAAATCGTGGGAAAAAGAACTACCAGCGCTATTAAAATCAAAATAATTTTAACACTAAAAAAACGAGAAAAATAATCTTGTAAATTTTCTTCATTTTTAGAACCCTCTCTGGTTAAAAGAGAGTTTAAACCAAAATCCATAAAAATACCAAAAATGGAAGTAAAGAGTAAGGCAAAAGAATATTTGCCAATACCGCTTTCATTAAAAGCAATGGCTAAATATCCGTAATAAGCAAAAGAAATAATTTTCTGCAAAATAGAGGCGATAGTTAAATACATCGCGTTTTTTGCAAGTCGGCCCGATGAAGAAGCCATAAATTTCTTAACTAACGCTTAGACCACTGGGGAGATCGTCTGGCACGCTTTAACCCCGGCTTCTTTCTTTCTTTAGAGCGGGAATCTCTCGTGAGATAACCTTTGCTTTTAAGCAGTTTCCTCCAATCTGCATTGATCTTAAATAAAATTCTGGCAATACCATGCCGAATAGCTTCTGCTTGAGCGTGACGACCGCCGCCACTAACTTGCACTGAAAAATATCCTCCTAGTTTTTGCGCAATCAAGACAATAGGACTTTGAGCTATTTGTAATTCCGCTACTGATAAAACGTCTTTGGCTAATTTGCCTTTAATGAGTATGGTGCCATCGGGATGATCGGTTTTTTGATGAAAACGCAAACGAGCCACCGCATTTTTGCGTCTACCTACAGCATAAAGATAGGCCAAACTCTTTGGTTTTTTATTTTTAACGATTGTTGGTTTAGTGTCTTTCATGTTATTCGATAATTAAACGTTTCAACATTTTACTTCGAAACTTGACATCCGGAAGCATTAAACGCACCGCTACCAATAATACTTTGGCCGGATTATTCTTCATTAAATCCCCGGCTTTTTCCGTGCGAATGCCGCCAGGATAGCCGGTGTTTCTAAAATAAATTTTTTGATTAAGTTTTTTTCCGGTAAATTTCATTTTACCAACATTTTTAACAACCACCTCATCTCCATTATCAAGATGTGGCGCAAAAGAAGTTTTATTTTTTCCTCGCAATAAAACCGCAATTTCACTGGCTAATCTTCCCGGGGCCTTATTGGTGGCATCGATAGTATGTTTTTTTCTTTCCATATACTTTAAAAATTGGAAAATTATTTATCTGTTAATAACTCAAGCCTAACTTGGGCCGCACAATCGCCTTTTCTGGGGGTTAATTTGGTAATACTGGTATAACCACTGGTTCTTTTTACAAAACGAGGGGCTATTTTTTTCACTAATTGATAAGCCGCTTTTTTGTTGCCTAATTGTTTTTCTAATATTTTGACAGCGCTTAAAGTATCGGGATTCTTAGCTCTGGTGATCATTTTTTCTATCATGCTTCGAGTTACTTTAGCTTTAACAGGAGTAGTGTTAAGAGCTTCTTGTTTAATTAAACTAATACAAAGCGCTCGCAACAAGGCTTGACGGCCGGCCGCTGTTCTATCAATGGTCTTTTTTTCTTTTTTATGGCGCATATTAGTTTGTTTCCTCTTTATTTTCTTCTTCGGATTCTTCCGTGGCAATTGTTGTTTCGCCAACTAAACACTGAAATTGTTCAACTAAAATTTGAGCCGCTTGTCTAAAAGATTCTTCTGGTGTCACCGTGCCATCGGTTGTAATATCTAAGAACAATTTATCAAAATTAGTCATTTGTCCCACCCGCACATGTTCATTGTGAAAATTTACATTGCGTACGGGAGTATAAATGGAATCAATGGCAATATAACCGACTTCTAAACTTTCGCCTTCACGCGCTTCCACCGGTACATAACCGCGACCATGTTTGATAATAACTTTTAGTTGAAAATCCGCGGCTTTATCAGTTAAAGTGGCGATAATCTGGTCTTGATTGATAACTTCCACTTCCGCGTTTTTTTCAAAATCCGCTCCGGTTACCACTTTTTCTCCTTTAACTTTCAAAGTTAATTCCACCGCTTCTTCACTATGCAAACGAAAACGCATATTTTTAATATTCAAAATAATTTCCACCACATCTTCTTTAACGTTCTCAATGGTGGAAAATTCATGGTCTACTCCTTTTATTTTAATAGCGGTAGCCGCGGCGCCCGGTAAAGAGGACAATAAAACACGACGCAAAGCATTGCCTAAAGTAGTTCCGTATCCGGGATAACAAGGAGAGACGATAATTTGCGCTTTATTTTCTTGATTTTCGGCAGAAATTACTTTGGCTTCAATGGTTGTTGGGAGAGGGATGTTTTCCATAGGCAGATATATAAAAATTATAATTTAAAGTGAATATAACTCGACGATCAAATGCATTTGCAAATTAGATTGAATAGCGGCTACAGTAGGCGCTTTAACAACGGTAATTTGCAACTTAGTCTTATCGGCAATTAACCAAGCCGGCACTTCAGCGGTCGCTGATTCTTCTTGGCTGAGTTTAGACCAGTATTTATTTTTAGTTTTATTAGACTTGACCGTAATCACATCACCTTCTTTTAAAGCCAAGGAAGGAATGTTCACATTTTGACCGTTGACTTGAAAATTTCCATGAGAAGCCAATTGACGAGCCGCTGAGCGAGAAGTGGCAAATAAAGCACGGTAAACCACATTATCTAATCTGCTTTCCAAATTCACCAACATCATTTCGCCGGTTTGACCGGATTTCTTTTTAGCTTTTTCGTAATATAATCTAAATTGTTTTTCTAAAATGCCATATTGTCTTTTGGCTTTTTGTTTTTCTCGCAACTGTAAACCATATCCGCTAAGACGAGGTTTGCGTTTATTGCCGTGCATGCCAGGAATAAAATTCCTTTTAACAATCGCACATTTGGAAGTATAACAACGCTCTCCTTTTAGAAAAAGTTTTTCTCCTTCGCGTCGGCATTGTTTACATTTTGGATCAAGATTTTTTCCCATAAATATTTTAAGGTTTACGTGGTTTTTTCATACGACACCCATTATGGGGTGTGGGAGTAATATCGCGAATGCTCAACATATTAAACCCCTGACTGTTAACAGCTCTGATGGCGCCTTCACGACCGCTACCAATGCCTTCTACAAATACATCAACGTCTTTAAGGCCGTAATCTTTAACTCGTTCGCCAGCATCTTTCACTATCATACCGGCGGCATAAGGAGTGGCAGATGTGGGCCCCTTAAAACCACAGCGACCGGCTGAGGATTGGGCTAAAGAATTTCCATTTTTATCTGTAATATTAACAATAGTGTTGTTATAGGTGGCGTGAATATAAATTCTGCCAGAAGTAATGTGTTGTTTTTTTGATTTCTTTTTTTTCTTTTTAACACTAACATCAGCAGTTTTAGCGGATGCGGTTTTTTTACTTTCTTTATTATTCACTTTTTCTTTTTTTTCTTCACTCATAAATTATTTTTAAGTCTTTTCAGCCGCGGATTTTCTACCAGAACCGGCGGTTTTTCTGACATTACCGCGAACAGTACGGTTGTTGGTTTTGGTTTTCTGACCACGTGCGGGCAAATGTTTAATGTGTCTGCTACCCCGATAAGAACCGATCTCTTTTAAACGTTTGATGGAGCTGAAAATTTCTCTTTTTAAATCTCCTTCAATTTTAATACCGCCTCTTTCGATTTGTTCGCGTAATTTTTGCACCTCTTCTTCTGTCAAATCTTTAACGCGAGTATCCGGACTGACTTTGGTGGTTTTTAAAATATTTTGACTGGTTTTAAGGCCAATGCCAAAAATGTAAGTGAGAGCAATTTCTACTCTTTTATCTTTTGGTAAAGTTATACCTGCGATACGTGCCATATTTATTTATCCTTGTCTTTGCTTATGTTTTTTATTCTGACAAATTACAAAAACACGTCCTTTACGACGCACAACTTTGCAATCTTTACAACGTTTTTTTACTGATGCTTGTACTTTCATACTTATAGCCTTGAGATAATTCGACCTTTTTTTAAATCATAAGGAGTCATTTCCATCATTACTTCATCTCCTGGTAAAACACGAATTTTATACATACGCATTTTTCCGGAAAGATGAGCTAAAATCTCATGGCCATTTTCCAGTTCGACTTTAAAAGTGGTTGATGGAAGCTGTTCGGTAACTTTACCTTTTACTTCAATGCACCCCTTTTTGTTTGATTTAATTTCGTCCGAACCTCGGTTAAAAGCCATTGTTGATGTTAAAAACAAATCGCAGTCAAAACAAGATTAACTTTAATGTAAATATAAAAGTCTAAATAAAAGCGAAAAATTTCTTTTCCTATTCTTCGCCAAATTCTTGTGTCTGCGCCATTTTTCAATTGCTAAAGGATTATACCACGCTTTACAAACCTGTCAAGAAAAAATATAAGCCTGTGGAAAACTATGTTAAAATCGCTTTTATTCTTCGAATTCCTGAGGAGGCGGATTTTTCCGAAATGATCTTAAATTTTCCTAATTCTCCGGTATGAGTAACATGCGGACCGCCGCAAATTTCCGAGGAAAATTTTTGATCTTTTTCTCCAATAGTATAAACCTTGACTCGATTGCCAAGTTTGGCATATTTATCTGTAAAATAACCCAAAGCCCCGGTTTCTTTAGCTTCATCTACGGACATTTCTTGACAAGAAACCGGCAAATTTTTAACAATTTGATCGTTGATTAAATCTTCAACTTGTTGTTTTTCTTCCGCTGTTAATTGGCGTTCAAAATTAAAATCAAAACGCAGGCGTTCGGGGGTAATATTACTGCCTTTTTGAACGATGTTTGCTTTTAAAATATTCTTTAAGGCTTGATGCAATAAATGAGTGGCGGTGTGCAGTTTGGAAGTCTCCCAAGACTTGTCTGCCAAGCCACCTTGAAATTTTTGAGCGGAAGCTGATTGAGATTTTTGTTGGTGTTGGTGTTTTGCTTGTGCGAATGCTGACTGGTCTACGGTTAAATTATGTTCCTTGGCCATTTCTTGGGTCATTTCTAAAGGAAAACCATAAGATTGAAAAAGCAAAAAAGCTTCAGTACCGGATATTTTATCTTTTTTGTTTTGAATAATATTCTGAAATTCTTTTAAGCCTTTATCCAGCGTAGTTTGAAATTTTTTTTCTTCTTCACTAAAAGCTTGAATTATTTTAGCTGAATTTTGTTTCAGTTCCGGATAAGCAGTTTGATATTCTTGAATAATTACCTTGCCTACTTCTGTAATAAATAATTTTTTAAGACCGATTTTGCGACCTTCAATAATAGAACGGCGGATGAGACGACGCACAATATAACCTTGATCGGTATTAGCAGGCAAAACCCCTATTGGATCGCCGATAATAAAAAGAGCCGCTCTTAAATGATCCGCAATAATTCTAAAAACACGTGGATTTTCTTGGTATTTTTTATTGCTCAGCGCTTCTATTTTTTCAATTAACGGTAAAAATAGGTCGGTTTCAAAAACTGTGGCCACAGATTGAGCCATGACAGTCAAGCGTTCCAAGCCCCAGCCTACATCCACGTTTTGATGGGGCAATTTTTTAATACCGCCTTGACCGTCTTTCACATAAGCCATAAAAACATCATTGCCGATCTCCACCACTTTACCATCTTGGTCTGCTTGTTTAAATTCCGCCAAAGTCAAATCTCCCAAATTTCCGGAAACATCATAAAAAATTTCCGTAGTAGAGCCGCAAGGACTGGTTTTGCTGGGCAATTCCCACCAATTGGCAGAACCTAAAAAATAAATTCTGTTTTTTGGCATACCGACTTGCAACCAATTGTTCACAGCCTCTTCTTCTTTGGCTACGTTGTGATCGCCTTGATAACAAGTTACATAAAGCCGACGAGGATCCAGACCGACCCCTTTTTCTTTATCGGTTATAAATTCATAAGTCCAGGCAATGATTTCTTTTTTAAAATAATCACCCAAACTCCACACTCCCAACATTTCAAAAAAAGTAAGATGCCGATTATCTCCCACTTCATCGATATCAATGGTACGAATGCATTTTTGCACATCAGCCAACCGTTTACCGCCGGGATGTTTTTCTCCCAATAAATACGGAATTAAAGGATACATGCCGCTGTTTACAAACAAAAGAGTGGGGTCATTTTCCGGTATTAAGTCAGCAGACGGAATGATTGTGTGTTTTCTATCTTTAAAAAATTTTAAGAATCTTTGACGGATTTCGTGGGCGCTGAGTTTGTGATCCATAGAATAATTTTTCGCAAATAACGCTGGTTAATAAAATAAACAATTAAAACGGAGGAGATACCGACTAAAACATCATAGAGTGTATCATATGATTCTCCTGTTTGTCCATACATATGTGTGCCAAAAATTTGGTCGCCAAAATATTCAAAAGTTTCCCAAAAAACAATTAAAAAAATAGTTAAACCTAAAGCTTTAATTTGTATGGAACGCAGATTATACTTTTGATGTAAATAAGCATCAGCACCAAAAATTCCAGCCAGTATCAGGGTGATAAAAAAAGGAAGAAAAAAATGTAGAAACATATCATAATACTGAGAGCTTTCATAAAAACCAAGAGCGCCTAAGTGATTTAAAGAAATCATGGTGGTAACTATAATCTCAAAACCAGCCAAAGCGTTTAAGGAAAAAAAACGTAAAAATTCAATCTGGCCATAAAACAAACGAGGCACAAATAACAAAAAAGCGGTAATAATGCCGACGTTGGCCCGAAAAAAAGAAACATCTGTCTGATAAAGATAAAGGGCAAAGCTGATATACAGCACAGCGCTGAAAGTAAGATAAAACAAAGATATTCGATTAAGACTAATTTTCATATTATTTCTATTGTATAACTCCTCCTCCTAAGACGCAATCTTTTTGGTAAAACACGGCAGATTGGCCAGAGGTGACGGCTCTTTGGGGAATGGTAAAATTTACTTTTACTTTATTGTGAGCGACAATTTCGATAATGGCCGTTTGGGGCGTTTGCCGATAACGAATTTGAACGGCGCACTGTAGGGGCAGTTGAGGTTTTACCAGCCAGTGCAAGTCTTCTACCAAGCATTGTGCTTGAAATAATCGGGGATCATTTTTATTATTGGTTACCACCAGTTTATTTTCTTTTAAATTTTTAGAAATTACATAATAAGGCCCGGTACCGCCGATATTGATGCCCTTGCGCTGGCCAATGGTATAAAAAGGCAAACCTTCGTGATAGCCCAGCGTTTTACCGGTTGCAGTAACAATTTCTCCTTTTTGGGAAATTAAATGTTGTTGAATAAATTTTCTATAATCAATATCTCCGATAAAACAAATGCCGGTGGAATCTTTTTTTTGGGCATTGGGAAAATGCTGATCTTGGGCGATTTTACGCACTTCACTTTTTAAATAATTGGCTAAAGGAAAAATAATCTTGGATAAATATTCAGGCTTAATGCGGTATAAAAAATAAGTCTGATCTTTATTGCGGTCTTTTGGTCGACCAAGCCGATTATTTTTTAGGGAGGCGTAATGACCGGTGGCGATGGCCGTAATCCCCTTTTCTTGCAAAGCTTTTTTTAAAAAAAGTTCAAATTTAATTTCTTGGTTGCAAACAATGTCCGGGTTGGGAGTGCGTCCTTTTTTTAACTCTTTTAAAAATAAATCAAAAACTTTAACTTGATACTCTTTAATAAAATTATAAGTTAAAAAAGGTATGCCAAGCAGTCGACAAACTTGGTCAGCGTCTTCATGGTCTTGTTTCCAAACACAACCGAGATCATTGATTTTACGATACTGCGGATGGGATTGCAAATCATCCCAATTTTTCATAAATACGCCCACCACTTGATGTCCTTGCTGTTTTAAAAGATAAGCCGCCACTGAGGAATCTACTCCTCCGCTCATGCCCACTACAACTTTCATATTTAAAAATTATTTTTCTGATAATTTACCCGCCCCTAAAGGGTTGTAGCCGTTTTGTATTTCTTCGAAATCTTGATAGCCGTCCTCATCAGTGTCTGCCTTTTGGGGATTGGTGCCTAATTCTTGTTCACGCGCATCAGTTAAACCGTCGGCGTCCGCATCGACAATTACCGGGGGCTTGGCGGATAAATCAATGGTTTGTTGATACAGCCAATAACCCACGCCCACAACCGCTCCTAAAGCGACGGTGGCAATGATAATAATGACAACTTTTTGAAGAGTGGATAATTTTTCTCGACCAAACATTTCTCCTTGTTCTTCATCAGATAAAATAGCCTGCTGAACGGTTGGTGGAGTCAACGGTTGAATGGGATTTTGCGGTAAAGGAGCGTTAGCCGGATTGGGTTGGGGGCCAAAAATATTATTACCGGCCAGGGCAGGCATGATGGGTTGCGGCGCCGAGGGTGGTGGTGTTGGTAACGGCACTTCAATCGGTAAAACTTGCGGCGGAGTAGCTGTGGCCATAGGTAAGTTCGCTGGCAAAGGTGTTGAAGGTGTCGGCGGAGTTATGGGGTTTGTTGGCACGGCAATTGGCGGAGCCGGTCTTGGTATAGGAACAGGCGGTTGTTTTTGTAAAGCCTCGCTTTCTTTTTCCGCCTCCGAAATCATTTCGTCAAAATTTAAAGGTTTGGGCGGATAAGTAAGGGATTCGCTATTGTCTGACACCGGTGCCACTTGTGGCGCCTGTGGTGGTTGAACTTGAGGCGGGGTAGCTGTTGGTAAGCTAAAAGGAGCGGAAGGAATAACCGCTGGTTTGTTTACTGGTTTTGCTACTGACGGCAGAGATGGTGGCGGTGGCGGTGGCGGTATAGGAGATTGTTTTTGAGACACCATTGATGGTGGTGCTGGTGGTAAAGGGTTTTGATTTTGGTTCATAAAAAATCCCAGAATATTTATTTCTTTTATTATAACAAATAATCAAAGACTGTACAAATTGACTGCTTATTTGATATAATAAAAAATAAGATGTCTATCGCCATTGTCGAAAGTTTAAAAAACTTAAAATTTAAGCATAAAATTTTTTTAATTTTAGCCATTCTTTTTATCCTGATTATTAACTTGGGTTTTTTAAATATTTCTTCAGTCTTAAACATTCAAACCGATACTCAAAAAATTGCGGACAGTTTAATCCCCCGCCTCATTCATACCTCAGCAGTTAAAGATAATATCAATCTCTCTATTCTAGCCGCCTATGATTATGTCCAAAACGGCGATAAAGACAGTAAAGCACAATACAAAACTTATATAAAAAAAGCGGTGGGCGCTGAAGTGAAATTATTTAAAGCTTCTAGTTCTGAGGCGGATTTTGAATTTACCACCCTTTTTGAAACGCAAATCAATGATATTTATGCCTCTTTGGAAGACTTGATTAGAGCTTTTGAAACAGGAGAAAGTCCGGAACAGTTGCAAAATCAATTACAAAATGTATCTGCCAAACGGGATGTTTTTGCTAATTTTTTAAATGAACAAATTGAGCAAAAAACTCAAGATTCTTCTTTACAAGAAAGACTGCAAACGCAAAAAAGAGTACAGCAAACCATAGCGATTGTGATAGGCATTGGTATTCTTACTTTGGTTACTTTGATTTTTATTTACATTTTTACCAATCGCACTATTACCAAGCCTTTGGAAAAACTTACAAAAGTGGCACGAAGTATTACCGCCGGAAAATATCAAGTGGTTGACATAGACAATAATGACGAACTGGGTGTTTTTGCCGAAACTTTTAATACCATGATTCAAAAAATGCGGGCCGTGCAAGAATCTTTGCAAATTGAACTTGCCAAAACCAAACAACTGGACAAGCAAAAGTCAGAATTTCTTTCTATTGCCGCGCATGAATTGCGTACGCCCATTTCCGGCATGAAGTGGCTTTTGGATATGACGGTGGCCGGAGATTTTGGAAAAATTGACACAGATGCCAAAGAACAACTGCAAAAAGGCATTGAAAATATCAATCGTATGGTAGTCATCATCAATAATTTATTGGAAGTGGCGGAAATTGAAGCCGAACAATTACAGTATAAATTTGAAAAAATAAATCTCAAAAAATTAGTCAAAGATTTGGCAGATCATTTTGAACATGCGGCCGCGGCTCGTAAAATTAAGCTAAAAGTTTTACTGGAAAAAATACCGAATATTACCATACCGGCGGATATCAGTAAGTTATTTATCGCTTTAAGTAATATTGTGGACAATGCTTTAAAATATACTCCGGAAAACGGCGTTGTCACTATCACAGCCGAGCAGGACGTAAACGAAATTATGATTAAGGTTGCTGATACCGGCTTAGGCATTCCCCTGGAAGAACAAGCCCGGGTATTTTCTAAATTATACAGAGGTTCCAACGTAGAAGCGCTCAATCAAATTGGTTCCGGACTGGGATTGTATATTGCCTATCAAATTATTCGCAAGCATGAAGGAGATATTACTTTTGTCAGCGCTCCTAAACAGGGCACCACTTTTACTGTTTCTTTGCCCTTGGAATAAAATTTTTAAACCAACTTAAATCTATTTTTACCCTCAAGCTTAGCCTCTCTTAAGGCAGTATCAGCTTGCTGAAAAACCGTATCAGGTTCAAGGCGCTTTTCTGAATTAAGGCTTGACTGCTCTACGATAGTTGCTCCAAAAGTCATGGTAATTGTTGCTTGGGCAATTTTTTCCTTTAGCTCTGTAAGACCTAAAGATAACAAAACTTTTTGCGCTTCTGTTTGCGCTTCTGTTAATATAGCTTGACGGCATCTTTCTAAAAATACCATGGAATTTTCAGCAAACCCATTGGCAGATGGCGACAGTTCCGCTAAAATGGCCATTTCGTCTCCGCCAAAACGATAAGGTTTGTCTGTACCGGTTCTTAAAGATTTTTTTAAAATATTGGCCACGGCTCGCAAAACCGCATCTGCGCCCAAGTGTCCACAATCTGTATTCAATTTGGTTAAATTGTCTAAATCACAAATTATGACCAATAAAGCTTTTTTTGTTTGTTCCGGGTTTTGTCTGGTAATTTCACTTAATTGCGCCGCTAAATCTCTGGTAAAGGCTCGACGGTTTAATAATTGAGTTAATTCATCAGTATCTGATAACTTTTCAAAAAGAGCAAGCGCCGCGGAAATTTGAGGAAGCTGTTCTGCTTGTTCGTTAACAAATTGATCTGCCGGCACTTGAGACAAAGCTTTACAAAATAAAACTTGTAAAGTACTAATGGCGCCAAAGGGTTGCTCTATTTGCTGATATTTTTGATAAATTTCCGCTCCGGTTTGATCGGGCAAAACTAAATTCGGCCAAGGTTTATGATGAGTTAAATCTTTTTTTGCTATTTCTACCGGCGTTGGTTTTACCAGCATTTTTTGCTCTGCGGTTAAAAGAGCATAATCCGCTAAACGATTACGACCGGAATTTTTAGCGCCGTACATAGCCAAATCTGCTTCATTTAGCAATATTTCTAAATTATGGTTATCCTCATCGGTGACTTTTTGACTTGGCTGATATTGACTATAACCGATACTAACCGTTTGTTGTGTCTGTTCTGCTATAGCTTGCCTGACGCGCTCCAAGGCAATACCTGCTTGTTGACTATTGGTATTTGACAAGACAATAGCAAATTCTTCTCCGCCAATGCGATATACCCGATCACTGGGACGCAAAGTATCGCTGATAATAGCGGCAACTTGTGTCAATAATTGATCTCCAACATCATGCCCTTGAACGTTGTTCACTTTTTTAAAAAAATCTATGTCTACTATGGCAAAAACAAAAGGAGGGTGTTGCTCTTTTTCGCGTTTTAAAGCAGAGGTTAATCTGTGTAAAGTTAAATCTAAAGCACGTCGGTTAGCCACGCCGGTTAAAGCGTCTGTCACTACTTGGCTTTCCAATTGAGCCATGCAAGATATGGCCGTTTCTACTTCCGGGGGCGTAAGATATTTGACACATCTTCCCAACTCCATCAATAAAGTGTAACGCGGTAATTCTTTAAACGCCTCTGCTTCATTTTGAGCACAACGCGCCTGTATGTCACTAACCATTGTTTCCAATAAAACCCGAGTTTCCTCTGCATGTGTTTCCGGTTTTCTTCCTCCTCCTCCTCCTCCTCCTCTTTCTGAGTTCATGAATGATAGTGTCATAAAAAATTATTTTTTAAAAAATTTACGAGCTTTTTTTCGGTCATTTTGCATAGCCGCCAGCAAAGTCTGCTTGTTTTTAAACTTTTTATTATTACGGATTTTTTTTAGCAGAATTACCGTTAACCATTGGCCGTAAATATTTTTGTTAAAGTCTAAAATATAGGTTTCGATAAAGCGTTTTTTTTCAGCAAAAGTTTGCGCCGCACCCACAAAAGTAAGAGCCGGATAAGTGACTTTTTTTAAAATAGCATAAGAAAAATATACTCCGTCCGCAACAGTTTGATGTAAATTCAGATTGGCGGTGGGAAAACCTAATTTACGGCCTCTTTGTCGTCTTTTTCTTACTTTGCCGGCTAGGAGCCTGGGGAGTGGTTTGTTTTTCACCATCTTGTTTTAATTCTTTTTTTACTTTTTCCCATTCTTTTTTAAGTTCTTTGGCTAAATCAGCGCCTATTTCCTTGGTGATTTTTTTCTTGGCTTGATACTCTGCCATTACTTCATCAATAATTTCGCCATATTTCAGTTTGGTCATTTGACGTACTGTTTCGGCTTTTTGCGCCACTTTTTTGGTAATTTCCGAAGCGTGCTCTTTTCCTTTTTTAGCTAATTGTTGACCTTTTTTAGTTTGAGTTAAAAAAGCCACTACTCCGGCAGAAACAGCCGCGGCTAGTCCTGCACCAAGTAAAAAATTTGATGTTCTTTTGCTCATAAAATTTTAGTTAATTATTTATAAGTAATTATACCACAAAAACTAAAACAGCCCCAAATGAGGCTGCTTTAGCAAAGAAAAGAAATCTTAGCTTTATTCTCCTAAAATAGTAGAGATAGTTTTCAAACTCTGTTTGTTTAAACTTAAGCGCACTAAGCTTTTTTGCGATTCTTGTTGTTTTTTGTTCAAGGATTTGATGATTACTGTTTTTTTATCATCTATTTTCTTTATTTTGAAAGAATTGGTGTTATAAGCCTTGGAAGAAAGCTTGGCCTGAGATACTTTTTGATTGGTTAAAACATTCCACAAAGCGATTTTCTTGCCGTTTCCTTGTAATACCAAGACCAAGTCTTTTTTAGGATAGTATTTCACTTTAGTTTTCTTTTGGCTTTTGGTTTTAAACACCACTACGGTTTTCACTGAACCGTCGGAATAAGTGATTTTATATCCTTTTTTGGTAGGAGACACTTTTACAACAGTAACTTCGGTAATTTGGGTATCGGTATCAGAAGTTTCCGGGGTTTTGTCTTCGGTAGTCACGTCAACTTCATCGGTATTGGTGTTGGTATCTGTATTAGTGTCAGCTGGAGGGGTGGTAGTTGTATCACCGTTAGTATTGGTATTACCGCTGTTCGTGTTGGTATTTGTGTTACCGGTATTGGTATTAGTGTTAGTATCAGCAGGAGCTTTATAGTCTTCGTCTATTTGGCTGTTGCAGTTATTGTCTACTCCGTCATTAGTATTGTCTGAAGCACCTGGAAAAACAGAGGTGTTTTCGTCATTGCAATCACCTGTTTTATCACTTAATGGCACAGAATGTTCCGAAGCCGGCCAACAAATTCCAACTTGATCAGAACTACCCCAACTATCACCGTCGTGATCTACATATTGTGTGTAAAAGGACATTGAAAAACCTTCGTCAATTATACCATCACAATTGTTATCCCTGCCGTCGCAATATTCCTGCGCGCCAGGATAAATATTGTCATAATTATCATTGCAGTCTATATCATCAGTAAATCCATCATGGTCACGATCTGCTATACTGGTTAAAATATTAAGCTGATATGTAGAACCATCTCCATTATACCCATAATGGTAAGCATCAAGCACAATTAATACTGTTTGACCGGAAACTAAATCGTAAGTCAGCTTTGATAAATGAAAAGTATCACCACTATCATCATCTACTTCTAATATTGTTCCTATACAATCTACACCATCAATTAAATACAACATCGTGTCATAATTAGATCCCTCTGTATTTAACTCATAGGTGGCAGTATAAGGAGCAGTGTAGGAAAAAATAACATCAGCTCCACCGCCATAATTTCCCGCATAATTATTGGTTGCGCCTTCTAGTGTACCAGTAGCAAACGCTTCCCCGGTTACAGAACCTAAATCTGTATCAACACTACAGCTTTCCTCTAAATTCGTTTCGTCAACTACACCATTGCAATTATTATCAATACCATCATCTGAAAATTCAATGCTTGTTGGATAAACAGAAGCGTTGTTGTCGTCACAATCTACATCAGAAGTATAACCATCGTCATCAGCATCGACAACTGCAACATAGCCTTCATCTACATATCCGTCACAGTTATTGTCAACTCCGTCTTGAGTGTCGTCAGAAGTTCCGGGATGTACTGAAACACTATTATCATCACAGTCATCACCATTAGTTACATAAGTGCTATTGGCTGAACATAAATTTTGCGTATTCTCGCCATCACCATAACCATCTCCGTCTTCATCTAAAAAGTAAGTAGTTAATAAATTTTCATCAATTTCCAAACTACAATTATTATCTATACCGTCGCATATTTCTGGAGCATCCGGATTGATAGAAGCATCACTGTCGTTGCAATCACCTTCATTTTCTGCATAACCGTCATTATCATCATCATAAGTAATATCACTCTCATCAACACCATCACAATTGTTATCTATGCCGTCATCTGGCACTTCAGTTGCGCTTGGATTTATGGAGGCATCGTTGTCGTTGCAATCACCAGCAATCAAGCTTGCCAGCGAAAAATTTGACATATCTAGTTCAGTACAACTTTTTACTACTATAAAATCAGCAGAATTTCCATAACCATCTGAGTCATTATCTGAATAGACGGTATATAAATTACCATCTACTGGACTTTCATCCACTTGTCCATCACAATCATTATCTACACTATCACACATTTCCGGAGCGCCAGGATAAACAGAAGAGTCATTATCGTTGCAATCAACATCAAAATTAGATCCATCATTATCGGCATCTGTTACATAAGTAAGGTATAGCCCAAAATAATCCAAAGTACCGATATCGTCTTGGCCGTTATCTGTCACTTTAAGTGTCCATGTGCCCTTTGTACTCATACCATTCAAATAATACAAAGAAGCGAATGGTCTATAAACGCCGGAAAAAGGCGCTGTGCCTTCGCTAATGGAACGAGAAGCGGAATCGTCAAAAGTAGTATAATTAAAATTATCCCCGTCACTTCCACTGCGATTAACTAAGGTAAGTTCTGTACCGGTAGGAGCAATTAAAGAAATAATTAAATCTTTATCATAAGGATGATTGATATTAACCTGAACGTTTAAATCAGAGAGGGTGTAATCCTGAGTTATTTCAATAGGTAATGTTAATACCCCGGGTACAACTTCATCGCCACCTTCATTACCGTCCGGGATAGCATGTTCATTTTCATCATTAACATAAGTTAACACGTTGCTTTTACCAACATGATCCGCTTGTTCTGCGGCCAATATTGGCGCTGGTTGAAAACCAAACAGAACCACTGCTGAAGCAAAAACAGTTGTACTGATTATGGATAATACTGATCTCATACTTTTTTTCATATTATTTTAAATAATTTAATTATTTTTATTATTCTCCTAAAATAGTAGAAACTGTCTTCAAGTTCTGTTTTTTCAACAACAGACGCACTAAGCTTTTTTGCGATTCTTGTTGTTTTTTGTTCAAGGATTTGATGATTACTGTTTTTTTATCATCTATTTTCTTTATTTTGAAAGAATTAGTGTTGTAAGCCTTGGAAGAAAGCTTGGCCTGAGATACTTTTTGATTGGTTAAAACATTCCACAAAGCGATTTTCTTGCCGTTTCCTTGTAATACCAAGACCAAGTCTTTTTTAGGATAGTATTTCACTTTAGTTTTCTTTTGGCTTTTGGTTTTAAACACCACTACGGTTTTCACTGAACCGTCGGAATAAGTGATTTTATATCCTTTTTTGGTAGGAGACACTTTTACAACAGCAACTTCGGTAATTTGGGTGTCGGTATCAGAAGTTTCTGGGGTTTGATCTTCGGTAGTAACATCAACATTATCAGCATTAGTGTCTTCTGGGGAATTATCTGTATTGGTATTAGTATCTGTATTAGTGCTGGTATCAGCCGGAGGGGTGTTAGTGGTAGTATCACCATTGGTATTAGTATTACCGCTGTTCGTGTTCGTGTTGCCGGTATTGGTGTTGGTATCAGCAGGAACTTTATAGTCTTCGTCTATTTGGCCGTTGCAGTTGTTATCAACACTGTCTTGAGTATTATCTAAAACACCGGGATTGATAGAGGCGTCGTTATCATTACAATCTGAAGTAATAGTATAACCGTCTTGATCTTCATCAACATCAGCATAAGTAAAAATCAAACCAAAATTATTTAAAGTTCCAACATCTTCTGTGGCGTCATCCAATACCTTTAATGTCCACGTTCCAGCCGTTTTTGTACTACTTAAATCAGTTAAAGAATCAACTGGTTTATAAAAACCAGTAAATGGTGCTGTTCCTTCAATAATGGAAAACTGAGCATCATCGTCAAACATAGTATTGGTAAAATTATCTCCGCTTTCTCCATTGTGTCTAGCTAAAGTAAATTCTCTACCGTCTGGAGCAACCAAACTAATAGTTAAGTCATCATCATAAGGATGGGTAATATTAACCTCAACACCTAAATGAGTAATGGTATAATTTTCTGTTATTTCAATAGGCAGGGTTAAAACTTGATAATTCTGACTTTGATCCTCAAAGACACCATCGGGAATAGCATAGGTACCGTTGGGAGTATAAAAAGAATCTGTTATTGTTTGAGTGGTGGCTTGTACAGGTTGTAAACTAAACAAAACTAGAACAGAAGCAAAAACAACCGCACTAATTAATGATGTTTTAGATCTTTTTAATTTTTTCATATTTTTCATATAAATTATTACCTCGTTTATAAAAATAAGACTTTATAATGTAAAAAAGGCTATCACAGAAATTAAATTTTGTCAAGAGTAAATTAGGTGGGTAAGAGGAAAAACCACCAAGGCTCTAAAAATACGTTTAATACGTCGCGGTTGGGTTACAAAACGCCACAACCATTCCAAATGGACAGCACGCAACCACTTAGGAGCCCTTTTGGCTTTGTTTGTCCAAAAATCAAAAACCCCGCCAACTCCTAAGCCAATTTTAGCGGTTTTTATTAAAGATAAATATTTTTTGAGCCAAAGTTCTTGTTCCGGAAAACCCAAACCAACCAAAATCACGCTTGGTTTAAAATCACTGTTTTTTGCTAAAAAATTCTGAAAATTAGCTTCATTACTTATCAGACTGTCTTTTTTAGAGACCTCCCAGCCTAAAAATCGAGCTTGAGGGGCTAATTTTTTACCCGCATCTACCACCATAGCCAAAGATGATAAGCCATCTTGACGCACAATACATAAAACAGCCAGTTGTTGACTATTGGCCATTTTTAAAATTTCAGCGGTGATATCCACTCCTGTTACTGTGTGCTTTAATTTGGAAAAAAGCCTTAAGCCAAAACCGTCCGGTAAAGCTAAATCAGCTGTATTCAGACAATTCTGGTAAACTTTATTTTTATAAGCTTCCAGTAAAATTTCCGGATTAGGAGTAACAATCAGGTTTTGTTTTTGGCCTTTTAAAAATTCACCTATCATTTCTTTGGCCTGAGAAAAACTAATATCCCAAATTTTAACCCCTAAAATTTTAACTTGTTGAATCATATAGCCGGGAAATTTTAGTTGATTTTATGGTTCTATTGTACTATAATTTAAGCATATGCCCAAATTTAAAATTTTTTTAGCCAGCATTTTTTTGTTGCTTACCGCCTTACCTGTTTCGGCCTTTACTTTTACCAAAGGCCGGATTATTGAATCAGATGAAGTGGCTCAAGATCAATATTATTTATCTACTTTTGGCATTCAGGCTTTTTTAGAAGAAAAAGGCTCTGTTTTAGCAAGCTATACCACCCTTGATATTGACGGCCAAAAACGATCGGCGGCGGAAATTATCAATGCCGCATCCAAAAAATTCGAGCTAAACCCTTTGTTTTTCTTAGTCATGGGGCAAAAAGAGTCTTCTGCCATTACCAATTCTACTGTTACCTCGGCTATTGATGACTGCTGGCTGGGATATGCCAGCTGTAAAAGCGCCAGAGGATTTACCGCCCAATTATACGCGGCCGCAGATGTGATTACCAACAAATATTTGCACGATTTAAAAACAAAAGGCTCAACCGTTAGCGGCTGGAAAGTGGGCACGCCTAAAACCACCGTCGATGGCGTAGTGGTTAATCCGCAAAACAATATTACCGCGGCTTTATATACCTATAACCCTTTAGTAGGACGCTGGGGAGGCGGCAACTATCGTTATGGAGCCAATTCGGCTTTTCAAAAATTATGGGATGAGTGGTACCAGCCGAAAAAAGCCTATAACTATCCCAGCGGCTCTTTGTTGCGCATTGGGGATGCTATTTATTTAATTTCCGGAGATGTGAAAAAGCCTTTTGCTTCCATGAGCGCTTTGCTCTCTAATTATGACCCAAATAAAATTATTCCCGTGCCGGCTGTGATAGGAGAACAATATATTACCGGCCAGCCTATTCGTTTTCCCGCTTTTTCTTTGTTGCAAAATCCTGATGGCGGAGTATATCTTTACGCCCATGGCAAAAAACGACCATTTACTTCCCAAGAATCTTTCAAACAATACGGTTTTAACCCGGCGGAAATTATTCAAGCCAGCGCTGACGAAATGGCCGATATTCCAGACGGCGAACCGATTACTGTTAATCAAGTTGATCCGCGAGGATTGTTGGTGCAAAACAAAGTAACCGGAGCGGTGTCTTATATCACACCGCAAGGAGAGCGCAGTGATGTAATTGCCAGGGAAATTTTTGATAATCGTTTTTTGAGCTTAGAAATTATTCCCAAAAGTCCGGAAGAGATTGCAAAATTTAAAATGACCAAGCCGGCTTTGTTAAAAAACGGCACTATCATCACTACTAAAAAAGATAAAACTATCTATATTATTGCCGATGGCAAGAGACACGCTTTTAAATCCAAAAAAGTTTTTAAAAAGTATGGATATCAGCAAAAATATATTATGCCAGTATCCAAAAAAGTATTGAATTTACATCCTCAAGGAAAAGAGGTAGACTTAAAGAAGAAACAGCAAAAGAAAAATAAGAAAAAATAATTTTGGCTTATGTCTCTAATTTTTTCTGCCATCGTTCCTAATAATCCTAAAATATTTTTAGAAAATTCCCAGGATAATTCTTCGGTTACAGCTATTGCCAATTCCATACAAGAACTGGAAGGAGAGCTGTATTTTATGAAACCGGACACCATTTTGTTGCTTACCGAACACGGCTCCGTGGTGCCGGAAGCGATCAACGTTAATATTGAAAGCCCGATTTTAGCAGATGGTTTTAAAAATGGCCTGACCGTTGATGTGGGTTTTATTACTCAACTAAAGAATGTAATCAACGCTACGGCCCAAAGCAATTTGGTAACGGTTGTAGCAGAAAGCACCATACCTCAGGAAATTATAACTCCCCTGTCCTTATTATTAAAACACCTTCCGGAAACACGCGTGGTCATATTTTCCATGGCTAATTTTTCTTTAGTCAAGCATCAAGAATTTGGAGAAATTTTACGCCAATTGTGTTTAGAAACCAACAAAAGAATGGCGGTGATTGCTTCCGGACATTTAGCCAAAAATTCAACCAAAGAAAATGCCTTGGATACTTTGTGTTTAAATTTTTTGAAAAATAAAGAACTGGAAAAAATATTGCACATCAATACGGAAGTGATAGAAAAAAGTAAAAGTGATTTAATGCGTCCTTTGGCGACTTTAATCGGTACGATTGCTAAAATGAATTTAGAGCCGAAAATTTTATCTTACGAACATTTGGATAACGAAAATCAATTAGTGGCGAATTTTACTTTAAAATAAACCAATGATTGCCGAAGTAATTCCTTATGCTCGCACTATTCGTGGTAAGGATTTTTTTGATTATGTTGTACCAAAAAATTTAACTGTCAAAAAAGGCTCTTTAGTAAAGATAGAATTTCGCTCTCGTCTGATCATTGGTTTGGTGCGTGATCTTAAAAAAAACAGCGCTATTAAAAAATTAAAGCCAGTTATTGCTTTGTCAACCACTCAACTGCCGCAACCAGAACATTTTTTGCTATTTTTAACTTGGTTTGCCAACCATTATTTTATCTCTCAGGCGCACGCTTTTAAAAGCATGCATTATCCATTTTTAAAAAAAAGAAACTTTGCCGATTTAGACAATTGGCAAGAAAACTCCAGCCACAGCCAAAAAATTTCTATTCCCAAAAAAAATATAGAGAGCATAAAAAACGCTTTGGCAAAAGTTAAGCCAAACTTGCCTAATGTGGTGCTTTATAATAACCGAGCGGATTGTTTGGCTTTTTATCAAGGCATTATTAAAAGAAGCACTGGGTCTGTTTTAATTATTGTGCCGGAATATCAAGATGTGTTGAAAATTGCCGAAGCTTTAAATAATAAGGATATTGTTGCTTTAACCAAAAACCCTTCTCCTTCCGTTTGGACCGCTTTGGAAATTGCTTTGCAAAAAAAATCAAAAAAAATTGTCATCGGTACTAAAAAAACCGCTTTTCTCTGGTTGGGTTATTTTGCAACAGTGATTTTAGATCAAGAGGAAGCCAGGTCTCATAAACAATATGAGCTTAATCCTCGTTATCAAACCAGAGAAGTGATTTTGCAAAATATCAATTTACTGACCGTGCCCAAACCGCAACTTATTTTTTGCAGTACAGCGCCCAATATAGAAACTTATTTTGCCAAAAAAAGCTTTAAAATAAACATCAGCAGAACCTGGTCCGCCAAAAATATTTTTACCGTCAATATGTTGGAAGAAAAAATGAAGAAAAATTATTCTTGGTTTTCAGAAAAACTAATGACAGAAATTCATCAATCTCAAAAAACTTTTTTATTTTTTAATCGTTTGGGAAACTTAAATTTAGCCGTTTGCTTAAACTGCTCTGCTGTTTTACCAGCGGATAAAACCAAATGTCCTAATTGTCAAAGTAGTCACCTTAAACAAACGCATCAGGGCACGCAACAATTGGAAATTACCCTAAAAAAATATTTTAAAAATAAAAAAATAGTCCGCCTGGACAGCACTCGTGAGTATCAATTGGCGGAATTACAAAAAGCGGACATTATTTTGGGTACGGAAAAAATCTTTCGGGTAATGTCGCTTGCCGATTTTGATTTAGTAGGTATTATTTCTGTTGATCACCTACTGGTTTATCCCCATTTTCGAGCCAACGAAAGAGTTTTTCAGTTGCTCACCAAAATATTCAGCGCTAGTCAAAAAATTATCATCCAAACTCACGCTCCGGATAATATGGTAATCAAACTGGCTATTTTAAACAATTATGACCAATTTTATCAACAAGAAATAAAAATAAGAAAAATTTTAAACTTACCCCCTTTTAGCCCCTATTTTCAACTGCTGGACACTAAAAATAAACAAAAATTAAAGCCCCAAAAATATCTGAGTGAATATGAACTAAAACCTTCTTTAGTGGTGGATTATTTATAAATTTTGTTTGACTAATATAAATAATTAAGTTACAAATTAGTCATGGCTCTTAAAATTTATACTCTCAACGAACCAGAAATTCGAAAAATTTCCTCAGATGTTGCTCCTCAAAAAATATCGGAAAAAAACTTGCAGGTTTTTATGTCAGCGCTGGCAAAAATGATGCATCAACACGACGGTATTGGCATTGCGGCTCCTCAGGTAGGCAAAAACATTCGTTTAATTGTCATTGACAAAGATTATGCCAAAACAGCAGATGATCTGGTTTTAGTTAATCCGCGCGTGGTGTCTATTGCTAAAAAAACCAATATCCAAGAAGAAGGCTGTCTGTCCGTGCCGGGTGTTTACGGTTTGGTAGAAAGGCCGGTAAAAGCGCGGGTTAAAGGTTGGGGAAGACAAGGGGAAAAAATGGATATTAAAGCCAAAGGTATGCTGGCGCGTGTTTTGCAACACGAAATAGATCATCTCAACGGCATTCTTTTTATAGACAAGGCCGTCAAAATCAAAAAAAATGAAAATGCCGTAAAGTCTTTGCTGGTATGATCAATCCTCCGATTTTTAAAATAATTTTTTTCGGTACTCCAAAGTACGCTCAACCGACCCTGGAGTTTCTTCTGCAAGAAAAAAATTATCAAATTATCGGTTGTGTCACCCAGCCAGACAAACCGGTAGGCAGAAAACAAATTATCTCCCCTTCTCCTATTAAAAAATTCGCTTTAGAAAAAAAACTGCCTATTTATCAGCCGACGACTTTAAAAATTCAAAAAGAAAACGGAAAAAAAATCTATCAAACATTATTAAATTTAAAACCGGACTTAGCCATAGTGGTGGCTTATGGCAAAATAATTCCTAAAGAAATTTTAGCCATTCCAAAATACGGTTGTCTTAATCTGCACGGATCTCTGCTTCCGCAATTAAGAGGCGCATCTCCTATGCAACAAGCTATTTTAGCGGGATTGCCAAAAAGCGGAGTAACTTTAATGCTCATGGACGAAGGTCTGGATACAGGCGATATTATCGCTCAAGAATTTTTAACTCTCTCCAATACAGAAACCTTAACCAGTTTGCATGATAAATTAAGCAGGCTGAATGTTAAAATTTTAAAAGATAAACTTCCTCAATTTATTCAAGGAAAATTAAAACCCCAAAAACAAAATACAGCTCAGGCTTCTTATACTAAAATCATTAAAAAAACCGACGGAGAAATAAATTGGCAACAAAAACCCATAATGATTGACAGACAAATCAGAGCTTTAAATCCTTGGCCGGGAACTTATACTTTTTGCCACCGACAACGCCTAAAAATCCTTAAAGCACATTTGGAAAACAATAAATTGTTGATAGAACAAGTACAGCCCGAGGGTAAAAAAATCATGTCTTATCAAGATTTTCTGCAAGGCCATCCTCAATGCCAATTACCACCCGCAAGCAGTTAACGAATTTTTTTAGTGGTATAAAAACCTAAATATTTACCAAACATCAATCTGGTTTGGGCATCGATGGCGGGAATGGAACCAAAAATAATCAGCGCCACCGGCAATAAAATCCATTGCAACAGCACCACTCCTATTCTCAAAATTTTATTATCGGGAATATTACTGGGTAATAAATACACATTCAAAATAGCCGAGGCAAAAATTCCCACCATGGCCAAACGCATCAACCACTCCAAAATAAAAGGAGCGTTTTGAGCAATAACCGTAGATTTTTCCACATCGCCAGCCAGCCACAAAGGTAAATATCCTAAAATTAAAATTAAAATCGGCGCCGTTGACCAAGAATACATACCTTCGGATAAATTGAATAAAAGGTGCCATTTCTTTTTTCCTAATTTTGTGTTCCAAAAATGCCAAATCATAAAAGGAAAATGTTCAATGCCCCAAGCCCAGCGACGTTGTTGCTTATACAAATTTTTTACTGTCTGCCACAAAGAACCGGCATGAGCGGTATCCATAGAAACCGGAATGTACAGCGGGGTTACTTCATAATCGCCGTTATAATGAATAAAACATTGTAAAAAAATACGAGAATCTTCTGTAACAATATCATTTTGCCAAAAACCAACATCCACCAAGGCCTTAAAACTCATACTGTGAGAAGAAAAAGTCCAAAGCGGTTTTGGACGCGCCAGTTCAGCCATCAGCCAAAAAGTGGTAGAATTAGCCACCACGCGCGCAAAAGAGGGTGATTCCCACACGTTGTTATTATATAAAGCCAGGGGCTGATAACTGGAATGGGTAGGGTTAGGATGGGTTAAATACTTATAAGTTAAATGAGCAAAATATTCCGTATGTACCACCGTGTCAATATCAAAAGAAGAAACAATGATATTAGCGTAATCCCATTTTTGGGCATCAATAAACTCTTTCACATGTTTGGCGGCCCAGTGTAAATTCGCTCCTTTGGCCGCAATTTCTCCGGTAACATCTTGCGGGTGCAGAGTAATGAATAACTTGAAAAAAACCCCCTCGTATAAAACACGAATTTCTTCCGCTATTTTTTTAAAAGACTCTGCTTCTCTTTCTTCTCCGGCTAAAACCACGATCATCTTATCAAGAGGATAAGTAGAATTTTTTAAGGCCGCAAAAGTGTGTTTAATAACGGCCGCATCTTCGTTTAAAGTTGGTAAAAATATGACATGGTAAATTTTCTGCCAATCGGGAAGCTCAACAACCTTGGTCATCCAGGGAACATTTTTTATTTTTCGATATTGTTTCCAAGAATAAGTTAAATAAATTATAAAATATAAAACTCTCAATAACCAGTATAAATCAAAAGCAATGGCGAAATAAATCATCCACAAAGGCTTAAAAAAAGACAAAAGAAAAGTAAGCAATAAAGTCAACCAGACCATTGTACCGGGAAAAATTTCCAGTAAACGATATTTTTGATAATTACTGATTTTCATCTTATTTTATTCTGCCTGTACCGGAATAGCCGGCGGTACAATTTCTACCCACGTGGTACCACGCTCTAAAGGTATCTTGTTGCCTTTTTCATCAAAAAACTGCGTGCGGCTTAAACGATCATCTTTTTTCCATTTGCCTGTAAATTTCTGACCGCTATGATAAATTTCCACCTCTCCTTCACCGGTAACTATCCAATTGATTCTGCCCTTTTCCGGTAAAGGAATGCCATCCCCCACATGTTCAATAATAATATTTTTCGGAGCCAAAACTTGATCGTTGTTGGCGTCTTTTTGTATAACACCACCGTTATATCTCTCATAATTATTATTTTCAACGCTATATTTATATTCCACATCATAAGAACCGCCAAAACCAATAAATATTCTATTGATCCTGGGCGCGGCCGAAGAGCTGAAATCATCAGCAAATTCCCAAGATTGATAACTGGGCTCTTCTTCCTTTGACCAGTTATGATCAACAATTGCCCGAAATAAATCATCTGTACTGGAAAATAAATTATGGGGAGAAAATTTTACGGCAACGCGGTTGAAATATTGAGATTCGCGTAAACCATCAATATCCCGCAAACCAAATTCCGGAATAGCCACCATGGCCGTATAACTGCCGCCGGCGTGGGCATAAGCGCACTGTAATTCAGAAACAAACTCTAAATAAGTATCACGTGCGGAACGCACCGGGCCTATAACTGCATTAGCTTGAGTGGCATTACTAAAAACCGCCATAAAACGGGTGATGCCCCCTTCCACAATAACCTCGTAAACCAATTGCGCCTGCGATAAACCTGATTGCGGCCGTACTCCGTCAAAAGCCGCGTTTTCAATCATCACACAAGCAGGTACGATATTTGCTTCAGCCTTAGGAGCTAAAACGCCATCTAAGCGGCGAGGTATAATCGTCGCCTCTTCTTCCTCAGCGCTACCAAATAAATCAGTGCTAATATCAGTTAAAAAACTATCCTCGTTACTGCTGTTTTTGCCTTTTAAGACAAAAATAAAAAATATCAAAACCAAAATAATACCCAAAGCTACTATTATACCTAAGTAAATAACCTTTTTTTTGGGGTCTTTTTTAATTTTCTTAATAAAATTGTCCAAAGTAGAATGCTGTTGTTCTTTTTTGCTCATATTTTTAATTATACTCTATATTACGATCGTCGGGAAGAACCTCTATCCAGGTATTGCCGGGGGTAAAGGAAATTTCTGTATTTTCTGTGTTGAAAAAAAGAGTCCTGTCTGTTGTTGCTGTTTTACGCCACTTACCTTCGGTGGCTTGTCCGTTATGAAAAACAACCGCTCTTCCTTCTCCTTGTACCGCCATTTGTAAACGACCGGTTTCATAATCCAGCAAAGAAGTGGGTACGAATTGCACAATAACATTGGCAACGGTGATTTGTTGGTTGGTTAATTTATCCAAATGAGGCGCACCACCGTTAGATCTTAAATAATTATTATTTTGCCGATCATAATTATACTCTACCGCATAAGAAGCGCTGGAAAAAGGAATAATAATTTTTTGCGCCACAGGTGATTGACTGGTGTCATTGGTTGAAGAAAATTGCCAGGGAGAATAAGTGCCGAATTTTTCTTGTAAAGCATAATCTCGCAAAAACAAAGTTAAAAATTCACTGGAAGTGAATAAATTATGCGGCGCGGCAATATTGGCGTCTCTCCAAAAATATTGCGCTTGACCCATTTGATCCAAATTAACCAAATCTGGAAGACCAGCCACCAGAGATAAAGCCTCCGGACTTCCGCCCACATGCGCATAAACTCCTTTATATTCTTGCGCCCAATCTATAAAATAAGGTCTAGCGGAGCGCACCGGGCCAATTTCAGGAATATTTTCATCACTGGCGTAAATAGCCATAAAACGGGTAATGCCTCCTTCAGCTAAAGCTTCATAAACCAGATTCGCTTTTTGCAAACCAGATTGAGGGCGTACTTCGGCATAATTCTCAATCATGACGGCTAGCGGATAAATATTCTCTTTACCCTGCTCAACTTTTACTCCATCAATAAAACGATATCCGATATTTTCTTCTTCGTTGATTTCCGCATTTAAGTTAATAATTTCTGAATCAGAACCGTTGCCGGATCCTCTGCGATTGAGCAACAGTAAAATCACGATAATCAGCGCAACTCCTAAAACACCAGCTCCGATCATAATGCCCAAACGTGCTTTTTTATTATCTTTTAAAGACCAAAGGACGTTGCGCAAGCGCAGTTGCCAGGATTGATTGGACATACTGCCTATTTTTTACTTTCTGTCTTATTCTCTTTTTTATTGTCTTGAGGTTTTTTGTCTGTTTCTGCTTTTGCTTCTTCGTCAGCTTTAGCTTCTGCTTCTTTCTTTTCTTTTTCACCGACCACTTCTACTCCGGAAACATCTGTACTGACGCTTTCATTCAAAGCCTTTAGCTCTTCTTCGGAACGTGGCGCCGTAACAGTAACCACGCTGTCGTTAACTTCGTTTAAAACAGTAACATTCTCAGCCAATTTAAGGTCTTTAATTCTAATATTATCTTCAAATTTTTCTAGCAAAGAAATATCCACCGTTACATGATGAGGCAAATCTTTTGGTAAACATTCCACTTCGATTTTGCTCATATTTTTTACTAAAATACCCCCCTGTTGTTTAACTGCCGGAGACTCTCCCGTAAATTCCAGTTCAATTTCCGCGGTCATTTTTTCGTCCATCTTGATTATTTGAAAATCCACATGAGAAATTTGATTTTTCAAAGGATCGTGTTGCAATTCATGAATAACCACGATAAAATCTTTGCCATCAACATTTAAGTTAATCAAAGAACTTTCACCGGCCTGCTGATGTATTTTTTCAAAATCTTTTTTGTCTAAAGAAAGAGCAATGGTTTTTTGACCAGCACCATACATAACAGCAGGAATCACACTTTGTAAACGTAACTTTTTTATTTTGTTTCTGCCTAGTTCGTTTCTAATTTGGGCTTTAATACTGAATTCTACTGACATAATGAGTAAATTTATTTTATTAGTTAGTTATTTTTTTACTAATGCTTTGTACAAAAGCCGGAAATTCTAGTGTTTCTTTAATATCCAAAACATCGTTCACGGAAATTTTGGCTCTTTTATTAAAATTTGCAAATTCTTTTTTATCAAAATCCACCAAAATAGACATGCTGGTGGAAGTTAATTTCTGCTTAATTTCTACACCCATAATGGCAAAACGACATTTTTGACAAAGACCGTAAGTCAAAAAAATTTTATTACTATTCACCAAATGTTGGAGACTGTCAATATTTTTTGATTGACGGCAAGAAGGACAAAAAATAACGTTATTAGTAGGCATAGATAATTATTTAACAGCAGGAAATATTATAATATGAATAAAACTCCATGTCAATAAGATTATTTTTTTGGTAAAAATAAGCTCTTTTTTCATTTTTCAGAACTTAAGCCAATATTATGATTGATGCCTAAAATAGCCAACGTAATCAGCATGGAACTGCCACCGGCGCTCACTAAAGGCAAAGGTAATCCGGTAATGGGCAAAAGACCGATATTCATACCAATAACCATGATACTTTGCACAAAAAGATAAACAAAACTTCCTAAAGTAAAGACAAAAGAAAAGCCGTCTTTGGCATTGATCAAATAGCGCCATAAACGAAACAAAATAATCATAAAAGCCGCTAAAGTAGCCAATACTCCAATAAAGCCCAGTTCTTCGGCCACCACCGCAAAAATAAAATCTGAACTTACTTCTGGTAAAAAATGTAACTGACTTTGCGTACCCAAACCCAAACCACTGCCCCATAACGATCCAGAGCCCACCGCCACAATAGCCTGATTAAGATTATAACCATTGCCCAAAGGATCGGCTTCCGGGTTAATAAAAGTGCTTAAACGAGCTTTTTGATAATCCGGAAAAAGAAAAAACCAACCCAGTAAAAAAGAAGCGATCACCGCCACCACCACTAACAAAATCCATTTCTTTTGAGCTTTTAAAAAAATGACGGAAAAAAACCATATGGAAAAAATAATAAAAGCCGAACCGGTATCTGGTTGCAAAAGAATCAAGCCGACAAAAACAGCTGTAATAAATCCGGAAATTATAAAAAATTTTGATTGAGAAATTAGCGCCGGGTCTTTTTCCAAATAAGTAGCCATAAATAATAAAAACAAAAGCTTAATCAGTTCCACCGGCTGGAAAGAAAAAGAACCAATGAGAAACCAACCGGTTGTGCCTTTAATGGTGGTACCAAAAAGCAGAACCAAAACTAAAATAACAAAGGCCGAAATCATGTAAACAAAAGGATGGCTTCTAAAAATACGATGATCAATAAAAATGAGCAAAATAAATCCCAACAAACCCGTGCCGGCGAAAATTATCTGTTTAGAAAATTGAGAAAAATCTTGCACCTCTTGGTTGAGGCCAATGCTATATTGAATCACCAAACCCAAACCAATTAAAAAAATCATCGGCCCTACCAGCCACCAATCAATTTGGAACAATCCGTTAAACCATGTACTGGCTTTACCTTTCATGTCAAAACTATCTAATAATATTTTCAGAAGATAAAATATCCGGACTGACGTAGATTAACGTTTGTAAAGACTCGCCGTATTCTTTGGGCCATCTGATAATTACCGGTTTTTTTTCTAAAGAAGCTATTTGCGCCATAGTCTGCTGGCCAATACCGACCACCACTCCGTTTTTGTCTTGCAAAAGCACAGCTACCGGAACGTTTTTAAAACCATAAACACTTTTGTTGCTTAAATTAAATTCCAAGGTAGTTTGGGGAGCGCCGATTTGATCGGTGTTAATGTGATTAAATTTTTGGTCTGTCTCTTCCCAAGAAACTTTAGGCAAAGCATCTAAATCTTTGATCAATTTCCAAGAAATATCCAAAATATTAGTTTGCACAGAAGGAGAAACAGCAGTGGTCGCCACAGCGGTTTTAGTTAACACTTTTTCTTGAGCAGGCGCCAAGTTAACATGTTCAACAACTCCTGTTTTTCCTCCGATTGTCATTTCATAATTGATTTCCGCTGCCCATTTTTCATTGGGATTTTTGACAAAAACCGCCACATCAACCGACTGCTCATCATGAACGGTGGCATATGTTTTTTCTATCACAATATTATTAGGCTGGCGATTTTGGCCAAAATTAATGGGAGATTGCAATAAAGCCTCGTTAATTCTCTTGGTTTGAGGCACATGATAAGCCCAATTAAAAAGTTCGATAAAAAAGAATAAAATCATCGCCATGGCTAAAACTGCTAACAGCAGTACGTGCACTTGCTTCAGTTGAGCTTTGTGGGTAGCCACCCACAAACCAAGGGTTATTTTTTTATCTGATATTTCCGAAGAGTCTGTTTTAAACATGATCTAATTGTAGCATAGACTGCATATTGTCTCAATTTCTGAATTGTGTTACTATTTGAGTAGTTAGAAAATTAAAAAATAAAGATAAAAAGTATGTTTGCCACAAGCGTAGACCTCATGTATGGAGCTCTCACTGTCTCCATTTTAGTATTTACAGCATTTTTATGCTGGATGCTTTATTATTTGGTACAAATTTTAAAACAAGGTAATGAAGTTATCCAAGATGTGCGCCAAAAAATTACGGAATTTGAACAAGCTCTTCAGAACATTAAACAAAAGGTCATTACCTCGGCTACTTCCATCTCCTTTATTGCCTCAGAGATTGGCACGGTGGTAGATATTGTAAAAAGCATCAAACAAAAGAAAGCCGGTAAAAACAATAAAAGAAAATAATTACAAGGACTTATCTTTTTGAATGGCGCTGATTATTTGAGAATCGTTTTTTAGATTTTCCCAAAAAAGCACCTGGTCTCTATTGATGACCAAACCGTTTTGCGGCTGGTGTATTTCAGAGCCTAAACGAATAACGGATAATTGCGGTGCTGTACTTGTACTATCTGGCTCAGCGGTATTTTCAACACCCTCAGGATCAGTAGTGTCTTGAGTTAAATCTTCTTGTTCTTGCAGATAATAAACATCATCTAAAACCAACCAAGATTTATTTAAAGTATCAAGTTTACCAAAATAAACCTGTCCGTTAGTTAAAAACACGGCTTGATAGCTATTCTGGTCAACCGCACTCACCGGTTTAAAAACATAAAGAGCCAAATTAACACCAAAAGCTATCACCGCCAAGGAAATAACGGCATAAGCTAAAAATAAACCGTCAATATGAAATTTTTTTTTGGGAATAATTTTTTTCTTAATCATTTTTGTGTTTATTATAAAATTTTAATTAAATTTTACTGCTGGCTATCAGCTATGATATCATAACTACCAATATATGTCATTTGTCCACCTCCACACCCACAGCCACTATTCTCTCCTTGACGGATTACCCAAGGTTTCAGAGTTGATTGAGGCTGTTAAAAAAATGGGTATGAAAACAGTAGCCTTAACTGACCACGGCAATATGTACGGCGCGATAGAATTTTACCAAAAAGCAATAAAAGCCGGCATTAAACCGATTATTGGCAGTGAGGTTTATGTGACTCCAAAAAAAATTTCAGAACGAGTGCCCAAAACTCCGCTGTATCACCTGATTTTGTTAGTTCAAAATAAAGAAGGGTATAAAAATTTAGTGAAATTAACTACTATTGCCAACTTGGAGGGTTTTTATTATAAACCCCGTTTAGATTTGGAAACCATTAAAAAATATAGCAATGGTCTCATTGGTTTAACCGCTTGCCTGTCTGGAGAAATTCCCAAAGCGATTTTAAACCATGATCTTGATTATGCTAAAAATATTGTCAAAAAATATTTGACTGTTTTTCCTCAAGATCATTTTTACTTAGAATTGCAACATCATCCGGAAATGCCCCAGCAAAACCAAGTAAATGAGGCTTTAAAAATTATTGGTAAAGATTTGGGTATTGGCTGTGTAGCAACTAATGATGTTCATTACCTAAAACCGGAAGACGCGGAAGCGCAAGATGTTCTATTGTGTATTCAAACCAAAAAAACCTTAACTGATAAAAATCGTTTGTCTATGCGCGGCCATGATTTTTCTCTCACCGCCCCAGAAGACATGGCAGAGCATTTTGTGAATTGTCCGGAAGCGTTAACCAATACTCAAAAAATCGCGGATTTAATTGATCTGAAATTAGAATTCGGTAAATATCAAATCCCCTATTTTAAATTGCCAAAAAACACCACACCGGAAGCTTATTTGAAAGAACTGTGTCTGACGGGACTGACCAAGCGCTATCCGGAAATAACGGCTGAAATTAAAAAACGCTTAGACTATGAACTGCAAATTATTAACAAAACCGGATATGCTTCTTATTTTCTCATTACTCAAGATTTTATCAATTGGGCAAAAAAACAAGGCATTGCCGTGGGTCCCGGGCGTGGTTCCGCCGCCGGTTCGCTAGTGGCTTATGTTATTAACATTACAGATGTAGATCCTATTAAATATCATCTGCTATTTGAACGCTTCTTAAATCCGGAACGGGTTTCCATGCCTGATATCGATACGGATATTGCCGACGCAAGAAGAGACGATGTTTTAAGATATGTGGAAAATCAGTACGGCCAAGACCACGTAGCGCAGATTATCACTTTTGGAACTATGGCCGCGCGCGCGTCAGTAAGAGATGTGGGACGAGTAATGGGCTTAGCTTATGGTTATTGCGATCAAATGGCCAAACTAATCCCGATGTTTACGGATTTAGACACAGCCATAAAAACGGTACCGGAAATAGCCACCAAAATTGAACAAGACGTTGATGCTGAACGCTTGATGACTATTGCTAAAAAATTAGAAGGCGTGGCGCGCCACACCTCTACGCATGCTTGTGCGGTGGTGATTACCAAAGACCCCTTGGACAATATGGTGCCCTTGCAACGAGATCAAGATGACGGCAATATTATTACCCAATATTCCATGGATCCCATTGGCGCTTTAGGGCTTTTAAAAATGGACTTTTTGGGTTTAAAAAATTTAACCATTATTGAACGATCTTTGGAAATAATTACCGCCACTACCGGTTTGAAAATTGCCATTGATAACATTCCCTTAAATGATAAGCCCACTTTTCAACTTTTAAAAAAAGCTAACACCATTGGCGTATTTCAATTAGAAAGTTCAGGCATGCGCCGGTATTTACGACAATTAAAACCGACGGAATTTGAGGATATCATCGCCATGGTTTCTTTGTATCGCCCCGGCCCTATGGAATTTATTCCCAAGTATATTGACGGCAAACATGGCCGCAGGCGCGTAACTTACATCCACGAAAAACTTAAGCCGGTTTTGGAAAAAACTTATGGTATTGCGGTTTATCAAGAACAAGTCATGGAAATCGCTTTGCGTTTGGCCGGTTTTACTTATGGAGAGGCGGATGTTTTAAGAAAAGCCGTGGGTAAAAAAAATGAGGCACTTTTAAACGAACAAGAACAAAAAATGATCTCGGGCATGATGAAAAACGGCATCGGTCGCAGTGTGGCTAAAGAAATTTGGGAATTTATTTTGCCTTTTGCGCGCTATGGATTTAATCGATCACACGCGGCTTGTTATGCGATGATCGCCTATCGCACAGCTTATTTGAAAGCTAATTTTCCCGCGCAATTCATCGCCGCTCTCCTCACTGCCGATTATGGCAATTCCGAACGCATTGCTTTGGAAGTAAAACACGCCCGCGATTTGGGTATGAAAGTTTTACCGCCGGATATTAACGAAAGTTTTGATACTTTTTCGGTGGTCAAAGAAAGTTTAAAAAATAAAAAATCCGCTCATATTCGTTTTGGTTTAAAAGCCATTAAAAACGTGGGCGATCATATTGTGGAAGTGATGATTGCCGAAAGAAAAAAACACGGCGCTTATCAAAATTTGGAAGATTTTTTAACCCGCGCTCAAGATAAAGATTTGAATAAAAAATCCCTGGAAAGCTTGATCAAAGCCGGTGCTTTGGATTTGTTTGGCGAACGCAATCAACTTCTGCTTAATTTGGAAACTATTTTACAATTTGCCAAAAATATTCAACTGGAAAAAAAATCCGGACAAGAAAATCTATTTAAAAGTTTAGGCAAAAACGCTTTGCCAAAATTAAAATTGGAACCGGTGCCGGAGGTAGAGCTTAAAATTAAATTACAATGGGAAAAAACTTTATTGGGTTTATATATTTCCGGCCATCCGCTGGAGGCTTATCACGAATTGATCGCCCGTATGGCCACTCCTTTCATAGGATTGAAAGAACACCCGCGCAGTAAATTGGCAACTGTCATCGGGGTGGTAATGAGTGTTAAAAAAATTTATACCAAAAAAGGAGAACCAATGCTTTTTGTCAATTTGGCAGATGATACGGCCGAAGTAGAGGCTATTGTTTTTCCAAAAATTTTGCAACAATTTTCCACTCTGTGGCAAGAAGATGCCATTTTAAAAATCACCGGCAAAGTAAATGATAAAGACGGTACAATAAAATTGCTGGTGGAAAAAGCCGAGCGCTTTGTGGTCGCCCCTATCCTGTGTTTAAAAATAGAAGAAAAAATGCCAAGAGAGGTCTTTTTTAATTTAAAAAAAATGCTTAACGATCCTGTTTTTGCCGGAAAATTACACGTTTATTTAGACATTGGCGAAAAACATATAGATACTAAAAAGGGCGTTAATGAAAATATTATCCCCTATTTACAAAAAACATTTGGCTCTCAGGCCGTAAATGTAATAAAATGATAAATATAATTTTAAAAATATGCCCCTCAAAACAAAAAAGAAAGAAAGAAAACAAAAAAAGACAACTGAGTCTAATCGTTCTATAGCCGATGCCCGCATTGAAAAATATTATAATAAAATAGTAGTGGGTTTTATCAGCGCCACCGTTTTACTGATTTTAGTTATTCTTTATTTTTCTTTTTCTAAAACAACCATCAGCATTACCACTGAAAATACCGATAAAGAAATTTCTTTCAACGCCACTATTCAAGAATTAGGGGGTACGGTTTTGTTGACTGATATAGAAGATAGTAAAACCGCCAACGGCACTAGCAATGTGGTTACCAGTCAAGGCCGCGCCTCCGGCACCGTTACTTTAATCAACAACTATTCAGCCGATCAACCACTGGTGGCCACAACCAGATTGTTATCGGAAAACGGCGTATTATTTCGCACGCAAGAGTCAGTGGTAGTACCGGCCGGCGGCACCGTTGATGTTCCGGTTTTGGCCGACACCGAAGGAGAAAGCGGCGATATTGAACCTACTAAATTTGAAATCGTGGCCTTAAGAGAAAACTTAAAACCCTCTATTTATGGTCAAAGCACAGCCGCCATGACCGGAGGACTGATTAAAACCGCGGTGTTGAGCGAAGAAGATATTACCCAAGCGAAAACAGATTTAACTAATGCCTTGCTGACAGAAGCTAAAAACAGATTTAAAGAAAAAACCAGCGCCGCTGATTGGTCGATTACCAATACTAAAGTGATAGTTGATCCTTATGTGCTGGCAACCAAAAATGAAAGTGTCAGCGCTAAAGCCGGTGATGAAGTTGATTCCTTTGCGGTGACAGAAAATTTAACAATAGCGGAGGTGGTGATTGACTTGGAAAAATTAAAAACCCTATACCAGACCAAACTGACAACAGACAGCACCGGTGAATTACTGCCTGTTACCGACACCATTTTTGATCAAGCGAAATTTTCTGTTAGCAATTTAAGCGCTGACTATACCGACGGTGATGTAAAAATTGAAATTACCGCTCCGGTCAAACTAGCTCTTACCGACTCGGCTTTAGCGCCAAAAAATTTCACCAATAAAACAGAAGCTGAAGTTAAAACTTTGTTAAATCAAATTCCCGGCGTAGATCAAATTACCATAAAATTCTTTCCTTTTTGGTCTAACAAAACTCCCGGCTTGGAAAGTAATATCAAAATTGTCCTTCAATAATTTATTAACTAAAATTTACTATGTCTAAAAAAAACTTAATCATCATTAGTTTTTTGATACTAATCGGTTTATTAAAAATCACCCCTGTCCAAGCCGCGGAAATTGAAATTAAAAATTCCGTGGTTATTTCTTCCACCAGTTATCACCTCATCTATCACGAAATAGCCGGCAACCAATACTTATTAACGGCCGGAGGAGAAGATGGCTTGTTAATTTATCAGATGACTGAAGATGGCCTAAGCTCTGACCCTGTGGGCACCTTTGATACTGACGGCTCGGCCATGGACGTAACAGCTTATGGCAATTACGCTTATGTGGCTGATCACTACACTCAAAATGGACCGATTATCAAAGGTCATCTTTTAACCTTAGATATCAGCGATCCTGCTAATCCGCAACTGGTTAATGATTACCAGGTAACTTTGGGCAATTTTCAAACAGTGGCAATTTCAGCTGACGGCTCTACTTTATATGCCGGAGATAAAATCAGCGGCATTCATATTCTTGATGTCAGCGATCCTACAACGCCGATTTTTCTCAGCAGTTATAGTTTAGGCTCGGCCGCGGCTGATCTGGCGGTAGTAGATACCACTCTTTATATTTTGCAAATTTTTGATACTGCCGGCGGGATTCTGGTGGTTGATTTTAGCAACCCAACCGCTCCCACTGCATTGGGAGGTGAATCGGTTTATGCGGACGCCAATGAATTAACAGTAGCGGGCAGTGTGGTTTATGTAGCCAACGGCGCTACCGGTTTAACCGCTTATGATTTTAGCAATCCGGCCTCCCCCACTCTTTTAAGCAATTTTGATACCGGAGGCTCAGCCCGGGCTTTTGCCGTTCTTAACCCAACCACCGGCGTGATTGCTGACGGCAGTGGCGGAGTTTATGTAATTGCCACCGCTAATACCAGTGCGCTGGCAGAAAGAGCCCAGAGCTCAGACGCTTTGCTTACTTCTGCCACTGATGTGGTAGTGGTGGATGGCCGCATTTTCGTGCTTTCTGCCGGTATTCAAGAATTAACACTCACCTACACTTTTAGCGCACAAGGAAGCGGTAATGGAGCAGAAGAAGCTATTGCGGTCAAAGACGGCAGTGCCGCCTGGTGCACTATTGATGTTTCAGATCAAAAAGTGGGAGCAAAAGTTTTCTTGGGAGACTATAATAATGATGGTTTGGCTTATGAAATTGCCGAAGCGCCGATTGGAAAAATCAAAAAACCAAAAATTCGAGTTTATGACGCGGTTTCCTGTGAGTTGTTAAGTCAGAAAAAAATGAGCGACTCAGATAAAAAACAACAATTTAAAATGAAAGGCGGAAATTATTATGGATCTGATACTTCCCAAGATGAAATAGTGGCGACCAGAGTATTTACCAAAGATGATGTTCCGCAAATTAAATTATTAGCTTATTTTTTAAATACCAGCAATGAACTGAAGTTGAAAAAAAGCACTACTTTTGCCACCAACAAAAAAATGGAAAGCCAGGGCTACAAATTACAACTGACCGAAGGTAAAAAATGGCCGATAGTTATCAAAGCTAAAAACGACACCAGTGTGCAAGAAAAATACAAATTAGAAAAAAAAGACGGAAACTTTAAATGGAAGAAAAAACAAGAATAATCTATGAATGAAAAAAACGAACGAATAAAACACTCTTGCGAACATGTGTACGCGCAAGCAATCAAAGAGCTTTATCAAGACCGAGTAACCTTGGCGGTTGCGCATATTTCCGAAGATGGTTTTGCCAATGATGCCAAATGGCAACAGCCGATTTCTCCTGATGATTTACCGAAAATTGAAAAAAAAATGCAGGAAATCATTAAGGCTGATTTACCCATTGTACGTAAAGAAATTTCTATTGATGAAGCAAAAAAATTATTTGCAAATAACCCGTTCAAACTGGAATGGGTGGAACAGTGGGCAAAACAAAATCAGATATTAACGGTTTATTGGACCGGAGATAAGTATGTGGATTTGTGCAAAGGGCCCCATGTGGAACACACTGGTGAAATTAAAGCCTTTAAACTAACTGCTATTGCCGGCGCTTATTGGCGTGGTGATGAAAAAAATGAAATGCTCACACGCGTGTATGGTGTTGCTTTTGACAGTAAAGAAGAGCTCAACGACTACATCACACGACACGAAGAAGCAAAAAAACGCGATCATCGAAAATTAGGCAAAGAACTAGATTTATTTACTTTTTCTGATCTGGTTGGGAGTGGATTGCCGTTATACACACAAAAAGGAGCGCTAATCAGAAAATTGCTTAACAATTATGTCGAAGAGCTTCAGAGTAAAGCTGGTTATATGCAAGTTTGGACACCACAAATTACTAAAGCTGATTTATTTAAAATCTCCGGGCATTACGACAAATACAAAGAAAATTTATTTAAGGTAAAATCAAATTACTCTGAAGAAGAATTTTTTTTGAAGCCTATGAACTGTCCCCAGCATACCCAAATTTATGCTAGCCGTCCGCGAAGTTATCGCGACTTGCCAATTAGAATGACTGATTTTGCTATGCTTTATCGTGATGAAAAACCGGGAGAATTAAATGGTTTGGCACGAGTAAGATCATTTAATTCTC
>Ga0208977_1000220_pt1 | contig 59897 bp, 58 predicted proteins | sample RifOxyA2_FD_184030 | JGI IMG/M metagenome (GOLD analysis project Ga0208977, IMG submission 184030) | Groundwater microbial communities from Rifle, Colorado - Rifle Oxygen_injection A2 (SPAdes) | ecosystem: Environmental > Aquatic > Deep subsurface > Groundwater | place: Rifle, Colorado, United...
CGATCAGAATGATAGAAGAAACGATTATGCCTTTGTCCGGCAAGGAGTTGCCTCATACGACTTTATTGGCGCAAACTGAAAATACCGGTTTTGCCGGTGGAAATAATGTCGGTATAAAGTGGGCGATTGATAATGGTTTTGATTATGTTTATCTCCATAATATGGACGGGTTCGCGACGATGAATATATTTGAGCCGGTAATCAAAGTTATGGAGGAAGATAAAAATATCGCCATGGCGCAGTCTTCGTTGATTCTGCATCCGGATACGGAATATTTGAATAATGCCGGCAATTCTTTCCATTATTTGGGATTTGGTTTTTGCGATGAATACAGAAGCAAAGTGGCTGATGTCAAACTTCCGCCGGTGAAAGAAATATCTTATGCCAGCGGAGCGGCGATGACAATCAGATGTGATTTGATTAAACAATATGGAATGCTTGATGAAGATTTCTTTTTATACCATGAGGATTTGGAGTGGTGTTTCCGTTTTCGTATTTTAGGATATAAAACGGTGTTAGTAAGAGATTCGGTTTTTTTTCACAAATACCAGTTTAGCCGGAGCATAGAGAAATTTTATTATATGGAAAGAAATCGGTATGGCGTGATGCTGATGTTTTTCCGCTGGCCTACGCTGGTGTTATTATTTCCCATGATGTTGGTATTGGAGTTGGGATTATGGCTGTTTGCCTGGCGCGGTGGCTGGCTTGACAAAAAGGTGAAAGTGTATAAGTATTGGTCTGAAAAGGACAATTGGAAGCTGTGGTTGGGCAAAAGAAAACGAATTCAGGAAATGCGTAAAGTGACGGACAGATTTTTGTTTAAATATACGGTGCCGAATATTATGTTTCAAGAGAAAGAAATGGGTAGTCCGCTTTTGAAGTATGTTGGCAATCCGATAATGAAATTGTATTATTGGGTGGTGGTTAAAGGATTGGTTTGGTGGTAGATTAGATTTAAGATTTAAGTTATATTAATATATAAACTGCATTCACTCGTAAATAATTAAGTAAGCTTATTATTTACTCATTCATTTGTTTATAAGATTTAAGAATTGAATTGTTAATTGATAGTTGTTAATTGTTTTATGATTAAGAAGGCGATTTTAACGGGCGGGGGGCGGGCGACGCGATTGCATCCCGTTACCGCGACAACTAATAAGCATTTATTACCGCTTGCGAACAAAGCGATGATTTTTCATGCCATAGAAAAAGTTGTTGAGGCCGGGATTGAAGAAATATTCATAAATGTTAATCCGGGCGAAGAAGAACTGCAAAAATATGTCGGCGACGGCGGACACTGGGGAGTAAAAATAAAATTTTTTGAACAAACCGGCGGACCGCAAGGCATCGCTCATGTTGTGAATATTGCCAAGGATTTTATTGGAGACGATTCGTTTATGTTTTATCTGTCTGATAATATTTTGTTTGGCGGAGTAAAAGAAATGGTGGATGAATTTGCCAAAAATAATTATGACTGCATGCTGGCTTTATCAAAAGTGCCCGATCCGAACAGGTTTGGCGTGCCGAAATTTGATGCTGATGGTAATTTGGTTGATGTCATAGAGAAGCCGGACGATCCGCCGAGTGATTTTGCCGTAACCGGAATATATTTATATGGTCCAAAAGTTTTTTTTGAAGCGTTTCAAAATATTATCAAAAGCGCCCGCGGAGAATATGAAATTTCCAGTATTCATTCTTATTTTTTAAAAAATAATAAAAAAGTCGGTTATAAAGAAATAACCGGCTGGTGGAAAGATACGGGGCAGGTCGGCGATTTGCTTTTAGCCAATAATTTGCTTTTGGAAAAGATGGGAACCGGCGTTAATGTCAGTCCATCCAGTGCGGTGGGTGATAATGTGGAATTAATCGCGCCGGTGATGATAGGGGAAAATTGTATTTTAGAAAATTGTAAAATTGGGCCGAATGTTACTATCGGTCCGGGTTCGGTTGTTAAAAAAGCGAAGATTGAGAACTCTATATTATTATCAGGCGTAGAGATTGATTGCCCGATTACCTTGGCGGACAGTTTAATCGGCAAGAATGTTAAGTTTACAAAAAAAGAAGGCGGGGATCAAAAACACAGATTGATAGTGGGAGACAAAACGGTGATTGAATATTAGTAATCCAATTCGTACAGGCCGACATTGCTTCCGACTTTTCCAAACAGATATATTTTCTTCTTTTGTCTGTTCACGCTGGCGCCATAGACTTCGCCATTATAAAGATTTTGGCTTACATAATAACCGGGATTAAATGCCGTGATGCCCTGGTTGTTTATGATAGTCAACGCGCCCACTTCATCAAGCGGGAAAACCGATTTTATATTATCGCTGGTTCGATTAAGCAGAGCCGGCTTGTCGTGTTCATAAATGGACCACAATTCCCACGAGGACCAAGTTAGCCATTCATTGGTATAAGGATTTCTTTGGAAGTTTGAAGTATTGATTGTTTCCTGTCTGTTTTCTTCTCTGGAGACAATTGCCACTTGACCATTTGTCATTACGACGGCGCGGTTGTTGTTGATATCAATAATTTTTTCAATTTCTGAAATATTGGATAGGGGAATGGAGTTCTGTCCGTCTTTTTCACTTTCAATTTTTAAAGTATTGTTTTCAAACACCCAAAGTTTTCCCAGTTCATCTATATACCATTTTATATCTGAATCCAAATCAAAGATGTATTCATCGCCATTAATGGTGAATTTAAAGATTTTGCCGTCTTTATTGGTAAAGATTGTCGGAATTGGAGAATTTTTTTGCCATTGATAGTAAAATTTGTCCTTTTCTCTCATCGGGATTGTAAGATTTTCTATTTTTTCCGGGTCATCAGCCGACAAAATGTTCATTGAGGCCGTGTTTTTTTGGAATTTTGTAAATAAAATATGATTGTCGAAAGGGGACCACTCCAATTTGTAATCCAGATTAGACGGCAGATTAAAAATAGGCAAAAAACTTTTTGTTTCCGAGTTAAACAGTTCTATATTTCTTACATTTCCATCCACCGATGATAATAAAATATATTTTCCGTCCGTGGACGGTAAAAATAAATCTATATTATTCGGGCTGTTGTTAACCGCTATCGGCAAAGAATCTTTCAGCAGAATGATATTTTTTATATAAGTGGTTTGTCGGCTTTTTATGTCTATATTTTTTTCCCAAGTTTTATAACCCGGCAAAGATATTTTTAGGTTGTAAGTGCCCGGAGTTCTGTTTGTCAGGCGGATAGGCATGCTTTTGGTTATTCTGATATTGTTTAAATACACTTGCGCTTCTTTCGGTTCAATATCAATGCTGACCACGCCGGTTTCTATGATTTTTTTATTTTCCCAATCAATACGAAAGCCCATTGAGTAGAGTATCAACACCGGGGCGACGGTAAAAAAAATCACAACTAAAGCGATAAAAAAAATCCGCCTGAATCGTTTGTCGTTGTAACTGTCCGGATAAACCATAATTTGTATTTTTGATTATATTACGTTATAATAGTAGCGTCTTTTTTATAAAAAATCAACTATATTTATCCAGCACCTTCTCGTGATACCCTATAGCTTGTACACGAGGATGAATGGATATAATGATTATTCTTCCTATAGAACTTAATACTCCGTAGGAAGGTGCTGGATTTATGGATAGTTCGTTTTTAATATAGCTTGGTGATAAATTGCCTAAGATGCCGAATAATACCTTTATCGTAAACGGAGGTAAAAAATTAAAAGGTTCAATAGAGACTAGTTCCGGAAAAAATGCTCCAATAGCGCTATTGTGCGCTTCGGTTTTGATTGCGAACAAAATAACGCTCAAAGATATGTCGCGCGTGGAAGAAGTGGAAAGAATGATTGAGGTTTTGTCCAGTATTGGGGTTGAATTCAGATGGATTGATGAAAAAACTTTGTATATAGACAGTTCAAAAGATTTGAAAATGGAAGAAATAAACAAAGAGGCGTGCGCGAATACAAGAATATCTTTGTTGTTGCTCGGCGCTTTGGCTTCAAGAGAAAAGAAATATAAATTGTATAAAACCGGCGGATGTAAATTAGGTGAAAGAACAATCAGGCCGCATCTTTACGCGCTGGAAAAGTTTGGGGTCAAAGTCGCGTCAAAAGCGAATTATTATGAAGTGGAAAACGCTCCCCTTAAAGCGCGGGATATAGTGATGTATGAATCAGGAGACACGGCGACGGAAAACGCCATTATGGCGGCGGCACTCGCTCCCGGAGTTTCCACTATTATGTTTGCGTCGGCCAATTATATGGTGCAGGATTTGTGTTATTTTTTGAATTCCGCCGGAGCGAAAATTGAAGGCATCGGCACGACCACTCTTAAAATAACGGGAGTAAAAAAACTTCATAAAGTTGATGAATACTATATTATTCCCGATCCGGTTGACGCGATGGCGTGGATTTCACTCGCGATAACCACTAAGTCGCCTTTGACGGTAAAGAATTGTGTTTATGATTTTTTGGCGCTTGAATTGGAAAATTTGTCAGTAATGGGGCAAAAATATTCGCTTTTAAACAAGAGAAAATCAAAAAGCGGTAATTTTACAATTTATGATATAAAAATTACGCCGGGCAATTTGAAGGCCTTACCGGATAAACTGCATGGCCGGCCTTACCCGGGATTGAATATTGATAATGTGCCGTTGTTCGTCCCGATATTGACTCAGGCGAAGGGCGAGACACTGATACATGATTGGGTTTATGAAAATCGGGCGATATATTACCTGGAATTAAAGAAATTAGGCGCGGATGTTTTATTGCTTGACCCGCACCGCGCGCTGATAAAAGGTCCGACCGAATTGAAAGCTAATGAAGTGGATTGTCCGCCGGCCATCAGGCCGGGCATGGCGATACTGATTGCGATGCTGGCCGCCAAAGGCAAATCGGTTTTAAGAAACGCCTATCCGATTGAAAGGGCTTATGAAAACTTAATACAAAGATTGCGCCAGCTCGGCGCCGATATTTCAACAGACAATAATTATTAATTTATGGATTCAAACAATAAAAGCGCGCCGGTGAAAAATAAAAAAAGATATTTTTTATATGCTTTTTTGATGGTGGCTTTCTTGACTACGACTTTTTTGGGCGGAGTGGCGCTGGGTTCTTCTTTAATGGTCAAAAATGAAATTTTCAGCGATAGTGGAGAAGTGGAAATCAGCAAAGTCATAAATCTTTACAGTAAGACCCGATCCGAAGAAATTAATTTTGAACAGTATTGGGAGATTTGGAATAAAATAAAAAAAAGTTATGTTGACCAGCCGGTGGATGAGGTGGATTTATTTTACGGCTCTTTGGTCGGCATGGTGGCCGCGCTTGGCGACCCGCATTCGGTTTATTTTCCTCCGGTGGAAGCGACGGAATTTTCCAAAAACTTGGCGGGGGAATTTGAAGGTATTGGCGCGGAAATCGGAATCCGCGACGGCCAGCTGACGATAATCGCTCCGCTTCCGGAATCGCCCGCGGAAAAAGCCGGTTTAACTTCGGGCGATAAAATTTATGCCATTGATGGGGAAGACACGGCGGGAATGGAAGTGGATATTGCTGTTTCCAAAATCAGAGGTCCGGGTGGAACCGAGGTAAAATTGACTATCACGCATAATGGTTTTGAGACGATTGAAGATGTGATTATAAAGAGAGATAAAATAAATGTTCCGACAATCGCGCACAGAGTGATTGAAGATACAGGCATCGTTTACTTGAGAATAAGTTATTTCAATCAGGATACTTGGTTTGATTTTGATAAAGCTGTGCGGGAAGTGCTGGAAAAATCTCCCAAGGGTTTAATATTGGATTTGCGCAGTAACCCGGGTGGATATTTGGAAACGGCAATAGATGTGGCCAGTGAATGGGTCAGACAGGGTATAATTGTGACGGAAAAAAACGGACAGGATGTTGTTTTGGAGCATAAAAGCAGGGGGGCGCACAGGTTTGTTGATTTGCCGACAGTGGTGCTTGTAGATGAAGGAAGCGCTTCGGGTTCGGAAATTGTGGCCGGCGCTTTGCAGGACCATGGTGTCGCTGAAATCGTCGGCGCTACAACATTCGGAAAAGGTTCGGTGCAGGATTTTGAAGTTTTGTCGGACGGTTCCGGTTTGAAATTGACTATCGCGAAGTGGTTTACACCCAGTGACAGAGTAATTGACGGAAAAGGAATTGAACCGGATATCGTTTTGGAAGAAATGTTTACGCCGGTTTATAGCGAGGAAAAAAACGCGGAAGGTGGGTTTGATATTGTTGATGTGGTGGACAAAGGAATAGAAAAAGCGCTGGAAATTCTTGATATCTGAGTGATGTTTTGGCTTGATTTGTGGTATAATATATCTAATTATTAACTACTCCGCAGCAAGCTGGCGGAGTATAAATAAAGAATTATTTATACTTACTGATGCAAGCATCAGGTTATTAACCTATGTTAAGACGTCACTCGGAGAGAATGTAAAAATAAATTTTTCCATTCTCTCCTCGCTAGTCTTAATAAAAATAATTAGAAACTATGGTTAAAATTACCGCAAAAATAATAAATAATAATTCCATCTTAAGGATTTTGGGGGCGGCCTTTTTTGGCTTTTTGCTCGGTTCAATCGTCCGGATAATCGTCAGCTTTGCCACGCCGAATATCCTTATGAAGATAAATGATATAGATATGAAAGACGCTCAAGCGCTCGCGTCGGCGTCGTCTATGTCAAATTTGATTATTGGCGCGCTGATAATATTTTTGACTTCGTTCGCGGCCGGGTTTTTGGCTAAGAAAAAGGGCGCTTTGGTGGGACTGTTAGCTCATTTATTGCCGATAGGGTTTTGGACGGTCGCTTTTTTATTTGCCTTGGCTTCCGGGACAGCGCCTTTTAAATTGCTATTGTCAATTCCGTTTCTGCAGTTTGCTATTTTGGTGGCAGCGTGTGTTTTAGGCGGATTATGCGGAGAGAGATTTTATAATAAGGACAGAGATTTGGATGTTGATAAGCATGGTATGACGATTTTTGGAGTTTTTTGGTTGCATTATTTATGGATTGTTCCTTTGATATTTTATCCGTTCGTGTCTGCGGCCGTGGCGGTTATTTATTCATGGCTATACACATTTTCCACTGATTTGTATTTTATTTCAGATTATAGATTGTGGGCGAATATCGCATGGTGGTTTTATTTCTTTATCAATCCTTTGATTATACTCGGTTCCGGCGTTATTCTGATGATGGCTTTCATAAAGTTTTGGCTGGTGATTCAATACAAACAAACTTATCATAGCGTTTGGGAAAAAGGCGGAAAAATAGTTATGTATGGCATCGTAACGCCGATATTAATAAAATTGGCGGCGACTTTCGCGATAAACTCCACGGAAAATATGTTTAATCCGGTTATCAATGATTGGAAAGTGGGCGTGGCGTATCTTTTGATTATTCCGACGGTGGGGATAATGATAAAAACAATTTGGTGGATAAAAGATAGATTGACCGGTAAAAAGAAAAAATAAGTGAATAAAAAATCCCCCCGATTTAATCGGGGGGATTTTTGTTTTATTTTATTCAAGCGCTTGTCGAACCGCTTCTTTTATTTTTTCGGAAAAACTTCCGTTTAGAATCCACAATAAATAACTTCTTTCATTTTTCGCCAGTTCTTCCAGGCTTCGACCGCGATTTTTTCCAAAGTTTATGCTTAATTCGCCATTAATGTATTTCAATTTGCCTTCCATATCATATCTGTCCGGGTCATCGGGAAAACAGAAAGTATGCAATCCATCAACCGAATCAGGTAGATCATCGTATGTTTTTAACTGTCCTTCCAAAACTTCTATTGAAGCTTTGATATCGCTCATGGCATTGTGCGCGTTTTTAAATTCTCCGCCGACATATTTTTGATAAGCATCAGACAGGGTGCGCGGTTCTTTTATTTTAAAAATAGTCATGGCATCAATTATTTTTTTATCTTCCGCGTCAAACGGCATTCCGATTCTGGCAAATTCATTCTGCAACATGGGAATATCAAAATAACGAATATTATACCCGCCCAAATCCGAATCATTAATCAATTCAATAAGTTCCTGCGCGATATCGCCAAAGGTCGGCTGGCCGACCACCATTTCATCAGTTATGCCGTGGATTTCAGATGATTCTTTAGGGATTGGTATTTTAGGATTTACCAGCCACTCGTGTTCGGTTCTAGTGTTATCCGGAAATAATTTAACGGCGCCGATTTGAACAATTCTGTCTTCAAAAATATTAATGCCGGTGGCCTCAAGGTCAAAAAATACGATTGGTTTTGTCAATTTAAGCATATGTTTGTGTCACTTTATCACCTTACCACTTTATCACTTAATCACTGTGTGGTTAGGTGTTTAGGTGGTCAAGTGGTTAGGTGGCTACACCCGTTCCACCCAATGTTTATCAACTTCCACTTCAAGTTCCAGGAAAATTTTTCGGTTTATGGCTTGCTCCAATTCTCGGCGCGCCATTTGCCCGATTTCTTTTATTTTTCTGCCTTTTTGTCCGATGATGATTTTTTTATAGCGTTCTTCGTTGGTTAAAATTCGCGCTTTTATAACCGTGATATCTTTTTTCTCATTCACATCATCAACCTCAACCGAGATGGAATAGGGGACTTCTTTGTCAAAAATAGAATATATTTTCTCGCGGATTATTTCCGCGATCCAAAAATAATGATGAAGATTGGTTAGCTGTTCTTCCGGATATGACATATCGCCCTCGGGCAAGAATTCCATAACTTTGTCGCGCAAAGGTTGAATATGGCTGGCGCGCAATGCCGACAGGTGCAATACATAGTTGAATTCTTCCCCCATATTTTCATATTCAACTTGATGTTTTCTTTCTTCTTCAGACAGGTCGCTTTTATTTATTACCATTATTTTAGGTATATCAATATGTCGGATCATGCCAAGGGTGGCTTTTTCTTCATCGCCGATTTCACGGGTGGGGTCAACAACATAGATTATAAGATTAACGCCTTCCAAAGATTCTTTGACTTTGTTGGTCAACTTGGCGGTTAGAGGATTTTTTTTGTCTTTAAAAACTCCGGGGGTATCAATAAAAACCGCCTGTCCTTCAGCTGTGTTCATAACACCGTGGATTAGGTGGCGGGTCATTTGCGCGCGAAAACTGGTCGCTGCGATTTTTGTGCCGACCAAAGTATTCATTAAAGTGGATTTACCCACATTGCTTCGTCCGATAAGAACGACAAATCCTGATTTCATAAATAGGTATTAGCTTGCCGTGCCCCGTACCGAGCTTTGCTCTGGTACTGGGGTAGCGATTAGATTATTTAGGTAAGAGATTATTTAGAAAAATCATTTTCAACAAAACTATATAATCTATATATTCTAACTATTCTGTATATTCTTAATATTTTATTATTCTATCAGTTATTTTTATTTAAATCAACCCTATCACCATTCTGGCACAGATTATGGATAATACAAAAATAGAGCCGCGAGGCGACTCCGTCTTTGTGTTTTGGTAAATAGTAGTTAATTTCAGAAAGGTGATAGGGTCAACCCCAACTAAATTGGGTCAAGTCTTAGAAATGAAATGGCGCCGGTTGTTACACCCGCGCCACGACATAATTATGAGAAAAGTTAAATTATTTTGACGGTTTTGTTTCCGACGGATTTCTTGCCGGCGATTCGCCGTCCGGAGTCAGTTCGGCGACCTTTTTTGCTTCTTCGCCGTGTTTTTCGGCGTTGTTCGCCGCTTTTTGCGCGCCGTTGGCGCTGCGTCTTGTCCGTGCGGCGGACTGGTCTATTTTTTCGCTGAATTTTTTATCATCCGGCGATTTTGTGGCATCAGCCACGCTTTTGGCGATTTTGGATGCCCCAACAGATTCTTTTGATCGTCTGCTTGCCTCTTCAGCCGCTTCCCGCGCCGTTTCCGCGTCCGCCAAAGCCTTCTTGGCTTCTTCCTCCACTTTTTCCGGGTATTTCCCGAATTCTTTTATTTTTATCGCTCGCCTTAAGTGATTGCCAGCGGCTTTTTCGGCTGCTTCTGCCGTTTTTTTGTCGTTTTCAGCGTCAACTTCGCGCCCTCTTTGTTCCTCTTGAATCTTTTCTTTTTGACCCATAATTATGCCTCCTGTTTATCCAGTATTACTCGGCTACACAGCCAAGTGGTGCTGGATTGGTTTTAAGGTATCATAGCTTAGAATTTTTATCAAGGTATTGCGAATTTATTCCGCTTTGGTATAATATAGTTAATATATTCCTATGAAGGTAATTCTATTGAAAAATGTCCCGGGTACGGGAAATATGGGGGAAGTAAAAGACGTGTCGGACGGATACGCGCGTAATTTTTTGTTTAAAAAGAATTTGGCTAAGCAGGCGACGGATGACAGTTTGGAAAATCTTAAAGCTTCTGAAGCGAAAAAGAAAAAAGAAATGGAAAGAGATTTGAAGGAAAATCAGAAGAAAGCGTCAAAACTGGATGGAGAAAATATTGAATTAAGCGCGAAAGTGAATGATAAAGGAATATTGTACGCCGCTATCAATCAAGCGGATATTGCGGTTGCTGTTAAGAAAGATTTAAAAACAGATATAGAAGCCGATCAAATCCTTATTGCCAAACCGATTAAAGAGCTGGGAGAACATACCGTAACCATAGAGTTTGGCCACGGATTGGAAGCTGAACTTAATATCTCTGTCTCTGAAGTATAACCCCGACCCCCGCGTCGGGCTTTTCTTTATAAGGGTTTTCTGATATAGTGGGCCTGTCACCGAATGTCATTTTTGCCAGTTTCCCAAAAATTCGGCGGCAAAGTTAAAAAAATTTTTCAGCTTAGCTCAGCTAAACCTCAAAATTTATTTTAACTTTTCCGCTCGAATTTATTAGAAAACTCATCAAAAAGCACATTCGGCGACAGACCCATAGTGATGTTTTTAAAAATTTAATTATGGAAAAATCAAAACATAAATATGTCTTCGTTGTCGGAGGGGTATTGAGCGGAGTCGGAAAAGGAGTTACAACCGCTTCGTTGGGAAATATTTTTAAATCCAAAGGTTTTAAGGTTACCGCCATAAAAGCGGATCCATATATTAATGTGGATGCCGGCACAATGAATCCGGTAGAACACGGCGAGGTTTTTGTGACTGATGATGGCGATGAAACTGACCAGGACATGGGCAATTATGAAAGATTTTTGGACGTAGATTTGACTTCCACCAATTATATGACGACGGGGCGGGTGTATACGACTGTGATACAAGATGAGAGAAGTATGAAGTATAAAGGGAAATGCGTGCAAGTGGTGCCTGATATCCCGAAAGAAATAATCAGAAGAATAGAAGCGGCGGCCAAAAAGAGCGATTCGGACATCGCTTTGATAGAAATCGGCGGAACAGTGGGCGAGTATGAAAATATATTGTTTTTAGAAGCGGCCAGAATGATGAAATTGAGAGACCCGTCGTCGGTGGCGTTTGTACTGGTCAGTTATTTGCCGGTTCCGTCTCATCTGGGTGAAATGAAAACCAAGCCGACTCAACACGCGTCCCGCGCTTTGAGTAGCGCCGGCATCAACGCCGATATTATTATCGCCCGCGGAGAAAAAAAATTAGACAAGCCGAGACGCGAGAAATTGGCGGTGTTCTGCGGAGTTCATCATGAAAATGTCGTTTCCGCTCCTGATGTCAAATCAATTTATGAAATTCCGTTGACGCTGGAACAACAGGATATGGGCAATAAGCTTTTGAAAGTGTTCGGCTGGCCGGCCAGAAAAAGCAATATGTCCGAGTGGAAAAAATTTGTCGCCAGAAACAACCGCGTGGAAAATAAAGTCAAAATCGCCGTTATTGGAAAATATTTTGGTACCGGCGATTATACTTTGGCCGATTCGTATGTTTCCGTAATTGAAGCGGCCAAGCATGCGGCATTGTATAATGGCGTTTATCCGGAGTTGGACTGGGTTGATTCGGAAGTTTTTGAAAAAGATCCATCAAAAATAAAGAAGTTGGAAAAATATGACGGTATAATCGTGCCGGGCGGATTTGGAACCCGCGGAGTAGAGGGGATAATAAAAGCGATTGAGTTTGCCCGCAAGAGAAAAATTCCTTATCTTGGACTTTGTTATGGCATGCAATTGGCGACAGTTGAATTTGTGCGTAATGTAATCGGAAGAACTGAGGCGAATACAGTTGAGATGAATCCTGACACCAAAGAGCCGGTCATTCATATAAATCCAAATCAGGAAAAAAATGTGCGAGAAAATCATTATGGCGGAACGATGCGTTTGGGCGCTTATGATTGTATTCTTGAAAAAGGCAGTAAAACGCGCAAAGCTTACGGGAAAAGAAAAATCTCTGAAAGGCACAGACATCGTTATGAATTTAACAATGATTACAGGGAGTTGATTGAAAAAGCCGGATTGAAAGTTGTCGGAGTGAATCCGGAAAGCGATTTGGTGGAAATTGTGGAATTGGCGGACCATCCGTTTTTTGTCGGCACGCAATTCCATCCGGAATTCAAATCTCGGCCGATGACGCCGCATCCGTTATTTAGGGAATTTGTCGCCGCCGCTTTGAAGAATAAAAAATAGAATGATAAAAATCCTTATAAGTATTTTGTAAAATGTTCTGTGTTTCACTTGATGAATTAGTGAAATAAAATGGATCAGAATTGTATCAGAAATTCAAATCACCAAATTAAATCTGCTACTAAGCAGATAGTTTATGTTTTTATTGATGCGTCTAACTTATGGCAAGCGCAAAAGGTAAAAGGGAAAATGTTAGATTATCAAAAATTAAAAATATTTTTGAAAGAAAAATTTGATGCGGTCAATATACAAATATTCTATTATACAGCGTATCCGGCAGAGGGTACTCGTGATTATGCACTTGATGGTAAACACAAGTTTTTTACTTATTTAAAAAAGGGGCTTGGTTTTATTGTTCGTAAAAAGGAATTAAAAAGAATTACCACCCACAGTGAAGATGGTGATTTAGTTCAAGAAAAAGGGAATATGGATGTTGAAATGACTATTGATGCGATTCATTATATTAAAAAATATAGTATCGCAGTATTGTTTACTGGTGATTCTGATTTTCTCGCCCTTGTGACATATTTAAGAAATGGCGGTAAAAAAACTTTTATATTTTCCTCTAAGAATAATATTTCACAAGAATTGAGAACAGGCGGGGATGGGTATGAGGATATCCTTAGTTTAGAAGGTGATATCTGGGGTCGAGATTTAAAACACAGAGGAAGTCTGGTATAAAAAAGCAACCCTCCTCTCGGAAGGTTGCTCTTGGATGTAATACCCTTACAGTTTATGGTAAACCGTAAGACATATATAATATATACTATTGTACTAAAAAAGTCAATAGTTATCCACAAGAGGTACTGATTGTTGTTTGTACCGTTATCTACAAAAAAAAATACATTTGCGCCAATCACTTATTTGGTGATTGATAAATATTTAAAAAGATAATAGATTTTTATTTAGTCGTATTTTTAGTGTTTTTATTAGTATCTTCTTAGTGTCCCATTAGTGTTTTATTAGTGTCTTTTAGTGTTTTTATCTTTATTGACTTTCTAGCGATTTTATGTTTGAATGTATCGGGATTAAAACCAAGGAGGAGCTGATGTATAAAGAAGTCATGATCGGCGGACATCATTACCGTGTGATTCCTGTTGTGGAAATGTGCGGTGAATTGATTACGGAAAATGCGATGCTGGAAAGGGCGAAGATTCTTGATGCCAATAACGGCATGGAAGAATTCAATTATGTCTTGGAGAACGCCCATGATTTCTTGAATAAGGGATTGGACGGAAAGTGTTTCGTTTTCACCGAATGCGTCAGTGTTGAACACGGCGACAGATTCTACGCGTGTATTCACAAGCAACCCGGCCACGAAAAGTGGCTTCGCCATAAGGCGACAAACAGACTTTGGGGGTATTCGTTCCATCTCTTGCAGCGTGTCCGACAGACTGCCAAGTTCATCGGACAACTGGGCCAATAGGCCTTTTTAATCCTTTTTCCCCGGAGCGTCGCGTTTAAGCGGCGCCCGGGGTTTTTGTTTACTTGATTTTTGTTTAAATTTGGAATAAAGTGAGTGTATATGAGCGATACGCAGTTAATCAAGGACCCCAGTAGTAGAAGCTTTGCTTCACTACGGGGCGGGACTGGAGTTAGCAAAGTTATATAGGGTTTAATAAAGTTTTTAGTGTTATGTCTGATACTCAACTAATTAAAGACCCCAGTAGTAGAAGCTTTGCTTCACTACGGGGCGGGACTGGAGTTAGCAAAGTTATATAGGGTTTAATAAAGTTTTTAGTGTTATGTCTGACACCCAATTAATTAAAGATAAACTAGACATCGTTGATTTTATCAACGAATATGTCCAGCTGAAGCCGGCGGGAGTTAACCATAAAGGCTGTTGCCCGTTTCATCACGAGAAAACGCCTTCTTTTATGGTAAACCGCGAACGCCAGAGCTGGCATTGTTTTGGTTGCTTTCCAAAGGGTAGTTTGGTACAAACGGATAAAGGTTTGAAAGAAATAAATAAAATAGAAGTAGGCGAGAGGGTAATGACGCATAGAGGCAGATTACGTAAAGTCAGCCGTATATTGGGACGAGATTATAATGGAAGCATGGTTGAACTGTATACACGTAAATCAAGTCATCCTGTCAGATTGACTTCGGATCATAAGGTCTATGTTATTCGCACAAAGAATTGCAAGCAGAAAGGAAGAAAGACGCGTTTATGTCAGAAGAGGTGCAAGCAAAATTGTCCGGATAAATTTTTTAAAGATTATACTATTGAATTGGTTCGCACAGAAACTTTAAAACGAGATGACTATTTGTTGTATCCAGTTAATCAGGAAATTAAAGATATTGGCGAATTAAGACCTACTGATTATTTGAATCGCAGAGAGTATAAGTATGGCCCTAAAATAGGAGAATTGCCTGATAATATAAAAATAAACAGTAATTTTTTAAAGATTATTGGCTATTGGATAGCGGAGGGAAGCAGTCATCGCGCTTATATAAGGTTTAGTCTTGGCGGGCATGAAAATAATTTTGCGAATGATATAATTAAACTGACCAAAAAGGTTTTTGGCATTGAGTCAAAACAGCATAAACGAAAGAGTAAAAAAAGTGGATTAGAAATTACATGTTGCAATTCAAATCTGTCTAATATTTTTGAAAATTTATGTGGAAAGGGCGCGGCCAATAAGCATATACCTTATAATTGGGAATGTTTGCCTCTTGAAAAACAGCGCATATTACTTGAAGCGATATTTCGAGGAGATGGAACTACAAGCAAAAAAGGAATAAAATCTAGAGCCGGATACCGCAGTATTACCACGATCTCTCCAATTTTAGCGTTTCAGTTAAAAAATATTTTATTACGTTTAGGAATCATGCCAAGTTGTAATCATACTGAACCAAAAATTGACAAAAATGGAGTGCGACATAGAAAATCATATACTATCTTTTGGTATGAGAGAGTATATTCAAATTATACTGATTGGTGTGAAGAGAATGGCACTGTTTACGCGGTATATCCTATAAAGAAAATTAAAAAATATAATTTTAAGGGCAAAGTGTATAATCTAACTGTTTTTCAAGATCATTCCTATGTCACTCAAAATTTTGCGGTAGGAAATTGCAGTAAAGGTGGAGATATTTTTAGTTTCTTGCAAGAAATAGAGGGGATGGAATTTGTGGAAGCGTTGAAGTTTTTGGCGGATAGAGCGGGAGTGCCGTTGGAGTTTCGCGCCGGCGAAGTTAATAGTAGTCAAAAAAACCGAATAAAAGAAATAAACAAAGAAGCGGCCAGATTTTTTCATAATTTTCTTCTTAAAATGCCGGCTTCCAAACCGGCGATGAAGTATTTGGAAGAACGCGGACTGACTCAAGACACAATAGAGAACTGGCAGATTGGTTTTGTGCCGGATCAATGGGACCTTTTGACCGGTTATTTGTTGAAAAAAGGTTATAGTGTTGATGATTTGGTCGATTCCGGTCTTACCATCAAAAGGGAAGGCTCGGATTCCAAAAGCCAGCGCGGTTTTTATGATCGGTTTCGCGGACGGATTATGTTTCCGATTTGGGATGTCCATGACACGGTAATCGGTTTTACCGGACGCGTATTGGTGGAAACGGAAAAGTCCGGTGGCAAATATGTGAATACTCCACAGACGGTTGTTTATGACAAATCTCGCGTGGTTTTCGGTTTGAATAAAGCCAAACAAGAAATCAAAAGCAAGGATTTAATCGTGATGGTGGAAGGGCAGATGGATGTAATCGCTTGCCATCAGGCGGATATGAAAAATGTGGTCGCGACCAGCGGGACTGCGATGACGGAACAACAGGTAAAACTTTTAAAAAGATATTCAAATAAAATGAATATCGCGTTTGACGCTGATAATGCCGGACAAGCCGCTGCCAAGCGAGGCATAGATTTGGCGCTGGAAGAGGGGATGGATGTGAAGGCTATAAAAATATCGGAAGGCAATGGAAAAGACCCTGATGAGTGCATAAAGAAGAATAAGCAAATTTGGTTTGACGCGGTGACCAATGCGCAAGGAATTATGGATTGGTATTTTAATAAAGCGTTGAATAATAAAAATCTGTCCGACCCGAAACAAAAACAATTCGTGGCCGATGAACTGTTGAAAGAAATTATGCGGATTCCGTTTGCGGTGGAGCAGGATCATTGGTTGCGCGAGTTGGGGTCTAAAATTAATGTTGATGTTGCCGTCCTTCGCGAGAATATGAAACAAATTAAAGAGAGTCTAAAGAAAAGATTGGATCAGAAAGATGCGGGAGAAATAAAAATGGAAACAAAATTGCCCGAGAACACCAAGTTGGATATTTTACTGGAAAGGTTTTTTATGTTGATATTGAAGCTTCCGGAAAATTATAAAAAGGACGATGGCGCGTTGAACAGCGCGATATTATCCACACCGAAGTATGTCGGCCTTTACGAAAGCTGGAATAGACTGTATAATGAAAGCAGTTCAATCGATATTAATCAATTACGTGATTCTATCGCGGATAACAATTCAAAAGAAGTTTTGGATCTCCTTTTAATGAAAGGGGATTTGGAGTTTACAAGTTTTTCTCTTGACGAAGTTAAAAATGAGATGAAGCAATTATTGCAACAAATAGAAGAAACTTGGACAAAGAAAAGAAGAAGTGAAATTATTATGCAGTTGAACGAGGCGGAAAAAAATAAGGACAGAGAATTATCAGATAAATTATTACTGGAATTACAAAAATTAAATAATTAATTACTAATACATGCCTCGTAAAAAGGCGGGCGGCTCCGGAAAAAAGAGCTCTGCCGGGACAAAAAATAAGTTGAGGAAAACAAAAACAGCCCAGAAGGCTGTTAATAAGAAAAAAGCGGTTTCTGAAAAGAAAACCGTGAACAAAAAAAATGCGGCCCATAAGCGCGCCGTCAAAGCCCCAAAGTCATCAATAGGGGCGAAGCGCTTTCCGTTTAAGGGAAAAAATAAGAAGAAAAGAGGGGTGCCGGCAAAGGCAGTCGATTTTCAGATTGTGGAGCCGGGCGCTCCGGAACTTTGGAATTTAATTAAAAAGGGTAGAGGCAGAGGATTCTTGACCGAGAGCGAGATTTTGAAATCTTTTCCTAATTTGGAACATCATATTCCACTTTTTGAATCTTTTTTGGAAATAATGGATAAAAATGGCGTATCCATGATAGAGATGAGCGGGAGCATGCTGGGGATGGGCGTCAATAATAAAGAGATGTTGTCGTCTTTTCAAGGCGAACAGCCTGATATGAAGGGCAGTTTTGATTTGGGTACCATTTCGCAAGATTCAATTCAGATGTATTTGCGCGAGATCGGCAAGATTCCGTTGTTAAACGCGGATGAAGAAGTTTCGTTGGCAAAACGCAAGGAAAGAGGCGATAAAGAAGCGGAAAGAAAAATGATAGAGGCGAATTTGCGCTTAGTTGTTTCTATTGCCAAAAAATTCGTCGGCAAACAGTTGGGGTTGTTGGATTTGATTCAAGAAGGGAATATCGGTTTATTCCGCGCCGTTAAAAAATTTGATTACAGAAGAGGTTATAAGTTTTCCACTTACGCGACTTGGTGGATAAGGCAGGCGATAACCCGCGCTTTAGCCGACCAGAGCAGAACTATTCGTATTCCGGTTCATATGGTGGAGACGATCAACCGTTTCAAACAAATTCAAAGACGGTTGTTGCAGGATTTGGGACGCGATCCTTTGCCGGAAGAATTGGCCGCGGAAATGGGAGAAGAATTACCGAAGATAAAACAGATAATAAAAATATCGCAGGATACAATATCATTGGAAACATCGGTTGGCGACGACGATGATGATTCGCACTTGTCGGACTTTATTGAAGATATTAAAAATCCCAGTCCATCCCATGTGGCCGGAGTTCAGTTGTTGCGCGATTATATTAAAGAAGCGATTAAAGATTTGTCTCCGCGCGAACAAAAGATTTTAGAGATGCGTTTTGGTTTGGGCGATGGGGTTACACATACTTTGGAAGAAGTGGGTAAGGAATTTGATGTGACGCGCGAACGTATCCGCCAGATTGAAGCCAAGTCTTTGGAGAAAATTCAATCAATGGATATTATCGGGAAGTTGAGAGACTATTAAATAGTTCATAGTGAATAGTTCAGAGCCAATAGATTAAGTCCCGATGGCAAAGCCATCGAGGATCCTCGATTTTGCGTCGCGCAAAATCGGGACAGAGTAAGCATTTAATTCAGTCCCGACTTAGTCGGGACTGAATTGTTTTTGTAAAAAAAGAGGCCCTGGACGCGATGTGCATCCAGGGCCGAGCCGGTGATGTCCAACGACTACTTGTCGTCCTTCTTGGGTGGGGGTGGTGGGGGTTCCACCTTGGGGGGCTGCTTGGTGCCACCGTGCTTGCAACCGCCGCAATCGCCCTGCCCACCACAACCGCCTTTTCCTCCGCTCATGACGTTCATAAGTATTCCTTTCCCATGTTGTTAGAACACATCGACCCAATATTATTACGATAGCACCGGATTGTTTTTTTGTCAAAAACAGAAAGGCTCGGATAACGCAAAGGTTATCCGAGCCTGGATTGATTACCAGTTTTTTGCGCACTGGCCACTGTCGTCCACCTCGCTGTCGCCCTGTTTGGACAAGAAAAACCAATAACTGAAATTGTCAGGCACCAGCCAATTAAGGCCGTATTTTTTTCCTTTTCGGCAGTTTTTTTTCTTGTTTTTGTTAACAGGATTTAAACTGGGCATTTTTCCTCCCTTGTTTTGTTGATGATAATCAGATTAATTTTACGGCCAGCATTACCCAGTATATTAGACCGAGCAAAGCCAATACTAAAAAAGAAGTCAAAATGATTTCTTCCCAATATTCGGCCGGTTGCCGTCGAAATGTTTTTTTGGGCGGAAACGGTTTAGCCTTTTTATTCATTTTACCCCTCCGGCGTTCAGTTTGATAACCATCAACAAAGGTTTAATTTATGGTAGCATGGATTGTTTATAAGTCAACCCCGTTACCATTCTGAAAATGTTTATGAATTCACCAACACATGAAGACGAAGTCGCCTCACGGCTTTATTTTTGTTTAATTTTCAATCTTTGCCAGAAAGGTGACAGGGTCAAATCGTCCGGCAACGGTTTTCCAGTCAGTCGCTTTCATAAAGGCTTCAATATAATCGGCGCGTTTCATTCCATAATCCAAAATAAACGCGTGTTCAAACACATCCATAACCAACAACGGGACAGCGCCGGCCAAATGTCCGGCATCGTGTTCATTTATCCATATATTAAATAATCTCTCGTCGCGTTTGTCGTAAGCCAATATCGCCCAGCCGATTCCGCGAAGCGCGCCGGTGGCAATAAAATCTTTGCGCCAATTTTCAAATGAGCCGAAGTCTTTATTTATTTTTTCTATTAAGTTTGCTTGCTCCGAGGCGACAGAGTCGCTTTTCGGAGATAGGTTTTCAAAATATAATTCATGCAAACGCATGCCATTAAATTCCCAGCCGAAACGGCGTTTAAGTTCGGCGTATTCGCCCGGGCCGGCTTTTTCCGTCAGTTCTTTTAGTCTGTCGGCGAGCATATTGGTATTTTTTACATAGCCCTGATAAAGGCCAAAATGGGTGTTTAGCAAATTGTCGCTGAACCCCGGAGCGCCCAATAAGTGGTTGAAGTTAGTTTCTTTATACATACTTATTTAGATTATAGATTAAAGATTTAAGATTAAAGTTTTAGTGGTGATTATTTTTTATGATTTTTTAAAAGAGATTTTTCCAAACCATAGAGCATCTTGGCGCATTCTTCATACTCATTCAAAAAATAATCTAATTTATTTTTTGTGATATATTTTTTATGATAAGCCATTTTCAGATGATGTCTTGTTTCCCTCATTTCTCCTTGGGCTCTGCAAATACTTTCTAAATATATATTAGTATGTTTATTGCTGAATCCCTCAGCTAAATTGGCCGGAGGCGAATTAGATGACCGTCTAAGTTGTGACCCTAACTCAAACATCTCAAATTTTGGGAAATTTAATGTTAGGTCATTTACTTCTAAAGCGAGTTTAAACAATTTTTGATAAACTTTTAGATCTTCAACCAACATCTTATTTTTATCTTAAATCTTTCAATTTTAATCTATAGTATGATATACTAAAAAAAATACAAGGTCAAACCAATTAAAAACTTTAACCTAAAATCTTTAATCTATAATCTTTCATATGTACGACATCATAACAATAGGGGATGTGACTACGGATATTTTTTTGGATATGGATGAAAAAAGCAATCTTTGTCGGGTGGATAAAAAAACACAGGAATTGAAGCTTAAGTTTACCGGTAAAATTCCGGTTGCCGGCATACACCGCGTCATTGGCGGGGGCAACGCTTCCAATCATGCCATCGGCGCGTCAAGATTGGGCTTAAAAACGGCCATATATACCATAGTCGGGCGCGACGACGCCGGCGACGCGTTCCGCCACAAGATAAAACGGGAAGGGGTTTCCGACAAATATGTTTATCATGATACAAATAATGGAACTAATTTGTCCACAATTATAAATTACAACGAGGAGAGGACGGTTTTGAGCTACCATGCCAAGCGGACTTATCAAATGCCAAAATTTGATAAAACCAAATGGATATATTTTTCCTCAATTCACGGCAATCAGGAAGAGTTTAATGAGCAATTGTTTGATTATGTAAAAAATAATTCAGTTAAGCTGGCTTTCAATCCGGGGAGCCGGCAGTTGGAATTGGGCGCGGATGCTTTAAAAAAGATATTCGCGGTCAGCGAAATTGTTTTTGTGAACAGACAGGAAGTGGAAGCGTTAGTCGGTAAGGCTTCAAATATAAAAAAATTGGCAAATAATTTTTTTAAACTGGGAATGAAGATGGCGGTTATAACAGAAGGTAAAAAAGGGTCATATTGTTATAATGGCAAGAATTTTTATAAAATCGGCATAATTAAAACCAAAGCGGTGGAGAGCACCGGTTGCGGGGACGCTTATGCCAGTGGATTCCTTTCCGCTTTTATCAGCAAGAAAACCGTCGCGGAATCAATGAGGTGGGGAGCGGTGAACGCTGCCAGCGTTTTGTCAAAAATAGGCTCGCAGGCCGGACTTTTGACTAGACAAAAGATGGGTAGTATTTTGGAAGCGAATGACTTTTTCCAAGCTAGAGTTTCCTAATGAGATATCCACTTGCTGTCAGTCGGTATAGCTGATATAATTTCTTAACCTATAAAATCAAACCCTAATAGGGATATATTATTTATTAATTTAATTCAATTCATGTATGGAAAATAATTCTATGAATACCTCGCAGATAAAAACATTTGTTTTGGGGATTGTAGCCGGCGTTTTAGTCTTGTGCACAATCGGCTTTTTTATAATGCTGGGTATATTCTTAAATGGAGGATGTATTGATACGGCTAAAGCCGATACTAATTTAGCGCTTGAGGATGCTGCCGATCAGCCAACGGGCGCTGATGCTGAACAGCCGGTAGTCGCTCCGACAGTTGACGAGGCAAATGATCATATATTAGGAGGAAAAGACGCAAAAGTGACTCTTATGGTGTATTCTGATTTTGAGTGTCCATATTGCGGAAAATTCGCGCCCACAGTTCAACAGGCGGTTGATGAATATGGCGACGATATCCGTGTGATTTTCAGACATTTCCCGTTGTCTTTCCATCCAAACGCGCAACCGGCGGCTGAAGCATCCGAATGCGCGAGTGAACAGGGCAAATTTTGGGAGTTTCATGATAAGTTGTTTGAGAATCAGGATAGCTTGAGCGCGGATTTATACGAAACTCTTGCCGGAGAACTTGGCTTGAATTTGAACAAATTTAATGATTGTGTGGACACTAACAAGTACGCGGCTAAAGTCCAGCAACAGTTTTCAAGCGGTTCAGCAGCCGGAGTAGGAGGCACCCCGCATACATTTGTTATCGGCGCTGACGGCAGCGCGACTACTGTAAACGGCGCGCAACCATACGCCAATTTGAAATCAGCGATTGAGTCAATGATGCAGTAATACACCCGACCACTTAATCACCTAAACACCTAACCACTTGACTACTTGATGAATTGACTATAAACCCCTCTGTTGAGGGGTTTTTAAATGTTATAAAAATAGCAAAACAATAAAGTTTGTGATATAATCATAGTGATAAAGTGATAAGGTGATAAAGTGAATATGACCGCCCCCCAGCTTAAACAATTGAATAAAGGCAAGGAGATAGAACAGGATATCTGTCTTTTTGGGCAGACTAATTTTAGAAATCAATTGATAAGATTTGGCATTAAGACTGATGACAGACGCCGCCATATGTATATTATCGGGAAAACCGGTATGGGCAAAACCACGATGATGGAAAATATGGTTTTGCATGATATTTATAAAGGCCATGGCGTTGGCATTGTTGACCCGCATGGTGATTTCGCGGAAAAGATAATCAATTATATCCCGTCCCGCCGTATAAATGACGTGATATATTTTAATCCGGCGGATACGGACAATCCGATTGGTTTTAATATTTTGGAAGTTAAAGACGAGAAACAAAAACATTTGGTCGCCGCCGGCCTGATGGCGATATTTAAAAAGATTTGGCCGGACGCGTGGAGTTCCAGAATGGAATATATTTTAAATAATACTTTGCTGGCGTTGCTGGATTATCAAGGTTCAACCCTTTTGGGCATCAATAGATTGTTGGCGGACAAAAAATACCGCAAGAGAGTAGTCGCGCAGTTAACCGATCCGGTGGTAAAAGCTTTTTGGCAAACTGAATTTGCCAATTATTCCGACAGATATATGACTGAAGCGGTCGCGCCGATTCAAAATAAAATCGGTCAATTTTTATCCGCGAGCGTTATCCGCAATATGGTGGCGCAAGTTAAATCCACCATCAATATCAGGCAAATAATGGACACGCAAAAAATATTCATAATGAACTTGTCAAAAGGCAGAATTGGAGAAGATAACAGCCGGTTATTGGGCGGTATGCTTATAACCAAATTGCAGTTGGCGGCGATGGAAAGAGTTGATATTGCGGAAGAAGACAGAAAAGATTTCTTTTTGTATATTGATGAGTTTCAGAATTTTGCCAATCCGAGTTTTACCAATATTTTGTCAGAAGCCCGCAAATACCGTTTGAGTTTGATTTTGGCGCACCAGTATGTAAAACAAATTGATGAGCTGGTGGCGGACGCGGTATTTGGCAATGTTGGCACAATGGTTACTTTTCGCGTTGGTGGCCCTGATTCCATAGAATTGGTAAAGGAATTCACGCCTACTTTTACGGAAGAAGATATTGTCAACTTGCCGAAGTTTCAGGTTTTTTTGAAATTGATGATTGATGGGGTGGCGTCGCGTCCTTTCAGCGCCTTGACTATGCCTCCGATCGGTTCGCCGACCGGCAGTAAAGAAAAAGTAATTAAAGTTTCGCGCGAGAGATATTCTCAGCAGAAGGAAGAAATAGAGGACAAGATTACCCGTTGGAGCGGTTTGGATATCAGCGACCAAGATGATGAAGATAAGGGTGAAAAAAAGAAAGATGAAAAGAAAAATTATGGCGGGAAGCCAGATATGAAGCCAAGAGATGGAGGCGGGTTTGAGAAGAAAATGCCGGAGCCAAGGAAGGAAGAGAGCCGGCCGGCGTCGGTGGCTGTTCAAAACATCAGTCCGAAAGTGGCGCCGATTATTTTGTCGCAATTGAAGCCGAATAATAACGCGCCGACCAATTTAGTTGAATTTGAATCGCAGAGTAAAAAAAAGAGAAAGAGAAAAAAGAAGAAAAAGTTTAATGATTTTAATAGCCAGGTGCCTTCCGGCGGAATGAATAATGTTTTTCCGTCCGCGCCGGCGCCGGTAGCAAGGCCGGAGGAAAGAAAGTTTGTTGAACCGCCAGTGGTTAAACCGGTTGAAGAAAAAACCGACAACGCCAACAACAGCCAGCCGAATGTTTTGGAAGAAGATGAAGTGGTTAAGTTTTAATTATTTTACCAATAATTATCCTTTTCGCTCATTCTCACCTGCGGGTTGCGAGGTGTTTGCCTATTGTGGCAAACAAATCCGCTCAAAGGATAATTATTGGTAAAATAAGAAACTTACTATGAGTTCTTTGTTTAAAATATATGCAATTAGCAGGCGCTGAAATATTCAAAAAAATAAGAAGATATCAGCCCGCCAGCCGGAAAGGGGACAACGGGGTGGTTTTAGTGATTGCCGGTTCAAACAAATATCACGGCGCTTTGCTTTTGTCGGTGGAGGCGCTATCCAGAATTGCGGATATGGTTTTTGTTCATTCAGTGGCCGGAAATCTTAAAATTATAAAAAAATTAAAAAGTGAAATCGCGACTTTTATTTCCGTAAAAGATTCGGAATTGGAAGAAACGATAAAAAGGGCGGATGTGGTTTTAATGGGGCCGGGTTTGGAAGAATCAAAAAAGAATTCCGATTTGTTGAAAAAGATTTTGACCGGTTATAAAAATAAAAAAGTTGTGTTGGATGCCACCTCTTTGTGGCAATTGAATCCGGAGTGGCTGAATGAGAATTGTATTGTGACTCCGCACAAAAAAGAATTTGAAAAAGTGTTCGGCGCCAAGCCGATTCCGCAGAATGTTTTGAAAATGGCATCTAAATACCATTGCGTGGTATTATTGAAAGGGCAGAGCGACTATATATCCGACGGTGAAGAAATTTATGAAAATAAGACAGGGAACGAGGGAATGACTAAAGGGGGAACCGGAGACGCGCTGGCGGGAATTGTGGCGGGTTTTTATTCCGGCAATGACGCGTTGACCGCCGCGTTGGCCGGCGCTTATTTGAACGGCCGAGCAGGGGACAATTTATATAAAAGAAAAAATACTTTTTACAGCGCCGAGGATTTGGTGGAAGAACTGGGCAATACTTTCGCGGAATTAATTGTATAATTATTAATTTAATCATATGAATTACAAAAGAGCGTTGGTCACCGGAGTAATGTTATGGATGATTATTTTTGTGACGGTGTCGGTTTTGATGTTTTTGCCGTTTTTGTTGGATAAGACATTAATTCAGTTTGCTATTTTCTGGGTATTGTTGATTCCGGCGGTTTTATTGTTGAATAAGTGGTATTTTCGGGCTGATCCACCGAGTCTGAAAAAAGGTCTGATGTTGGGAGTGATATTGCTGGCGGTTTTAATTGCGTTGGACGCGGTAATAACCGTGCCGTTGTTTGTTAAATCATATTCCGTATTTTTTGGCGATTGGATGATGTATGTGGAATACGCGGAAATATTATTGTTGAGTATTTACGCTGGATTTGAATACGACCGGACATATACTAAATTGGAGAAAAAATAAGAATAAATCCAGCACCACCCCGTTGTACAACGGGGTGGTGCTGGATAAAAAATATGGCGCCTCCCTGACACTAAGTCAGGGGGCGCCATGGTGTTGCTCTGTCCTACTTGGGCATGTACGAGATGTACTGCCCCTTGCTCCCATCCGGGAGAATGAAGGTTTCCACCTCTCCGCCCGGGACGATAGTCACCGGCCTCTTTGGACGGTTGTTTGACCGGTCCATGAGGTCGTTCATTATCGCCGTCATGGCGACGATTTCCGTGTTCCTCTTGTTCTCTTTTTCAGTCGTCATAGCCCCCCTTGGGCGTTTGAGGTCTTTAACCTTGCTGAATGCAAGGTCTTGAACAACACGGGGCATATTATAGTACAAAAAACACACTAAGTCAATAGTGTGGATAAATGTTTAAAAAAGTTGTGGCGTCCCCTCGCTGTAGAAGCGAGGGGACAGCCGGTGAGTTGTTAGTCTTGAGACCTGGAGGCCTCCCTTTCCAGACAGGACAGAATCCCCTCCGGACGGGCGGTGTCGAGAGTCGTCTCGTCCTCGTCCATGCCGTCCATGGCCAGCTCGAAACTTCCTTCGAGGATTCGCCTTGGCCTGCGGGTGTCGAGGTACAATTGGTCCCGATGAGTTTCTTTTTTCGTCTTACCAGACATTCTTTTTCCCCCTCCAGGGATAAAGTTTGTTGGCCCCGCCGCATGCGGAACCTTGAACAACTCGAGGGAAAGTATAGCATAAAAATGAGCTTTTGTCAAGGTCTTGACCCCGTCACCTTTCTGAAAACATATCTCGTTTAACAAAGCGTAAAGACGAAGTCGCCTTGCGGCTTTGACTTTTTTTTGCCCATTATTATTGCCAGAATGGTGATGGGGTTGACAGAAAACATAAGATAGTGTATACTAATCACAATTCGCAACGTCAAACTAGTCTGTCAAAAACAGATCAAGGGATCTGTTGCGGTAAACCCTAAACCATAAAGGTATAGGGAGTAAAGGTCGGTTTAATTCCAGCCAAAGGCTGGTCCGCCCCAGGCGGAAAAAATAATAATAAATTAGTATGGATAATGACAGACAGATGTTTGATGTTGATTTAAACTGTGCTGAATGCAACACAGCTATAACTCAACTTCCATTTGAACCATCAGGCGACAAGCCTGTGTATTGCACCAACTGTTTACGCGCCAGACGCCAACAGAGAGATTCAAGAGGCGGCGGTAATAGGTTCCAAAGCAATAACCGCGGTCCAAGGCAAATGTTTGAGGTTAATGAAAAGTGTGCTGAATGTGGCGCTGCCATCACTCAGCTTCCTTTCCAGCCATCAGGCGACAAACCTCTATATTGCTTTGACTGTGTAAAAGCTAGACGTGGTTAAAAACATCAATAAAAAAGCCTCCCGCAAGGGAGGCTTTTTTATTGATGTTTTACTTTACTGTCATTACGAGTCCCGACTAAGTCGGGACGTAGTAATCCCGACGCTGTCTATTGTTCCATTCCATCCGGTTATGATGTGGTCATCCTGTACAGGGGGTTGACAAATATTTTTTTTCTGATAGAGTGTATTATAGTTTAATCGGAAAGCGTATAATCCAACAAACAAACGGGAGGGTGAAAAATGTGTAAGCATGAGTATTCAACCGATGTTGGCGACTATTTGGTAATTATGATAGTCGGAAGAATCGGGATCTATATCGCGGAAATCACTCGGTCAAAACCGATGGAGATGAAGGTTCTGGAAACAGGAGTGTTTTCTTGCCTGAAGCAAGGGGATTTCATCATCTTGGAGAATTATAGTGAACTATATCAAAAAGACTATCGTGGAAACACGAATGTATTCTTGAAGGCGGAAACCGCGGTCGGACGCAAGTTTGTCTCCGGGCTCAAGAGTCTGGGCGTTTCCGATGACAGGTTTCATTATATACTGCCGTCAGATTAGAAGACGGAACAACCGATTATTCGGCGGCGAAATTTTCGCCGCCGTTTTTTGACAAAATGCCAAAAAATCAGTAGAATGTTCCCTAAGGAGGAAAAAAGAACAATGCTTAGAAAAAAAGCGCAATGTTTGATTCGTATGAAGAACAAAGTGATTGCTTTGTTCGCGGAAAACTCGCCGGCGGCTCACGATATCGGCCACATCAGCCGAGTGGTGAAATGGACGCGCATAATCGCGCGCAGTGAATACCCACAAGACGAGGAGATTCGGTTTTTAAGCCGGATGGCCGGGTGGCCTCACGATACCGGCCGGACGGTTAGCGATGAAAATCATTGGGATTATTCCGGCGATATTTTGCTGGACTGGTTCAAAGAAGACAGCTTCTTGAGCAGTTTATCTGTTCAACATAAAGAACGGATTCTGTATGCCGTGGTAAATCATTGGAACGACGAAGCTAATGATTTCCCCGAAGCGATAATCCTGCGGGACGCGGATAAGTTGGACAGTTTCGGAGAAATTGGAGTCAAGCGTTTAGTGGAATATCACCATGGCAATGAAGAAAAGATAATGCGTGGATTACGTTTGCATTATCAGATGAAAGCGGACTTAAAGACAAAAACCGCGCGTTCAATAATGGAACAAGGGAATTTGTTTGGTCCGATAAAGGAGTTGCAAAGAAATCTGCTGTCGAGCAGAATAAAAAAACTGAAACTAACATGAACAAAAAAGCGAAGTCCCGTACCGAGCTTTGCTCTGGTACTGGGAAGAAAATTTTAGTAGCCATGTCCGGCGGCGTCGATTCTTCAGTCGCCGCCGCTTTATTATTGCGCCAAGGTTATGAAGTGGCGGGCGCGTTTATGGTAAATTATGATTCGGCCGACGATGGCAGGTTTGGTGAATGTTGGCGAAACGATTATCGGGACGCGGCGCGGGTGGCGGCCAAGTTAGGTATTCCGCTGTTCAAATTGGATTTTAAAAAAGAATATGAAAAAAAGGTGCTGGCATATATGTTTGCCGAGTATAAAAAAGGAAGAACCCCAAATCCGGATGTTTTGTGCAATAAGTTTATCAAGTTTGGCGTCTGGCTGGAAAAAGCCAAAGAATTGGGTTTTGATAAATTGGCGACGGGACACTACGCCCGCCTCGGGCGGGAAATTCGAAGTTCGAAGCACGAAATTCGAAACAAATTACAAAATCCAAATTATAAACTTTTAGAAGCCAAAGATAAGGATAAAGACCAGACATATTTTTTACACCAATTAAATCAAGAACAATTAAAATATGTTTTATTTCCAATCGGCGATTACAAAAAAACCGAAGTAAGAAAAATCGCCAAAAAATTTAATCTGCCGACGGCGGACAGGGCGGAAAGTATGGGGATTTGTTTTGTGGGAGAAGTGCCGATGAAAGAATTTTTATCAAAAAAAATAAAACTGAAAAAAGGTGATATCATCAGCTCAACGGGAGAGATACTCGGCAAACATGATGGTCTGGCTTTTTATACGATTGGACAACGACATGGGTTTAAAGCGGTTTTGGAGAAAAAAGGCGCTGAATCAAGACCACTATATATAGTGGACAAGAATTATAATACTAATGAATTGGTGGTTGGTTTTGAAAATGACCCGTTATTTTACAAAAAACAGGCGGAAGCGGGAGAAATAAACTGGATTAGTGGACAAAAACCAAAGCTTCCACTAAAATGTCAAGTGAGATTAAGGCACAGACAGCCATTGCAAAATGTGCAATTATTTGAGAAAAATGGTAAAATATCCATACATTTTACTAATAAACAAAAAGCTGTCACCCCCGGGCAATTCGCGGTATTTTATTTACCACACGGCAAAAATTCCGTTTGTCTGGGAGGCGGCGTAATCAAATAAAAATATGGATGTAGGTTTGCCGAATATATTTCCCAATTTTTTTGATTTTATCATATCCAGTATCGGCCTCTTGTCGCTAGCCGGCGTGTTGATTTTGCTGGCGTTGAAATTGAAAGATAGATAGAACACATAGTGAGTCTTTAAATTTAATTCTACGAACAATTATCTTTTTCGCTCATTCTCGTTCGCCAGCTGGCGAACTGTGAGGTATTTGCCTGTTGTGGCAAATAAATCCGCGAAAAAGATAATTGTTCGTGGAATCAGTTTGTTAGTTCATATGAATACTAAAGAGTTAAGAGAATTATACGTAAAATTTTTTGAAAAAGAGGGCCACGCGATAATATCGTCGGCTTCTTTAATTCCGGAAAATGATCCGACCGTGTTATTCACCACTGCCGGAATGCATCCGCTGGTGCCGTATTTGATGGGCGAGAAACATCCGGCCGGTTCCCGTTTGACTGACGCGCAAAAATGTATTCGCACCGGCGATATAGATGAAGTGGGGGACGCGTGGCATTTGACTTTTTTTGAGATGTTAGGCAATTGGAGTTTAAACAGTTATTGGAAAAAAGAGGCTATAAAATGGAGTTTTGAGTTTTTGACAGAAAAATTAAAAATACCGGTGGAAAAGTTGGCGGTGACGGTATTTGCCGGCGATGGAGACGCGCCGATTGACAATGAATCGGCCGAGATATGGACTAAGCTTGGTATTTCAGAAAATAGAATCGCGTATTTGGGTAAAGCGGATAATTGGTGGGGACCGGCTGGACAAACCGGGCCGTGCGGACCGGATACGGAAATGTTTTATTGGACCGGAGAAGATGAAGCGCCGGAGATTTATGACCCATCAGATAAGCGCTGGGTGGAGATTTGGAATGATGTGTTTATGGGTTATTTCAAAGATAAAGACGGGAATTATAAGAAAGCCGATAAAAGAAATGTAGATACTGGCATGGGACTGGAAAGAGTAATCGCGGTATTGGGCAATATGCCGGATGTTTATCATGTAGATACGATGTGGCCGGTGATTGAAGAAATAGAAGAGATAAGCGGTAAGAAGTATGGGGAGGATACGGAAATCACCAAATCAATGCGGATAATCGCGGACCATTTACGGGCGGCGGTGATGATAATGGGGGATAATCGGGGAATCGCGCCGAGCAATGTTGATCAAGGGTATGTTGTTCGTAAATTATTAAGACGGGCTATCAGACATGGGCGCGTTTTGGGGATTAAAGATAATTTTTGTTGTCAAGTCGCGGAGATTGTAATTTTGCTTTTCAAAGAAATTTATCCGGAAGTTGAGAAAAATAAAAGTTTTGTTTTGAATGAAATAGAAAAGGAAGAAAATAAGTTTGGCAAAGCGCTTGAAGAGGGGATTAAAGTGTTTAATAAAATTGAAGGTCCGGAAATATCCGGAAAAGACGCTTTTGTTTTATTTTCATCTTATGGTTTTCCATTGGAGATAACAAAAGAATTGGCGAAAGAAAAAGGATTAAGCGTGGACGAAAAAGAATTTGAACAAGAGATGAAAAAACACCAGGATTTATCCCGCCAAGGCGCGGAGCAAAAATTCAAAGGCGGTTTGGCCGACGCTTCGGAACAAACTAAAAAACTTCATACCGCTACCCATTTGCTTCAGGCGGCGCTACGCAAGGTTTTAGGCGCGCATGTGGAACAAAAAGGAAGTAATATCACTGCTGAACGCTTGCGTTTTGATTTTTCTCATCCTGATAAAATGACGGACGAGCAAAAACAGCGGGTGGAGGATTTGGTGAATATGGCGATTGAAAAGGAATATCCGGTTTCATACCGAGAAATGACGGTTGATGAGGCCAAAGCTAAAGGCGCCATGGGTTTGTTTGAAAGCAAGTATGGAGAAAAAGTAAAAGTTTATACAGTTGGCGATCCCAATCAAAAACCTGATGCTATTTCGGATTCGCCCACATTCAGTATGGAAATCTGCGGCGGTCCGCATGTTGAGAATACAAAAGAATTAGGGAAATTTAAAATTAAGAAAGAAGAAGCGTCCAGTGCCGGCGTGCGCAGAATTAAAGCGGTGTTGGAATAAATGTGTTATAATAACTAAATATCCTAATCGCTAAACGCTAATTACTATAATTATGATAAAAAAGGCCGTTGTTTACTTTTGGTCATTACGCCGGGAATTCGCGAAATATTTTATAGTTGGGTTCAGCGGACTGCTTTTGGATATGGGTTCGCTTATTTTATTTACCGAAGTTTTCGGCATAATTCCGGTGGTGTCGGTAATATTGAATCAGGTATTTTTGTTGACATATAATTTCAGTTTGAATAAGTATTGGTCTTTCCGCAACAAAGCCATGCCCCACAAACAGCTGGTGCGCTACTTGAGTCTGGCAGTTTTCAATTATTTGTTTTCCGTGGGGACGATGTATGTGTTCAATCATATTTTGAATTGGGATTATAGAATTGTGCGGATCGCGACCATAGCGGTAATGGTCAGCTGGAACTTTTTTCTTTATAAGTATTGGGTTTATAGGAATGACAAAGTTATTCAACCGGAAGCTCAAAATGTGGAAAAAGTCCAATAAGCCTGTGTATAAAATAGAAAGATTTAAGATTAAAGATTTAAGATTAAAGATTTTTGGCTAAAATTAGCAAAATTTATTTATTCATTATCTGGGGAAAAGCCTCTTGACAGGCTTTGTGTTTTAATGTAAAATATCGCCAGATTAAATATATCGTTCATGACAAAAAAAGATGTTATCGAGATGCAGGGAGTAATAGAAGAATTATTGCCTGCGGCAACTTTTCGCGTGAAATTGGAAAATGACCACGAAATTATTGCCTACTTGTCCGGAAAAATGAGAAAGAATAAGATTCGCCTCGGTTTGGGAGACAGTGTAAAGGTGGAAATGACGCCTTATGATTTGACCAAGGGCAGAATCGCTTTCAGAATTTAAAAAATTGTTTACAAATATCAATCAGATCGGTGGAGCCAATCTTCATTCAAAAAGAGTGTAAAGATAGGCATTGATATCGGCTGGCCTTATTATTCGTGTGTGAATAAATTCGGGCCGGACGATTGATATTTTTTTATCATTAATTTAAACGGATTTAATTAACCAACGAGTTCCTTCGCTCGGTCGTCCCTATTAGATCGGGACTCCCGACCGCTCAGGATGACAAATTTTAAATGAGTATGAAAGTTAGAGCTTCAGCTAAAAAAAGATGTCTTAAATGTAAAAGCGTCCGCCGCAGAGGGGTGGTCTATATTATTTGTGAAAATCCGAGACATAAACAAAGACAGGGAAATAAACAGAGAAAGAAAGCAGCGTAAAAATCTATCCCGATTTTGTCCGAGGACAAAATCGAGGATCCTCGATTCCGACAAAACGGAATCGGGATAACCTAATTTGAATTCTAAATTCTAAATTCTAAATTCTAATATTATGCGCGTAGCAGGAGTAATCATTCCAAAAGAAAAAAGAATTGTAATCAGCCTTACATATATTTTTGGCATCGGTCCGACAACCGCGAAGAATCTTTTGTCTCAGACAAAAATCAGCGAAGATATCAGAACAAAAGATTTGACACAAGAACAAGAGGATCTTTTGAGAAATATTATTGAGCAAAAATATAAGACAGAGGGTGATTTAAGACGCGAAGTTTCTTCAAATATAAAAAGATTAAAAGATATTAAATCTTACAGAGGCATCAGACATATGAAACGTTTGCCGGTCAGAGGACAAAGAACAAAAACAAATTCCCGCACAGTGCGCGGTAATAAAAGAAATGTCGCTCCGAGCGGTAAGAAGCCGTCAGCGCAAAAAACATAGTATGTTTTAGTTGTTGAAGTTGTTTTATCGCTTCGCTTGTTCAAAATGAAACAGCGATAATCAAAAAACAATTATAACAATTATAACAATTATAACATTTAGAACAATTAAAACAATCAATATGGTTAAAGCAGTTAAAAAAGCAAAAAAGAAAAAAATAAACAAACAGGTAAGCCATGCCAGAGCTTATGTGCAGGCTACTTTTAATAACACGATTGTAACCCTAACCGATCAAAACGGCGATGTTTTGGGTTGGGCAAGTTCCGGTATGATAGGTTTTAAGGGCCCGAAGAAAGCAACTCCATATGCGGCCGGCCAAGTTGTTAAAAAAGTTGTTGAAAGCACAAAAACTCACGGCGTTCGCGAGGTTAGTGTATTCATCAAAGGTATTGGTGGTGGCAGAGAAGGCGCGATTCGCGGTTTCAACGCCAACGGCATCAATGTTCTTTCAATTAAAGACATTACGCCGATTCCGCACAACGGTTGTCGCGCTCCAAAAAGACGAAGGGTATAAAAGATAAAAATATAAATAATAAATAATCCGCGTGTTACGAGAAGAAGGCAATCAACGGGATCCCTCGTTCGGTCGCTTCGCTCCCAACCACTCGGGATGACAGATTTAAAATGTATGGGAAGATATATTGGTCCAAAAAATAAAATTGCAAGACGCTTCGGCGTTAATTTGGGTTTAAAAACAAACGCGAGTAAAGTCGCGAGACGCTTAAGTCAGATGCCGGGCGTGCACGGTCCTACTAAGAGGAAAGGCGCCGGTTCATCTTTTGGCAAGCAATTGAATGAAAAGCAAAAAGCCAAATATGTGTACGGATTGCGCGAACGCCAATTTAGAAAATATGTTGAAGAAGCCATCAGACAAGAGGGCGATTCCGGAGTGAATTTACAAAGATTGCTTGAAAAACGCATGGATAATGTTGTTTTTAGAGCCGGATTTGCGGTTACCCGCGCTCAAGCGAGACAAATGGTGGGACATAATATGTTTTCTTTAAACGGCAAGAAAATGAATATTCCATCCCACTTGGTAAAGGTCGGTGATGAAATATCCATCAAAGAAACCAAAACTAAAAAGAAAATTTTTGAAAAAATTACGGAAACCTTGGAAAAAGCCAATCTTCCATCGTGGATTGCGGTTGATAGCAAGAAAAAATCAGCCAAAATCACCAATCAGCCGTCTGAAGCTGATTTTGACAGGGTTTTTGATGTTAAACTAATTATTGAGTATTACTCACAAAGATAATTTAGGAGGGAAACTCCATTAATTATAATATATATTATATGGAAAAAATTCTATTACCCACAACCATTGAGTTTGAGGATGCGGATAAGGAAAATGTCGGCAAGATAGTTGTCACCCCGTGTCATCAAGGGTATGGCACGACTTTAGGAAACGCTTTAAGACGCGTGCTATTGTCATCTTTGCCCGGTTCAGCGGTTGAATCAATCAAAATAAAAGGCGTACAGCATGAATTTTCCGCTATTAACGGAGTTTTGGAAGATGTTATTCAGATTATTTTAAATATTAAACAAATGGCGGTTAAGTCCCACAGCGCCGAACCGATTGTGTTGAATTTGGTAAAGAAAGGGATTGGCGAAGTCACAGCCGCTGATTTTGAAAAAAATGCCGATGTTGAAATTATCAATAAAGATTTGAAGATTGCGACAATCACTGATAAAGATTACACTTTTGATTTGGAAGTTATTATCAATCAAGGACGCGGTTATGTGCCGGTTGGAGAAAAAGATACAAAGAATTTGGATTTGGGAACGATTGCGATTGATTCTCTATATACTCCGATTCGCGATGTCGGCTATAAAGTGGAAAACACTCGCGTGGGCGATGTGACCGATTACGAGAAATTGACTTTGAATATAGAAACAAACGGAACTATCACTCCGAAAGACGCCATCGCGCAAACGACAAAAATATTGATGGATCACTTTACTTTGATTTTGGATGCCACCGGTTCAGCTTCCGGTTCCGGAGATTTGGAAGAAATAAATATGGAAGTTGAAGAATCGGACGGGGATAAGAAAAAAGAGAAGAAAGAAAAGAAAGCAAAAAAGAAAACCGCTAAGAAAACTAAATAATACATAAAGTTAGACAGATTAAATAATCATAAATTTAGGTAGAAATTGGTTTTGACTAAATTGAATCCGTTTAAATTTATAAAAAATAATCTGTTTAAATTAATGAAATATGAGACACAGAAAACAAAAAGCAACATTAGGCAGGGAAAAAGCGCAAAGAGGCGCGTTAATGCGCAGTTTGGCGCAGAGTTTGATTTTGGAAGGATCTATCAGAACTACCAAAGCCAAAGCCCGCGCGCTCCGCATTTTTGTTGAGCCGTTGGTGACTAAGGCAAAAAAGAATGATTTGGTTGTCAGAAGAAATCTTCTTAAAGTTTTATATACTAAAAAAGCGGTAAGTAAATTACTAACCGATATCGCGCCGAAGTATGTTGAGAGAAAAGGCGGATATACTAGAATCACAAAATTGGGCGCGCGCGCGAATGATTCCGCGGAAATGGCTAAAATTGAATTTGTATAAAAAGTAATTATCCCTATGACTAAAGAAAAGACAACTAAAAAAACCAAACCGGCGCTTGTTAAGCCGGCTTGTATAAGACATGAAATTGACGCCGCCGGACGCGCGGCCGGCAGAGTGGCGACGGAAGTCGCGATGATTTTGCGCGGGAAAAATAAACCGACTTTTTCGCCTCATATTGACGGCGGAGATTGTGTGACTGTGAACAACGCTTCACAATTAAAATTTACCGGCAAAAAATTGGTGCAAAAAGATTATCATCACCACACTATGCATCCGGGCGGAATCAGAACAAAATCAATGAAGAAAGTGTTTCTTGAGAATCCTGCTGAAGTTATCAGAAAAGCCGTTTATGGAATGTTGCCGAAAAACAGATTGAGAGATGAGATGATGAAAAGATTGAAAATTAACGCGTAAAAAATTAATATGACAAAAGATACTACAAACACAAAAGCGGTGGGAAGAAGAAAGACTTCCGCGGCCAGAGTAAGAATTGCTCCGGGTAAAGGGGAAATTGTTATCAACGGTAAAAAGCTGGCGGATTATTTCAGAACAAAAATAGGACAGGACAAAGTTCTTGCCCCTTTGGTTGCGGTGGGAAAAGAGAAAGCTTTGGATGTTTCCGTAAAAGTGGCCGGTGGCGGCGTGGTGGGGCAGACAGAAGCGGTTAGACATGGAATTGCCCGCGCTTTGATAAAATGGAATGAAGATTTTAGACCGGCGCTTAAAGCTCTTGGATATTTGACCAGAGACCAGAGAGCTAAAGAAAGAAAGAAACCTGGTTTATATAAGGCCAGACGCGCTCATCAGTGGAGAAAACGATAAGTTCATAAAAACATTAAAACATAAAAACATAAAAGCAAGCCCTTTGGGGTTTGTTTTTGATTTTTAAAACCCCGCGCATAATTTTATGAGCGGGGTTTGACAGTATCGCCTTTTTGCTATAGCCTAAACTTAATGCTTAAGGAGAGGCCGTCATGGAGATAAAAGAAATTAAATCAAACAGAAAAAATGATAAGTCTGTTTTTACCGGTTTCATACAATTTTTTTGCCTATACCAAATGTTGGGCAGGATCGGATTGGATAAACTGGGCGGTTTGCCTGAAAATGGCTGGCAAAATTGCCCATTTACTTTTGATGAAATTGCCGGCGCTTTGCGATTTTTTTTAATAACCGATGACCGGATGGAAGCGGCGATTGAATATTGTTTGGAAAGCAAAATGTTGAAGAAAAGTAGTGGCTGTTACTATATGACAGTCGCCGGTTTGGGACAATATGTCCGTGCGTGCCTTGAGGAGCAGTAGCCCTTTAGCGTTAATTTTTACGCTAGAGGGCTTTTTTGATATGGAGGGTCTGTCGCCGAATGCCATTTTTGCCAATTTCTTAAAAATTCGGCTGTAAAGTTAAAAAAATTTTTCAGCTTAGCACAACTAAACCTCAAAATTTATTTTAACTTTTCGCTCAAATTTATTAAAAAAATTCATCAAAAAGCGCATTCGGCGACAGACCCAGAAAAAAAGCCCCGGAACTGCGATGAAGCGGTCAACGGGGCTTTGATAGCCGATGGGTTTTTGTTGTGGTTTAATGGTTATTCCTCCTCCCGTCTGATGCCCAGCAGGTAGAAAGGCAAGTGATTCAGCTTGGTTCGGTTGAAGAATATCTTGTCAATCCCCAACAGTACCAGCGCCGCCGGCAAAGTTACCGGCAACAACGCCACCCTCTTGATTAAATCCATCATTTCCGCCTCCTTACCCGTATTTACGGCTATATGTTATTTATATTATGCCTATAGCCGGATTTATTTGTCAATGGGGCGTTTTTAGCGTAAAATAGATTGGAAGTAAACCGTAATCCGTAATCCGTAATCCGTAAATTGAGAAAATCAACAATAAAAACAATTACGAGTTACGAGTTACGGATTACTGGTTACGTTATTTTATGCCTTCAATCACCAGAAATACAGCCTACATGACCATGGCCTCAGTCGGGCAAAAGATTATATCTTTTGTCTATTTTACCATGATCGCGAATCATCTCGGCGCCGAAAAAACCGGAAAGTATTTTTTTGCGCTCGCGTTCACCACGGTTTTTGTGGTGTTTGTTGATTTGGGGCTGACTAGTGTATTGGTTCGCGAGTCTGCCAAACAAAAAGAGAAAATACAGTCATATTTTTCCACCATACTTTCAGTAAAAATACTTCTTGGTGTAGCCACGTATATCGGCGCGATGATAACAATAAATCTGATGGGTTATCCGGAAGAAACCAAATACCTGGTTTATCTTTCCGGCATTACCATGCTGTTTGATTCTTTGCATCTGACTTTATACGGGGTTTTGCGCGCCATCGGCAATTTAAAATATGAAGCTTTCGGCATTGTCGGCAGCCAATTATTGACTTTAGGTTTTGGCACCGCTTTTTTGTATTTAAATCTGCCGTTGATTTATCTGATTTTGGCTTTTACTATCGCCAGCGCGGCGAACGTGGTGTATGTCACCGCTATTTTATATGGCAAATACAAAATCAATCTTACGCCTCATTATGAAAAGAAAATCTTTGTTCATATAGCCAGAATCGCTTTGCCTTTCGCGTTCGCGGCGGTATTTGCCAGAGTTTATTCATATATTGATTCAATTTTGTTGTCAAAATTGGCCGGGGATGTCCAAGTCGGCTGGTATTCAATTCCGTATAAAATCACTTACGCGTTTCAGTTTTTTCCGCTGGCGCTGATGGCGGTTCTTTACCCCAAGTTCAGCGAGTATTTTGTGACCGATAAAAAGAAATTGGCTTTTGTTTTTGAGAGAGGAATAAAATATCTGCTTATTATCGTTATGCCGATTACTTTCGGCATCGGGGTTTTGGCAAATGATATTATCAGGGCTTTTTTTAGCAGTGAATATATCAATTCCATTTTGCCGTTAAAAATACTGCTGGTTGGTTTGGTATTTTCGTATATCAGCTTTCCGGTCGGCGCATTTTTAAACGCCTGCAACCGACAGGTGACGCAAACGGTGATTGTTGGTTCGGTAATGACGTTGAACATAATTTTAAATATTTTGTTGATACCAAAATACGGCGTGGTGGGCGCTTCTTATACCGCTTTGGTGGGAAATGTATTTTTAACTATACTGGGATATATATTTGTGCCCAAAATCGCGGAAGTTTCCCATTCATATTTGGCAAAATCAGTATTTCAAATAGGTATATCAGGATTGGTGATGGCGATTGTGGTCTGGGGAGCGAATATTTATTATCATTTTATTTTTGCTATAATAGTGGGAGCTTTGGTTTACACGATGATGCTGTTCGTAACCGGCGCGGTGACAAGAAAACAGGTTGGGGAAGCTGTTAGTATGGTAAGAGGATGAAATAAAGTCCGTCATCCCGAGCTTGTCGAGGGATCTCTAGTCTAAGAAATATGTACGGTAAATATTATTATATATACATAATGAGTAATAAAAATCATACAGTTTATTATATCGGTATGACGAATATGCTTGACAGACGGAGTTTGGAACATAAATGGAAAATGAACAAAAATAGCTTTACCGCAAAATATAATATAAACAAACTGCTTTATTTTGAAGAATATGATAACCCTGCGGACGCAATAACAAGGGAGAAACAAATTAAAGGGTGGAGAAGAGAAAAGAAGATTAATTTAATAAAAAAAATAAATTTTGAGATGAAAGATTTATTTGAGTGTTAGGAGATCCCTCGACAAGCTCGGGATGACGAAAATACTTGATACTAAATACATGATACTAAATACTTAATTATAATATATGAAAAAGGTTTTAATAATTACTCTAGAGTTTCCTCCCTATGTCGGAGGCGTGGCCACCTATGTTCATGATTTGGCGATGGCGTTGGATCCGGAAAAAACCGTGGTGCTGGCTCCGGCCGGCAATGACAGTTTTACCACCAAACAGCAAAAAATTGATTGGGATAAAGACAAGAAATATAAAATAATCAGAAGAAAACTTTTGTTCCCGAAGTTTATCTGGCCCCGCTGGCTTCGTTTGATTTGGCATGTGTGGCGGGTCGTGAGAAAAGAAAAAATTGAAATAATTTTTGTTCAGCAGGTTTTGCCGGTCGGCTATTCCGCGATAGTGATGAAAAAACTTTTTAAAGTTCCGTTTTTGTTGTTTTCCCATGGCACTGATTTGGTGGCCGGCACCGCCACGATTTGGAAAAGAAAAATGGTTACGATGGTTTCCAAACACACCGACCAGATTATTTTCAACAGCAATTCTTTAATGAGCCGGTATTTGCGGGTCTTGCCTCAGTTTGAAAATAAATCATTTGTCTTGTATCCGTGTCCGGAGCCGAGATTTCTTGAACCTCCGCCAAGAGCGGATATAGATAATCTGCGCAGGCGTTACGCGCTGGAAGGAAAGCAGACATTATTGTCCGTTTCCAGATTGGACGAGGGCAAGGGTTTTCCGTCAATGATAAGATGTATGCCGAAAATTTTAGAGCAAGTGCCTAATTTGGTTTGGTTTATTATCGGCGGGGGTTTTAAAACCGATTTGATAATTGACAGTATCAGAAAATATAATCTGCAGAATGTCGTCCGTTTTGTCGGGGAGATTCCTCATGAGGATTTGCATCCGTATTTTTATACATCGGATGTTTTTGTCCTCCTGACTCATCCTGATGAAGGGAAAGAAGAAGGTTTGGGATTGGTTTTTCTGGAAGCGTCGGCCGCTGGTTTGCCGATTGTCGCCGGCCGAAGCGGAGGAGTGCCGGAAGCGGTGCTTGATGGCACTCCTCCGTTGATTGTTGACGCCCATAATGAAAAACAAGTGGTGGATTCAGTTTTGAAGCTGTTGCGGGAAAAAGCTTACGCGTCGCAATTGGGAAAAGCCGCCAAAGAGAGAATGCTTAAGGATTTTCAATGGCATGAACAGATAAAGTTGCTTGAGCCGTGGATTGGATAATAATTATTACTGTCATTGCGAGTTCCAACTAAGTCGGGACGAAATATATGATTAAATTCACCTAATATCTAATTCCTAATTCACCTAACAAAATTTCAAATTTTAAAATATTCAATAACAAAATTTTTAGTAATTTAATAATTAGGTATTAGTTGTTTTATTAGAAATTAGGTTAATTAGAAATTAGGTGAATTTTTAGCCTTTTTAGTGTCTAAAATTTTAAAAATATTTAATTGTTTGTTGTTAGTTATTTTCTATGCATCTAATCTCCATCATCATTCCCGTCTATAACCATCTGGCCGATTTGAAAAAGGCGTTATATTCAATCAAAAAACAATCTTACAAAAACATTGAGGTTGTTATTGTTGACGACGGGAGCGAAGTTGAAGTCGCCGGCGAAATCAATCCGCGGGATTTTGGTTTTAATATTTTAATCCACCGGCAGGAGAATAAAGGCGCGCCGGCCGCGAGAAATAAAGGATTTGAATTGTCAAAAGGGGAATTGGTGATTTTTTGGGACGCGGATGTCATCGCGGCGCCGGAAATGCTCAGCAAAATGCAAAATGTTCTGATAGTTCATCCGGAAGCGAGTTACGCGTATTGCGATTTTTATTACGGCAAAAAACAAATGAAAGCGCAGAAATTTGACGCGGAAAAATTGCGGGAAAATAATTATATAATGACCACCGGTCTGATAAGGCGGGAAGATTTTCCGGGTTTTGATGAATCTCTAAAACGCTGGCAAGATTGGGATTTGTGGTTGACTATGCTGGAAAAAAATAAAATCGGCATATACATACCGGAATTTTTGTTTTTTGCTATTCCGCACAAGGGCGGAATTAGCGGTTGGTTGCCGTCATTCGCTTACAAAAAACCCTGGCGTTGGTTGCCGGGTATAAGCGGAAAAGTCAAAGAATACGACGCGACTAAACGAATTGTGATGGAAAAACACCATATCACCTGACCACTTTATCACCTAACCACCTAACCACTTTTTAAATTCTATCTTTTGCTTATCAACTACTCAATACTTAATCTGCTTATTCTGCCTACTCTGTCCCGACTTTATCGAGGATCCTCGATGGCTTTGCCATCGGGACTTAGTCTGCTATTTATTCGTTTTTCTAAAAGTCTGGTAGAGAATGGTTATAATATTTTCCAAAATCGTGTGGGTTTTTGCGGATAAGATGATTATTGTCGCGAGGAATATCACTCCGACAGTATGAAATAAAACAGGGGAGGTGATATTCATAAACATCATCGCGATAACTCCGGCCAACAGGCCGACATAAAAATCATGATAATCGGGCGAGAGCCGGATTTTTTTAATCAGCGAAATAATAATGTAGAAAATAAGAGCCATAAAAGCGATTAAACCGAAAATGCCGATTTCCGCCGCCAGTTCCAAATATCCCCAGTCAAAATGCCTAGTGGTTATGACTTGATAATAAACCGGATCAGTAAAAGTGATAGTCGCGCCCAATCCCGCGCCGAACAGCGGATTTTCTTTTATAATCTCCATAATCGGTTCAAGCAATATCATTCTTGTGTAAGAACTGACTTCTATTTGCGGTTGATAAATACTGCCGGCGCGCAGACCCAATAAACCAAGGCCGTTTGATGTTCCTCCGCTGGCAAAAAAACTTATAGAAACAAAGAGCAATAAGAAAATCGCTAAAACGGACGCGCTGACTGAAAACCATTTCTTGAAGTTGTGTTTGTATTTTAAAATCGCGAGGCCGATTAAAAATGCCAGGATATATATACGGGAAAAATTTAAAATCAAAATTAAAATTGCCAGCGACAGCATCAGCCACCATAATTTGTGGTGTTTTTCATCGCGCATCAGCAGAGAAGCGGTCAGCAGAGAAAGAGGAACGAAAAGAAGATGTTCGGGCAAAACAATCCGCCAGAACCCAAACCCCAGATTGGTGATTTTTCCCATCGCCGTGTCGCGGAACCATTTATAATAAGGGGACTGCAAATACTCGGCGCCGGTGGAAAAAACAATGAAAGTGAATAAAGCGAAAATCGCGGAGCTGATGAGAAAAGCGATTAGCGCTCGGACAAGGAATTCCTGGTTTTTGCGGTTTTTGAAAATATGATAACCGGGGAAAATTAAAATAAAGAAAGAGAAGGGGATTAAATCCTGAATAACCGCCCTGGCGCCATGGCCGTTGATTAAGCCGTTGGAAAACGAAGAAATTAAAAATAGCGATAAGACCGATAAAATTATAACCAGTTTTTTGGGGAAGCCGGTCATTTCAAATTGGCTGTTGAAAGCGGTTTGAACAAACCATAAAGAAACAAAAGTCAGAAACAGCATTGTGCGCAGAGAAAGACCGAAGAACTCAAAAAGATGACCGGCTCCGCCGAGCAAAAGTTCGCCGATAAGAACCGCCCACGCCCACTCTTGGTGTTTGTAGTATAGAGTCGCGAAAATCAGAATAATTATAAAAACCGTCAGGGATTGCAAAATAATATGCCCGGCCAGATAAAAAGAGAGAACACGGATCAAAAAATATGAGGCTATCAGCAAAAAAGTTTGCGGATTCCAGAAGATGGATTTTTTTGTTAGAAATTGGTCGTACATAAGTGATAGTAATCCGTAAACCGTCCCGATGTGAAATCGGGATAAGTGTTCCCTTATAATCCGTAAACCGTAATTTTGTCCCGACCTCGTCGGGACTGTACGAGTTACGAGTTACCAGTTACGAGTTACTTTTGTCTTTGTTATTTTAGCATAGTATCATCAATATTTTGATGACCATTGATGAACATTTTTGCCGTTGTTGCCTTTTTCCCCTCCAATTGCAATTCCAAAACTTCAATGGATTTTTTATCACAGCCAATAAAAATTTTGTCGTTTTCAACGGCGACTTGGCCTGATCCAAGTTTTCTGTTTGCCGGTTGGATTCTTAGTAATTTTAATCGCTTGTTTTCCCATTGTGTCCAAACTCCGGGCCACGGAGTTAAACCGCGGTAAAGATTATAGATTTCTTGCGCTGGTTTATTCCAATCAATTTTTCCATCCTCGCGGGTCAGTTGCTTGCAAGCAGTCGCTTTGGCGTTCTTCTGCGGTTTTGGTTTTAATTTGCCTTGGATATACTTTGGGAGGGCCTCTGTAAGGGCTTGCAGGCCGATTTTAGCGAGTTTTTCGTCTAGTATGGTATAAGTGTCGTCCGGTGATATTTTAAGGGTTTTTTGGAGCAAAATCGGACCGGTATCCAGGCCTTTGTCCATTTTCATTATGGTTACGCCGGTCTTTTTTTCTCCGTTTATAAGAGCGGATTGAATCGGCGAAGCGCCGCGGTATTTTGGTAGTAGGGAGGTGTGGATGTTCAGCGTGCCAAGTTTTGGCGCGTTGATTATGTTTTCGGGAATTAATAATCCATATTGCGCCACAATTGCTAGGTGTAATCCGTAACTCGTAACTCGTAACTCGTAATTTTTGAGGTTTTGTGGTTGGTCGATTGGGAGGTTGTGTTTTTGGGCGAGGATTTTTACCGGCGAAGGCTGAAGTTTTTGTTCGCGTCCGACCGGCCGATCCGGCTGGGTGATTACTAAATCAACCGAAACAAAAGGGCTTTTCAGCAGTCCTTCCAAGATTGTGGCGGCGAAATTGTGAGTGCCGAAGAAAATAATTGAGATTTTTTGCATAAAAATACATTGCTACATTGATACATTGCTACATTGTCAATATCTTACTGCATTAATTTGACAATTTAACAATATAACAGTGTAACATTCAAGAATAAACCTTGTTTATTGATGGACCGATTTTGTGTAGGCATGTGTAGTTGTATCCTAGGCCATATTTTGGTAGTATTCCTATACTAAACTGGTATTATTTTATCATAAAGTTTGGGAGGTGACCAGTTGTCTAAAAATAAGTTCTATTTTTTGTAAGATAAAATTATGGATGATGAAATTATAAAAAAAGATGCTTTGGCATTTGCCAAAAAAGAAAGAAAACGAATTGCGCAGGAATTTACCAACCCCAAAAAATATATTCCGGATGAGTTGCCTGTGTCTGTGTTTATGGCCGGTTCTCCTGGCGCAGGGAAGACTGAATTTTCTAAGAATATTATCTCTATTCTTGAAAAAAATAAAGAGCATAGGGTCATCCGTATTGATGGTGATGATATTCGCGGTAAATTTCCCAATTATACAGGAAATAATTCATATTTATTTCAGGGCGCTGTCTCTCTAGTAGTTGAAAAGATACATGATTTGGTTTTATCGCAGAAATAAAGTTTTGTATTGGATGGGACATTGTCTAAATACGAAAAAGCCGTAGATAATATTAAGCGTTCGTTAAATAAAGGGCGCAATGTTTTCATATTTTTTCTTTATCAGCATCCTGCCACGGCGTGGAAATTTACTAGAGAAAGAGAAATGGCCGAAGGGAGAAATATACCGAAGGAATCATTTATCGACCAATTTTTTGGGGCAAAAGACACAGTCAGTCGTCTCAGGAAAGAATTTGGCAGTGAATTATCGATTTTTTTTGTGAAAAAGGATTTTGAAAAAAATACAGTTGAAAATGTTGTAGAAATAGTATCCGATGGTGTCCTGATTGACGGATATATAAAAGAGAGCTATAATAGGAGTGAACTGGAAAAAATACTATGAAATTACCAAAATTTTTGACTATAAAGAAAGAGAGAAAGAAGACTGGCAGTTTTGCTGAGTTTTTTCTGCACGCTCCTGAAAAGGAAAAAAGAAGAGTTTTTGAAGATGCGGCACGACTGGCAAATAAGGACCAGCGCGCATTAGTTGAGAATATTAATAAACTTCAACATAAGACTTCCTAAAAATAGGAAGTTTTTAAATAAATTTATAGGGTTGTATTTTTAAACTTTTATGATAAAGGTAAAAGAAATTCAAGCATCTTCAATAATCACCAAATCAAATTTGCCTGACGCGGATTATGTAATTAACCCTTATGTTGGCTGCGCGCATTCCTGTATTTACTGCTACGCCAGATTTATGAAGAGGTTTACAGGACATACGGAAGAATGGGGCAAGTTTGTTGATGTAAAAATAAACGCGCCCGATTTAATTCCTGTTAAAACTGAAAAATATAAAGGGAAATCAATTTTTTTGTCCTCTGTGACGGATCCTTATTTACCGCTTGAAAGAAAATATCAGCTTACTCGCAAAATTTTGGAGAGATTAATTCCTCTAGAGCCGGATTTAGGAGTCCTAACAAAATCCGATTTGGTCGCGCGGGATATTGATTTATTGAAGCAATTCAAAAATTGCGAAGTCGGTTTTACGATTACAACTTTGGATGATAATTTGCGTAAAGAAATTGAGCCGTTTACTTCACCTGTTGAAAATAGAATAAAGGCACTTGAAAAAGTAAAAGAAGCGGGAATTAAAACTTATGTTTTTATTGGTCCGATATTGCCATTTTTGACAGATTGGAAAAAGATAATTCTTAAAACAAAACACTGTTCGGATTTTTATATGTTTGAAGATCTTAATATCAAAGGATCAATTTGGAGTTCTGTCAAAAAATGGCTTAAAGAAAAACATCCTGAATTGGCGGAAAAATATGAGCGTGTTTACTTTTCAAAAAGTGATTATTGGAGTAAAGTTAAAGAAGAAATAAAGCAATTCTGCGAAGAGCAAAAAGTAGATTATAAAATTTATTTTCATTATGATTGATTTAAAAAAGCTGCAAAAAAGAGTTTTTGATAATAAGGTTAAAAAGGGTTTTAATACTGTTGATATTTATAAAGAGTTTTGTTTAATTCATGAGGAAGTTGCTGAAGCGTGCCGCGCTTACAAAAATAAACTTCCTGATGTCGGCGAGGAATTGGCCGATGTTGTTATTTATCTTTTGGGACTTTCCGAAATATTAGGCATTGATTTGGAGGATGAAATCGTGAGAAAAATTGATAAAAATGAAAAACGCGAGTATAAAAAAGTAAATGGCGTATTTAAGAGGATAAAAGATTAGTAGAATTCTATAAATATATTATGATGAAAAAGAGACACCAAAATATTCCCGCTTCTTATTTAACTTTATTTAAGGACAATAAGATTTTACTTTTGAAGCGTTTCAATACTGGATATGAAGACGGAAATTATTCAATGATTGCCGGTCATGTTGATCCTAATGAAACATTTACGCAATGTATTATCAGAGAAGCTGAGGAAGAAGCAGGAATATTACTAAAACCAAAAGATTTGAAAGTTGTTCATGTAATGCATAGAAATTCTGGAACTGCTGAAAGCAACGAAAGAGTCGATGTCTTTTTCATCACTGAGAAATGGGATGGTAAAATTACAAACAAAGAACCTCATAAATGCGATGATTTATCTTGGTTTGATATGGACAAAATACCGGAGAATATTATTCCTTATATCAGGCAGGCAATCGAAAAAATAAAAAATAAAGTTTATTATAGTGAATATGGATGGTGATAAACAAATTTTGCCGATAAGAATCCGTTCGGTTTTAATTGATGATTTTGCGGAATTATATGAAATTGGAAAAACCACTCCGGAATTCAGAGTCAGCGCGACGGAGGATTTTATGGACGTGGATGAATTCAAGTGGTCCATTACAAATCCGGACGGGATTTTTTTGGTGGCGGAAGAAAGAAATAAAAAAATAGGGTTTATCTACGCGAACGCGAAAGATATGGAAAGACCGTTTGAACATAAATACGCCTGTCTTGTTTATCTTGTTGTAATGTCGGAATTCCGCGGGCAGGGAATCGCGCGAAAACTTTATACCGAATGCGAAACAAAATTAAAAGAAATCGGCGTTACAAATATATACGGTTGGGCGAATGCCGAAACAGAGGGGGGTATCCTCAATTTTATGAAGAAAAATGGATTTTTGGAAGGCCATAAATATGTTTGGATGGATAAAAAGATATTATAATTTGATATGCTCAATCGGTTTTGGGATAAAAATAATAAATACACTGAAGGATTTTTGAAAGAATATAAGCATTGGGTTCTTGAAGTCAGTTATAGACAGCATACTCTTGGTTGTTATATTATTTTTGCCAAAAGGCCTGTGGAAAAAATTTCCGAACTGGAAAATCAAGAAATTAATGAGCTTAAAGACGTTATGGGTGAAATAGAAACGACCCTGTTAAAAATTGATATGTTTAAACCAGATAGGTTCAATTATTGGCAAATGGGAAATGCTTTACACAGTCTTCATTTTCATGGCATACCGCGTTATGAATCTTCAAGAAATTTTAATGGAAAAGAATGGGCGGACAAAACCTGGGGCAGTGTGCCCATTTGGTCTAAAAATGATGAAAAGCATGATGTTGTGGCAAAAATCAGAGAGGCTATTAAACCATATTTGCCGAAATAAAAAAAATACATAGAAGAGCAAAAATAAAATTAATTTTTTAATTTGTAAAAATATGGACATGGAAAAATTGGGTTTCAAAAAGGCGGAATTATCCGAAAAACAATCAATTTTGATTGAAAAATTAAGGGAATTTGAGAAACATCCTTTAGTTAAAAAAATTATTGAAGGTGTTGAGTACGGATTCGTGAAGGACGCGAAATTGCTCTGTTTTACCGAATCTGATAAATTTAGAAGTATGCCGGAGGTAATTGAAATTTTAAAAACTTATTTATTTGATGAAGGTGAAGACCGTCCGTGGGATAGATTCAAAAGGAAATAAAAAAAAGCCCCAGGCGTCGCGCGGACACGAGGGGCGTGGAACGGCTGAATGCCGGTTACTACTGCTCCGCCCTGCAGCGGCTTTCGTGGAAGATCACGGTGCCTTCCATCGCTCCGAGAGAGGATTCTTCCACGAATCTGTAGGTCTCCGGTTTTTCGTCGTCCGCCATGGGACGCATGGCGTACCAGAGGTTGTCTTCCTTCCAGGTGACATCGAACAGCTTCTGATCACAGGGCAGGTCGATGGCCATCTTGCCACCGAAGTTCTTGGCGCGGCAGTTCGCCGTGCAAGAACACAACATCAGACAAAAGATCCCGAGAACCAGATTGCCAATTTTCATCTCTTCCTCCATTGTTCATGCCACCGTTATGATGACACGGTCAAATGACGGAAGAAAATATAGCATATATAATCCAAATTGTCAAGCGTAAGTGATTTTTTAAACCCGCCCCGCTGTCCAGCGGGGCGGGTTTTTAAATTAATATTGCTTAATCTGCCTAATTTGCCTATTCTGTCCCGATTTTGTCCTCGGACAAAATCGAGGATCCTCGATTTGCTTCAAGCAAATCGGGACTTACTCTGCTGTGTTATATTTTCAAACTATGCTCGTCTTCCAAATCCGCCTCACAGAGATGGCTCATTCCGGTATTCACTTCTTCTTTACAAATATCCGTGGCTTTATCAATGAAAAGCACGCCGTCAAGATGATCAACCTCATGCTGAATGACGCGCGCTAAAAAGTTTTTGGCTTCAAATGCCAGTTTTTTTCCGTTTCTGTCCAGCGCGTCCACGGAAATGCGGGTATAGCGGACGACTTTTCCAAAAGTGTTCGGCACGGACAAACAGCCCTCCATATCGGCTTTTTTTTTCCGGCTGGTTTTTTCCCAAACCGGATTGACCAAAACCAAATCTTCTTTCAGTTTTTTATCCGACTCCTTGCCGATGATGCAGACGCGGATATTGTGTCCGACTTGCGGAGCGGCCAAGCCAATACCGTCGCTTTCATACATTTTCGGAATCATTTCGTCAATCAGTTTTTGCGTTTCCGCGGACAACAAAAAATCAAGGTCAATTTCTTTTGATTTTTCTCTTAGACTGGCGGTTGGCAGGGTGGTTATTTTTAACATATTGTTAGCTTTTTAGCTTGCCGTGCCCTGTACCGAGCTTTGCTCTGGTACTGGGGTAGCTTATTAGCTTTTTAGGTGTTGGTTCTTGATTCTAATTCATTAAACACTTTAAGAAAATACTGAACATATAACTTGTTCAACTCCTTACAATCTTCAAAAGCGATTTTAGCATGTTGCGGGCTTTGTTTGCAACACTTAAAAACCGAGCTTTTTTTTGTGTTCGCGTCCGGAATGCCTTTGATTATATCAAGCGCGAGATCCTGCCATTTGTACGCCGGCGGTTTTTTGAGCTCGGGGATTTTGATTATGTTTTTGATGCTGTCCATATTTTGTAGCGATTAGCGTTTAGCGATTAGAATAGTTAGTTACTTACTTAACAAGCAATTACCCTAATCCCTATATAATCTAATAGCTAATAGCTTATCACCCAAGATTAAACCCTCCTGTCAGATAGCCGATATCAAACGGATGCTCGTAGGTTTCTTCAAATTTGTAATTCATTTTCTTTAGTATTCCCATTAGTATCAGAATTGACCGATACCCGCATTCCTCCGTGTTTTTCAGCAAATCGCTTGAATCCAAATCAATCATACTGGCGGTCGCTCTTTGTTTTATCAAATATATCAGTTTTTCGTCAAAAGTTTCTCCCGCTTCTTTGTGCTGGGAAATATTGTGGGACAAATCTCCGGACGCGATTATCGCGATGCGGTTCTCATCTTCCATTATCACTTCTTTGAGAACTTCTCCGAACCGGATATGTTCTACCGCTTTTTGTTTGCTGTAGCCAATCGGCAGGATTTTTATATCTTTTAAGTGGTTGGCAAGATAAAAAAGCGGAACTGAAGCGCCGTGGTCCAATTTATCTCGACTGACCAGTTGAAAATCCAAATCATTCAATTTACACTTGTGGCTGAGCTTGGCCGCGAAATTGGGCGCGCCAACCCAGTCTTTTTTGGTTGATAAATCCCCGAATTCTTCAAATGTGGCGGTAAAGTTCGTGTTCGCGTTGGCGGAAAAAGCGTTTTCATAAAGACTGCTGTGCGGTGAAATTACAATAATCATTTGCGGTTTGGCCACGTAGAGGTCTCTTTCCAGCGCTTCCAGCGCTTCTTTGGTTTTATTTAATTCCGCGATTTTTTCTTTACCGATATTCGGTATCAAAAGAGGGGGGTGGGGAGTGATGGCGGCGAAGACTAAAGACATAGGATTAAATTATCCCGATTCCGTTTTGTCGGAATCGAGGATCCTCGATTTGCCTGAAGCAAATCGGGAAAGATTTAAGATTTTAGAATTGAGTGATTGTCCAATCGGTTAGGCGGGAAGGTTCGGAGAATTTGTTGTTATGATCCGGATTGCCCATGGTTATGATAATAAACTTTTTCGCGTCGCTGTTTCGCTGTATCAACATCGCGAGGCAATCGCCGGCCTCATCCAAATAACCGGTTTTGCTATTTATTATATTGTATGTCGCGTGGGTTTGCAAAGCAAGCAGATTGCTGTGGTCGTCATAATGGCGGGGTTGGCCGTCAATATCTTTTAACTCATCATATTGGTATGATTTCATACCGAGAATATTGTTGACTTCGTTATTGTTTATTGCTTTTTTATAAATTGTCAGATAATCTCCGGCAGTTGATTCTGTTTCCAAAGTTTCGCCGGTTACGGAATCAAAAATGGTATTTTTTAAGCCCCAATCTTTTGCCTGCGTGTTCATACGGGTAATAAACGCGGATTCATTTTCTTCCACCGAATCCACGAGCATTTTTATTGGCGTGTTTAAAGATGAAATCAGACCGGCGTAAAACAAGTGTCGGTTGTAGATTCTTTCTCCGGCAACAATTCTAAAAGTATGATAAACAGCTTTGTGGTCGGCCGGCTCATAAGTCTTACTGCTGTTTAAGTTTAGTCCTTCCTTCATCATTTGATAAGCGGTCATTACTTTGGTCAAAGAGGCGATCGGCCGGACATCGTCTATATTTTTTCCGGCCAGAACTTCGCCGGTTTCATAATCGGCAATCAGATAAGTATTTACGGCAGTGTCAAATTTTTCGCTGATGTATTCTGTCTCTCCGGCCGGCGTTTTATACATTTTTTCATTAGCCGGTTCTACGGCTGTGGTCGCGCTACCTGTCGCGGTTGTGTCCGCGATTTGGATTTTACTTCTCAAATATAATGGTTGTCCGGTCGGATGGTTTAATCCGGTAAATTCATCAACCCAAATTATGTTTGACCAATTGAAACCCAATCCGTTGAACACATCCTCGCTGGCGATATGGCGTTTTTTTCCGTTTTCCACGACATAGATTTTATTATTTCCGGTGATACCAAACAGTGTGCCGTCTTTAAGTTTGAGCGGGTCGCCGGGGGTGAAGTTGGCCAGTTCTATGGCGGTGGCATTTTCAACCGAAATATTCGGGTAATTTATTTTGGCGATTTTTTCATCGGTGATTGAATAATATTTGCCGTCGTTTATGTAATAAAGTTTATTGTTTTCTTTTACCCGCAGAACCCGGCCGAATGGGGCGGTTATGTCGGCGGTTATTATTTTTCCAAGCGAGAACGAAGCGATGTCAGTGGAATTGACTTCAATAATTTCGTCCGGGTGATAGCCGAGGTTTTTTACCGCGTCGTAGTTGGCAAACGGCCGGAGCGAATCATAATCAAGTAAATAATAATTACTGCCGTTTTTTAAAATGGAATAATTGGGCAAAGAAATTTCCGCGCCAAGTTCGTAGTTTTTAAGCTCCGCTTCCGGCACATTTAAAATATATTTCGGGTCAAAGCGGGTAATCAGGGCGGACATATTTTTAAATGGGCGTTTGGTGCTGTTTTGTATCAGATAAATTGAGGAGCTGTTTGAGCCTTTGACCAGACTGCCGTCGGGATAGACTTGGTCAAACCATTTCTGCCATAAAGTCCAGAAGTTTTGGTTGCCGTGTATGTGCGGGGTGTAAGTGTAGAGAAACGCGGTCGCCAAAGTGACCGGGCGGACGAGCTGGCCGTCTATGATATATGATTGGCCGGTTCGTTTTATCCAAGGTTGCATATTCAGATTATCATAATACCAGCGGATAATGGCGGCGGCGCTGTCCACTTGAATTCCAAAACCCTTGTGTTTTTGTAGAGCCGGGTCGGACATACTGCAATCATCGCAAATGCCATAGCCGGTCGCCCAGTCCAGTTGTTTTTGCGTCGGAGCGCCACTTGTTATCAGACTCTGTTCTTTCTGTAGTTTTACCAACAGATATTTCGGATTTATTCGGTGCTTGATCGCGGCGCGGTAAATTATGTCGGAAGCGGTTCGGTTGGCGTTTTCCGCGTCAAGAGAACGGTAGCCGACCAGATAACTTTTATAGTCCTCCAAAAAAGCCTGAATATCTTCGCGGTTCATACTTCCGGAGTTTTGGATTTCCTCATCGCTGATTATATAATTGGGGTCAAAATCGGATTCTTCCGCGGACACGCTTAAATACGGCGCCAATAGGACGCAAAAGATTAGAAAATATAGCGTTTTTTTCATAATTTCGGGCGGTTATTATTTTTATTCATTATATCACAGTCGTTGTTAATAAAAAAGATTGGTAAATAAGTTTATTTGTGATATAATTTATAACATAATTTAAGATAATTTAAATTGTAGAAAAATACGAAGATTGAACTGCAGTTTTTAAATTAGCCTATGGATTTTTTAGTGATAAATAAAAATAAGATTTTATTCTATTTTTCAGTTTTGTTATTTTTGGTTTTTTTATATTTTACTTTTGGCTATGGCTCATGGGATAAAACCGTGGAAGAAGCCAAGGCCGCGCCAGTAGGTATAGATTGTTCGGCCAATCAGACTATTACTCAAGGGGTTGATTTTGCCCAAGACGATGATGTCACTTTAACTACCGGTGGGACATGCACGTTGGCCGGCACTTCTCAAGTTAATACTTTAACCATCAATTCAGGGGTTACTTTGCAGTTGGTGGATGATATTACGCTTACGGTTGTGGCTTCCGCCAGCATAGCCGGCACTTTGAGTTTTGGTAGTGGGGATGAATTCGCCGGCGCGGGTGATGTTACAGTGGCAAGCGGAGGACTGATTACTCATCCGGTATACACAACAACGGTTTCGTATGTTCCGAAAGTCAATTTTAATATATCCGGGGATTTTACCATAAATTCCGGCGGGACGGTTAGCACAACAGGAAAAGGGTATTTGGGAGCCAATCAAGGAACAAACTCTGTTGATTATGGCTGTACGGAAAACAATGTCTGCACTTCAGCGGTTGGCAGTTATTATTCCTCTGGTGGAAGCCATGGTGGTAGGGGCGGTCTGCAATCCACTTATCAGATAGCGCAAAGTTACGATTCCATAGTCAATCCAACTTTGCCCGGAGGTGGCGGCGGCGGAGTTGATGCTACAAATATGGGAGCTGATGGTGGCGGGGTTATTCGTATAACCGCTGCCAATATCGTGGTCAACGGCAATATTGAAGCGAATGGACAAGTTGGGATTACAAACGTTGACTATGGCGGAGGCGCGGGCGGAACTATATATTTAAACACAGTGGGGACATTGTCGGGTAACGCTTCTATCAATGCTAATGGCAGTGTTACTTCAGGAAATTTTGGCGGAGGTGGCGGAGGACGTATTGCTTTGCTTTATGGCAGTTATACTCATACAGGAAGTTTGACTGCTTATGGTGGAAACAGTAATTCTGCCAACGAAGATGGCGCCGCTGGAACAGTATATATAAAGGGGACAGGAGACAGCAATGGTTTTCTTAGAATTAATAATGGTGGTTTTACACAGGCATATCATTTTACCAATATCCGCTCAACCAATGATACGGCTTTTGATGGTGTTTCCACCACTAATTATGGCAATTTATTAATTGAACCGGATGCCAGTTCTTTTTCCGCGACCAGAATGCAGGTTGATATCAATTCAATGATAGAAAGCGGGATAAATATGACTTACACGGATATCAGTCCGAATTACCTTTTCCCTAATGGCGGAACAATGCAATTTGATGGCACTTTGTCTTTAACTAACTTTAACACTACCGGTGTTACCGCTACTGGCACATTAATCACCCAAGATTTAACTACCATTTCTTCAGGCGCTTTGGTTTTAGGAGAACGGCTGACTTGGAAGCTAACTTCATCCACCAATTCAGAGATTAAAAAAGACGCAGTCACAGATTTAGATTCTTTAACTGTCTCCGGCACTTTACAACTCAATCATAATACTTTAACCGTGGCTGGTAATGCGACTGTAAAAAACGGCGGGGTAATTACCCATGAACTTTATACAGAAAGCACTACCTATATGCCGGGTGTTTATTTGTCGTTGACTGGAAATCTTACAATTGACTCCGGCGGTTCTGTTAGTAGTACGGGAAAAGGTTATTTGGGTGGTAGACAAACGGCTGATAGTTATTATTGGTTTGGTCTATTGCAAACAGGCGATTCCAATACTACCAATTATGGTTGTACAGAGAATAATGTTTGTTCAGCTGGGACAAGCAGTGAATATGGCAGTGGCGGCAGTCATGGCGGGAGAGGTGGTTTATCCACCGGTTACACAATCGCCCAAAGCTATGATTCAATTTCAAATCCGGTTTTACCCGGCGGTGGAGGAGGGGGAAATTCTTCTTCAAATCTTGGCGGTAATGGCGGAGGAATTATTCGTGTAACCGCGGCCAATATCACGGTCAATGGCAGTGTGGAGGCCGACGGACAGGTTGATATAACGGATGTGGATTATGGTGGAGGCGCAGGTGGAACCATATATCTGAATGCTTCCGGAGCCATATCCGGTTCAGGCGCGATTACGGCTGATGGTGGTACTACTAATACGACCCTAGTTGGCGGTGGTGGCGGACGCATTGCTTTGCTTTATGCCAGTTATACTCACTCGGGCGGTTTGACCGCTTATGGTGGGAATGGCGATGGCGCCAGTGAAGATGGCGCGGCGGGGACAATATATTTAAAAGGAACAGGGGGCAGTAATGGTTTTTTAAGAATAAATAACGGAGGTAGAACACAAGCTTACCATTTCACCAATATCAGATCAACTAATGATGCCACTTTTGATGGTGTTACTACCACTAATTATGGCAATTTTTTAATTGAATCCGATGCCAGCGCTTTTTCCGCGTCTAACATTCAAGTTGATGTTAATTCCGTAATGGAGAGTCAGATGAATATGACTTACACAAATGTAGGTCCAAGCAATCTTTTCTTAAACGGTGGGACAGCCCAATTTGATGGCACATTAGCTTTAACTAATTTTGATACATCCGGCGTTACCGCTACCGGCACATTAATCACTTACGCCACTACCACTATTTCTTCCGGAGCTTTGGTTTTGGGCGAACGGCTGACCTGGAAACTGGCCTCAACTACAGGTTCGGTGATTATGAAAGATGCCACCACAAATATGGACTCCTTGACTGTTTCCGGCACTTTGCAACTCAATCACAAAACTTTAACTGTAGCCGGAAATGTTAATGTAAAAAATGGCGGAGTAATTACCCATGAACTTTATACGGAAAGCACCACTTATACGCCTGGCGTTTATTTATCGTTGACCGGAGATCTTACAATTGACTCTGGCGGTTCTGTTAGTAGTACGGGAAAAGGTTATTTGGGTGGTAGACAGACTGCTGATAGTTATTATTGGGCCGGATTTTTGAATACCGGCGATTCCAATACTACTAATTATGGTTGTACGGAGAATAATATTTGCGCTTCGGGAGCGAGCAGTGAATACGGTACAGGTGGCAGTCACGGTGGCAGGGGAGGAATAAATACTACTTATACAATCGCTCAAAGTTATGATTCCATTTCAAATCCGACTTTGCCCGGCGGTGGAGGCGGAGGCAATTCTACTTCAAATCTTGGCGGTAATGGTGGTGGAATTATTCGTGTAACCGCGGCCAATATCGCGGTCAATGGCAGTGTGGAAGCCGACGGACAGGTTAATATAACGGATGTTGATTATGGCGGAGGGGCGGGAGGAACCATATATCTGAATACTTCAGGGGCTATTTCCGGTTCAGGCGCGATTACGGCTGATGGCGGAATTACTAATACGACTGTGGCCGGTGGAGGCGGCGGACGCATCGCTTTGCTTTATGCCAGTTATACCCACTCTGGAAGTTTGACCGCTTATGGCGGAGATGGAAATGACGCCAATGAAGACGGCGCGGCTGGGACAGTATACAAAAAACCTTCTAGCCAAACTTATGGCGATTTGATTATGAGCAACGGAAGTATTACGTTGCCATATTACAACACTACTATTTCCGCCACTGTTCCGGCCAACGACCAAGTAGCAGCATATAATAACGGATATGTGTTTAATTCTGTGACGGTTTCCAATTATGGAATTTTAAATATTCCGGTCGGTTTGGACGCGGTTGGCGACGGCACTTCCGACCCAAACAGAAAAATCAGATGTATTACTTGCACCGCTGATAATGATACTGCCAGCGATGGCGAGATTGTTTACAACACGGAATTATACAGCGGAGGCGTGGCGTCTGATTATACCTGCGTCGTGACTAATAATGTACCAACCCTGGCATCTTTATCTTTAACGCCGGTCAAAGATAGCACCGGTTATGTTTCGGTTTCCGTAGTTATTGATGATGGTGATGATGAAGACGGACAATTAAGAGTGGAATATCGGTCCGGGAATTGTAGCGCGTATTCCGGATATTCCAGTTCAACTTTGCACAGCACGATTACCGCCACTTACGGCCAAGCAAATATTACTTTAAATAATAGCGACCCGGTCGGACGGCAATTACAAGTTATCACCACCGCTTCCGGCGCTAATACTTTGGGGTTCAGTTGGCTTTCGCAAACCGACGCGCCAACCGCGGACGGAGAATACTGTGTTTTTCTCACGCCTTACGACGGCAATGATAATGGCGATGTGACTTCTTCCACGCTTACTTTGGATAATGTGGACCCGGCCACGCCCGGCAGTTTAACATTAAACTCGGCCACTACCGGCGGAGTCACTTTGACTTTTGGCGCGGTCAGTTCAGATACCAATTTTAGAGAATACAAAATATTTTACAAAGCCGGCGCTTCCGGAGTTACCACCGGCGATACCGCTTTCACTTCTTCAACTGATGCCGATTTGGGCGCGGATGATTTTAATTCCACCCTTACCACGGCCATATCCGGTTTATCCGTAAATACTCAATACGTTTTCAATATTTGGGCTTATGATTATTATGGAAACAACGTTGGCGCCTCCACGGAGATAATCGGTTATACATTGGCTAATACTCCATCTTCTTTGGCCGGCACAGCCGCGTCAGCTACCGGTATAAATTTGACATGGTCCGGAGACGCGACTGAATATTATGTGGAAAATACCACCAATAGCGCTAATTCCGGCTGGATTAGTACGGCATCATACAGCGCGACCGGTTTGACCTGCGCCACCAGTTATACTTTTAAAGTAAAAGGCAGAAATGGCGATGGCGTGGAAACCGGTTATTCTTCCACTGCCAGCGCGACCACAAGCGGATGCACAGTGGATGTCAGCACCGGTGGCGGTTTTGCTCCGGCTCCTCCACCGTCGTTTCCGCTCCCGATTGTTGACCCGCTTGGAACAGTTGAAACTGGCGGATTTGGAGTATTTGTCGGCAGCGGCGGAGTGATCGGTGAACAAATTGTTGATTTGACTTTTAACGGCGGACCGGACGCGGAAGAAATGGCCATATCCAATTTGTTCAATTTTCTTGGCGCTTCCAAAGAAAAGTATCAAGCAACAAAAAAAGATTGGAATATCTGTTATGGTTTAGCAGGGGATTGTCCGATAGATGGCAAAAAATACAAGATATTCACCAAATTTTACACCGAGTATGGAATTCCTTCGGAAGTGATGTCTGCGGAGGTTTTGTATGATGTTACGGAAGAGGAAATAATTCCGGAAGAAACGATTGCAGAGGAACCTTTACCGGAAGAAGAAACACCCGTAGAAGAATTGAGAGAAGAAGCGCCGATAGTAGAAGTTGAGTCTCAAGACGAAATCCCGACCGATGTCGGGGAAGTTTCTCCGGAAGTCGGGGAAGTTTTGCCTGATATTGGTGAAGTTCCGGCTGAAACCGGAGGAGAAACAGAATCAAATATTATTTCTCAAGCGGAAATCGCAATCAGCGGATTATTGTCCGCTTCCGCTAGCGCCGGAGCTTCTTTTTCCGCCGGTTTGATTAATATGATTGAAATCGCGGCCGGAGGTATTTTTTCAGAAAGAGTGACAGAATTCGCGCGCCAGTCAATGGATTTTGTTCAAACCGTTGGCGAAAAAACCGTTGAACAGATAAAAAATATTCAGGAAGATGTCGTCAAAACAACGATTATTATTAAAGAGATTTCTGATAATCCAAAAGTAGAAGAAGTCAGTAGAGAAGTGGTCGCGCCGACGGTTATGGGCGCGTCAGTGGCGGCAATGGCGCCATCTTTCGCGGAGACAGCTGTGCCGTTATTTAAGTATTTGTTTTTACAGCCATTGGCATTGTTAGGCATAAGACGCCGAAAAAATTGGTGCAAGATATACAACAGTTTGAATAAATTACCAGTCGATTTGGCGACAATCAGATTGGTTGATGTTAGAACCAACAGGATTGTTCAATCCAAAGTCAGCGATAGAGAAGGCAATTTTAGTTTATTTGTCTCCCAACCCGGACAATACCGTCTTGAAATTTTCAAGAATAATTTTGTTTTTCCGTCCAAAGCCATGGAAAAACAGATGGCTGATGGCGTAATGGAAGATATTTACCATGGGGAAAATATTATTATCACGGAAAAAACTCCGAATGTAATTAAAAATATTCCGTTGGATCCGGTTGGTGTGGAAAAAACTCCGAAGAGATTTATTTTTGAAAAAAATGTCCGCGCCGCGCAAAATGTTTTTGCCGTGTCCGGTATTTTTGCCACAGCGATAACTTTATTGATTGTAAATGTTTGGTACATTTGGTTGTTTTTGGTCGTCCATGTCTCGCTTTATTTGCTATTTGCTGGTTTTATCAGAAAGAAAAGAAAATTAAAAGGCTGGGGCACGGTTTATGACTCCGAAACCAGGGAGCCGTTGAGTATGGCCGTAGTCAGATTATTTTCCAAACAATACGACAAACTGATTG
>Ga0208977_1000221_pt1 | contig 59663 bp, 53 predicted proteins | sample RifOxyA2_FD_184030 | JGI IMG/M metagenome (GOLD analysis project Ga0208977, IMG submission 184030) | Groundwater microbial communities from Rifle, Colorado - Rifle Oxygen_injection A2 (SPAdes) | ecosystem: Environmental > Aquatic > Deep subsurface > Groundwater | place: Rifle, Colorado, United...
AATAAATTTTCATAAAGTGAAAGATTCACACTACCCGTCATTAAAAACAAATTGTTTGTATTTTTATTAACAGGAATAAAGTTTGCTGATAAATCAATATCTCCTCCTCCTTCCACAACTCCTTTCAGCACATAGGAAATATTTTGGTTATTATTATCAGCAAGACAACCGTTCATGTATTGCTCTTTGCCTAAAGCTAAACATGAGAGGTTGCATTGCGGATCCAAGTCTACCAAAACTGTTTTATAACCCTGTTTGGCAAAAGAAACGGCACAATTAAAAGCTAGGGTGGTTTTGCCCACACCTCCTTTATTATTAGCAAACAGCAATTTTTTAGTACGTGGAAATTTCATATACTGAATATAACAAACATTATGATAAAGAGAAAGTACTGTACTCGAAAAATCGTATGATAAAATTAGCTATAAATTAAATAACCTGACAATTTTTAAAATATTTTTTAAGGCAAGCTTTCACAAGCCACCCCGTTATTATCACCATCTAAACGATGGACATCACCATGGCCTTGAGCTACACAATAATCATAAACTATCTGAGCTTCGTCATGCGTTGAAAAATTAGAACAGTTATAAGTATCAGAACTACATTCGTGTTGTGTTTCTGTTTGCTGTTCTTCTTCCTGTTGTGGAATTTCTTCGTTGTTACTATCAGAAAAATTTTCATCACTATTTGAACATTGATTCAACAACTTGGATTCTTTTCTTTTAACTTGTTTATTAATAAGCTTATTACTCACATATACATAAGCAAATTTTATATTGCTATTGGTGGTTTTATTAACTATTTTTAACTTGACTCCTTTTCCTTGTATTAACCGTTGAAGTTGTTTTGTGCTTTGTTCGGCATAGCATTTATTGTTCTTAAGAATTTTTACACCAAATAGCCGTACTTTTTGATTTGAACTAATAATAAAAGTGTTACCATTGATAACTTTTTTAACATAAGCAGTTTTTGCCTGACTAATTATAGGTATAATTAAAATTACCAAAACTGTAATTAAGACTACTTTTTTCATAATTTAGAAATGTAATAAAATATTCCCTCTATGTGTTACTGCGATGAGGATGAGGAGGTTTGTTGCTGGTCAGCGTTTGCTCTTTTGGTAACATCAGTAAATACTCGTTTTTTTTCTTTATCAGTTGCATGCAATAAAAAATCAGCTAAGTCTTGCTTACGTTTTATTTTATCAGCTTTTCTTAAGTGTCTAAAAAATTTCATAATAACTTTTTCATTTGGTCTACAGTATAGCTCTCTTTAATATAATCGTCAATTAGTTTACCATTTTGCTCTATTTTTACAATATTTTCTACGGAGTTAGTTTGGTAGTTCTTTTTTACTAAAAATAAAGTCACCTCTTTACCAAATTCTTTTCTTAAACGACTGGCAGTTTTTTCTGCACCAAAAAATTGCTCAATAAATTTATCTTTAGGAATATTTCTGCCTTCCTTTTCTTCTCGGGTTTTGGTAAATTCCCAAGCAACTTGAGGTTCTTGATAAATATAGAATATAAATACTTCTCGATGCTTATTTAGTGAGCGTTTTATATTTTGCAATGCTTTATCGTACTGAGAAAATGTTCCATCTAAAATGAATGTCTGTTTTTGAGCCAAAGCCATGTCGTGAATTTTATCTACAATGATGGAAATTGCTCCTTGAAACAAAAATGAATTACTCCCGGTATAACCAGGAATTCTCGCTCTTATTTCATCGCCATCAATACGAATCACTTTATGTTCTGTAGTTTCTTCAAAAACGGCAATCAAATTTTTGGAAAATTCTGTTTTGCCAGCACCTGGAGATCCTGCCATAAAAACCGACACAGCGTTGTCATCACTTTTATATATTTTTCTATCAGTTAACTCATAAGTTATGCGTTTTTTATTCTTTTTGGCAAAAATAATAGCTTGGGATTTAATTTCTTCATTATTCATAAGCCAATTATAACACAATAATTATTTTACGCGCCGTGGCATTTTTTGTACTTCTTCCCGGAACCGCAAGGACAAGGATCGTTGCGGCCTACTTTTTTGCCAGTAGCGTCCTTTTTTTTACTAGCTAAGGTTTGTTGGTTTTTTTGCGCCTGCTGATTGGCCTGCTTTTCCATTTCTTTTTGCGGAGCCACGTATTGCCGCTCGCCTTCTTCAGTTTCGGGCAGTACCATGCGAGCATCTTTTAATTTAAAAATGTTATAAACTATCTGTTGACTGATGTTGGATAATAAAGCCTGAAAAAGCTGATAAGACTCTCTTTTGTATTCCACCAAAGGATCTTGCTGGCCATAACCGCGCAAACCAATAGAGTCGCGCAAAAAAGACATTTGATCCAGGTGCTCTATCCAAAGCGTATCTAAAGAGCGCAAATTCAAAGCTTTTTCCGCTTGGAAAATTAACTCTTTATCCGTGATTTCTTCCACCATTTTTTGATAGGCGTCATGAGCGGCTATTTCAAAATAATCAATCATTTTAGTGCGCGCTTCCACATCTCCCAATTTATTTTCTCCCTTGCCTCTTAATTCCGCCATGGCGGTTAAACATTTTGATTCAGATAAAGGAAAAATGGTCTTCATGACATCACAAATTTTTTTAATATCCCATTCCGGTTTGTTCTGTTCATCTTCGCCATTGGTATGAAAAGCGACCACGTGTTCAATTTCCGCGTCAATCAATTCCAACATGTGCTGACGTATTTTTTCCGGAGTCATCTGCAATATTTCATTGCGCCTACGATAAATGGCATCTCTTTGTTTATTTAAAACATCGTCATATTCCACCAAATGTTTGCGAATATCAAAATTTCTGGACTCCACTTTGGTTTGCGCCGACTCAATCGAACGAGAGACTAAGCGATTTTCAATCGGCACATCATCAGGCACATGCATGGCGTTCATAATGCTTTTCATACGATCAGAACCGAACACCCGTAATAAATCATCATCCATGGAAACATAAAACTGACTCAGGCCCGGATCTCCTTGGCGGCCGGCACGACCGCGCAACTGGTTATCAATACGCCGCGCTTCATGGCGTTCCGTACCAATAACCGCCAAACCTCCCAAGGCAATAACCTGGCGCGCTTCTTCAATATTGACCGGATTGCCACCTAAAATAATATCCACGCCGCGTCCGGCCATGTTCGTGGCGACAGTAACCGCTTTCAGTTTCCCGGCCTGGGCGATAATTTCCGCTTCTTGTTCGTGATGCTTGGCGTTTAACACTTTATGCGCAATGCCGGCGCCGGTGAGCAATTGGCTTAACATTTCGTTATGTTCTATGGAAACCGTGCCTAACAAAATCGGCTGGCCTTTTTCATGCAAGGCTTGCACTTCGGCGATCACGGCTTGGAATTTCCCCTCCAAATTTTTATAAACACGATCGGTTAAATCTTTTCTGACAGTTTCGCGATGAGTGGGAATAACCACCACATTTAAACCGTAAATTTTACGAAACTCCTCTTCTTCGGTTTCGGCGGTGCCGGTCATACCGGAAAGTTTTTGGTAAAGCCTGAAATAATTTTGTAAAGTAATAGTTGCTAAAGTTTTAGATTCTTGTTTAATGGCGACATTTTCTTTGGCCTCAATCGCCTGGTGCAATCCTTCGGAATAACGCCGACCCTGCATCAGCCGGCCGGTAAACTCATCAATAATAATAATTTCTCCGTCTTTCACCACATATTCTTTGTCTTTGTGAAACAAAGCGCGGGCTTTTAAGGCTTGTTCAATGTGGTGCACCGTGCGCAAACCTCCGGCTACGTAAATATTTTCCACCCCTAAAGCTTTTTCTATTTTGGTAATGCCTTCGCCGGTTAAAGTGGCGGAATGCATTTTTTCGTCAATATTAAAATCATCATCTTCCTTTAAGGTGGCGACCAATTGCGCGAATTGATAATACTGTTTGGTAGCTTCGGCAACGGGCGCGGAAATAATTAAGGGAGTGCGAGCTTCATCAATTAAAATAGAGTCCACTTCGTCAATAATGGCAAAATGCAAAGCGCGCTGAACTTTGTCTTGTTGATTCTGCGCCATGTTGTCTCGCAAGTAATCAAACCCGAATTCGTTGTTGGTGCCAAAAGTAATGTCGCAAGCATAAGCTTCTTTTCTGGACACAGGACGCAAATGCTGTCTATCCGCCACCACTAAAGCTTCATAGCCCGCGCCTTCGGTAGAACTATCATCTGCCTTTTCTGTTTCTTCTGTTTTTTGACGTTTAATTTTTTCTATATCCGCCTCATAAGCAAAAGCGGCCTCGTGTTGAATACAACCAACGCTTAAACCTAAAAAATAATAAATCTGCCCCATCCAGTCCGCATCACGACTGGCCAAATAATCATTCACCGTTACCACATGTACGCCTTTTTGCGACAAAGCATTAAGATAAGCGGCTGTGGTGGCGGCCAAAGTTTTGCCTTCACCGGTTTTCATTTCGGCAATATTGCCTTGGTGTAAAACCGCGCCTCCGATTAACTGCACATCGTAATGCCTTTGGCCCAAAGTACGCAAAGCGGCCTCTCTGACAAGCGCAAAAGCCTCTGGCAAAATATCATCAATTTTTTCTTTATCTTTTAAGCGATTACGAAATTCAACGGTTTTTTCTCTTAATTGCTGATCGGTTAATTTTTGGATTTTTTCTTCAAAACCGTTGATTTGATCAATTTGATTTTGAATATCTTTCAGCGCCTTTTTATTGGGATCGCCAAATAATTTTTGGATGTATTTATTCATAACCCATTCACTTTACTGCCTTAATACCAGATCGTCAACTGAGGCTGGCTGTTATGATTTTTTCCAAAAAGTCAGCATAGATTTAAAACTGCGCCGATTTTTCCATTCGCGTTGTTTTTTGGATTTGAATTTTTCTTTATATTTCTGAATCTGTCTATCCATTTGATCGCGACACAAGTCAATGGCCGCGTATAAATCTTCTTGAGTTTCCTCAACTCGCAATAACTGCTGAGGCACGTCTAAATTCATGCGCACATGAAAAATCGCCCCTTTGTTATGATGGGTGTTTTTATCAATCTCCACATCTAGCTCAATTATTTTTTCAAAATGATGAGCAAAAGACGCGGTTTTTTCTTCAATATAATGCTTGATGGCATCAGTTAACTCAAATTGTTTGGCTGTGATGTTAGTAGGCATATTTTAAAAATTAATAAATTAGAACAATTCTATTATAGCACAATTTTTCCTTAATTAAAACCGACGTATTCGATTTCTTCCTGAAGTTGCACGCCGCATTTGTCCCGCACCTGCTGTTTAATATAGGAAATAAGCATAATCACATCTTCGGCCGTGGCCGTGCCGGTATTGATAATAAAATTTGCGTGTTTTGAGGAAATTTGCGCACCGCCTATTTTTTTGCCTTTCAAATCCAAATCATCAATAAGCTTGGCGGCCGGCACAGTTGTTTGATCGGTGGGATTTTTAAAAACACAACCGGCGGAAAAAGAAGATAAATCTTGAGTGGTTTGGCGCAGATCCGTCAACTGTTTGATAGCTTGTTGAATTTTAGCTTTTTCCTCTTGGCGTAACTGAAATAAAACTTCTAAAATGATAAATTTTTGGTGTTTGAAAATACTATCGCGATAGCCAAAAGCACAATCTTTTTTTTTGATCACGCGGGTGTTGCCTTGAACGTCTATCACTTGCGCAGATAAAAAATAATTTTGCAATTCCTGGCCGCGCGCGCCCAAATTGGCCCAAGTTGCACCGCCTACTGTTGCGGGCACGCCAATGGCAAACTCCAATCCGGACAACTCTTTTTGTAAACAGCTCGTAATAAGCTGATTTAAACGCACGCCGCTTTCTGCGCGCACTTGCTCTTCTTTAAGATCAAAGTTTACCTGTTTTAGTTCGGATTTTATGACCAAACCGTTAAAACCGCTATCCGCCACCAAAATATCCGATCCGCCTCCCAAAATAAACCACTGCTCTTTATTTTTTTGAGCTTCCGCAACCGCCGTAACCAGCTCTTCTTTATTTTTGACGATGACAAAATATTTAGCGGCGCCGCCTATTTTAAAAGTGGTATAAGGCGCCAATTTAACATTATGCTCAAGACGAGGAAGGTTCATTTATTTTTCTTTTAGCTCAAATTTTTCAGTTACTTTATAAGTTTTTAAATTTTTGCTGTTTTTGTCGCGCAAAATAATTTCCTTGGTCTTAATTTTAGTTTTATCTACTTTAACTTTTTTATTGGTCAAAGTTACCGAGGATTTCTTTTTAAAAGAATTTTCCGCAATTTTTATTTTAACTAAAGACAGCCTTACTTTATTGTCTGTTGCCTTGGAAGTAACAATGGCTACCTTTTGATCGCGTACGGTTTTTATTTTCAAGGAATTATTTTTGTACTTTTTATCTTTGGACAATGTTTTAGTGCTGTAAATTTCTCCGGAATAAATATTGATTAAACTGATTTTTTTACCGTTGGGATGCAGGGCTATTAAATAACCAGAGCTGTTATAATTTAATGTTTTCATGGTCTTGGTGGTGCTGACTTCAAAAACAGTATACTGATATTGGGAATTGTCCCCGTAAGTGACTAGGATTTGTCCGTTTTCCAAACTCGCCACAGATAAAACCGCGGCATTGTAAACATCTTGATCCGCAGGATCATAGCCGCCGTATTGGGGATGCAAACCGTTGTTAGCAATAGTATTTACTTCGTCTACCTCGCCATCGAAATCGTTGTCTACCCCATCGCCGGCTATTTCCACTCCGTTGTTGACAATAGCATCATTAGTGTCATTGCTATTATCAACATAGCCTTCGGGCGCCGTTAAAGAACAAGCTGTGGTGATATTATTAGCATCGCCTAAAGTATCACTGTCAGTATCAGCATAATAAGTTTGGTTAGACGAAATAGCGGCATCTGCGTCGTTACAGTCTGTCCCTGTTTCTGAGCCGTCGTTGTCGTAATCATTATCATTGGTGTCAGAATGATCAGTTACATATCCTGTAGGAACGGTTAAAGAACATAAGGCTTGGGTAACAGAAGTATTACCCAAACCGTCGCCATCACTGTCTTGATAGTACGTTTGATTAGAAGAAATATTCGCATCTAAAGAAGCACAGTCGTTAACATCATTAACATTATCATTGTCGTCATCAGCGTCGCAAGAATTTCCTTGGCTGTCACTATCTGTATTTAATTGATTAGCATTGCTGATTGTTGCACAGTTGTCTACATTATCGTTAATACTGTCATTATCATAGTCACTATCATTTTGGTCGCTGGTATTGGCAACGTAACCTGCGGGCGCGGTTAAAGAACATAAGGCTTGAGTGACAGAGATATTTCCTAAACCGTCACCATCACTATCTTGATAGTAAGTTTGATTAGATGAAATATTAACATTAGCGTCGTTGCAGTCTGTTCCTGTTTCTGAACCGTCGTTGTCGTAGTCGTTATCGTTTTGATCGCTGGCATTAGCCACATAACCACCTGGCACAGAATAAGAACACACTGCAGTAGTATTATTAGAATTGCCAAGTGCATCACCATCTAAATCAGCATAATAAGTTTGATTAGTACTAATACTGGCATCATTATCATTACAATCAACAGCATATTGTCCACCCAGACTACCATCATGATCAATATCCACATAAATATAAGCCAAATAAGCAATACCTGTATTAGCATTAACCCCTGGGTTACCAACCAGCACATCAGAAAAACCATCTCCGTTAACATCTCCTGCCGTGCTAATTTTATTAAAAGTGGAAGCGACATCAATAAAACTTAAACCATCAAAATCAATAATACCTACCGCAGTAGTAGTTAAGGGTGTTGATTGACCAAAAATAAAAAATATATAACCATTTTCAAATGCCCCCTTGCCTATTAAAATATCATCATAATTATCAGCGTTAATATCTCCCACTGAAACACTTAGTCCAATAGCCTCAGAATTATGAAGACCATAAAATTTAATATCTTCACTTGTACCTACATCATGCGATGATAAATCAATAGCTTGACCATATAAAAGATAAACCGCACCCTTTTCTAAAGCACCGTCATTAGGACATCCAATTATAATATCGGCATAATTATCATTGTTAATGTTTCCAGTTGCTAAAGAAAAACCAAAAGAACTTTCTAGCTCACCGGAAGAAAACTGAATATCTGCACTTAAATCATGGGATGATAGATCAGATGGCTGACCATATAAAAGGTAAACTTTATTAATTTCACTGGCTCCAATCACAATATCATCATAAGTATCACCATCAACATCACCAGTAGCTAAACTAATGCCGGTATTAGATGCCGGGGATTCTCCGGTAAAACGATAAACACTACTATCATTAAGTGGTATGGAAACAAAATCCAACGCATGACCATAAATTAAAAAAACCGAACCGTTACCAACATAACCACTGCCCATGCTACTTTCTGAAATAAGAATATCATCATAGGGATCACCATCAATATTGCCACTAGCGACCATAACGCCTGTGATATCATTTTCATTGATACCTGTAAAATAAATTTTATTTGCAAGATTATCCGACACCAGATCATCACTTTGACCATAAATTAAATATACCCGACCCGTGTCATTATTATAACCAGTCGCGCCAATTAAAATGTCATCGTATTCATCACCATTAAAATTTCCGGTAGCAATAGATACACCAGCCCCGGAATCTGCTTCACCGCTAAATTTTACAACACCAGCAGATGAAAGAGTGGTGGAAGATAATAAACTTGATCCACCATAAATTAAATACACTATACCGGCAAAGCCATTATGATAAGGAGCGCCAATTAAAATGTCACTATATCCATCGCCATTGATATCTCCGGAAGCAAAAGAAGATGACAAATAATCACCACTGGCTTCAGCTGTAAATTCCGGCGTATAAATACTAGTTTCTGCTTGTACTGATTTGGGAAAAACGCAAACTAAAACCAGGCTTAAAAAAACGGTTTTCAAAAATACAAAATTTTTACTCCTCATCATAAACATAAATTATAAAACTAACTTTTCGCCTAATTTATAAATATCACCCGCGCCCATAATAAGCAAGACATCGTTTTTATCCAGTACTTCATCTATTTTGTGTCGGGTTTGGGTTACAGTTTTGGTATAAAAGGCGTATTTGCCCTTTTTTTCAATGGCTTTTACCAAATCTTGCGAACTAATGCGAATTTTTTGATCTTCTCTTCCCGCCACATCGTAAATTTCTTGAATAATGACAAAATCCGCCTCGGTAAAACAATTGACAAACTTATCAAATAGCTTTTGCGTGCGCGATCTTTGATGAGGCTGAAAAACCAAAACAATGCGCTGTTTGGGATAAAACTCCCGCGCGGCGCGAATAGTACTGTGAATAGCTGTGGGATGATGAGCGTAATCGGAAATTACTGTTGCCCCTCGATATTTACCAATGGCTTCAAAACGCCGCCAAATTCCGCGAAATTTTGCCAAAGTTATTTGCATAACGCTGTCTTTAATACCTAAAACGCGACAAGCGGCAATACAAGCCATAGCGTTGGCAACATTAAACCGGCCCGGAATATTTAAAATAAATTCTGATCCTAGGCTCACAAAATGTTGTTGTTTTTTTAAAGTACAAACTTCGGTGGCGGTGTACTCCGCGGTGTTTTCCAAACCATAAGTAACAAGCCGGCAATCGCAACCTAAATCTCGACTTTCCGAATCGTCGTTATTTTTTATTAAAATACCATCGGCGGGTAGATGATTGATGTATTTTTGAAAAGCCATGACAATGTGGTCCAAATTATGATAATAATCCAAATGATCTTCTTCAATATTAGTCAAAACAATCATTTGGGGATGCAGTTGCAACATGTGTTCTTGATGTTCGCAAGCCTCTACCACTAAATATTTTTTTTGCCCTGCGCGCGCGTTACTTTTAAGCTCTTTCATGATACTGCCCACAATCACCGTGGGATCAAGTTTGGCCGCAATTAACACGCTGGCAATCATAGCGGTAGTAGTGGATTTTCCGTGAGTGCCGGAAATTGCGATCACTTTTTCAAACTGTTGCGAATACTGACCAAGCGCCTCAAAATAACTTAAACTGGCAATGCCTAAAATTTTAGCTTTTTGGCGTTCCGGATGATGAGCGGGTACGGCACTGCTGTAGATCAATAAATCCGTATCTTTGGCCAAAACCGAACCGGATTGTTGGATGGTTACTTTGATATTTTGTTTTTTTAAATTTTTAATAATAGTCGAAGAAACTAAATCTGAACCAAAAACTGTTTTTCCCTCTTTGTTTAATAATTGCGCCAAAGCGGACATGCCGATGCCGCCGATGCCGCAAAAATAAATTTTTTTAGCTTGGACTAGATTCATATTTTCTTAAAAGATGTAATTTTCTGATAAAATTGGAAAGTCGCGTTTTTCTGAGAAAGAGCAGAAATATTTTTAGCCAGTATATCTTTTTTTTGTAAATTAAACAATAAGCTTTTTATTTCTTGACAAAAAATTTGGGCGGTAAGTTTTTCTTGATTTAAAATTATCGCGGCTTGGTGCGTTTTTAAAAAATCGGCATTTTTTTCTTGATGAGAATGGGGAATGGGAATAATCAGAGCCGGTTTGGCTAAAGCGGCCAATTCGGAAATACTGCCCAAACCAGCGCGGGAGACAACCACCTCTGCTTTTTGTAAAGCCTCTTTCATCTCTGCTTGTAAAAAAGCATATTGGTGATAACGAGGATGATGAATAACGGACAGTTTTCTTGCTCGATTTTCTCCTGTCATATGTATCACATTGCAAAAAGTACAAATTTCCGGGGTGACCAACGCGTTAATAGCGCAAGCGCCGGTGCCACCGCCCATGATAAAAACCGTGGGCACGCTCTTGTCTAATGCAATGTTATCGGTGGTAGGGGTAAGATCGCGCACCGGATTACCTATCCATGTTGTTTTCTTTTTTGGGAAATAAGCCAAAGACTCTGGAAAAGCCACGGTAATTTTTACAGCCAAAGGCGCCATTAGTTTGTTGGCCAAACCGGGCTGTAAATCCTGTTGATGAATCAGCGCCGGTATGCGCAACAACCAACCAACCCAGACCAAAGGCACAGACACAAAACCACCGGCGGAAACAATGACCTGGGGTCGGTTTTTTAATAAAACAACCAAAGCCTGAAAAAAAGAGATAAAAACTTCCAAAGGAAAAAATAAATAGCGCCAAGTAAAATAACGACGCAACTTCGGAGCCAGCATGGCATAAAAAATAATTTTCTCTTGGCTCACTAATTTTTTTTCCACTCCGTGATAAGTGCCGACAAAAAAAACTTGATTTTGCTCTTTCAGCAATTTCGGTAACACCGCCAAAAGCGGGCCAATAGAACCCAAAGTGCCGCCGCCGCTTAAAAGAATTTTCATATTTTTTTGGAAATATTAGCTACTAAACCCATAGCCGCAAGCAACATAATCATCGAAGAACTGCCATAACTGATAAAAGGCAAAGGAATGCCGGTTAAGGGCAATAAAGCAAGCATGGCGCCGATATTCACAAACGCCTGAAAGCCAATCCAAGTGGCAATTCCCACCGCCAACAGTCGACCGAATTGATCCGGAGCTTTTTTGGCGATTAGTAAAATACGCCACACTAATCCAAAAAATAAAATCACTAAAAAAATGGAAAAAAGAAAACCCAGCTCTTCGGCTATGACCGCAAAAATAGAATCGGTCATTACCGCCGGTAAATAACTTAATTTTTTTTGCATAGAGTGCCCCAAGCCCACTCCAAAAAAACCGCCTGAACCAATCGCGATCAAGGCTTGATAAACATGATAGCCAATGCCTTGCAGGTCTGCTTGGGGATTAAAAAAAGTGGTGAGGCGATCAACACGATGAGCGGCGATTTTAACAAGACCCAAAAAAGAAACAACCCCTCCCAACATTAACAATCCCAAATGTTTCCAAGGAGCGCCGGCAATAAAATAAACCACCACGGAAATTACCGCAATCACCATGGTCGTACCCAAGTCCTTTTGCGCCACCGCAATAAATAAAACCAAAAATCCCAACATCACCAAAAAAGAAATCAAGCCGTAATGTAAATCAGCCACTTCTTTGCCCTTTTTTTCCAACCAGGCGGATAAATAAATCAAAAAAGACAGCTTCACCACCTCTGATGGTTGAAAAACAAAACCGCCGATATCAATCCAGCGCTTGGCTCCTAAAAATTCAGAACCCAAGCCCGGAATAAAAACCGCCAATAACAAAATAATTGTCCCGACCACAATCCAAAAAGCATGTCGGCGCCAATAATGATAATCAATCTTACTCATAATATAAAAAGCCAGGCCGCCTATTAAAACGCCAAAAATAATTTGGTGTTTAAGATAATAATAACTATCGCCCTGATTATTTTTATAAGACAAAATCGCACTGGCCGAAGAAAGCATAATCAACCCAAACACAATAATGACCGCGAGTAAAATTAACAAAGTGGGGTCAATGACAGAAATTTTTTCTACCAACTTATGCTGGCCTGGGAAACGATGTTTTGCAGGCAGAGCACGATGATGGCGGTTAGTGGTAAAATTCATATAAAGACAGTATAACAAAAAAAACTCAAAAAGGTGAGGCCATCCATGGCGTGTTGAGGAGGAGTCACACACCAGAGGCTTCACCTTTCTGAGTCCAAGTGAAAAATGAGAAAAAAACATTCACTTAGCAAAATTCAAATTTGAGCAACAGAACGCGCGGAATTATACAACATCTAAAAAATTAGTCAACAAAAAAATGTGGATAATTAAAAAAATGACTAATCTTAGCTTAAAATAAAATAAGATTTACCGTTTTAAAATAGTTAAAAAAGCCTCTTGCGGGATATCAACTTTACCGATAGATTTCATACGCTTCTTTCCTTTTTTCTGTTTTTCCAATAATTTTCTTTTTCTGGTGACGTCGCCTCCATAAAGTTTGGCGGTCACATCTTTACGCATAGGCGGAATTTTTTCTGAAGCTAAAACTTTACTGCCAACCGCCGCTTGAATTTTTACTTCAAACATTTGTCTGGGCAAAACGTCTTTTAAGGCTTTTACCACTTTCCGACCGACAATAACCGCCTCTTCCCGATAAACCATGGAAGACAAGGGACTAATAGCTTCCTCGGCCACCAAAATATCCATACGCACAATATCTGCCGTTTGATGACCGGCAAATTCATAGTTGAGCGAAGCATAACCGGAACTGACATTTTTAAGTTTGTCGTAAAAATCCACTACAATCCCCACCAAAGGAATTTTGTAATGTAAAATGGCACGCGTTTTATCCAGATATTCCACTTCATTAGCCGTGGGTTGACCGTGTTTTTCTATCACCAGCTTCATAATGGCACCGATGTATTCGGTGGGCGTAACAATATCGACACTCATTATCGGTTCCTCAATTTTTTCTATTTCCGGAGGTGACGGCAAATCCAAAGGCGAAGAAACAACCATGGTGGCGGAAGCGGTGGTATAAACCAAATAGGCTACCGAAGGCGTAGTAACAATTAGCTCCAAATTAAATTCGCGGCGCAAACGTTCACTGATAATATCCAAATGCAACATACCCAAAAATCCGCAACGAAAACCAAAACCCAAGGCTTGGGAATGTTCCGGTTCATACTGCAAGGCCGCATCATTGAGCTTGAGTTTACCCATAGCTTCTCTTAAAAGATTGTATTTGGAAGAATTTTTGGCATAAATACCGGCATAAACCATGGGTTTTACCTTTTTATAACCCGGCAAAGAAGTTAAAGCGCGATCTTGATAAAGCGTAATAGTATCGCCCACCCGCGCATCTTCCACTCCTTTAAAACCGGTCACGATATAACCAATCTCGCCGGCGCCAAGTGTTTTTTCCGCTTTTAATTGCGGATGAAAAAATCCGACCTCTAAACTATCAGAAACGCTTTTGCCGGCCATTAAAAAAATTTTGTCGCCTTTTCGGATCTGGCCGTCGACAACTCGCACATAAGTAATCACTCCGCGATAATCATCAAAAATGGAATCAAAAATTAAAGCACGAAATTTATTCTTAGGTTCGGTTTTGGGAAAAGGAATGCGATCCACCACTGCTGTTAAAATTTTTTCTACGTTTTGACCGGTTTTAGCGGAAACGGAAATGATGTCTGTAGGCTGACAACCCAACAAAGAACAAACCTCACGAGATACCTGAGCCACATTAGCCGCGGGTAAATCAATTTTATTTAAAACAGGAATAATTTCCAACCCCTGTTCAATAGCCAAATATAAATTCGCCAAAGTCTGCGCTTGAATTCCTTGAGTGGCATCAACCACCAACAACGCGCCCTCACAAGCCTGTAAAGAACGGGAAACCTCGTAAGAAAAATCCACATGTCCGGGGGTATCAATCAAATTTAAAACATAATCCTGCCCGGCTTGACGATAAGCCATGCGTACCGGCTGTAATTTAATAGTAATCCCCCTTTCCCGTTCCAATTCCATGGAGTCTAAAAGCTGTTCTTTCATTTCTCTTTTTGGCACAGTGCCGGTTAATTCCAAAATGCGATCCGCCAAAGTAGACTTACCGTGATCAATGTGGGCAATAATGCAAAAATTACGTATTTTTTTAATTTCCATAAGCTAAATCAGTCTAACAAAATCACCTGAAAAAACAAGCTAAACTGTTTTTTAAGAAAGTTTTTTTAAAACTCGAAAAATGGAGAGCGCCTTGTTTTTAATAGCAATCGCTTCATTAAATTTGAATCTTAAAGCTACCAAAATATAGACCACTGTGCCGGCCGTAATGGCTATGCTGGTTTGTAAAAATACGCCCACAAAAGTTTGCATATCAACATAATCCGCCACTAAATATTTCATACCCTGAATAATTATTCCCATAATCAAAGAAGAAATGACTATTTTCCAAGTAGAGGTAATAATCATATTGTCATCTAAATCACCGTGCCGAACACGTAAAGCGGCCAACAGTAAAATCATTTCCGTAACTGCTGACATAGAAAAAGCTATGCCTAAACCAATAATGCCATAAGGCTTAACAAACCATAAAGCCAACAAAATATTTATTATCATAGAAACGGCGCTAATAATAACCGGGGTTTTGGTGTCTTGTTTGGCAAAAAAAGCGCGAGCAAAAAGAGGAATTAAACTTTGCGCAAACATCGACAAAGCAAAAGCGCCTAAAGTTTGAGCGGTTAAAATAGTAGCCGTCCAATCAAACTCACCGGCTCCGTAAATTAAACGCACTATTTGAGCGCGCAATAACAGGGTGATAATAGAAATAGGAATAATAAAAAAAAGAATACGCCGAAAATTTTCCGAAAAAACTTGTTTAAAACGCGCAACATTATTCTCTGCCAAGGCTTCAGAAAAAACCGGAAAAACCGCCAAAGCTAAAGATACCCCGAAAATGTTAATGGGAAAATGCTGTAAATTATCAGCAAATTGCCAAGCAGATTGTTCACCGGCGCTTAAAACAGAAGCAATAGCAAAAATGACCATGACATTTAACTGAGTTAAACCTAAAGCAAAAGAACGAGAGGGCATCAACTTTAAAATTTGACGCACCCCGGGATGTTTTAAAGAAAAATTTAAACGATAGCGAAACCCGAATTTAATGACAATTGGCAACTGAATCAATAAATGCAATAAAGAGCCCAAGACTACTCCGTATGACAAACCCAGGTAGCCAAAAGCCGGCACAAAAAATAAAATACCAAAAATAATTCCCAAATTATACATAATCGGCGCTAAACCATAAACAAAAAATTGTTTATAGGCATGCAAAATTCCGGATAAAACATTACTGATGCCAAAAAAGAAAAGGGATAACAGCATGGGTCGCATAAAATGTACGATCAAGGCTTGCTGTTCTAAAGAGTCGCCAAAAGCTAAAAGAGAAACCAACTGTGGAGTAAAAATTAAACAGATCAAACCAATAATGGACAAACTGGCGGCAATTAAATTCAAAATCGGGTTGGCTATTTTCATGGCTTCAGCATTGCCGTTTTTTTTCTGATAGGCGATAAAAACCGGAACAAAAGCCGCGGACATTACCCCTAAGACAAAAATATTAAATAAAAAATCAGGAATTTTAAAAGCCACAAAATAAGCGTCTAAAACATGGTTAGCACCAAAAGTGGTAGACAATAAACGATCGCGTATCAATCCTAGTATGCGACTTAAAATGAAAAAACTGCCGATAATCAGTGCTCCGCCGGCAATACTTTGTTGCAACTTAACAATCAACCGTTTAGGCATTGGTTTTAACGAGTTAACAAAATACCGCTAAAATAATCTTTTTCCAACTTAAACTGGCTGTGAGCTTGAAAATCTTGAGGATAACTAAAAGCTACCTGCCAGGAAGACGGTAAAATTAAATCATAATCCACCAGCAAATCCAAACCGGGCTGTTTTTGCAAAAAGAAAGAATAATGATCAGAAGACTTGAATAATTTTCCAGTTTCTATTTTAAAAGGCAGTTGATAAGTAATGGTGACACTCGAACTGCCACCGACTTCCGTAATAATCCAACCGCCTACTACTTGTTTGTTAAATTCCGTGTTGCTGTAAACATTGGTTTGCGGATTTAAAGAAATGTCTCCGGAAATATTTTGCAAATCGGCATCAATCGCATCAGAAGGATCTGGTTTGTGAAATAACTGCGGATCCGGTTGTTCAAAACCTTGGGTGGATAAAATTTCAGATCCCAGCGGCAAATAAAAACGCACGAAAGAAAAATTATCTAAACCCGTTAAAGGGTCTCCCGCTTTGCCCTTATGAACGCGCTCAAAAGAAACCTGATCGATAACAGAGCCGTCATCAGCGATAGTGGTGGTAATTTTGGCGGTATTATCAATTACCTTGTCGGTTTTTCCGCCGCCGATATTAGCCACGTTGATGTGCAAATAATCACGATCGGTATTCATAATTTCACCGGACCAATTTCTGTGAGACAGCATTTCTTGTAAATGCGGATCGTTGGCATAAATAACAATATCTTTTTTATCCAAAGCCTCTTTTAAAACCGTTAGTAAACGAAGCAGCTGCTGGGGGTCTTCGGCTTTTTTAAACAGCTGATCAAAAAGCAAAGGAGTCATATCCGCAATCAAACGCTTAGATTGCGGATCTTCCTCAAACTTTTTTTCAGCCTGGGCCTGCACCACCTCATAAAAATTATCCGCGCTAATAACCAAACCGTAATCTTTTTGCATATCAAGCGGTCCGGTAATTTCCAATAATTTTTCCACCACATCTGGGTTAATAGATTCAACTATATCAACCGATACGCCATTATTATTGTCTTCCAAGAATTTCTCAATTTTTTGCGCACAAGCGGGGTAATGAGGAAACCAGTTGGCGTCTTGAATATTCCAATTGGCGTTGATAAGTTGCAAAGGTTGCGGCGCAACACTCTTGGTTAAGACTTGTCCGGCAATATCATAAATGCCGCCGCCCGGTATGCTAACCACACTCACCTGACCATCAGCCACATCAAATAAACCCAAACTGCCAATGAAACCGCCGCCGGGACGAATTTCTCTATTATTGGCGAAAAGCACCAAATGACGTTGGGGATTGTTATGCCCTAAAAAACCCAGTAAAAATTCGATGCTGTTTGTACCCTCTTGCAGGGCGTTGTTAATTTGAGGTAAGCTTTTTTGCGCTTGGGCCACAAACGGTCTTTTATCTTCCGGAATGCTTGCCAGAGAAACAGCTTGCAATTCTTGATCAGCTTTTTCCATATTTTGCATTGCCGGCGCCAAACCAGCTTCAGCCACAACCAATAAAGAAGTTAATTTATTATCTTGATCTTTGGCTAATTGCGTAATGTCTGCTTGGGAAATTTCTTGCAAAGCTTTGGCAATTTGTCCTCCGGCTAAACTTAATTCTTGTCCCGCGTTTAACAGATGAACTCCGGAAGCAAAAACTTTTCCTTGGCCCGGAAAATAAGGGGCAATCACTCGCACTAAACCGTTAATCTCGTTCACTTGATTTTGAGCTAAGGTAAATTGTTGTTGGGCGGTTTGAAACTCTTCTGTGGCGGCTGGAAAATCAAAATCTTCCATACTGGCCAGCGCATTTTGTAAATGCCCTAAAGCTTCTTCGGCGGAAGCGGTTAAACTGTTTTCTAAATTACTGCTCTGAGAAAAAGTGGCTCGTACCGTGGCTGGTAAAATAAAAATCAAAGACAAAATTACAAAAGAAATTAAAGGCCGAAAAAGAGCAGAAGAAAAAAAACCAGATTTAGTTTGATTTTTGAAATTAACTGGACAAGGTTTTCTCCCAGACAATAAAGAAGCAACTTTCTTAGGCGGCGTAATTTTAGGAAATTTTTTAAAATTAAAAAAAGATTTTATTTTCAAAATAAATAATTTTGGGTTTATCAATTTTTGCTGATTTTTTTTCTTTCTTTTTTTAAGAATCTTCAACGACTGTTTTTTTTGTTTTAAAGCCTCTCTTTTAGCAATAATACTGCGCAAATCAACAATGTTATTTTGAGGAATAGCAGAATGATGAGATAAAACAGTATTTTTTTCCACCTCAATCTGTTGCGGAGTTAAATTTTTCCTGATGGGAGTTAGTTGATAATTTTTTTTTGTGTTTTTCATAAAGCAAAAAAGTTTGTTTGGCCATTGTTTCCCAAGAATATTTTTGTATTTGGGCAAAACCCAGCTCTCTCTGATTTTTACGTAATCTTTCATCACTTAATAAAACAGAGACAACTTTTATTATACCAGAAACATCGTTAGGTTCAAAGTAAATGGCCGCTTTTCCCAAAACCTCAGGCAAACAAGAGGTATGGGCGGCTAAAACCGGCGTGCCATAACTCATGGCCTCCAAAGGAGGCAAACCGAATCCTTCATATAAAGAAGGAAAAATGTAAGCGGCGGCCTGGTGATATAAAAAAGAAAGCTGAGTATCTTCCACAAAGCCGGGGAAAACAAAATAATTTTCCAAATGATTTTCTATTACCTTATTTCTTAAACGTTCGTAAAAATAATCCATTTTACCAACTAAAACTATTTGCCAAGGAGGATTTTCTCGGTATTTTTTCTGCAACACTATCGCCACTGCTAATAATTTTTCCAAATTTTTGTGCGGATAAGCGTTGCCCACATACAAAAGATAAGGTTTGATAAGATGATATTGCTTTAACAATTGCGTTTCATTCTTTGGGCTGGCTGTGGTTTTTTCTGCGGCTTCATAAGTAACCATGATAGATGTTAAAGGTAAATGAAAAAAATTAGCAATATCTTTTTTAGAAAATTCAGAAACCGTGATAATTTTTCGCGCCTTTAACGCCGCATGACGTAAAACTTTTTTTCCGGCCCAGTGTTTGATTTTGTAAAGCCAAGGACCCAGAGTAGTTGCCCTTTCTGTGGGAAAATGCAAAATAATCAAATCATGAATAGTGACGATAAAGGGATCGTTATAAAAAAGGGGCACATTAAAATGAGGAAAATGCATTAAGTCCACTTGTGCCTTCTTGATTAAGCGCGGCATGTGTATTTGCTCCGCTATGGTGTACCAATGATAAGGAGCAAGTACCGGAGTAAAATTTTTATTTTTTATCGACCAATGTTGATAAGCTTCTGACTGAACAAAAATAGTATACGAATTGGTTTGATCATACAAACTTAAATATTCCACCAATTTTTGAGTGTAGCGTCCTAAACCTTTAGATTGTTCTCCGCCAAAAAAACGGGCGTCAATTCCTATTCTCATAACTTAGGTTGATATTATATCACGAATTTCTTTCATTAACTGAAAATAAAAATACAAGTTATGAACAGTAGCCAAATGCGCCACCAATGGCTCATTTACTGTGTATAAATGGCGTAAATATCCTTGAGTATAATGATCACTGCAAGTGGGGCAGTGGCAATGAGGATCAAGAGCTGTGGTGCTTTTTCCAAATTTTTCCGCGCGCAAATTTATTTTTTGATAATGGACGGTGGATAAATCTTTGGCTACCAAATAATCTTGGTCTTGGTGCACAAACAAAGTGCCATGACGAGCGTTGCGAGATGGTAAAACACAATCAAACATATCAATGCCTCTTTTGACCGATGACAAAATTTGCTCCGGCATGCCTACTCCCATTAAATAATGAGGTTTGTCTGCTGGTAAAAGCGGGACGGTGCTTTCTAAAACCGCATACATTTCTTCAGGTGTCTCCCCTACTGCCAAACCACCCACGGCATAACCGTCAAAATCCAAATCAACTATTTCTTGCGCGCTGGTTTTTCTAAGCTCCGGATAAGTTGAGCCCTGCACAATACCAAAGAGTTGGCTGTTTTGGCCATTTTTTTGAGGAGTGGCCGAAATAAAATTACGGCAACGCTTGGCCCAAGCGGTAGTAAGGTTAACCGAATCAGTTGCCTCGGCTAAAGAAGCCGGATAAGCGGGAAAATAATCAAAAGCCATCATGATGTCACTACCGATAATCGTTTGAATTTCCAAAGATTTTTCCGGGGTGAGAAAGTGCTTGCTTCCATCCAAATGTGAGCTAAACTCTACCCCATCGGCACTTAACTTCCTTAACTTATTTAAAGAAAAAATCTGAAAACCGCCGGAGTCCGTGAGTAAAGCATGAGGCCAGTTCATAAAATTATGCAAACCCTTAAAAAACTCCAAAATTTCCAAACCCGGTTTTAAATATAAATGATAAGTATTGGAAAGAACAATGGGACAAGTATGGGGATCAACCGCCTTTTGTAAAACAGCAAGTTCTAATGGGGAAATTGTTTTTACCGCGCCCTTGGTGGCAACGGGCATAAAAAAAGGAGTTTGTATTTTACCGTGAGCAGTGGTTAATTCTCCCCGACGAGCTCCGGAATGATGTTGATTTTTTAAATAAAACATGAATACTAATTAGTCGGCCAAGATCACTCCTTTATTTTTCGCTCCCTCGTCTTGGGGTAAATCCGTAGTAATACGATCTAACGTATCAGACAAAGAGTCCTGAGTAACCGCGTCAGTGGCCATAACCTGGGTTTCTTCTGTTAAAACTTTTAAATTATCTACGTCTTTTTTATTAGGTGTAATGGAAACTAAAAAATAAACCGTTTCTGATTTTTCCGCGGAAAAAGTATCTTTTTTATAAGTTACGGTACGAGTGGCAGAAGAATATTCCACTCCTTTATTCGCCTCTTTTTCCCAAGTGACATCCGCAGGTAAAATAGTACTAACAGTTAAATCACTGAGATTATTAATACCATTTTGTAAATTCCAAACAATCTGGTAAGTGGTTTTTTCTCCTACTGCGGGCGGCAATGGTCCAGTGCCAACTTTTTTTAAATTTTCATCAAAATATCGACCCCAAGCTTCTGCTTTCAATTCTCCGCGCGGCTTAATATCAACTTTGGCAACATTGGCAAAAGAGACATCTTTACCCATAACCTTAGCAGATAACACTTTGGCTTCCACTTGCATGGGAACCGCCTCTTGGTGGGAAAGGCTCTCTTGTAAAACAGGGCTATAAGTAAGCTCGTAAGAACTGTTGGGAGCTAAAATTGCGATCTCATCAAAATCATAATACTCTTCAGAAAATAAAGCGCCTTGAAATTTCAATTGCATTATTAAATCTTTAATTTCTAATTCAGAAGTGTTTTTTATCGTAACATTCAAAGGAAGCTCCGCTCCGGGATTTGCCAAATCAGGAGCGGAAATAAACAGCTCGATTTCCGGATTTATAATCAGCACTAAAGAGGTTTTTTCTATCTGAACATTAAAACTGTTATCCAGCTCTACCAAACCAAACTGAAATTGGAACTCTTTGGTATCGCCGGATTTACCATCTACAGAACCGCTGATTTTTAACTTCCGCGTTTCTTGCGCATCAAGTTTATCAAGACGCCATTCCGCATTATTAGCACCAGGCGCGATGGAGGCGGATTTAAAAGAAAAACCCTGCGGATAATTTACCAGCAATTTGATGTTATTAAGCGTAGCTTGCGAAGTGTTGGTGAAAGAAACCAAATACTCAAAATCTTCTTGAGATTGTACCTGATTGGGAGCGGTTACCTCAACCGCCACTAAAGCAGAGGTAATCAGGACCGAGGTTTTGGCCGAAACTTGAAATTCGTTAGAAAAATTACTGGGTGTAAAAGTAAGCATGGCGGAGATGTCTTTAATATCTTCTTTACTGCCAACCAATTGTCCGGTAATGCGAATTTTTCCGCCCGTACTGGCTGGTATTTCACCTAAGTTCCATAAACGGTTATTGTCACCACTGTCTTCTTTGGAAGCATTTTGAAAATAAAAACCCGCAGGATAAAACAATTCTAAATCCGCTTGCGTTAAAGCCACATTTTTATTATTAAAATACTCCACCTCCAACGTAATCATGTCTCCGGAAGCGACTTTTTCTTCAGCGGTAATATTGACAGTAACTTCTCCAGCCTGACCAGAGGCATTGGTGGAACTGAAAATACGATAACCGAAATAAGTAGCGGCGCTCAATAAAATCACAAAAATACCAAATAGAATAAACCACTTGCCCTTTTTTTTCTTGCGCTCAAATTTGGTCATATCAATTTGTGATCCTTCATCATCCACATAATAAATTGATTTTAAATCGTCATCAGCAACATTAGTAATAGTGTCTTCAAAATTATCATCTGATTGATTTACTTTTGGATCAAAATTTTTTCTTTTATTCAATTTGTTTTTCTTTCTTTTAGTTTTGACGCTCATGTTCTTTAGGTTTTAAGTGTTTCACATAATACCATAAAATAAAACTTCCGACAATCATCAAAATTGATAAAAATTGAGCTAAAGTTAAAGAAAAATAACGCGCATCAGAAACCGCCAAATCAGCAGATCTTAAAAAATCCAAACAAAAACGCGTTAAACCATACCAACCTAAAAAAAAGATGGTATAAAAACCGGTAAATCTTTGTTTATTTTTTGTGAAAAGCCAAAAGAAAACAAAACTTAATAAAAAACCGTTTAAAGATAAATACAAACCTAAATTATGTCTGACCAAGCCGTCCAAATATCTTTCTCCCAAGAAAAAATTGGTGATAATACCAGGGTGATCAAAAATAAAGAAACAGCCCAAACGACCGATTCCTAATCCTAAGGGTAAGCCGAAAATAACGGCGTCAAAATAAGGCAGTACTGGCAATTTATGCTTTTTTAAATAAATTATAGCCACAATGATAGCGCCAATAAAACCTCCAAAAATAGACATACCGCCTTCCCAAACTTTAAAAATCGCCCACGGATCTTGTAAATAAAAACTTAACTCACTGATTACAAAAAAAAGGCGACCACCTAACAGACTTATCAACACCACCCAAAAAGACATATCAAAAATACGCTGTTTCTCAAGTTTAGCAAAACCCGCAAATTTTTGCGTTACCAAAATAGCGGCGATAATCCCTAAGGCGACACACAAACCCCAAATGTTAATGGGCAAAGGTCCTATGTAAAACTTAATAAACTGAAAATAAGGAATCATATAATTTAGGGGTTGACAAGATCGGTGCTATTGATTATGGGAACATAAACCGCAGAATTTTCCGGGGATTTCAGCTGATTTAATAAATCATTAGTCCAATCCACTACCGCTGTGATTCCTTGTTCGTAACCCACAGCTTGAGTGTTTTGCAAAAAATTATGGCCGATTTTTTGCGATGAATCGTTGTTCACTTCTGTAAAAATAGTAAAAGTAGTTAAATCTGGAGCAGTAAGAGAATTTAATAATTCAGCTTGAGCCAGTGGAACATAATTATCGTATTGGCTGTGCAAAATCAGTAAAGGAATTTTTACATCCAATAAACTATTTAAAGACAGGCTTTGTAAACAACTTGCTATGTCAATTTCTTCAGCACATCCGGAACGTGTTGCTAAACGATCTGCTTGCTCACGTCTACTTTCCTCAGCGCTGTTTTTCCAAGTATCATAAAGGTTAAATAAATCCAAATAGCCATAAGCGCTGATAAGTCCGTCTACTGAGACGTCTTTTAAAGCCAACAATGACAAATAAGCGCCGTGGTCTTCCCCAAATAATAAAACAGGCTGATCTTTTGCTTCTTGTAATTTTTTTACCCAATCCACGGTGGAAACTACGTCAGTTAAATCTCCTTGACCAAACTTACTCTCTCGCCAATCAACGGTCACGGTAATTATTCCTAATTTTTTAGAAAGCGGATCAGCTAAAACTTTGGCGGTTTGGTTGGTGGTTAAGTCATCGGCCATGACACCATGAACAATGATCATTACGGGAAAAGGGCCGGCTCCTTGAGGTTTGGAAACTAAAACTCGCACCAATTCTCCGTCTCGTGCCGAAAAACCCGCCTCATAAGCAACCAGCTCTGTTTCGCCTAGATTGATTTTATCAGAACCGGCAAAAGGATTCTGCAGAAGCGGCATATGCTGTTGCAAATACTCGTTTAAATTCAAATTATTTTGGTATTCCTGAGGAAGATCGGTTGAGTTTTTCCAATGAAAAAATTTTAACGCCAAAAGAGCCACTAACATAATCAGTAAAATTACCAAAGTATAAGTTCGCCGAAAAGATTTTTTATTTTCGGACATCATCCCAATCTTTTAAAAACTTTTCAATACCTTGATCGGTTAAATAATGATAAAATAATTTATGAAAAACTTCCGGAGGCATAGTGCAAACATCGGCATGAGCGATGGCGGCTCGACGCACATGTTCGGGATTACGAATACTGGCGGCCAGCACTTGCGTTTTAAAACCATAAGTTTTAAACACGCCTACAATTTCCTCAATCAAATCCATACCGTCATAGCCGATATCATCTAAACGACCGGCAAAAGGAGAAACAAAACTGGCGCCGGCTTTAGCGGCCAACAAAGCCTGATTCACATGAAAAACCAAAGTGACATTAGTTTTTACCCCTTGTTGAGAAAGTTGACTGCAAGCCCTAATACCCTCTTCAGTCATGGGTAATTTAATAATGACATTTTTATGAATTTTTAAAAGCGTCTGAGCTTCCTTAATCATTTCTTCTGCGGTTAAAGAAACCACTTCCGCGCTAATCGGACCGTCAACAATAGCGGCGATCTCTTTGACTACTTCCTCGAATTTGCGGCCGGACTTTTTAATAAGGCTGGGATTGGTGGTGACCCCGTCGATAATGCCACTTTGAGCGGCTTTTTTAATTTCAGCCACCTCGGCGGAATCAATAAAAAATTTCATAATGACCCAAGTTAATCATAAAATATAAAATAGCCAAGCTATGATGCTTGTATTGTACCTATTAGTTTTTGACTTGTAAATTAGTTATCTGTTTTCCCCGCGTAATTCTTGAAAAACCTTGGCTAAATCTTTGGCTTTCCAAATGGCGCTGTGTGCGACCAAAATGTCCGCTCCGGCATCAACTATCACCTCGTGATTATGCATGGAAACGCCGCCGTCTATTTCCACTAACAAGCCAGGTTTTAATTTTTTTATTTCTCTGATTTTTTCCAGCACATCTTTTTGAAAATCTTGTCCGGAAAAACCTGGTTCCACACCCATGATTAAAACCATGTCTATTTTATCCAAATAAGGCTTCAGCGAAAAAGTAGACGTGTCCGGATTAATAGCGATCGCTACTTCTTTTTTGGTTTTTCTAATGGTCTCAATTTCAAAATCCACGTTAGTCATGGCTTCATAATGGACAATCAATCTTTTTACATTAGGCAGAGCCCATTGCTTCACAAATAAAGAGGGGTTCACAATCATCAAATGCACTTCCAAAGAAATTGGCAACTGAGCCACTAATTTCGCATCAGCGAAAGTTTTATTGGGCACAAAAATACCGTCCATCACATCCAATTGAATAAAATCGGTAAACGGTTTGATAATTTTTATTTTCTTTTTTATTTCCGCAAAATCATTTTCCAGAATAGCGGGTACTATTTGTGTCATATTTATCCTCCTTAAATATTATAAATACTATTGATAATGTTTATTTTCGTAATCAGTGATAGCCTGTACTCTACGTACGTGTCTGACTACGCTGGAAAATGGTGTATCCAGCCAAGCGGTCAATATTTCTTTAACTTGCACTTCATTCATATAATCCCCCGAAAGCCCTAACACGTTGGCATGGTTTTTCTCTCGAGCTAAAACCGTGGTTTCCACTGTGGTGGGAGTAACAGCGCGTACGCCTTTTACTTTATTAGCCGCAATAACCATACCGGCTGCGGAACGACAAAATAAAATGCCACAATTTTTATCTGGATCTTCCGCTACGCCTTCGGCCACTAAAAAAGAATAAGCAGGATAATCATCTTCCGGCTCCAAGGTATGAGCACCTAAATCAGTATACAGCAATTTTTTTTCCGTTAACCACTGTTTAATGCTTTCTTTTAAAGCAAAACCGCCGTGATCCGCGCCTAAATAAATCATAATTATTGATTAAGAAAATGATCAATCACTCTTTCCAGACCACTTAATGTTAACACACCCTCAACCTTATTGCCATTAAAAAACATAGTGGGCGTGCCTGTAACCCCGGCGGTAATACCGTCGCTTAAATCTTGTTCCACTTCGGCGGCAAATTGTTGAGATTCCAAACAATTGTTAAATTTTTTTGTATCTAAACCTAAATTTTGAGCATAACTTTTTAAATTTTCAACTGTGAGCTTATCTTGGTTATTATAAAGCAAATCATGATAAGCCCAAAATTGATCTTGTTCATTGGCGCATTGCCCTGCTTCGGCCGCTATTTGCGCCTGCGGATGAGAGGCGACAACCGGAAAATCACGATAAACAAAACGCACTCGATCACTGTATTTATTCATAACAGCTCTCAAATCTGGAGCAAAGCTGGCGCAAAAAGGACATTGAAAATCTTCAAATAACACCACGGTTAACTTAGAGCTCTTTGGTCCTAAAATTGGATCATCGGTAAAACCATCTACATAAGCATTGCTAATAGTGGGAATTTTTTGATTAAAATCACTAGCGGACAAATTATTATTTTGAGCAATCTTGCTTAAATCAATTGTGCCGAATTTAACTTGTTGATAATAAGTGTAAGCTCTTTTAACAAAAAATCCTAGTAAAAGTAGCAATAAAATCAAGATTATTAAAATAATAATGCCTTTGGAAGTATGCGTCCAGGATGCTTTAATCTCTATTGCTGGTTGCTTGTGCTCTTCAGACATTTTAAGCGGTTAATTTATTAAGATACTCCACTGCCGAAAGAGTGGCTGTCACCCCTTGTCCGGTTGCGATGGCAATTTGTTTATAAGGAACATTGGTTACGTCTCCGGCGGCAAAAAAACCAGGAACGCTGGTTTGCGCTTTCATGTTGATTTCAATTTCTCCCAAAGGTGTTTTTTTAACTGCCGCTGGTATAAAATCGCTATTGGGAATTAAACCAATGTGCACAAAAACTCCGTCTGTTGCTACCGATTTTTCTGTTTGAGATTTTTTATCTTCATAAATTACTTTTTTTACGAATTGTTCTCCCGCAATGCTTTTGGTTTGCGCCTGATAAAGCACTTCAATTTTGGGGCTATGACTCACTTTGTCTATTAAAACCTGTTCGCCTTTAAATTTATCGTTTTTATTAAGCAGAGTAACATGGCTCGCTATTTCCGCTAACATCAAAGCTGACTCTAAAGCGCTGTTGCCGCCGCCGATGGTAACCACTTTTTTATTTTTATATAAAGGTCCATCGCAAGTAGTGCAATAAGTAACGCCTTTACCATAAAAAACATCTTCTCCCGGCACTCCCAGGTGTCGCGGATGCACTCCGGTTGCCACAATAACCGCTTTGGCTTGATAACTTACGGGTGTATCTATTTTTCTACCAAAAACCTCAAAATTACCCTCGCCTTTTTTAACAATGCCGGTGACGGTCACTCCTTCTTCCGGTTCCACTTCGTTATATTTTAGATGTTCCTTAAATTTAGCAGTCAAAGCAAAACCTTCGGTTTCTGTCATACCCGGATAATTTAAAATTTCTCCTGAAGTGGCCACCTCGCCGCCAAACTCTTTACAGACCATCTTTAGTTTCAGTCTTCTTCTGGCCGCGTAAATACCGGCGGCAGTGCTGGCGGCGGAACCGCCAATAATTACTAAGTCAAACATATTTTATAAATTTTCTTGATAAATCTGATACGCCTCCTGCACTGTGGAATTCTTATAAACCAAAGCGGACATCGCCTTGGTCATAGCCACTCCTTCAGCAAAAGACTTTTGATGCACGTTGCGTCCGGTAGCAGAACCTCGGCAACCGCCTAAATGAATGGTATCATAAGTAAAGCGCAAAAAATCTTTTACTCCTTGAGAACTGCCTCCGGAAATAATCACCCCGGTGTGCCCGGCGGCAGACACGGCTTCTTTCAATTCCAAGGCACCGTTCTTGGGTATATTCACTTTGACAAAATCCGCTCCTAAACACAAGGTCGCACCGGCCGCACCGGCAATTAAGTGAGCGTCTTTTTCATTTTTAACAGCTTTACCGCGCGGATAGCCCCAGACAACCGCTATCATACCGTATTTGTGAGCCAAGGCAATCAAAGAACCGGCCTCTTGCAACATATCTGCTTCGTGTTCTGAACCGTAATAAACCGTATAGCCAATACCGACAATATTCAATTTACCGTTTTCTCTTAAGTCCAAAACATCGGCAAAATCAACCAAGGCCTTGGAATTGGGCTCGGCTTGATCGGTGTCTACCAAATTAGTTTTAGAATTCATCTTGACCAAATAAGGAATTTTGGGATAACTTGGTCCATATTGAGCAATCAACCCGTGTTGAGCGGCCAAACAACCGATTTCTCCTTTTTGCGCAATGCGAAAAAAATGTTCCGGGTCGGCGTCATGAGGGTGAATATTAACTCCATAAAAATCATCATTCAAATGTTCAATTTTCTGATCCGCGGCCATCAACATGATACGATTTGTGCCTTTGGTTACTTGCGTATAAACCCGGCGGTATTCTGCACGGTATTTGGGGTGCGTATTAGCCGGTATCACAATATCGGTTTTCTTCAATTTTACTAACTTTTGTTTAGCCATAAGTCTATTTGGTGCTTAATTTATATAATTTAAAAGAAGAGTCGCTTTGTCCGCGCACAAAAAAGTAATACTTACCGGCTTTGGTGATTTGAGCGGGTTGAGCTTTGTCAGGAATTTTACCGGTTAATTCTATCCAATTAGCACCATCTTCGCTGGCTAAATATTTATCAACATTTTTTTCTGAAAAATCAGCCAATAACAGAGATTGATCGGCAGAAGAGTGTAAATTTAAAGAACCATTATCTATGGCATATAAATCTTCAAAACCCAAGGTGGTTAAAGTAAGAGCTTGGCCGTCAACGGTTTTGGAAATTTGCGGTTGATGATTTTTGGTTTGATAGACCGCGTATAAAGCATCTTTAAACAAAACATATTTGGTAAACTTACCACCGGCGTTTTTCCATAACACCCCATTGGCGGAACGTAAACTGCGTAAATTACTTCGTCTATTGATACTTTTGCCGTCACGACGTTGCGCTGTGATATAGCCGCGTAAAAACATAATATCCTGAAAATTCTCCGCTTCTTGTACTTCGCGCACCGGCAAATCACCATCAAAATTATCCAAACTTATTTTTCTAAATTTATTGCCGGCATAATCTTGAGGGGTATACAAAGCCGCACTATAACTTTTGGTGTCCCCCGGTATGGTCTGCCAAGTATTGATATACAAATAAGGATCGTTATCCATTAAATTATAGCCGACGTAACGCGGATTATTTTCTGCAATAGTTTGTTTTTGCCAGCCGGAACTGCCTTTTTCCAAACTCCATAAACTTAATTTGGTACTACTGGTAGCCACACCAGAGGTTCCTTCGATAACTAAATATAAACGAGCATCAGTAGCAAAAACATCACGAATATTATTGGCAATAGTCTCATCAAAAAAACCTATTTTATCTAACAATTTCCAAGTAACTCCTTGGTCTTGCGAACGATAAATGCGGATTCTATTCCCCTTTTTGCCGGTGGCGGTTAAATAAAGATCGTCATTAAAACTAAAAACATAATCATCTTTATTCAAAGAAGCTTGAACCGCATAAAGCAATTCCAGGTTATTCATTTTTTTGCCATTGAGACGATACAAATGTTTTTCAGAATTAGAACCTTGCTGAACATTATCAATAAAAAATAGTTCGTTATTGATGGTAGTAATGGTGCGCACATCTGAAAGTTCTCCGGCGGCGATAGGCCCTGCAATATTTACAGCGGCGCGGGTGGCCAAGGGAAAGCAAAAAATAACAGCGGTCAAGAGAAACAAAAATTTTTTGATAAACATAAAATATATTTTAAATAGTAAAAATAGTATCTAATCTGGTATTATCTAAAGAATGAAAAGAATCCAAGAAACGCACGGTGTTGTTGGCAAAAGACATAACTAAAGTATTGACCCGTACTCCGCCGGGAAAAAACTGTACGCCTTTGAGCATATCACCGTTGGTAACTCCGGTTGCGGCAAAAAGAATTTTTTTGCCCGGCGCTAAATCGTCAAGCCCTAAAACCCGGGAAGGATCAATAACGCCTGCCGCTTTTAAATTTTTCTCGTCTTGATCGTCGCGTATCACAAAATGAGCTTGCATCGTGCCCTTTAAACATTTCAAAGCGGCCGCGGTAATGACTCCTTCCGGAGCCGCGCCTACACCCATCAAGGCGTGAATGTTTGGACCTTTGATGGTAGCGGCCAAGGCTGGCATAATGTCTCCGTCGGTAATAAGTTTAATGCGCGCGCCGGCTTTACGAATATCCGCAATAAGTTTATCATGCCGATCACGCTCTAATACCACCACCACTAATTCTGCCACAGTGCGGCCCAAAGCTTTAGCCAGGGCTTGTAAATTATCTGCTACGGGCGCGTTAATATCCACTTTATCCGCGGCCTCGGGACTCACCACTAACTTGTTCATATAAATATCCGGGGCATGCAATAAACCGCCGCGTTCGGCAATCGCCATGACGGTAATGGCATTGTTGGCACCGGCGGCGGCTAAATTGGTTCCTTCTAAAGGATCGACCGCAATATCAATTTTGGGAGCTTGCTCGGTTTGCGTGCCTAATTCTTCGCCAATATAAAGCATAGGCGCCTGATCGCGCTCTCCTTCGCCAATAACAATGCGGCCGGAAATTTCCAACTCATTCAATCGTTGGCGCATAGCCTGAGTGGCAACTTCGTCCGCTTGCGTTTTATCCCCTTTGCCCATTAAACGAGCGGAGGCTATGGCCGCTGATTCTACTACGGAAACCAGGTCTAATTCTAAAAGTTTATGCATATATTTTCCTTAATCTTAGAGGCTGTTATATAGTATAACAAGGCTTTAATTTATCTACAATCTATAAACATCTATAAACGAGCGGCGCGTTCTAACCGCACTTCTCCGCCAGCTTCCAAAATAATTTTATCGCGACGGTTAATTTTTTCCGATAATAACAGTTTAGCCACTGCGTCATCTATAGTATCTTGGATGGCGCGGCGCAAAGGACGAGCGCCATAAAGCGGATCATATCCTTTTTTGGCCACTTCTAACAAGGCTGGTTTGCTCACCACCAACACAATGCCTCTCTGCTCTTGCAATTTTTGGGTTAATTTGTGCACCATTTTTTCCGTAATCAATAAAACTTGATCAAAATTTAAGGGACTGAACATGACCACATTGTCAAAGCGATTTAAAAGCTCCGGTTTGAAAATACGCGGCAAAACTTCTTCCATTAACTTATTTTTTATTTGATCGGTTTTTAAGCCTGCCGTTAAACCGTTTTGAATTTGTTGAGTGGCGGCGTTAGAAGTGGCAATAATCATACAGTTGCTTAAATCCACAGTGCGACCCAAACCGTCCGTTAAACGACCGTCGTCCATCACTTGTAAAAATATGTTTAAAATATCCGGATGCGCTTTTTCAAATTCATCCAGTAAAACCAAAGAAAACGGCTTTAAGCGCACAGCCTCGGTTAAAATTCCGCGCTCTCCTTTATGACCAATAAGTTTGGACAAAGCGTCCACGTCTTGATATTCCGACATATCTAAACGAATCATATTTTTTTCATTGCCAAAATAAACTTCGGCAATAGTTTTGGCGGTTTCGGTTTTGCCCACTCCGGTAGGCCCTAAAAACAACAAGTTGGCAATCGGACGACCAACGTCTCGCAGGCCTTCCCGCGCGCGACGCAAAGCTGAAGCGATGGCTATAATCGCTTCTTCTTGCCCCACCACCCGCTGGTGCATAATGCTTTCTAAATTTAAAAGCTTTTCTTTCTCGTCTTCGGTAATAGCCGTTACTTGCACATTGGTTTTTTCCGAAATAATTTCCGCTATCTCTTCTTTACTGACTAAACTGTTATCGCCTTTTTTATTTTGCGTGTAAGTAGCCGCTTCTGCAATAATATCCAAAGCCTTAGCCGGTAAATAACGATCTTGGATAAAAGCCGAGGAAAGATCAACCGCCGCTTCTATGGCCGCATAAGTAAAAAATACTTTATGTTTATATTCCAATTCACCCGCCTTGGCTTCTAAAACCAGAATAGCGTCATCTCGATCTAGCTCTTCTATTTTGACTACTTGAAAACGGCGCAAAAAAGTTTCTTTGGTACCGATAAATTCTTGATATTCTTGCGTGGTGGTAGTGGCTACTACTTGTAAATATCCTTGAGACAAAGCATTCATTAAAATACTGCCCGCGTCTTCAGAGCCGGTGGTAGAGCGCATATTTAAAAGATGATGAATGTCTTCAATACCCAATAAAATATTACCGGCGACATTCACTTCTTTGATTACAGCCAACATGCGGCCTTCAATCGCCCCCACTCCTTGTGCGTTGGCTACCAAAGCACCGGGATCTAAAACTAAAAAACGTTTATCTTGCCACTGAGGAGGCATGTCTTCAGCGGCCATGCGTTCGGCAATGCCTTGTAAAATAGTGGATTTTCCTCCGCCAGCAGGACCTACCAACAAAATATTGCCGTTACGGGCGGTTAAAATACGCATTACTTGTGCCATTTCTTTTTGACGACCAAACATCGGAAAAAAACCGCCGTTTAAAGCCACACCCGTATAATCTTGCGCCAAACTTTCCAAAACCGGAGAAGGGCGAGCGGTCATGGCTCGGTCCATAATGCCTTTTGGTTTATGGCGAGATTTCTGGCTCCACTGTTGATATTCGGAAACTAAATTGCGTTGAATGTGGATCCACTCTATCACATGTTGCAGAGTTTTCTCTTCAATTTCCAAATCATAAAAAATTTCTGAAACCCATGGATCATGATGAATGATCGCGATAAAAAGCTCCATGGTGTCCACAAACTTTCTTTTATGCAAACGCGCTTCTTCAAAAGCGTAGAAAAATATCTGTCTGGATTCTAAACCCAAATCAATACCCCGGCCGCTTTCAATTCCCTCTCGTGACATGGCTTTACCGATTTTTTGCACCAAAGCATTTTTAGAAATTCCCAAACGCACCATCATAGTGGCTACTGAGCCGCCGTCTAATAAAGCTACCAATAAATGCAAAGGGGTAATTTGATGATGATCGAGCCTTTTGGCTGTTAAATAAGCATGTTCAATGGTTTGTAAACATTCGGTGGTAAAATAGCTGGCAATGTCAATTTTTTTGTGCTGAGGCTGTTTTTGAAATTTTTCATAAGTGGGATTAGCCGGCCATTTAAAATGTTTTTTTTCTTTTTCCTCTTTTTTTAGAGCCGATAAGCTATAATCAAAACTTTTTTGGGAAGCTTTAATAAGATCCAGACGATAATAAAGTAAAAAATCCGTAGCCAGAGACAACCAAAAAACCGCTAAAAATTTATTCGGCGTGGTAAACAAATCAGCCAAACCAAAAAGGCTGGGAAAAGTAGGATAAAAATAAAGATAAGCAGAATACAGAAAAGCGCTTAAACCCAAAACCCCCCAAGCCATAAGCATAATATTAAAAACGGTATGAATACTGCGTTGAAATTTTCTTTCCGTAATACCGTTTTGAGTAATAAGCTGGCCCCAAAATAAAAGCTGACGATCCAAAATGGCGAAAAAAGGAGGTTTGGCATGACAAGCAGTACAAAGTAAATGTTCTTTCTGCGGGCTCAGTTCATAACCAAAACCACTGCACGAAGCGCAGTTGATAAATTTGATATTGGTTTTTATTGGCGGCGTTTCCATAATCAGTACAAGTTCATAAAATCAAGTTTAACACCTGCATGAAACAAAATATTATACAAAATAAAAAACGGCAAAATCAACCAAAGCAAAAACAACAACACCAAAACTACGGTATACAACAGGGTTACTAAAGAAAGAACAAAAAAATGCACCAACCTTACGCCAATGCTAATTACCAAACTCCAACGATCAGTCAGACCGAACATGGGCTTAAACAAAAAACGAAACAAAGTTTTCAAGCGTAAAGCCCCGGCCAAAGAGGAAATTTCTTTGTTAATCAGGTTTAATACTTTTAAAACACCTGTGGTATACCACCAAACAGGAAAATAAAAAATATTCAAAATCAGATCAACCAAGATAAAACGAAATGTTTGGAAAAAAAACATGCCCTTATTATAACACTTTCCCGTTTAAATTAAAACCGTTAATTTTTATCCATCAGCTCTGTATTATTGACTCCTAAAATAAAGTAAGGATTTTGCGAATCGGTCCTTTGCATTACTACCCAATAGGGCTTATCCAGGATAAAATTTTTCGGTTTTTCATCTGTTAAGCTAATATTTTCTAATAAAGCAATTACCGCTTCATTTTCCACCCTTGCTCCTTTTTCATCCATATTAAATTTAATATTTTCAAACATTTGTGAAATAAAATAATCTTCAAATCCTGAATTGGCTAATGCTTTACCAATCAGCTCAACATAATCTCGGTGGTGATCAAGGTGTAATTTAGGCGCTTGAAAATTATCAGCCTCATCAATGGCTGGTAAATCTTTGTGATTATTTTGGTTTATGGTTGTAACAACTGCTTGCGGATTTTGCATGTCATAACCTTTGGCTAAAATTAACTGATCGCTCTTATCTTGCAGATGTAAACTAATAATAAATTTATCGTCGCTTTCATATTTAATAATTTTTACATTTGTTTTTTGATCGTCTGTTTCTGCGTAAAACCCTTTTACTTTTTGATTGTTAAAAGAAACATTTTTTTCAGTAAACGCGGTAACATATTCCACTTCTTTCAAAAAATAAGCGTAAGAAATGATATCTCTGGGAGATAAAGAAACATCTAAATCTTTAAAACTTTTACTGGGAAATTTTTCTTTGGATTCTTTATTGATGATATCGACCGTATTTTGGCCATAGCCGCTTTTAACATAATAACTTTTATCGTCCAAGTCTTTTTTAGTGAAAACCGGATTGTTTAATTTTGTCACCATGTCTAAAGCAGTTTTGTCGTCTGTATTTAATTGCAATTTTTCATGTAAAATATTTTCGTTTAATTCGTTCCACGCTAAATTCATAGCTCCGCCCCACACATAATTTCCTTGATAGTCACTGCCCAGATAATTACCGGAAATATTAACACCAGACTGATTAGGAGTTGTTTGATCGTTACAGCCTGTTAATAACAAGATCATGGCCACGATTGGTAAGAAAAACAATTGTTTTTTCATAAATTTTAAGTAGTTATTTTTTAAGATGTTTGTTTGATTAGAAAATCATAGCCCTGTAATATGTATAATGTATCATGCATTATACATATTACCACGAATAAATTAAAACTCATGAAACAGTGGCCAGAAATAAGCGCCCAACTGCTGGAACAGGCAAAAATAAACGAACAAGCATTTATTGAGCTGTATAATATTTACGCTCAACGAGTGTTAAAATTCATTTTTGCTAAAACTCACAACGAGACCTTGGCTGAGGATTTAACCCAGGAAACCTTCATCAGTGTCATGCGCGCTTTGGACAAATATAAAGATCGAGGAAAGCCCTTTTCTTCCTGGCTGTTAACTATTGCCCAAAATCAGATAAACTCTTATTTTCGCAAAAAAACTCCGGAAAATATCGATGATGAATCTTTAGCGCGCTTACCTGGCGTTTCAGACAGTCAAAGATGTGAACAAATGATGAATTGTAGGGGTATTTTGCAACAGTGTTCCGACAAAGATGCCAAAATCCTTCATCTAAAATTTATTGAAGATTTGCCCAATGAAGAAATTGCGAAAATTTTAAACCTCAAGATTAACAACTGCAATGTGCATATTCACCGCGCGCTGAAGCGTTTGCAAAAAAAGTTAAAAAAATATGAACAATAAAGCAACAAAATTCTCCGTGGAAAAATTATTAGCCCTGATTAAGGAAGAAGCAAATGCTAAAAATTTTGATGTTGCCCAAAAAAAAATAGCCGGCCAACTGCACCTGGTTTGGCATAAAGAAAGAGAAAAAAAACAGGAGGATTATAAAAATATTAAAGAAAAACTAACTATGAAAAATTACTTTTTTTCCAAAAAACAATGGATCTATGGAGCGACAACCGTGGGCGTATTGATCTTAGCCGTGGTGTCAGTCATCGTCACCAATCCCCAAGAACAAACTGCCACTACCAGTAATGAATTAACTCTTTCTGCTTTTAATAATAAAATAAAAGTTGAACAAGATCTGGAAAGCACTCCTGTAGCTTTGGGTGAGCTAGATTATATAAATTTTGATCCAATATTAAAAGAAAATACTTTATCTTATCAACAAAACGGAAAAGAAAAACAGCTTTTGGTAACAGATGTGGCTTTTCAATTGGAAACAAAAGAAAATATTTTAAACGTAGTACAAGAGATACAGAAAAAAATGAACGACCTGGAAGGCTATCTGGTGAGCACTAATTATGATGACAATACTCATTATAAAAATGGCACAATTTATGTCAAAGTGCCTGTAGCACGCTTGGATGAATTCCAACAATTTTTAAATAAGCATGATACGAATGGTGAATTAAAAGTGCTATCTTATAATGTGCAAAATGTGAGCGCTGAAGTTGTGCAACTGGATGAAACCATTAAACAAATTGAAGAACAAATAGCGGAAAAACGCAAAGAGCTGTCTGCAATGAACAGTGAAGAGGAACGCACTCTTTTACAACAAGAAATTGAACGCCAAGAAAAACAAATACAAGATTCTCAAGACGAACGCGAGCAAACCATTGCTCAATACGGTTTGGCCGACGTGACTATTGTCTTGCTTGAAAAACAAAAAACTGCCTGGAACGACATCAGTAATATTGACACCACGACTTTTTGGGGAGAAGTAAAATATGAAACAATACGCGCTTTGTGTTCTTTGGTCGATACTCTGGGCTTGGTAGTGATGTTTACGGTCTGGGTGGCTGTTTATAGTTTAATTCCGGTGCCATTGGTATGGCTGGTTGGCAAAATAGTACGCAAAATTAAAGCAAAGAAGAGAGAAAATTCTTAGTTAAATATTCTCGTAAAGAAGGATAGGAAACAATAGTTAAAGCTTGAGCTAGGGTTACCCATTTAATTTCATCAACTTCTGTATCTTGGGGATCAAAATTTTGGCTAGAATCTTTTAAAACACCAAAAAACATAAAAACTCGCGCTTGTTCTCCGGAGGACATGGTGTAAACAAAATCCGGCAAAGGAGTCAAAAATTTACAATCAAAACCGGTTTCTTCTTTAGTTTCTCGTAACGCGGCTTGCAAAGGCGTCTCCCCTTCTTCCAAATGTCCTTTAGGCAAAGACCAATCATCATAACGCTGACGGTGAACAAGCAAAATCTCCTCTTTCTGATTTGAAGTTTGAGAATGACGCCAGATGATGGTTCCGGCTTTTTCAATCATTGTTTTAAATTTAAGAAAGCGTTTAAAGTTTGCCGCGCGGTATTTTGCCAATTAAATCTTTCTACATTTTTCCTGCCCTGAGCAATAAAATCCTGCCGCAAGCACTCATTCTCTAACAAATGGCTGATGGCGCGGCTTAAAGACTCCACATCCAACACATTAGCATAAAGCGCGCTATTGCCCAACACCTCCGGCAAAGAAGAATGACTGCCCACAATCACGGGCGTACCCATAGCCTGCGCTTCCAAAGGAGGAAAACCAAACCCCTCATAAAGAGAAGGATAAACAAAAACACGCGCCTGTTTTAAAATTTGCCATTTCACATTTTCGGCAAGATAAGAAAGATAAATAATATTTTTATCAGCAGTCAAAGCTCTTGCTATTTTTTTAAATTGCCAACCTGGCGCGCCTGCTAAAACCAAATATAAATCAGGGTGTTGTTGGCGCACTAAAGCAAAGGCTGATAACAAAGTTTCTAAATTTTTTCTGGGCTCTATGGTAGAGAGAAAAAAAATATAATTTTGCGGTAAATTTAGCGACTGTTGATGCGTTGTGGCCGAAATTTCTGTTGGTGCACCAAGACCCGGGTAAATCACTTCTATTTTATTGTGAGGAAGATGATAAATTTCTTGTAAATCGTCTTTGGTGTGCTCGGAAACGGCCAGTAAGCGCGTGGCCGACTGGCAAAACTGACGCGGTCTTAAAAGTTTATGCCATAACCTGCCTTTGGGGCTGAAGTACTCCGGATGTTTTTCAAAAGACAAATCATGCACGGTTAAAATCCACGGCACAGTATGATCTTTAATGGGAAAAAACTGCATGCTCGGTACAAAAACCATATCTACCTTGCCAAATAATTGGCGCAAATTGGGATAAGAAAAAATAATTTCACCGCCAGTTACCAATTTATTAGGCCAACGTTTAATTAGCCAGCGAATATTTTTTTGCGGAAATTTCTTAATAATGGCGTCGGCGTTTAAAGCATAACCGTTTAAAAAACAAACAAACTCATGCGGCTCGGCTTCTGGTAAAGACAGAAGCGCCTGTAATAAGGATTGAGTATACACAGAAACCCCGCTGTATTGGGGTTCTTGTAAACTACGACCATCAATGCCGATGCGCATAAGCTAAAATTTTTAACGAAAGTATTCTCGCAGATAAACCAAAATTAAACTGGTTAAAAAACCACCCACCAGACCCAAGACTGTTAATAACCATAAGTTTATTTGATTTTCCGCCACGACCGGATCTAAAACTTTCACATAAAAAACTCGTTCTTGATTGATACTGCCAGTATCTTCCGAATGTTTTACCACCACTTCTCCCAGCGCTTTGGCTAAACGATTGGCGCTATCCGCATTATGATCTGAAAAATTAACAATAAAGTTTTGAGCGGAATATTGTTTAGTATGAAAACGATTGGTAAAAACGGAAAAAGATTCAATAGTATAAGACACTCCAGCCTGCTGATATATTTCCTTAACTACTGCCGGAGTCATCAATAGACTCATTAAATGTTGGGTATATAATTCAGCTGCTTTTAAATCATAATAAGCGCCATATTGATAATCTGTTACCGCCGGCCTATTCACCAGCTCCACTTCAAAAGAAGCGGCGGCATTATAAGAAACCGGTTTAAAAACCGCAAACAGCAAAGCGGCTACGCCGGCTAAAAGCGTAAAAAGCAAAATAAACCATTGAGCATTTTTAATAAGATGAGCGTGAGTTCTAAGTTCCATTATTTTATTTTTAATTCTTTTAATTTTTCAGTAACAAAAGCCTGTATCTTCTTTTTAAACTGAGTTTGATCAAAGGTCAAGGCTCTTTGTCTAATATATGCCGGATCAAAGGCTTGGGGATCAAAATCAATCAAAGCATCGGCAAAATCTTCCCAAGCCTGATAATCAAGCAATAAACCGGTTTTTCCATGTTCTACTATTTCCTCAGCCCCTCCTTTATTGTAAGCAATAACCGGCCGGCCGGCCGCCATGGCCTCAATCATGGTAATGCCAAAATCCTCTTCTTGCGGATTAAGAAAGGCGGCGCAGTGAGCATATAATTCTTGTAATTTTTCATCGGAAGCTCTGCCCACAAATTCAATATTGGGTCGAGCTTTTTTTTGCAAGGCAACTCGCGCCGGACCATCACCAAAAATTTTCAAAGGCTTGCCGATGGTGTTAAAAACATCCACCAGTAAATCAAATTTTTTATAAGGCACGATCCGACCGCCGGCTAAAAAATATTTATCCACTTTTTCTTTTGGTACGGTAGTAAAACGACTGGCTTGTACCGGGGGGTAAATAACAGTGCTGTTTCGATGATAATATTTTTGAATGCGTTTTTGCACTAGTTGAGAGTTGGCAATATAATAATCCGCTCGCTCGGCCGCCACCCGATCCCAGGTGCGGACACGAGACAAAAAAATCTGCACCACGCGCTTCATTAAGCCGCTTACACCCAGCTCATCAACATAAGAATGAGTGTCGCTCCATAAAAATCTGGTAGGGGTGTGGCAATAAGTGATGTGCACGGCTTCGGGGCGAATAATTACTCCTTTGGCAAACATGGAAGAGCTGGATAAAATCACATCGTAATCAGATAAATCATAGCTTTCCACTGCCGTAGGCATTAACGGAAAAAACCACTGATATTTTTTTACTCCAAACGGCAGGCGTTGAATAAAAGAGGTGCGAATATCTTTATGCTTAAAAAAAGGATTGGCATTTTTAGGATTATGCACTACCACGAAAATCGGCGCCTCGGGCCAAATTTCACAAAAAGCTTGTAAAACTTTTTCCGCGCCACCGTCTTGAGCTAAATGATCATGAACTAAAGCAATTTTCATATGCTGATATTATAAAGCCTTTCTTCTTTTAAACAAAATAAAAGGAGTTTTGATTAAAATAACAATATCCAACCACAACGACCAATTTTCCATATAAAAAGTATCCAAACGCACTTCATCTTCAAAATCCAAATCAGAACGTCCGGAAATTTGCGCCAAACCGGTCACCCCCGGCTTCATATTTAAAACACGCTTGTGATGTCTTTTATAACGAGCAACTTCTTCCGGCAGGTGCGGACGCGGGCCAACCAAGCTCATGGTACCCTTAAACACTAAAAAAAACTCTGGCAATTCATCAAAAGAAAAACGGCGAATAATTTTTCCTACGCGCGTGATACGCGGATCATTTTCAATCTTAACCAGAGGCGAATCTTTGCGGGTATTTTGAGCGGCTAATTCTTTGTAACGTTTATAATGCTGATTAGGCACCATACTGCGAAACTTAAAATAAAAAAAAGGTCTGCCATATTGGCCGATGCGCGCGGTTTTCTTTTGATCTTCGTTACGATAATAAAAGATTGGCCGTCCGGAATCAAAAAAAATCAAAATCGCCGTCAGTAACATAAAAGGCGAGCTCAAAATAAGTAAAATTAACGAACCGAAAATATCAAAACATCTTTTAACAATCTTACCCCAGCCATCCAAAGGCGTGGGTTTTACTTCAATAATTGGCACACCCGCAATGGGTTGAACGGAAATGTTCACAGACTGTGTGTCAAACAAAGCGGCCGCGTACTTATAAACAATGTGCCGTTCATCACAAAATTCATACAAACGCAGGCTCTCTTCTTTGTCCATATTCGGATTGGTTTGAATCAGTTCGTCCAAAGTGGTCTTTGATAGATAGGCCTCAATAGCTTTTTGCGCTTTATGATCAAAATTTAAAAATTTAAGTTTTACTTTTAAGCCTAAGCTTTTTTTCTGCCCCAGTTCGTTCGCGATCACGTTATTGGTATGGGCATCGCCAATCAGCACCACATTATGCACTCCGATCCCCTTTTTAAAAAGGAAACGTTCAATATAAATAACAATAAACCGCGCAATCGTCACGTACACCAAAGCAAAACCAAAAGCGGCTAAAATAATAAAACGCGAAGAAAAAAAGTCACGTTGAAAAAAGAAAATAATCACAATTAACAACACGCCGGTGGCGCAAGCTAAAAATATTTTTTTAAATTCTTCCACCAGACGCCGCGTACCGCGAATATGATAAAGACTGGCTAAAGCGAAAATCACCAACCAAAAAACAGCGACTAAACCCACCATCTTTAAAAAAGTTTCAAACGGTACGGTATATAAAACCGGTTGTAAGCCGGTTAAAGGTTTTTGGAAACGTAAAAAATAAGCGGAAATTGCCGCTAGAACCAACATACAATAATCCAGTGGTACCAAAAGACCGCCAAAGATAAGTTCTATTTTTTTCATGCTTCTTGGTTTATTTGTAAGCTGTGTGTCTTAAAAACTCCCTCATAAGCCGAATTCTGTCATATACAGCAAATGCTGTACGTGATAGCCATCTATCTGGGACAAATATTGCTATTTGCCTCAAGCCTGCCAAAGCAGTTACACCAAACAGGGTTTACCATTCACGCCTGTCACCAGGCGGAAAAGCCGGTAGAGCCAAAGCTCACCCAGCAACTTTTCACCTTTTATCGCACAAACAAGTGCGATTAGAGTCGTCTCTGTGACACTTTCCCTCGGTTTATACAGTTTTTACGCTGATTTATATCCGGGTTGCCGTTAGCAACTGTTTTTATTCCTAAGGTTAGCCCTTAGGAGGTGTTCGGACTTTCCTCTTAAACCAATAAAGGCTTAAGTAGCTATCCCGGGAATTTCAAAGACACAGCTCACAAAAAAACCCGTAAGCTATCCAAACCATAGAACATTTCTCAAAAAAAGTCAAAAAATAATTTTGTCTATGTTAATGTTGACTGATAATTTTTGAGTAAAAATATAACTTCTTTTCTCAAATGAATTTTTACCCATGTTTTTTCTTTTTCGCTGAGTAATTCACCCAGGCCCTGCAAAATTTCATTATCCTTCACTTGTTCTATAACTGTAATGCATTCTGCCAAATATTCCTTGCTTTTTTTACCTGTACGAGCTTCAAGTTCTTGTGCGTTTAAATTCCAATTGTTACTCGCAAAATACCAAAGATCATAAATATCGCGCATAGCAACCTCGCTTCTTGCGGTTAGGGCAACCAATTTGCTTATAAAAAGATAATCTTTTGTAGCAACCAACATGGAGATTCCGAGATATTCCTTTAATTCATAAAAAACTGCCCCGGAATTAGGTTTAAACAAACGAATATTTATTTCAACTTTAATATTATGATCTGCGGCGCCGTAAGAAAGAAGAAAAAATATTGTGTATCGTTTGATACAACTGTCTTTGATTTCGCCATATTTTTCCAAAATTTTTCTTATCGTCTTAAAGATCAATTTCTTATTTTCTTCATTTGCGGTATGAAGTAAATCAAAATCCAAATCGACTGAAAATCTGGGAAGTCCATAAAAAAAATAAGCGCAAGTACCACCTTTAAAACCCAACCATGACGCGATTGTCACCTGGTTGTAAAAATCACGTAAAATGCGCCCCATCATTAATTGGTGTTTTTCTCTATTGATCATGTTGCTGTTGATATTTATAAAGTCTTTTTATTAATTGTTGATTATCATATAACGGCACCAGTTCGGCACATTTTTTCCAATTCATTGAACTAAGATTGTCAAAATAATATCTTGGAAACAAGTATATCATGTCTAAAAACGCTCGCTCTGGTGTGGCCATGCTATAATTATTTTTATTCTCAATGCCGATGGGATTAAAAAGAACGCTGTCTTTTAATTTTCTAAAGGTAAAAACGTGTGTGCTCATGGTTACGGTTTTAGACCAATGTCCGGCAACAAATATGGTATGGTAATGCTGAAAAATAATGCCTGCTTCCCTCAGAACTGTTTCAAAACTAATGTAAGAGGGCGTATAAATACTTGTTGCCAGTTCTTTTGTGTCATAATTTTCGTTTTTGGCAAAAACTCCACGAGTCAAACGAATCAGTGTGCCCTGTTTAACATAATAAGCAATTTTAGCTTTTAGATTATTTTGCTTGGTTTCTTCCCAAATTAAGGACAAATCCTTAATTGTTACTATTGTTTTGGTAGATTGGTATAATTTGGCAATTGTGTTATCCATAATAAATATGTGTTGGAAGTAAGAATATATATTACTTGCATCATATATTATTGTTAGCTAAATGTCAATACTAGTAGTTCATCAAAATCATCTAAACCGCCTTGTCAATAGCTTCGTTCACTAAACGGTCGGCATAACTGTTTTTTTCACGAGGAATGTGGTTAAAAAAAACCTTACCGATTTGCACACTTAAATTATGCACTTGAATAAAAAGTGAAGCTAAATTTTTGTCTTTTACTTTATATTCACGTCTCATTTGTTTTACCACCAACTGGCTGTCTAAAAAACAATGCACCTCGGTGGCTCCTAATTCTTTAGCGCGAGTTAAGGTAACAAGCAAAGCGCGATATTCCGCGTCATTATTAGTTGCCTTGCCGATAAATTGAGAAATTTCCGCCACCACCTCTTGCGCCTCATTGAAAATCACTCCGCCGATACCGGCCGGTCCCGGATTGCCGCGCGCGCCGCCGTCAGTAAAAATAGTGAACTTCATAAATTAAACTAGCTTAAACTTTTTATATCTTTCACCTCCAGCTGAATTTCTCGATTACCGTTCCACTCGTTAACCGAAACACGATAAACCAAATCCAACATGGTGCCTACCGCTAACTCCTTGGCTAATTTGCCAAAACCAAAGCCAATTCCCGGTCTTTTAATGCCTCCTTGAGAAACTACCAATTTTAAATGGTCCGCTTTTTTGCCAACTGCCGAAATTGCTAAAAGTTTCACCTTGCGGGACAAAAATAACGGCTCCGCGTTGCCCTCTCCATAAGGAGAGAACTGTTCCAACAAAGCCACTAATTCCCAGTTAATTTCCGTAAAATTCAGCTGTTTTTCAATGTGCAAAATTTTTCGTAAATCCTCTTGCGCTAACTGCTCTTTGGCTAAATCTTTTATTCTTAAAATAAATTCCGCCAAAGCTTTTTCATTTTTTAAAGTAAAACCGCACGCCATAGGATGACCGCCGTATTTCACAAAAAGCTCGTCCATGGTTTGCAAACTTTTAATTAAATTAAACTGTTCAATAGATCGACCCGAACCCATAATTTCTTCTCCTGACCGAGTAATAACCAAAGCCGGGCGATTGGTTTCAGTGGTGATTTTTCCCGCTACCAAGCCTACCAAACCCACCGGACAAGTTTTATCTTCTACTACCACCAAATAATCATCTTGCTGAGTTTTGACTTGCAATTGAGCGGTAATGGCCGCTTTTTCGGAAATAGCTTGTCTTTTTTTATTGGTTTGCGCCAAAGATTCGGCTAAAACTTTAGCTTTTCCGGCATCCTCTTCAATTAACAGTTCAAAAGCCGCATTGGCATGTTTCATTCTGCCGGCGGCATTCAAGTGCGGAGCGATTTTATAGGAAACAGTTTGCGTGTCAGCTGTTTTGGCGTCTACTCCCATAGTGGCAAAAAGTTGTTGTAAACCCGGACGTTTATTTTTGCGCAAGACCATCAATCCATATTTAGTAAATACTCTATTTTCCGAAATTAAATTAACATAATCCGCAATCGTGGCAATACTGACAATATCCAAAAGCCATTTTTCAAAAGCCTCTCCCAACTTAAACGTGGTGATTAAGGCTTGACACAACTTAAACGCCACTCCTACACCGGCCAAGTTCTTAAAAGGATATTTTTCTCCGGCAATAACCGGATTTAAAATTGCTAAAGCTTTATCCGGTAAAGTCGGTGGTTGCGCATGATGATCCGTCACGATTACTTCCATGCCCAAAGCAGAGGCTTGGGCAATTTCCGGTTGATTGGAAATGCCGCAATCTACGGTAATAATCAAATTGGTATTATTGTCAAAAAGAGTTTGCACGGTGTTTTTATTTAAACCATAGCCCTCGGTATCGCGGTGCGGTAAATACACGTCTACTTGTGCGCCAATTTTTTTTAAAGTTTTAAACAAAATAGCGGCACTGGAAACCCCGTCAGCATCATAATCGCCGTGCACCACGATTTTTTCTTGATTTTTCAGAGCTTGTTGAATACGCGCCACCACTTTGTGCATGTCGTTAAACAAAAAAGGATCATACTGATCTTGTCCGTAGTCCGGATTTAAAAAACGATCAATATCTTCTTGTTGGGTTAAATGACGATTAAAAAGCAACTGCAAAGCAATGGCAGATAACTGAGGAAAACGCTCTCCTGTTTCCGGATCCAAATTTTCACTCAACTGCCATTGATAAAGAGGGTTACTTTTGGCCATATGCTTTGCCAGAGGCGATTTCTTTTACTACGTCCATCAAATCAATCTGACTTTGGTGCTTCAGACGTTTTTTGGCTCGCTCCAAAGAGAGCCAAGCATAACGAGAATGTTCTGACGAAATACGCACCCGTTGACTGGTGCGAATTAAATAATATACCACTTTCCGATGCACTAACGCGCCTTTATACTGAAAAGTGTAATTCATAGATGTGCAAAAATCAGCCACAAATTCAAAATCTTTAATACCGGTTTCTTCAAAAATTTCTCTTTTTAAAGTATCTTTCTCCCGCTCACCCGCCTCTACTTTTCCTTTGGGAAATTCCCAATATTGATTACGTTGTTGAAAAACCAAAAGCACGTGATTATATTGATTTAACACAATCGCCCCCACACTTTTGGAAACGTCTTGAGTTTCAATGACATCATGACTTTTTTTAATCAAATTAACTGTTCTTTTCTTGAGTGATTTGTTTATTTTTTTAGATTTTTTCTTCATCTTGGATAGCTTTTAACAATTGATCTGGTTGCAGAGAGAGTTTAGAAAAAATTTCTTGTTCCAATTTTTTATTCTCGGCCCATATGTCTCTGCCGGTCATTTTGTCATTTTGAAAAAGAAAGGGATAGCGTTTGTTTAATTGATGCAAACGTTCTGACAAAGAAACTATCTGATCTTGTTCCACTCGCCGATCGGCATAATTGACTATTTTATCTTCCCAAGTTTCAGCTAGGGGCAAATTCATAAGATCGTGCCTAAAAATAACCATAGCCATTTCAGGATATTGCTCGTGAAAAATATCATAGTTAATTTTACTATGGGGAATATGGGGAGGATACTTTTTCCTTTGTTCGGTCCACACGGCTATTTCGGCTGACGTGGGAGTATAAGGAAACTTTTCCAATGATAAGCTTTTCCACTCTGTTACTCGCAAAGTATCGTGTAACAGAGTTGCTCTATCAACCAAATCCAGTATAACATTTTCACCAACCGCGATCAACTGCTTGGCCAAATAAACCCCTACGCGGTTAACCTGTTGCAGGTGTTTACGAACATGAAGCGGAGTTTTGTATAAATCCCAAATTTGCATAACCTCTGCTTTTGTTGGCAGTTTTAGCTGTTTTTTTTGGTCCATTGGTTGATAACCTTAGCAAAAAGCGGGGTGACCGAAAGAATTTTCATTTTTTTTAGACGCTTGGCCGTGGGGGTGTAAATAGTATCGGTAATCACTACCTGACGAATACAGGTTTTTTGCAAACGCTTGACGGCTTTACCGGATAAAATAGCATGAGTGCAAGCAAAATAAATATTACGCGCTTTTTTCTTTTTTAAAATATCCACCACTCCCATGAGAGTGCCGGCGGTGTTGATTTCATCATCCACTATTAAAATATTTTTCCCTTTTACTTCTCCTTGAAAATCATGAAAATAAGCATAATCACGACGATGAATACTGCGCCGTTTGTACACTTTAACTAAAGGAACATTTAAACTTTTCGCATATTTTTCCGATTCGGGAATACTGCCTTTATCCGGTGCTAGCACCACGAAATTTTGTAATTTTTTTTTGGTAAAATAATCCACAATCATTTCAAAAGCGCGCAGTTCTTTAGCTTTGATAGAAAACTCTTTAAAATATTTAACACTGCGATGTTTATGCAAGTCAATCAGCAAAATCCGAGCAACGCCTGCTGTTTTTAACAGTTTGGCCGCTAATTGAAAAGACAAAACTTCTCCGGCCATGGTTTTCTTTTCCTGTCTGCGATAACCAAAAAAAGGCATGATGGCCGTAATTTTTTTTGGCTGAAAGTCGGCAATGGCATGCACCATTAACAAAAGCTCCATTAAAGTTTCATTAACCGGCATGGAGGTCGGCTGGATAATATACACATCGCGATTTTTAACATCTTCGTGTAAAATAACATGCGTTTCTTGATCGGCAAAACGAACTATTTCCATATTTCCTAATTTCAGCCCGATCTCTTTGGCGAGTTTTTTGGCAAAAGGTTTATTGGCGGTGCCGGCAAAAATCAACGGTTTAGTTATCATTTTTTTTAAATTTTTTTTTACTCATAACGCAAAGCCTCAATCGGATGCAGTTTAGCGGCCTTGATGGCAGGGTATAAACCAAAAATAATACCAATGGTGACAGATACTCCGCAAGCGATAATTAAAGCGCTGGGCACAAAAACAAAAGCCACACCCCAATCCGGTTGCAACACATTAACCAGGGCAACAGCGCCAAAACTTAAACCCAAACCTAAAGCAATGCCAACTATACCGCCGATAGTGGTTAAAACCACAGATTCGATTAAAAACTGAAATAAAACCGTGTTATTTTTCGCGCCGATCGCTTTGCGTAAACCGATTTCTTTAGTGCGTTCTTTAACGGTTACTAACATAATGTTCATAATACCAATACCTCCGACCAATAAAGAAATGCCCGCAACCGCACTCACAAAACCCTGAATACCAAGCAAAACCGTATCCATAATGCGAATAGCTTGATCACGACTAAAAACCATAAAAGGATTTTCGGCTTCATCGGTAATATTGTGCAAGCGCCGCAATTCATAAGACAGTCTGTTTTGAAACGAAACAGCATCGGTTCCTTTGTTAAATTGTATCAACATATAACTGACTGTATTACGATTTTTTTCTTCACCAAATAATTGTTTTACGGTACTGATGGGCATATAAGCCATTTGAAAACCAAAAGAACCCGGTCCGAAGCTGGTTTTTTCCGTAACTCCCACCACTCTCATAAAACGACCGCCGATTTTAACTTTTTGACCAACGGGATTTTCAGTGCCAAAAACCTCTTCAGCCAAACCTCCGTCTAATACCACTACTTTAGCGCTACTGGCCACATCGCTTGCGTTAAATGCCCGACCTTGAATTATTTTAAAATTATTAACGGTAAAAACCGCTGGTGAATCACCATAAATATTGGCGCTTAGTTTTTCTTTTTTATACTCAAAAGTTTCAGAAACAATATCACCGGCCGCGATATCAGTTAATTCCGGTAAAATGGCGGAATCCTTTAGAGCCTGCACATCATCAAGGGTCAACTTTTCTCCGTCGGCAGAGCTATCCAAACCCATACTGCTTTGCATCCCCACCTCAATCACGTTGGTGCCAAATTGAGAAAATTGGCTTAATAAAAAATTTTTCGCTGATTCTCCCAAAGTCATAATAAAAATTACCGAACCAATACCAATAATAATTCCCAACATAGTCAAAATAGAACGGCCCTTATTTTTAACAAGTTGCACCAAAGCGGTTTGAATATAAGTGAAAATTTTAATCATGATTTTATAATTTTACCATCTTTCATATGAATAATGCGATCTGCATAAGCGGCAATATCCGGTTCGTGAGTAACCATAATAATAGTAACTCCATCCTGGTGTAAGGCGGATAAAATATTCATAATTTCTTCCGCGGTTTTGGAATCTAAATTACCGGTAGGTTCATCACAAAATAAAACCGTGGGATTGTTAACCAAAGCGCGCGCAATAGAAACCCGCTGTTGTTGTCCTCCGGATAATTCGTTGGGCCTATGAAAGAGGCGATCTGTTAAACCGACGCGGCGCAGAGCCTCGTAAGCTCTTTCTTTTTGCAATTTTCTTTTGACTCCAGCGTACATTAAAGGCAAGCGTACATTGTCCAAAGCTGTGGTGCGCGGCAACAAATGAAATTGCTGAAAAACAAAACCGATGGTCGCGTTGCGTAGTTCTGCGCGGTAATCTTCATCAAAATCTTCAATGTTCACGGCAGAAAAAGAATAAGACCCGGAAGAAGGCGCATCTAAAAAAGCCAACAGATTCATTAAAGTGGATTTGCCTGATCCGGAAGGACCCATAAAAGCCACAAACTCACCTTCCAAAATCGTCAAGTCTACTCCGCGCACAGCAGGAATGGCCACTGTGCCGTTCCAGTAAGTTTTTTTTAAATTATGAACTTCTAAAAGTCCTTTTTTAGACGAGGCAGACATATAAAATTAAAAAGGAGTTGTTGAATTCTGGGGCTCAAAATAGAGCAAAACTTTTTCATCCTCTTTTAATCCGCTGGTAATTTCTGTGTATTCGTCACCCACAAAGCCGGTAGTAATGTCTTTGCTGGTTAAAACATCTGTCACTTTGCCGGTTTGTTCTGCTTTGGTGATAAAATCCTCATCAACAGTTGGCGCCAAATAAACAAATTCGTTGTTATTGTCATCTGTTTGTACCACGCCGGAAGGCAGGGCTAAAATATTGGTTTTTTGATCTGTCACAATTTCCACATCTGCGCTTAAACCGATAATTTTAGTAAGCGCCTCGGGCATGTCGCCGCTGGTAATTTTCACCCGATAACCGCTGTTGCCGCCACTTCCTAAAGCGCTAGGGTCGGCAAATTTTTTCGTATCCACAAAAACCACTTCTCCGCTATAAGCATCTTTACCGTTGTTAAAAGATGGTACGGTAATATGCGCGGTTTGACCAACAACCAGTTCTAAAACTTCCGCATCTGAGGCGAAAAATTCCAAATGGCTGGAACGATAACCTAAAACAATAAGGGGTTGAGCGGCCATATTTAAATCGTCAACATGAGTATTGATTTCTAAAACCCGACCGTCAAAAGGGGCTTTTAAGGTTTCCAAATCTGTTTTTAATAAAACTTCATCTTTATTTACTTCTTCTCCTACTGACACTGGCAGTTCTTTAATTTTAGCTGGCGCTGATAAATAAAGACTAGTAGTTTCATCTGCGGTCATAACCGCGTTGGTTGCAATAGTTTTTTCAATAGTGGTTTTTGAAACCGTAACCGCATCTTTTAGGTAATTATATTTATTTAATCTTTGCTGTTTCATTACTGATTGGCCCACAGCCAGGCCAACAAGTACCAACAAAAAAACCACAACTAATAACCAAAACCACCATCTTTTATAAAATCTTTTTTTCTTAGGCTTAGGAATAAAAGTTGACATAATAAAATAAATTTTAATTATTTGACTCTTTACAAAATAGCACAAAAAAATCTATTTCACAATTTTTGTTCGCCGGCAATTAAATAATACTTAATCCATCTTTGCAATCTAGCCAGCTCTTTTTGCACCTGGGGGCTTTCATATTCACCGGAATGTTTAGTTTGTCCGGTATAACTGGGGTGTTTTTGATCTAAGTGTAAATTAAGCTCGCCTTTTTTAGGTGTTTGACTGCGTACATAAATATGAAAACGCGGATAATATCCTCGGCCTAAACGCATAATAAAACTTGCTTGCGCCGTATTAGGGTCGATAAAATGATGATAACCGGCTTGTTCTAAAATTTGTCTGGGGTTTTTTTGTAAATTTCCCTGCCAGCGTAATTTCATCGTCCTTGCTTTAAATGAAAACGAGACGGCAGTGCTTGCCAGGTTAACAGACCTCTTTGCGCACCCACCTGAGATACCAAAGAAGCGCTGTTATACATAGCCAGTTTCATAGCGGCTGAAATGTTTCCTTGATAACGAATAAAACCGGCTAAAAAAGAAGAAGCGAAACAATCACCGGCACCCGTGGTATCTTTTGGTTTTTTAACCAGCGCTTTTTCTGCATAAAAATTCCGGCCGTCATAAACTTGCGCTCCTTTGGCTCCATCTGTAATTAAAACAATTTTCGGCCCCCAACCGTAAAGATATTTTAACATTTGTTGAATAGAGCCGGCTTTTTTTCTTTGCGGATGGGATAAAATCAGTTCAATCGCCTCATCTCGATTTAAAATAAGCAAAAACGTGCGTTTCAAAAAAGGACTCAACAGACGATAGCCGCTAGCCAACTGAGCGCTACCGGGGTTCCAAGCCAGATAAGATTTGGCTTGCGTACATACTCCGGTTAAAACTCTGCGCCATTTTGATGCTTCCGTATTAAGAGAAGAAACATAATACCAGGCGGTTTTATGTTGACGAAACCAAACTGGTTTTACCAATAAATCTTCGGCCGCGCCATAATAAATGTGCGCCACGTGTTCACCGCTTTTTTTATTAACCGCCAAAAAAGAAAAACCTGTTCTTTTTTGTTTACTAACCTGTAGTAAAGCCGGGCTAATATGGTGTTGACGAAAATACTCGGCAATGGCCCGACCGTCAAAATCATCACCCAACGTACTTAAAACAGCGGTTTTTAAACCAAGTTGAGAAAAATTGACAGCAGTGTTACTGGCGCCGCCGCCAAACTCAAAAAAAACCTCGTTGCTTTTTAATTTTGCTCCCAGTTCGGCGCCCATAATTTTTTTACACAACGGGTCCGGGTGCGGATTAGTGGCCACCATAAATTTATCCGAATAAAACATTACATCTCGCAAAGCGCTACCGATAGTAATGACGTCAAATTTTTTCATAAAAAACTTTTTAACGAATTAAACTTTGAGAAGTCATATCTTGAGGAATGGACAAACCCATCAATTTTAAAATAGTGGGAGCGGCATCAGACAACACTCCGATTGGTTGCATGCGAGACAAATCGCCCTCTGTAACTTTTGGCCAAAGAGTTCGTTGTTTTTTTAACCAAGAGTTTACCATAATAAACGGTACGGGATTAGTAGTGTGTTCTTTCATAATTTCTCCGGTTTGTTGATCAATCATTTCTTCAGCATTGCCATGATCGGCGGTAATAATCATGGTCGCGTTCATGGTTTCAATTTGCTCTGCCAAACGGCCAATTTCTTTGTCTACCGATTCCACGGCCGCAATAGTTGCCGCCAAATCTCCGGTATGTCCAACCATGTCCACGTTGGCAAAATTGGCGGCGATAAATTGAAATTTATTCTTGGAGAGCTCTACTAAAATACGATCAGCTACTTTAACAACCGACATCGCCGGTGTTTCATTATAAGCCGCGACGCGCGGAGAAGGAATTAAGGCGCGTTCTTCATTTTTAAAAGCTTCTTCCGCGCCGCCATTTAAAAATAAAGTAACATGCGCGTATTTTTCCGTTTCCGCAATATGCAATTGGTGCAAATTATTATCGGCGATGACTCGCGCAATGGGAAATTTAATAGTATCTTGTTGAAAAGCGATTTTTAAAGGTAGATTTTTCTCATATTCAGTCATGGAAATAAAAGACAAATTCTTTAATTGCGCGCCAATATCAAATTTTTGAAAACCGGGCAAAACAAAAGCCTTGGTTAATTGTCGCGCGCGATCAGCTCTGAAATTAAAAAAAATCATGCCGTCGTTATCACCTATGGTTGACCTGGGCGTGCCGTCTTCTTCCATAATCACGGTGGGAGGAAATTCTTCATCGTAGACTTTTTTTTCGTAAGATTGTTCCAGCGCTTTTAAAGGACTGTCTGACATGCGCTCGGCTTGGCCATAACGTATGGCGCGATAAGCTTTTTCTGTGCGATCCCAACGATTGTCGCGATCCATCGCATAAAAACGACCGGCTAAAGTCGCAATTTTGCCTACTCCCAGCTCCTGCATTTTGGTTTCCAGTTTAGAAATAAAAACCAAACCGGCATCGCGGGAAGTGTCTCGTCCGTCTAAAATAACATGCACAAAAACTTGTTGGCTTAAATTATGTTTTTTACATAAATCCAATAAAGCATATAAATGATCTTGGCTGGCGTGAATATTGCCATCGCTTACCAAGCCCATTAAATGCAAATTGCTTTTTTCTTTTTGTACTTTTTCCAACACACTTAAAAAGGCCTTATTTTCAAAAAACGAACCGTTGGCTATCGCCTTGTTGATTAAAGGTAAATTTTGATAAATAATTTTCCCCGAACCAATATTCAAATGCCCCACTTCGGAATTCCCCATTTCCGACCAGGGCAAGCCCACCATTTCTCCGGAAGCGTGCAGGGTAACGCTGGGGTAGGTTTGCATCAACCGATTAAGATGCGGAGTGCGGGCTAAAGAAATCGCGTTACCACGCGAAGGTGTGGCCACTCCCCAACCGTCTAAAATTAACAGCAACAAGGGCAATTGGGGTTTTAAAACATCGTTATTATTTTCAATATTTGACATAGTAATTTTATTTAACCATCATCCGCACATCAACAATATACCCACCCCGACGATAAACCATCAAGGGATTCATATCAAACTCCTGAAGTTGCGGATAATCCAAAGCGATGCGGGAAGAAAGCAGGAGGATTTTGATAATCAGCCGCGTATCCAGTTCACGCAATAAAGATTTGGCTTTGATGCTGTTGACCATTTTTTCCGCTTGTTCTTTACGCAAAGGAGCAATACCAAAAGTAACATCATGGAAAATCTCCACCAAAGAACCGCCCAAACCAAACATCATCATTCCGCCAAAAGACGAATCTCTTTTCATGCCGATAATTACTTCTTGATAAAGACTGGTGCGATCCAATTGCGGCTGTACCAACACCCCCTCCATTTCCGCCTGAGGATAGCGTTTTTTGACTATGCGCAAAATTTCTCTTCTGGCTGTTTTGGCTTCTTTGATATTGGTAATGTTTAAACGAATAGCGGAACTGGCGGCTTTGTGAATAACATCGCGCGAAGCGATTTTCATGACAACCGGAAATTTTTTAATTTGCTCGCAAGCTCTTTCATTGGTGATCAATAGTGATTTTAAAACCGGCAATTTATATTTAGCTAAAATATTTTCCGCTTCTTGCGTGCGAATTTGCACATGCGTGGTTTTCGGCAGTCGGCGTGATTTTGATTTTGTTGCTCCCGAAACAAATAACGGATAATGCACTTGATTGATATTTTGTTTTACCAATTGATCCATGGCTTTTACGGCCCGTTCCGGTGTGTCATAATTGGGAACTCCATAAACTTTTAAAATCATTCGTCCGGAATTCACATCCAAGCCTCCCATAAAACTGGCTAAAATCGGTTTTTTAAACTGTTTGGCGGCGCGACTGACAATTAAAGCGGTTTCATCTTCATCGGTCATAATCTGCGGGGTTAAAATTACGATCGCGCCATCAACTTCTTTAGAGGATAAAACCGTTTGCAAAGCATGTTCATAACGAGCGGGCGAAGCGTCGCCAATAACATCAATGGGGTTTTTCGTACTGGCCGCAACCGGTAGTTTTTTTTGTAATTTTTTTTGCAAAGACGAGCTTAAAGTTGGCAATGCTAAATCGGTATGCGCCAGCGCGTCTGTGGCCATAATACCAGGACCGCCGGCATTGGTGATAATGACAATTCTTTTGCCTTGCGGTTTGACAGGTTGACTAAAAGCCAAACCGTAATCAAAAAATTCCTCCACACTGTGGGCGCGAATAATGTGTGCTAAAGCAAAAGCTGTGCTAATGGCTTGATCAGAACCGGCTAAAGAACCGGTATGGGAAGAAATGGCTTGTTGGGCGTGTTGGGAACTGCCGGCTTTTAAAACAATCAACGGTTTTTTAGCGGTAATTTTTAAAGCCTCTTGCATAAATTCACGACCGCGCTCTAAACTTTCCAAGTACATCATGATCACCTTGGTATTCTTATCACGACTCAAATAACGCAAGCAATCCACTTCATCAATATCGCATTTATTACCTACGGATAAAATTTTAGAAAAACCCAAGTTGCTTTGATAAGCCCAATCCAAAAGCGCCACGCCCATGGCGCCGGATTGAGAAACAAAAGAAATATGACCGCGGTCAGGCATGCCGCTGGCAAAAGAAGCGTTAAGACGAATATCGGCGTTGATAAATCCCAAACAATTGGGACCCACTAAACGAATGTGATATTTTTTAGCTGTTTGTTTGATGGTTGCTGCCAATTGCGCGCCGGAAATACCGATTTCTTTAAAACCGGCGCTGATAATTACCGCAAAGGGAATATTTTTTTTACCACATTCTGTTAAAACCTCATTAACTTTAAAACTAGGCACCATAATAATCGCCACCTCAATTTTTTCGGCAATGGCTGTGACCGAGCTATAACAAGGCAAACCGGCAATGGCAGAGGTTTGGGGGTTGACGGGAAAAACTTTTCCCCGATAACCAAACTGTATGGCATTTATCAAAACATCGTGCCCGAGTTTTCCTAAACTGCGTGAGGCACCAATAACAGCAATGGCCTTGGGATAAAATAATTTTTCTAAATCAGACATAACAAAAATATCATACCATAAAAAATGGTTACCTTCTATTTTTTGGAAAAAAATTATTTAAAATTTCTATCAATAGCTAAAAGTCGATTGTATTTGGCGATGCGTTCGGAACGAGAAAGTGATCCGGTTTTAATATAGTCGGCATTAACTGCTACCGCTAAATCGGCAATGGTAGTGTCTTCGGTTTCTCCGGAACGGTGAGAAATAATAACTTGATAATGATGAGCGCGCGCTAAATTTATGGCCGCCATAGTTTCACTTAAGGTGCCGATTTGATTGACTTTAATCAGAATGGCATTGGCTACTTTTTGCTCAATGCCTTTTTGTAAACGCTTGGTATTGGTGACAAACAAATCATCCCCTATTAAAACAATCTTTGCGCCCAGTCGTTTAGTAAGTACTGCCCAATTTTTCCAATCATCTTCAGCTAGCCCATCTTCAATTATCATAATATGATATTTTTCAGTCCATTGTTGATATATATCCATAAGTTTTTCAGCGGAAATTTTCTGTTTATCAAAAGTGTAAGAATTGTCTTCTTTGTTAAAAAATTCCGAGGCCGCCGCATCTATTCCTAAACAGACATCTTGGCCCAAAACATAACCGGCTTTTTCAATGGCGATTTGCAATAATTGCAAAGCCTCCTCGTTAGTAGACAGGCTGGGTGCAAAGCCACCCTCGTCGCCCACAGCCGTAGAGTGTCCTTTTTCGTTTAAAATCTTTTTTAAACTCTGAAACACCTCAGCACCCAGGCGAATTCTTTCCGCAAATTCCGACGCTTGAGGAATAATCATAAATTCTTGAATATTCAAACCGTTGTTACTGTGCTTACCGCCGTTTAAAACATTCATCATGGTGTAAGGCAGACGATAATCAGTAAGATCAAGAACAAAATTTTGACGAAGATAGGCGTATAATTCTAAATTTTGCGCCTTGGCTTGCGCTTGTGCAATAGCCAAAGAAACACCTAAAATAGAGTTGGCTCCTAAGTTGGTTTTATTTTCCGTACCGTCTAATTTAATCATTTGTTCATCTACTGCGGCCTGAGAAGAAATATCAAAATTTTTCAAAACATTTTGAATTTTATTATTCACGTTTTCACAGGCTTTTAACACTCCCAAACCGGCATATCTTTTTTTATCACTATCACGCAATTCTAAAGCCTCATGCGTGCCGGTAGATGCGCCCGAAGGCACCATAGCCTCGGCCCACACGTTATTTTCCAAAACCGCTTTAACCGCGACGGTGGGATTACCGCGAGAATCAAGAATTTCGCGCGCTTGCAAAGATTTTAATTTCATAGATTATTTAATTTACTTTAGCCTGGTTTACTTTGATCTCACCTGTTAATTGTCGATAAATATGGACATATGCCAAAGCCGCTAAAGGCACGGTTACTAAAGCGCCTATTCCAAAAACAAAAAAGCCAAAAAAAGCAATCAAAAAAAGTAAAATATTAGAAGCAAACAATTTCCACCAATTCCCTTTGGATAATACCGCCGCTTTATCTAAAGAAGCTTTGACGTCTAAATTTTTATCTACCAAAGCCGTAAGCGCAAATTGATATTTCACCATAAAATAAATTCCCGGAAAAATAAAAAAGAAAAAACCGACATAAATAATCACTCCCAACAATAAACCAGCACCGAGATATTGCAAAAAATAATTCCAATGAATGAATAAATCTTTAATTTTGCGTTCTTTTTCCGCCACCATATTCAAATAAATTTTTTGCATACCAATACTGACGACTTGAGAAAAAGCCAAAATCGCTAAATACAAGGGCACCATTAACCACATTAAGAAAAAAATAAAACCGGACATTTCAGTATCTACTGTTCCCAATCCCGCGCCTGATTGGTTAATAGAGGTTAAAAAAGCCACTCCACCAAAAATAGCCACAAACAATAACCAGATGCCAAAACAAATACCCATAATCACCAGCATCATCAATAAAATAAAGCCAAAATTTTTCCACGTTAATTTCCAGCCGGCAGACAAGGCCGCTCCCAATTTGAATGTTGGTTGATTTTCCATAATTTTTATCAATTAAAAAATAATTATTCTAAAGCGCTAAGCCCTGGCAATTCTTTCTGCGCCAAATAAGCGAGGCTGGCTCCGCCGCCAGTAGAAACATGAGAAAAACGGCCTTTAAGATCAAACTTATCCACTACCACCTCGGTATCTCCCCCGCCCAAAACAGTATAACCGGCGGTTTCCGCAATACTTTCGGCAACACTTTTAGATCCCTGCGCATAAACAGGCATTTCAAAAAGACCTATGGGTCCATTCCAAAAAATAGTTTGGGCGCGGGTTAAAACTTCTTGATAAAGCTTAATTGTTTTTGGTCCTATGTCCAAAAACATTAAATCTGGCGCAACCCGATCTTTCCCCAATTCGATAATTTTAGTCGCAGTGCCTTCTTTGGTGTCAGTGGCCGCCACAAAATCCAAAGGCAATTGAATTTTATGCAAAGGCTCTTGGTTGGGCAAAATTACATCCAGCTCTACCCGTTCGGTTTGAAAACGTTTAAAAATTCCAGCCGCCACTTCTAAATAATTAGTTTTTTCTTGTTTTTTAGAAACCGAATCGCTTTCTACAATCGAAGCGCCAACTTCCTGCCCCAAACCTTTTAAAAAAGTGTTAGCCACACCGCCGCCCACTAAAATAATATCAGCCATGGGTGCTAAATTATTAATAATTTCCACCTTGTCTGATATTTTTACACCGCCAATTACCACTACCAACGGCTTAGCGGGATTTTTAATAATTTTATCTAAAGCCTCCATTTCTTTTTCCATTAAAAAACCGATACCCTTATCAAAAATAAGAGAAGGCAAAGCATTTACTGAAGCGTGTTGACGATGGATAACCCCAAAAGCATCGTTGATATAAACGTCAATGTTTTGGGCCAATTGCTCAGCAAAATGCAAATCATTTTCTTTTTCCGCTTTATAAAAACGCAAATTATCTAAAAGCATTATTTCACCGTTTTTGAGGCCGGCTTTGGTTTTTTCCACCACTTCTCCAATACAATCCGGAACATAATAAATTTTCTGACCCAACAATTCTTGCAAACGTTTCGCTGGTCCGCCTAGGCGTAATTCTGGTTTTACTTGATTTTTAGGCCGTCCCAAATGAGAGGCTAAAACGATTTTACCGCCTTTTTGCAGAATATATTCAATAGTAGGCAAAGCCGCTTTAATACGCGTGTCCTCGGTAATATTACCGTTTTTATCCAAGGGTACATTAAAATCCACCCTTAAAAAAACGGTTCTACCATGTAATGGAATTTCACGAATAGACTTCATACTTTATTATTATAACATTTTTTAAATTTTTACTCAATGATTTTAACACTCTGGCAAAATCAGAGCCGTCTGGGGACAAGTCAATATTTTAGTTCTTGAAGTTTTCTAAGTGTGTGCTATCTTTATATTTAAGACGTCCCAAAGTTTATCTTTTGAGGGCGTTTTATTTTAATTTTAATGATATTTATCAGGATATGAAAAATCATCGTCATCATTATTATCGTGAACAGTTGTTTTTTTTGAGTCTGGTTTTAAGTTTATTCTTTTTTGTGGGATGTAATAAAACCG
>Ga0208977_1000224_pt1 | contig 59184 bp, 58 predicted proteins | sample RifOxyA2_FD_184030 | JGI IMG/M metagenome (GOLD analysis project Ga0208977, IMG submission 184030) | Groundwater microbial communities from Rifle, Colorado - Rifle Oxygen_injection A2 (SPAdes) | ecosystem: Environmental > Aquatic > Deep subsurface > Groundwater | place: Rifle, Colorado, United...
TTTAGCGAAGCGGCAATCTAAAACAACGAGATTGCTTCACTAACGTTCGCAATGACAAATTATAGCAATTATTGTCCCGTAAATTATAGAAGTTATCCACAATTTCCCCATAGATTGGGAGACCCGCGTGACTAGGGATAGATTATCGCCTTTTTTATTAAAGGCAAGGGGGAAGCATGAGAAAAATGTTTAGTTTTGTTTTGTTGTGTTTTATGTTGGTAAGTTGTGATGCTTTAAAAGGCCCTAAGGGAGACAATGGTGCAAAGGGTGATACCGGCACTACGGGTTCATCAGGATTAATTTCTACGCAACTTTATAGCGGAACACCAACAAGTAATCCCTATTCTGTTTCGTGTCCAGTAATAACAGATTTATCAAAACAAATAGTTGAAGTTTATGCATATACCCCATACCCACAAGAAATTATACCTCTTCCTTTAAGCGGAGCATATGAATTACATTTATATGAATTTTATCCAAATTTACAAACTATTGCATTAATGTCTTCATACACAAATACAAATCCTGCCACATCTCCCGCTACAGCATTAAAATTATCTAACGGTACGCAAATGAGTTATAGAATATATGTTAAAACATTTTCAACAACATCAGCTCTTCAGGCTTATCAAAGACAAGGCACCACTGGAGAATATTTAAAAAGTTTTTGTCCAAATTCAAATTAAAATAGGTGTCAGGAACAAAGTTAAAATATGGTGTTAATTGAAAATTTATTCTTTGAATTTAGAAAAGCAAATGAAACGATTTTGAACGAGATTGCTTGCATTCCCTTTTATAAGATGAAGCAAGCACATTACTCATAGTGATGTTTTAGTTGAAAAAAAACTAAAAGATTTTCAACTGTTTGACGATCCCGCCATAGCGGGAGAGGAGTTTTGAAAATCTCGTTTTCTTTCAACGGTCCAAAGGAAAAACATCAACTGTCCCGATGATTTCCTTTTGCCATTTGACATCGGGATACCTCCCGGTAAGTGAATAAATCGTTTCAAAGAAAAACAAAGACAATAATGGATCTGCAGGTAGCGTCCTTGCAACCGTTGGTAAAAGGGATAGCAAGGGCTCCGGGTCTTTTCGGAGATGACCCGTTCGGCTTTACTCAGGGTTGGTTCAAATAGGACAGATTGGTGAATTTAAAAAGCAGAAAAGAAATTTATTTTACTTCCATTTCAAGAGGCTGGCTGTAACCGCGGTTTCCCCAGGTATCTTGCGCAGTAATTCTGATAAACAATCTTTCTTTCGGCAGTAAATTAGGGTTTAAGGTAAAATTCCATGGCGGATTATATAAAAACTTGCCTGTTTTTGTGTACTGCAGGTCATGTTTTGCGTATTCAATCCAGGCTCTTTCTATACTGTCTCCTGAAATAGAAGCAATAATAGTTTTATTTTGCGTGCCTTTTTTTCCTTCTTTTATATCAAATAACTGCACGACAATATCCTGTTCCGTATCAGAGGGAGTAAGTTTCATGGCAATGGCAGGTTCAAAAACAGAAATAGCCGTTTTTAAAGAATCATCTGGATCAATTGGCGGTGCACCCTGAATTTCGTTATTGAGCCAGGTGTTGGCTTCTGCGCCCCTGGCGCCCCACCCTCCGCAAAGTATAGGCGCTGTATCACGTGATATAAAGTAATCGTTGGGCGACCACAAGGCAACGTAATTAGGCCCTTCAAGATTTACCATCTCCATCGGTACCTCTACCCAGTACCAGCGCGCTTCACCGGAACCTTCCTGAGCGTTTACCATATCTCCTTCAAGAGGAATATCTGTGCAAGATACAAGAAAAAAACGTGATGTTGATTTCCAGGCAGGGGAAGGCGCTATTCCTATGTATATGTCACCGGGGATAGGTTCTTTTTCCCAGCTGGATTTATCTTTAACAGACATGGTTTTGGCTCTGCCCAGTTTGGCGCCTATAAATGCTTTTCTGTAAGTGCCGGTTGGGCTTGGCGGAACAATATTGAATTTTTCAATCCAGCAAACGTTATAACCTACATACCAGTTGCCGTCCCAGCCGGAGTTCGCAAAAATGTCATAATCATTTATGTTAGGAAGCTCAGAAATGTATACAGGCGGTACAATGGGTGTTTTTTCTACAATCGCGGGGATATATTCAGCAGACTGAATTTGTTCTTTATCTTTGTTTTTTGAGTTTAAAACGGGGGAAAGGCTTAAAAGGATGGTTAAAACAACAGGAATTAATTTATTATTCATCTTTACATTTACAAAATTTATTATCAATTCTGCCATGATAGGGACCTGAGCATGTGCGCCAGTGTTGCGCAAAACCGCATTTTATCCAGTCAAAGGCTGCTTTTTCAATACCTACATCATAACCGTGTTTTTCGCTTAAGTACCATTTGTGTTTCAAAATTTCTGCTTTCTGTGCTACAAAATCTTCTTTCATTTTCTGAACACGCCATTTCCTGGAATGGTTTGAAAAGAAATCATTTCTGGCGAATTCCATGCCCACATCATGCCCGGCCCTTTCGCTAAGGTACCATTTATGTTCAAGGATTGCGTTAATTTCGTCAAACGTGAGTTCGTTTAATGACGGGAATTTTTCGTTTACCATAATTACTTTATTTGTAATTTCTGAAACGCTGCAATTTTCCAATTTGGTTCTCAGTGAATTTTGAATATTCGGTATTATTTTGTCCGGTGCCCGTGTTTTCAACTATCAAAATTTTGGCTCTTTTTTTCATTATTATACTGTGCCAGCAGGCTTTTGGAAAATTGTACACGGTTTTAGGTTTCATTACTACCGGGTTAAGGTCTTCTGCCGGGACCTTGTCTCCGCCACCGCAAAGCAAAACAGCCTTGCCTGAAAGTAGTACAAAAACTTCATCCGTTTTCATGTGGCGTTCCAGGGCTTTTAAGGTACCGTAGGAAACGTCCTTGCACGGATTTAGCATTGCTACACGCCAATTTTCAAAATCTATAAGCGGCCTGAAGCCTTTGCTTTTATATTTTCTTATTTGAAGAACTTTAGTGTCCAACTAAGTGCCTTTCTATGAATATAAGTTGCAAACAAGATTTATATTACAAAATTAACCCTCTTTTTGCAAGTATTTTCTGACAAATAATGATATAATTGTATTGTCAGAAATGAAAGGTATTATTTAATGGATTAAAAATGGAAAATTTCGGCATAATTACAGAAAACATTCATAAAACATTTCATTCAGGATTTTTTATAAAAAGGCACACACAGGCCCTCCGGGGAATATCACTTTCCGTAAAAAAAGGCGAAATATTTGGTATTTTAGGCCCAAATGGCGCCGGGAAAACTACTTTTTTAAATATTCTCTCCACTCAACTTTTACAGGATAAGGGAAAAGTATTTATTCTGGGAAAAGAATTAACCAGCCATGCCAATAATGAACTTAAAAATAAGTTAAACATGTGTTCCGGAAACCCCAATTTTCCCTGGAGCTTAAATGTACAGGAAATATTGAAATTTTATGCTATGCTTTACGGCCAGTCATTCAAGCAAAGCAGGGAAACTGCCGATAAATACATAGCCATGTTTGAGCTGGAAAAATTCAGAAAAACCCGCTATGACGAACTTTCTACCGGAAGCAAACAGCGGCTTTCTCTGGCAAAATCTTTAATCAATAATCCTGAAATACTTTTTCTTGATGAGCCGACTATCGGGCTGGACCCGGATATTGCATCAAAAATACGGAAAATTATTTTGAATCTGCACAAAGAAAGAGAAATCACCATACTTATAACCACGCATTATATGAAGGAAGCGGAAGAACTCTGCGAAAGAATAGCGTTTATAAAAGATGGGCAGATAAAAGCGCTGGGCACGCGCGATGAACTGCTGTCTCTTACCAACAGCAAAGATTTGGAGGGATTTTTCCTTGAACTCGCTTAACAGAATGTTTGCATTTACATACAGAAACTTTATTTTTTCTTTCAGAAACTTTTTTGCGTTTATGGAACTGCTTTTCTGGCCGGTTATCGGCCTGCTTTCAGTGGGGTTGATGAGCAACTTTCTGGGTTTGCAGGAAAATTATGCGTCTTTCATACTTACGGGCGCAATTACTGCCGGGGTATTGCAGGTTACCCAGCTGGATGTATCTTACAGCCTGCTTTATGATATCTGGTCAAAAAGCATTAAACATACTTTTCTGGCACCGGTTGCCCATTATGATTATATCCTGGGTTCCTGGATTCTGGGAATTGTGCGCGGGACTATGGTGTTTGTAATAATGGCGGTTTTTTCAGTTTATGCGTTTGATTTTGTGCTTCCTCCGCCAATGATAACTTTCATGTTTATGCTAGGTTTATATGTAAACGCCCTGGTTATAGGTATGCTGGTGTGCCTGCTGGTACTGCTTTACGGGCAGAGAGTGGAAGTAACGGCTTGGTCCCTGGCTACCATGCTTATGCTGATTTGCGGTATCTATTATCCGGTAAATTTCCTGCCGAAAATATTCTTAAAACTTTCTGAGTTTATTCCTTTGACATATTTTCTTGAATATTACAGGTCAGCTTACGGTTTTGCGCCGCTTTTTTCACATTCATTATTGAAAGGTTTTGTTTTATCTTTTGTTTATGTGATTATTTTGTTTTATCTTATAAATTATTCTTTTGAAAGAGCCCGCCGGACGGGTATGATCCTAAAACTATCTGAATGAAGAACGCAGCTGAGCGCAGAATAAAAGACACAGATTAGCACTGAATGAGAAAACCCACAGAAAAGCACAGAGTAAAAGACGCAGATTAGCGCAGAAAAAAAACGCAGATTAGCGCTGAAAAAGAAACAGACGAGTACAGAAAAAATGATACCGAAATTTCCGGAATTTACTGCAGTAAGCAAAGAAAACATAAAAGAAATAAAAGAAGCCCTGAAAGAGAACCCGCCTGAAATTTCAGACCTTACCAGCGGCACTCTCTGGGGTTACAGAACTTCGCTTAATTACCACGTTTCAAAACTTGAAGAAAATATATTAATCCATTCAGTGCCTCCGCAAAAAATTGACCTGCCTGCGTTTTTCCTGCCGCCTATTGGTAAAAATATCACGCCCGATTTATTTAAAAAATGCCTGTCTTTTCTGAAAGAAAAATACGGCACCGGTATTTTTACCAGCGTGCCGGAAGGTTTGGCAAAAGAAATGCAGAAAACCGGGCTGACTATTACAGAAAAAAGAGATGATGCTGATTATATTTATAAAGTTTCTGAACTTGCCGACATGAAAGGTTCTCTTCATCAGTCAAAAAGAAATTTTGCAAACAGTTTTTACAAAGATTATAAATACGAGTTTTTAGTTTTAACAAAAGAACTGCTGGCCCAGTGCCTGGAACTGCAGGAAAAGTGGTGCAACATAAAAAAGTGCATGTTTTTCAAATCATTGGAAATGGAAAATATTGCCATACTGGAAATGCTGGAAAATGTGGACCTGCTGGGGCTTTTCGGCGCGGTAATAAAAATTGACGGGAAAGTGCAGGCATTTGGCGTGGCCGAACAGCTCAATGCTGAAACGGCGGTAATCCACATTCAGAAAGCCAATACGGAATATCGCGGAATTTACCAGGCGCTTTCACAGCAATTATGTTTAAAAACAGTCGCCGGTTACAAATATTCCAACTGGGAGCAGGACCTGGGCAACGCGGGCCTGCGCAAATCAAAGTTATCCTACCATCCGTACCGCCTTTTGATAAAATACGACGCCTCGCTTTAAATCTTTAAAATATTTTAAATGTTTTAATAAAAATGTTATATAATATCTATATGCTTTTCATATACAACGTTATTACTACCTGTGCTTTTTTACTGTTTATACCCTTTATTCTGGTGCAGCTGCTTACCAAAAAAAACCGCGGACAGTGGCTTTACCGGCTGGGCTTTTTAGGCCCGCTGCCTCAGGGCAGGTACGCCTGGATACACTGCGCTTCGGTAGGTGAAGTAAAAGTAGCATCCTTATTTATCAGTGAATTTTGCAAAAGAATGCCCCAGTATAAAGTAATACTTTCCGTAGTTACCGTATCAGGTTTTAAAGTAGCGGTAAATTCCGTGCCGGAAGCAACAAAAGTAATTTTTGTACCTATGGACATTGCCTTCCTTGTAAAAAGAGCCATGAAAAGAGTATCTCCGGAAATGCTTATCCTTGTAGAAACAGAGCTATGGCCCAACCTTATTAAATACGCTGATAAATTAAACGCTAAAATAATTACCATAAACGGCAGAATATCAGACAGAACCTTTGCCCTTTATAAAGTTTACCGTTTTATAATTAAAAGAATTGTCCGCCGGGTGGATTTGTTTTTAATGAGAGAACAGTATGACTATGACAGGATTATCATGCTGGGCGCGGACGCTTCAAAAGTGAATATTATGGGGAACATCAAATATGACATTATAGTTTCAGATAACATAAAAAAATATTCCGTTGAAAAAGAGTATTTCGGGTTTTCCGGTGCTGACAGGATTTTCGTTGCAGGCAGTATCAGAGAAGGTGAAGAAGAACTGGTGATTGACGCATATGTGGACATACTGAAAAAGCATAAAGACGTGAAATTGATTTTTTCACCCAGGCATTTAGACCGGCTGGAACTGGCAGAACAGCTAATGGATGAAAGAAATATTCTGCACGTAAGAAAAACCCTGAACTCCGAGATGAAAGATTTTCAGTGCCTGCTTATAGATACCTATGGCGAACTTATGAAAGCCTATTTTGTGGCGGACATTGTATTTGTAGGCGGCAGTTTAATACCTCTTGGCGGGCAGAATATGATAGAACCGGCAAGCCTGGGCAAGATGGTGTTATTTGGCCCGCACACTGAAAGTTTTAAAGAACCGGCGCAAATGCTGGTGGCCAATTACGCCGCCATTAGAGTGCAGGATGCCGAACAAATGAAAAAAACTGTTATTGACTATTTCAGCAGTCCGTTAAAATATGAGCAGTACCCGGTAAACGCAAAAAATTCAATAGGCAAACTGCAGGGTGTTACCGCCAGAACGGTAGATAAGATAGAACAGTTTTTGAAAAATTAAAAAATAAACTCTAAACGTAAAAAGCCAGTAAAAAGCTGCGGGTAGCGCATTTGCTACCTATGATAAAAGAGAAAGCAAATGTGAGGAGTTAAGAGTAAAGAGTGAAGGGTGAAGAGTAAATTAACAGTTGCCGATTTATCGGCGGTTTTGTAGAGGCAATAAATTTAAAATGAAAAAAATACTAATTATCAAACCATCCGGCATAGGTGACATTATACACTCTCTGCCGGCGGCTTACGGCCTGAAAAACCTTTACCCGGAAGCCAAAATTTACTGGCTGGTTTTTGGCAAGTTTGAAAAAGTGCTTCACAACACGCCTGTGGTAGATAAGCTTATTTTGTGGAACCGCCAGGGCGGGTTTAAAGAATACAAAAGAGTAATCAAAGAAATCCGTGCCGAACAGTTTGACCTGGTAATAGATTTACAGGCGCTTATGAGAACTGCCATTATCACCCGCTTAAGCAAAGGCAAAACACGCCTTGCAGTAAGTCTGGTAAGGGAACTGGCATGGCTTTTTGAAAAACCTATCGGCAAATTTGACCCTGCCATGCATGCCGTTGACCGGAATTATGAAATAGTAAAATATCTGGCGCAAACCAGTTCCGTGCCTGCAGATTTTCTGCCGTGGATAAAACTGACATCGCAGGAAACCAGTCAGGCACAGCAACTGATGGCTGCTGCAAAGATTGCCGGAGATAAAATACCGGTATTATTTGTAGTAACTACCCGGGGCTTGCATAAAATGTGGCCTTTAGAGCATTTTTCAGAACTTATAAACCGTTGTAATGCAGAATATAATATCATTCCCGTATTTCTTGCCATGAAAGAAGAAGGGGATATTGTAAGAAGAATTACAAACAGATTGAAATGTGCATTTATAGATTTAACCGGTAAAACAGACCTCAGAACAGCCTGTGCGGTAACCTCGCTTTGCAAATTAGTTGTAGGCAACGATACTGCGCTTATTCACGTTGCTTCAGCATTAAATATTCCTGTAATCGGTTTATACGGCGCTACAGACCCGGCGCAGGTAGGCCCGTACGGAAAACAAAATACTGTCATATTAAATAAACTTCCTTGCTGGCCGTGCGGTATCAAATCAACCTGCAAAGATAACAAATGCATGAAGGAAATAAGCCCGCAGAAAGTTTTTGAAGCCTGCGGTAAATACCTGAAAAAATGAAAAAGTTAGCACGCAGTGAAATAAAAAAGATTTTAGTCAGGGGCCCGGACTGGGTGGGGGACTTTATTACCGCTACGCCTGTTTACCGTGAACTAAAAAAAGCTTTTCCGGATGCCAAAATAACAGCCTTGGTAAGAAACTGGACAAAAGGCATGCTGAAAAACTGCCCTTATGCAGATGAAATAATAGAATTTGATTCAAGAGATAAATCATTAAAAAATAATCTCAGCATGGTCAAAAAAATAAAACAGGAAAACTATGACCTGGCAATTCTTCTTTCAGGAAATTTTAATGCCGCACTTATAGCCTGGCTGGCGGGTATAAAATACCGCGCCGGCTATAACTATGACAAACGCGGTTTTTTACTTACCCACTGTCTTAAAGAAACCGGCAGAGAGTACCGCCTGGACCGCGCCGTAAAAATTATTGAAGTGCTGGGTGTGGAAGTAAAAGACAGAAGCACTGAGCTTTGGATAAACAATGAAGATATAAAAATTGCCAGTAGTTTATTAGGCGGGTTTAAAAGCAAGTTTTCAAAAATTATCGGCGTAGGCCCAGGCACGCAGGAAAAAGAAAAATGCCTGCCGGTAGATAAACTATCTGCGCTTATTGACCTGCTGGTATCAAAAAACAATTATGGCGTAGTGCTATTTGGTTCAAAAAATGATATCTGGCGCGGTGAAAAAATACTTGCAACAGTTAAAAGCAAAGATAAGGTTCTTAATCTCATTGATAAAACAGATTTAAATGGTTTTGCCGCCTGCCTAAAACAAATGGATGTATATATAAGCGGTGACACCGGCGGTATGCACGTGGCCTATACCATGGGCGTGCCTGTGGCAGTATTTTTCGGCCCTACAGACCCGGGCGAGGCTCTGCCGGTTAAAGAAAATATAAGGCATATCTGGAAAAACCCCGGCTGTTCCCCGTGCACTTTAAGGAAATCGCATGAATGCACAACGCTTGAATGTATAAACAGCATAAAACCCGAAGAAATAGAGAAATTAGTTTGCGAGTTAATATGAAAAAAACAGCAGAAAAATTAATTTATTACGGATTTATTATTTTTGCGGCAACCGTTGGTTTTACCATGTCCGGGCAGTCTGCCGGCGCTTTATTAATACTGCTGGGTTGGATGCTGGGAATAATTTACTACAGAAAGTTTTTGTGGAAGACAGGATATTTGAATTTTTCTCAAAGGACACTGATAACCTTTTGTGCGGTTTTTTTTGTTTCAAGCCTGCTTTCAATAAATGTTTACAAAAGTCTGGACCGCACACTGAAAGCTCTGGGTGAATTTGGTTTATTTTTTGCTGTGGCAAGTTTTGACTGGGAAAACGGAAAAAAAGAACACTTTATAAAAATTCTCAGTATATTTGCAGTACTGGAGGCCTGTTATGCCATACTGCAGTATTTTACCGGCGCCACATTTTTAAATTATGCAGACACAAAGCAAATAATCATACGTATGTATGAGTATCCTTTAGCTTTTAAGCGGGCTTACGGCACCTGGGACCACCCAAATTCCTTAGGTGGTATTCTGGGAATGATAATACCTATAACATTTTTTATAGGTTTAAGCCTTAAAGATGCAAAAGGGAAAATATTTTATATGGCTGTTTCGCTTATTCTTACATTTTGCCTTGCCGTTACCTTTACCCGCGGCGCCTGGATAGGCCTAAGCGCAGCGCTTACCGTTATCGGGCTGATAAAAAGCAAAAAGTTTATAATTTTTCCTATAATTCTGGCAATTCTTATAATGGCAGTACCTGCTACCAGGCACAGAATAATAAAATCATTCAATCCCAACACTGAGCCCGAAAGAAAACTAATCTGGAAAACTGCCGTAGAAACAATACTTAAAAAACCATTTTTTGGCACCGGGCCGGAAACCTTTTCAGAAGTTTTTTATAAAAGCCTGCCGGAAGATATGAAAACCGGTGAAGATATAAAAAGAAGGATTTTTTTTCACTACCATAACACTTATCTGGGCCTTTGGGCAGAGGCCGGGCTGATAGCGCTGGGTTTATTTCTGGTTTTTTCCGGCAGTGTGCTAATTTACGGCATAAAAAACCTTAAAAACATTACAGACCCGTTTTCTGCCGGGTTGTGTGCCGGCTGTATGGGCACCGTGATAGATTTTTTAGTGCACGGTTTAGTAGATTACAACCTGCGCGGCAACACTATTTACTTTTTCTACATTGCCTGTGGGATGATAGTGTATTTAGCCGCCAATAAATATTCAAGTGAGCAAAGCACTGCATCAAATTGATTAGAAAGCAAAGTAGTGAAATCGATATAGATTTGTGCGGGAATATAGATTTTCTTTGAAAAACTGTTTTTAATGCTCAGAAACATGCTTTCCGAAAAACGTTCGCTTTGCGGCTCACTCTATTGGTGACTGCGGGTAGCGTCCTTGCCACCGCTTATAAAAAGAAAAGCAAGGGCTCCAAGTTTGCGAAAGTCGTCTTTGTCCCGATAATTTCCTTTTATTAGTTGATATCGGGATGCCTCTCGGCAAGGTTTTCTCCAAGCATGTTTCATAGCTTGTCCAGTTTTTGTAAGTAATCTTGAGAGATTTCAAACTAAAGGATATTGTAGATAATGTTGTATTAAATAAAATGAAAATAAAACACATTTTTATTGTGGGATTATTATTTTTTTTACCAGGGTGTTTTGGAGTTGTCGATGGTACTACCTTTTATAAAATCAAAGGTCGTGTGGTTGACAGTAAAAGCAAAGCAGGTATTGAAGGTGTAAAACTTTACGGAGCAGCAGGTAACATCAATTCTTATAGCGATATAGTAAGACCCAATGCTTCTTATAGTGAAGAGGTAAATTATCGTATACACAAAGGCACTACAATAACTGATTTGGATGGAAATTTTGTAGTTGAGTATAAACATCTTTTTGGAGGGGCTGTATTTTTCCCTATTTTAAAGTCCACTTCAAAACAATTTTTAGAATTTATTTCGATTGCTTATAAAAAGGATAAATACAAAGAACTAATATTACAGTACAAAATTAAAAACTTAAAGCTAACTGATGAGATAATAACCTCGGCATATACATTCAAAGGCGAGAATAGTATTTATAAAAAAAGCTATAAATGTATAGACCTAGGCACTATTTCTTTATATAAAAATGAGTAAAAAATTAACTAATTGTTTGTAGTAGAATTCTTGACCATTAGTTTTATAGAAATTGCCAGGAAGTTAAGATATGGTTTGAGAAGTGACAGATGTTGTTAGAAAATAAAATTTATGAATATTTTAATTCTTGAAGGGTCAAAACACTGGACCGGCGGGGCTAAAAGGGCGTTTCTTACAGCCCGCGGCCTTAAAAAGCTCGGGCATAATGTAGTAGTTGCCTGCCCGCCCAGTGCTTTGCTGGGGAAAAAGCTTAAAGCAGAAGGAATGCCGGTATATACTTTTATGCCTATCGGCGGTATGGGTTTTATAAGTTTTTTTAAAATTCTGCATATACTTAGGAAACATAACATAGAACTGCTGGATGTCCACTCCTCCGTGTTTTACAGAACCGGCGGGCTGGCGGGAAAACTGCTGAAAATAAAGGTAGTTTTTACCAGAAATGTGGCTTTTAGAAAAAATGCATTAAAGAAAATATTAAACCGCACTATGTATGCGCTGGCAGGCAGGATTATTACTGTTTCCCAGCAGATTAAAACAGACCTGGTAGGGGATTTTGCGCTTAATGCAGCTAAAGTAGACATTATTGTTGACGGTATGAATATGGATGAGTTTAATGTGTCAGCGCAGGAAACCCAAAAGATTAAAAAAGAATTCGGTATAAAAGATGAAATAACAGCGGGTGTTGTAACCCGGATGGATAAAACCAAAGGCCATAAATATTTAATGCAGGCAATTCCGGAAGTAATTGCAAAATATCCGAATATTAAATTTATCATAACAGGAACCGGAAAAATGGAGGCAGAAATAAAAGCGCAGGCAGACGGTTTGAATATCAGCAAAAATGTTATTTTTACGGGTTTCAGAAGCGATATACCGGCAATTTTGTCCGGTCTGGATTTTACTGTTATGCCTTCTTATAACGAGGGCCTGGGCATGTGCATTCTTGAGTCGCTTTCTGCAGGAAAACCTGTGGTAGGCGTAAATACCGGCGGAGTGCCGGAAGTAGTGATAGATGGATATGACGGCGTGCTGGTAAATTCCTGCACTGGACCGGAGCTGGCGCAGGGGATACTAAAAATTCTTTCATTGAACTTAAAAGAGCTGGGCGCAAACGGCAGGAAACTTGTGCTGGAAAAATTTTCCGCAGAAACTATGATAAAAAAAACCCTTGAAGCATATAATAAAGTATAAGAAGGTGTTATGAAAAAACTATTAATTATTGTTTTAATTGTAATTGCCGGTGTTTTTGCCGCCAGGGATTTGTCAAAAAAATCCTTTGTTCTTTATTATCACAATGTTGACGGTTATAAATCCGGGCTGAGGTCAGTATACATTCAGCCGTTTATGTTTGATTTGCAGATGAAATACCTTAAACTGCGCGGTTACAGGACTATTTCTTTTGAAGAAATGATTGAAGCCCTGAGGCAGAATGTTACTCCGCCAAAAAAAACGTTTGTGATTACTTTTGATGACGGCTACAAAAATAATTTCAAAAGAGCGCTGCCCATTTTAAACAAATACGGTTTTACGGCTACTGTTTTTGTGGCTGTAAACGAGATAGGCAAAACCCTGGCTCATGAACGCACCTATCCTGAAGCACGAATGTCATCAAAAGAAATAAAAGAAATATCCAAATATTGGTCTATAGGAAGCCATACAATGAACCATAAAAATGTGGCTTCATTAAGATATCAGGATTTAAAGTATGAACTCTGCGAGTCAAAAAAATCCTTGGAAAAACTAACAGAAAAAAAAGTAAATATGTTTTGCTATCCTATGGGCAGGTTTGATGATGATGTAAAAAATATGGCAAAAAAAGCCGGTTACATTGGAGCCTGCACCACGCATTCAGGTTTAATAATTAAAAGAACAGATGTTTATGAAATTCCGCGGGTTGAATGGAAAGGTGTGGAGTCATTTTCTTTCATTAATTACTGGGATTTAAAATGGTTCTTTTTAAAAATATTTTTAGGTGTTTAAAAAATAAATGGTTATATTGATAAAAGTAATATTTTCCCCCGTGTTATGGTTATTGTCGGTAATTTATGGAATTGCCGTAAAATTAAAATATAACAGTTCTTTAAAAAATAAAAAGTACCTGCCTAAAAAAGTAATCTGTGCCGGGAATATTACAACCGGCGGTACGGGTAAATCACCGGCTGTTATACTGCTGGCTAAAATGTTTCAGGAAAAAGGCCGCAATGTAGCGGTATTAAGCAGGGGTTATAAAAGAAAAAGCGCCGGCCCGGACCTGCTGGTGGTTTCAGATAAAGAAAAACTGCTTGCGCAGATAACCGAATCCGGTGACGAACCGTATTTGCTGGCAGAAAGCCTGAAAGGTGTACCGGTAATTGTCTGCAAAAGCCGGTATGAAGCCGGAAAATACGCTGTTGAAAATTTTAATGCTGATCTTTTAATTCTTGATGATGGTTTTTCGCACTGGAAACTTCATAGGGATCTGGATATAGTACTAATAGACTGTCTTAAACCGTTTGGCGGAGGGTTTCTGCTTCCGCTGGGCCGTTTAAGGGAGCCGTTAAGTTGTTTATGCAGGGCTTCTGTGATATTGCTGACTAATTCCGGGTTGGTGCATAAAGAAAAAATTGATTATATCACTAACAAAATAAGAAAGTATAATCAGTTTTCACCCATTGTGCGGGCTTATCATAAACCTGCAGGATTTGAAAAAATAATTTCCCGTGAAAAAACCGCGCCAAACGGATTTGAAAATAAAAAAGCCATAGCGCTTTCAAGTATAGGTAATCCGCTGTCTTTTGAAAAAACCCTGCAGTCGCTTGGAATTGATATAGTTGATACAATCAGGTTCCCGGATCATTACTGGTATAAGGAATCCGATATAACAAAACTCTCAGAAAAGAAAGAAGTAATATTTACTACCCAGAAAGATGCGGTAAAAATAGAAGCTGTAATGCGTAAAATGAATTTAACGGACTTGAATATGCACTTTTTAAAAATAGAGCTTGAAATAGAAGAAAAAAAGACATTTGAAAACTTTGTTTTCAAAGTGTAAGGCCCGGAAATAAAAGGAAAAAATGAAAAATATCGCGGTATTTCTTGACAGAGACGGTACAATAATTGAAGATAAACATTATCTTAATGACCCCGAAGGCCTGGAGTTTATAGAAGGCGCTATTCCGGCATTGAAAATGCTTCAGCGCGGCGGCTATAAACTCATAGTGGTTACAAACCAGTCAGGAATTGCAAAAAAAATGGTTACGGTTGAGCAGATGAATGCCATTCATGACAAATTAGTCGGTGTGCTGTCATTAAACGGAATAAAAATTGATGATATACATTATTGCCCGCACCACCCGCAGGATAACTGCCATTGCCGGAAACCGAATATCGGCATGGCATTAAAAGCATCAAAAAAAAGCGGCATAGATTTGACGAATAGTTTCTGTATCGGCGATAAAATAAGCGATGTCTTATTTGCCGGAAAATTCGGCGGTAAAGGCATTCTGGTGCTTACCGGCCACGGCAAAAACGAAAAACAGGAACCCGTACCGGATTATGTGGCAAAAGATCTATATGACGCGGCAAAATGGATAATAGAAACCGGCTCAAAAATTCCAAAAAATCAGAATGTACAGGAAGCAAACATTGCAATTGTTCAAAATAAACCGGCAAATTTCAACAATAAAAACAGAAATAATATAAATCAATCAATTCAAAACAATTCATCACAAAACAAAAACAGGAAACGTTTTTCAAAATTCAGAAAATTTCACAAAAACCCTAATAAACCAGCAAACCCCAAATGAAAAAGTATATTTTTTGCGCATTGTTAGTGCTAAATACATCCGCTTTCGTGCAGGCGCAGGATCCGGCCGGCACAAGCGCCAGAAAGTTTCAGTGGCGGAAAGTAACCAATGATGCTTTTGCTTTGGGTGAAAAACTTGAATTTCAGATCAGCTGGGGCCTGCTGGAAGCGGGTCAAGCATCAATGAAAATTGAAAATATTGAAACAGTTAACGGCAGGCAGGCTTATCACCTGGTTACAGAATCCAAATCGCTGCCTTTTTTTGATGTTTTTTATAAAGTAAGAAATAAAGATGAATCCTGGATAGATGTGGAAAGCGTATGTTCGCTGAAGTATGAAAAACACCAGCATGAAGGGTCCTATATCCGCGAAGAAATAACAACCTTTGACCAAATAGCGGGCAGATTTGATTTAAATGAACATGTACAGGGAAAAGATTCCGTTAAAAAAGAAGGGGACATTCCTGAATTTACGCAGGATGTTTTATCCGCGCTTTATTTTTTGCGCACGCTGGAGCTTGAACCGGGGAAAGAATATTATATAAATGCCCAGAGCGGAGACAAAAGTTACCCGCTTAAAATAGTGGTTTACAAAAAAGAAAAAGTCCATGTTCCGGCGGGAAATTTTGAATGTTTCAAACTTGAGCCGTTTTTAGTTGGAGATTCCGGGCTTTTCCGCGCTAAAGGAAGGCTGTGGATCTGGATGACAACGGATAAAAGAAGAATACCTGTCCTTATGCGTTCAAAGATATTTGTCGGTTCTATATCAGCCGAATTGAAAAAGATTAATTGAGTTCCATACCAGCCTCAAAAGCTTACCTTTTCCTGTATTTAACCCCGCTTCAGCTTGTCAGGCGCCTTATAATTATAATTATTAATAAATAATTGTAAAATCCCGAAAAATATTATAAAATATCGAGGTATTTCACATCTTTGGCCCGGGCAAACCCCAATATAATGAATTTATAATAGAGGTAACTGTTATGAAAAGCAAGTATAATCAGTATATTGATAAGTTTTTAAAGAAAAACATCTTAATTGTAGGGGACCTGATACTGGATAAATTCCTTTACGGCAGTGTTACCAGGATTTCTCCGGAAGCCCCTGTGCCGGTAGTGGATATAATAAAAGAAACTTTTATGCCCGGCGGTGCCGGCAACGTGGCAAATAACATCAGTACTCTTGGCGGTAATGCGCACCTGGTAGGCATTATCGGGGCGGATAGTTCCGCTGAAAGCCTGTCATCAAAACTCAAAGAACTTAACATTAATATTGACGGAGTGTTTACAGATATTGAAAGGCCCACTACCATTAAAACCCGCGTAATGGCAAGCCATCAGCAGATTGTCAGATTTGACAAGGAAAGCCGGGAAAAAATATCCGTTGCAGCTCTTACAAAAGCCCTAAACTATATAGAGCGCGTTATGCCTGAAATGGATGCTGTAATGATTTCAGATTACGGCAAGGGCGTAATCACCTCAGCTTTATTATCCAAAACCATAGACCTGGCGCGGGCAAAATCACTGCCTATTACCGTTGACCCGAAAATAGAGCATTTCTTAAACTACAAAAAAGTTACCTGCATCACACCGAACCTCAATGAAGCCATGCAGGGCATGAGGCTTCCTAAAAGAATATCCACCGAAAAAGAAATAACCGATCTCGGCAATAAAATCTTAAAAGCATTAAACAGCACTTCCGTAATTATCACTCTTGGAGAAAAAGGCATGGCAATTTTTGAGAAATCAAAACAACCCGTGTTTATCCCTACCAGAGCCAAAGAAGTATTTGACGTTACAGGCGCGGGTGATACCGTAATATCCGTGCTAACTCTGTGCCTATCAGCCGGAGCACCGCTGAAAGAATCAGCAGAAATAGCCAATTATGCCGCAGGTTTAGTGGTGGCAAAGCTGGGTACGGCAACGGTAACTGTAGATGAACTTAAAAAATCCATAAGCAGAACTATATGAAGATAAGCAGAATAATCTGTGTAATACCCGCCAGATATGAATCTACCAGGTTTCCCGGCAAACCGCTGGCATTAATCTGCGGTAAACCTATGATACAAAGGGTTTGGGAAAGAGCAAAAAAAGTAAAACTGATTGATGAAGTAATAATAGCCACTGATGATAAAAGGATATTTGATAAAGCTGTAAGTTTCGGCGCAAAAGCTGTTATGACTTCACCGGAGTGCAAATCAGGCACGGACCGGATTGCCCAGGCAGTAAGAAACATTAAATGCTCCATTGTAATAAACCTTCAGGGAGATGAACCTCTTATTTCACCGGACATAATTTCAAATACTATCAAAGGAATTTTAAAAGACACACAGGCTGTAGTGTCTACTCCGGTATGCCTTGTAGATGAAACAGAAAACCTTTCAGACACAAACAGCGCAAAAGTTGTTTTTGATAAAAACCATTATGCCCTTTACTTTTCCCGTTCAATAATACCAAACAGTACCCGCTATGAAAAAAGCAAAGCAGGCCTTTATTACAAACATATCGGTCTGTACGTTTACAAAAGTGATTTCTTAAAAAAGTTTGTAAAGCTTAAAGAAAGCAGTCTTGAAAACACAGAAAAGCTGGAACAGCTGAGAATCCTGGAAAACGGCTATAAAATAAAAGTAGTTATAGTAAAAAAAGAAAATTCTGTGCCGGTAGACAGGCCGGAAGATATAAAAGCTGTAGAAAAAATTATAAAAATGAAAGGTGAAAGGCTATGAAAGTAATTGAACTTGGAAAGATTAAAATTGGCGGCAACAATCCATTGGTGCTTATTGCAGGGCCATGTGTGATTGAAGGCGAAAAACTTACTATTACGGTAGCAGAGAAAGTAAAAAAAATAACCGATAAACTAAAAATCCCCTACATCTTCAAATCTTCCTACGATAAATCAAACCGCGGCGCTGTAGATTTTTACCGGGGTCCCGGTTTAAAAAAAGGCCTGGCCATTCTGGCAAAAATTAAAAAAGAACTTCATATACCCGTAGTATCCGATGTGCACTGCAGAAACGAAATTCCTTATGCCGCAGAAGTGCTGGATATACTTCAGATACCGGCCTATCTTTCTCCGCAGACGGATATGGTGGTAGAAGCCGCAAAAACAAAAAGAATAATTAATATCAAAAAAGGCCAGTTTCTGGCCCCCTGGGATATGAAAAAAATATGCGAAAAAGCGAAATCTACCGGAAATGAAAAAATATTTTTAACGGAAAGAGGCGCCATATTCGGTTATAACAACCTGGTGTGCGATATGCGCTCTTACTCTATTATGCAGGAGCTGGGTTATCCGGTTTTTGCGGATGTAACGCACATGGTGCGCATGCCCGGGCCGCCTTCAAAAGACGCAAAGGGCGGGCAGTCTCAGTTTATTTATCCGCTTACCCTGGCTTCTGTAGGCGCCGGTTGTGACGGGTTATTTCTGGAAGTTCACCCGGAACCTGCAAAAGCGCTTTGTGACGCGGTAAGCATGCTGGCTTTGGATAAACTTGAAAGACTGCTTATAAAAGCAAAAGCAATAAACGAAATTGTAAGAAGAAAATAAATAATTAATAATGTCAAAATAACATGAAAAACAATTTTCTTGTTCGCTTAACGCTCAAACACAAATTACTTATTCATAAACGAGGTCTGCTAGATTATCCTGTAATCTCCCAGCAGACACTAAAGAGGATATGCCTCGCCGTGTTCTCCTAATTCCCGCTTTACAGCGGAGGAGCCTCGGCTACTCATTTATGAAAATCAAGTAATTTGTATCGCTTAGGCTCACATAGAAAATATTTTTCAATTATTTTTAATTGTAAATCATCAATTTTAATATTACAAATAATTTAACAGGAGGAAGAGGATGAAAATATTTTTAGATTCAGTAGATGTAGCGGAAATAAATCAGATAAGGGAAATGGGTCTGCTTGGCGGTATTACCACAAACCCGTCACTGATGTCAAAAAAAGTATCGGAATTAAGCGCCCAGAAAAAACTGCTGGCTGAAATCTGCAAAGCGGCAAAAGGTGTAGACGTACTGGCAGAGCCGATAAGCCCGGAATATGACGGAATTATGAAAGAAGCGCTGGAATTTGCAAAAATTTCCCCTCAGATAGTTGCCAAAATAGCCATGTCGCCTGACGGCATAAAAGCCGTAAGTGCGTTAAAGAAGAAAAAAATTAAAACTGCCCTGACCCTGGTTTTTTCTCCATTGCAAGCGGTAAGCGCAGCAGTGGCAGGCGCAAATTATATCTGCCCGTTTGTAGGCCGTCTTGATGATATTGGCCAGAACGGTGTTGATTTAATCGGCGAGATAATGGGTATCTATAAAAATTACGGGTTTAAAACCAAAGTAATAGTTGCTTCCATTAGAAACAACAACCACATTTTAGGTTCCGCAAAACACGGCGCACATTCTGTAACTATTCCGTTTAAACTGGTAAATGAACTGCTCAGACATGACCTTACCGATGCCGGCATAAAGAAGTTTATAGAAGACTGGGAAAAAGCAAAAACAAAATAAACAATTAACCCTGATTGTTTTCTTTTTTGTACCTTACAAAATACGAAAATACAACATCCGGGTCAAAAGTTCTGGAGGAATTTTTAGATGAAATGCCCAAAATGCAACGTAGAAAACAAAGAAGAAGCAAAAGTATGCAAAAAGTGCGGCACGTCGCTGGCTCTTAAGCCGGTCTGGACGCCCAATTGGCAGTGGCATGCAAAAACTTTGGGGATTATTTTCGGCGTGCTGATAATTTTGTTTTTTTCTCTTAACGCCCTTTTTAAACCTTACATGAGAAAACTGCCCAAAGATATTACCCCGTGGTTAAAATCGGTACAGGAAACGAAATAATAAAATGAACAAAGAAAGCGTAATTAAATTTGCAAAAACAATTTTTGAAGTTGAGTCTCAGGCAGTCAAAGAACAGATAAACAGCCTTAATAATGATTTTTTTAATTCAGTTTTGCTGATAAATTCTGTTTCTTCAAAGTCCGGCAGGGTTGTTGTGACCGGCATGGGTAAATCAGGTCTTATCGGCAGAAAGATAGCTGCAACTTTTTCGTCATTGGGCATTCCTTCCATATTTGTGCACCCTGCGGAAATTGTACATGGCGATATGGGCATGATGACTAAGATAGACCTGGTAATTGCGCTTTCCTATTCCGGCGAATCTGAGGAAGTAAAAAAAATCCTTCCCTACATCAAAACCATGGGCTTAAAAATAATTTCTATTACAGGCAGGGTGAATTCTTTTATTACAAAATTTGCGGACTACGTGCTTTACACACCCGTGAAAAAAGAAGCCTGCCCGTATAACCTGGTGCCTACGGCATCAACTACCGCCATGCTGGCTATGGGAGATGCGTTAGCTCTTTCTGCCGCGAAAATGCGCGGATTTAAAAAAGAAGATTTTGCAAAGTTTCATCCGGGCGGAAATCTGGGAAGCAAGCTTACTCTTAAAGTTGAAAAGCTTATGCATACAGGTAAAGAAAACCCGGTAATAGCAGAAAACCTGAAAGTTAAAGATGCCTTAAAGGTAATGACGCAGACAAAGCTGGGCGCGGTAAGCATAGTTAATGCAAAAGGCAAACTTACCGGTTATTTTACGGACGGCGATTTAAGAAGAAACCTGCAGAATGACAGAAATCTGCTGGACCGCAGAATTTCGGAAGTTATGACTAAAAATCCGAAATGCATTACTGCAAATAAACTTGCGGTAGATGCTGTAGAAATTATGAACCGGTATAACTGCGACAATCTGCCGGTTATTGATAAAGCCGGCAAACCCATAGGCATTATAGATGAAAGAGATTTGATAGTTGCAGGGATAAAATAGGCTGCTCAGGAACGTTTCCTTTGAAAAACATGAAGCTCAGAAATATGCTTTCCAAAAAACGTTCGCTTTGTAGCTCACTCTACTGGCGGCTCCGTAATTGCACAGGTCGCCGCCAGAGGTTTTCTACAAGCATATTTCTTCGCTCATTTTAATGATAAAAAAATGAGTCGCTTAATAAATGATTTTTCAAATATCGTTTTAAATGTAGAGGCGGGCGTATGAACAAAAACATATTGAAAAAAGCAAAGAACATCAGACTTATAGCAATGGATTTAGATGGAGTTCTCACAAGAGGGGAACTTATAGTTCTTGAATCCGGCGAAGAAATAAAGTTCTGGGACATAAAAGACAGAATGGCTTATGCAATTCTTAGAAGAAGCGGGATTAACATAGACCTGGCCTGGATAACCGGCAGAGCGTCAAAACAGGTAGCAATAAGGGCAAAAGAGCTTAAAATAAAATATTTTTACCAGGGCATTGGCGATAAGCTTGTGCCGTTTGAAGAAATACTTAAAGACGGAAAATATAAATCGGAAGAAGTAGCTTATCTGGGTGATGACTGGCTGGACCTGCCTGTTTTAAAGCGGGCCGGTTTATCTGTAGCTCCTAAAGACGCAGTCCCTGAAGTATTAAAAGTAGTTGATTATATAAGCAAATATAACGGCGGGTACGGAGTTTTCCGTGAAGTTGTAGAAATAGTGCTGCAGGCCCGCGGTGAATATGACCGAGTATTAAAAATATTTGATAAATAACTATGGCAGAGCAGAAACTTCCATTTAGAAGAAAAGTTTATTACTGGCTTGTTGTTATATTCTGGAACGCAGCTGGTTTGATGTCATTTAAAATGGCGCAGAAAATAGGCGCCTGTGCCGGCCACCTGGCATTTTTAATAGTAGGGCGTTACAGAAAAGTAGCCTACACAAACCTGAAAAGCATTTTTCCTGAAAAAACAGAGATAGAAATACGCTCCTTGACAAAAAGAATCTTTATCAACCAGGGCAAGAACTTTTTTGAGTTTCTTGCATTCCGTAAACTTACGCCGGAAAATATTACCAGGATTTCACAGATTAAAGGCAAAGAAAACTTTGATGAAGCTTTCAGCAGGAAAAAAGGCGTGCTGATGATAGCCGCGCATTTTTCAAACTGGGAACTGCTGGGCGTTGTGCTTGCCTATGCGGGTATTCCCATGAACGTGATTGCCAAAAAACTTTATATAGAAAAACTTGATGAAATGCTTATACGTTCCCGCGAGTCCATGGGTATGAAAATTATTAAAAGAGGTGAAGGCGATTCTTCTCTGGGCATAATAAGGGCATTAAAGAAAAACCAGTGTCTTGCCATGCTGGTTGACCAAAATATAAAGTCCGTGCCGGGTGTAGATATAAACTTTTTCGGCAAAAAGGCCTTCACGCCTTCCGGCCTGGCATCTCTGGCTTTAAAAACCGGCGCGCCGGTGCTGGCAGTTTTTATAGTAAGGGAAAAAGATGATACCTTTACCGTTGAAGTATCAAAAAAGGTAGAACTTATTAAAACCGGCAATGAACAGGAAGATATACTGCAGAATACACAAAAGTTTTCGGATATAACGGAAGAATATATTAGAAAGTATCCTGACCAGTGGGTCTGGTTTCACAAAAGATGGAATAACTAAAAGCCCGGAGCAAAATAGTGAAGATTAAAAACATAAAATTATTTCTGTTATTTTTATTTCCGGTTGTTTGTACGGCTTGCGTGGACAATAATGCGGTCATGGGCAAAAAAAGCGGTTCAGAGCAGATATTGAAAGATTTTGTTGCATTTGAATCTGAAAAGGGAGTGAAGCAATGGACGCTGAAATCAGCCGAAGCCGTGATAAACGATTCACAGAAAAATGTGCAATTAAAGGCTTTTACTGTAGATTTCTACGATAAAGACGGTATTACCATAAAATCCGTTTTAAAAGCTGATGCCGGCAGAATGGATACTTCAAAAAATGATTTTTACACAAAAGGCAGAACAACAATGAAAAGCACGGTTGACGGCCTGCTTGAAAGCACGGACCTTTATTATAAAGCGCAAACAAAACTGATTTACGGTGATTCCTACGTGAAACTCACAAGGAAAGATTCAGTAATAGAAGGCAGCGGTTTTGAAGCCACACCGGATTTTTCATCTGTTATCATAAAAGAAAATACGGTTGATGTTAAGGAAAGCAAGTGAAGCAAATTAAAATATTTTGTTATTTGACGTTTTTATGTTTCGTTTCCTCAGGCATTGTAAGCGGCGCGGAGCCCAGGATTACTTCCAACAGGGTGGAATTTAAAAAGTTTGAAGAAAAAGTAATCTTTACCGGAAACGTGAAGATGGTTTTCGGCAATAAAATTCTAACTGCTGACAATGCAGTTAAGGATGATAAACTCAAGATCGTTGATTTATCCGGTAACGTGCAGGGCTATTATGTTACAGACAACACAGATACGGTAAAAATAAATACGGAATCCGGAAAACTTGATATAAACACCAATGAAATGTTTTTCTGGGGCAATGCTTACACGGTTTACACCAGCAGTTCAGGCAAGCAGATAAATATAAAAAGCAGCAGAGTATTTCTGGATGATGCCAGAAAAGCCATAAAGTTCTATGAAAATGTAACAATGAGTTTTGAAAAGAGCACCGCAGAAGCCCAGCAGGCGGAATTTCTTCAGAATGAAAATAAAATGTATTTTTTTACGGTTAACGGCATAAGGCCTGTTGTGAATTATGCAAATGGCTACCTGGGAAACTTCACCGCTGATACCATTACCCTTTTTCAGGATGAAAGAAAACTTATATTTGAAAATAACGTTATTTCAAAGATTACAAAAAATACAAACCGGGAAGTAAAATGAAATTAAGATCCGTTAGTCTGGTAAAAAGTTTTAAAAAAGGCAAAAAAGCCGTAAACGATGTATCCCTGGAAGTAAACAGGGGAGAAATAGTGGGCCTCCTGGGCCCAAATGGCGCCGGGAAAACCACCATATTTAAAATGATTGTAGGTTCTCTGTTGATGGATTCCGGCAGTGTTTATCTTGGTGATAAAAATGTTACCGGCATGCCTATGTTTAAAAGGGCGCAATCCGGCATTTCCTATCTGCCGCAGGAACCGTCAATATTTAAAAAACTAACGGTGGAAGAAAATCTGCTTGCCATAGCGGAATATTTGAAAATACCTGAAAAGGAAAAAAAAGAAAAAATTGAACACTCCATTCAGGAATTTGGGCTGGATAAATTAAGGAACCAGAAAGCCTACTCTCTTTCCGGGGGAGAAAAAAGGCGCACAGAGATAGCCCGGGCACTGCTTATTAACCCTGTTTTTCTTATGCTTGATGAACCTTTTGTGGGCATAGACCCTATAACCGTAAACGAAATACAGCACATGATAAAAATACTCAAAGCAAAAAACATAGGCATTCTTATAACGGATCATAATGTAAGGGAAACTCTTGAAATTATTGACCGCGCTTATATAATTTATGACGGCAAGATACTTCTTGAAGGCGACGCAAAAAGCCTTCTTGAAAACGCAGAAGCAAGGAGGGTCTATTTAGGAGAAAAATTCAATACGTTCCGCGGCAATGAAATTCAATAAAAATATTATTTAAGGAGGAGTAAAAATGCAGATAAACATAACAGGAAGAAACGTTAAACAGACAGAAGCGCTGAAAGATTATGTAACCAAGAAAATTGAACGCTTATCGCGCTACCTGGACAAAATTATTAATGTGCAGGTAAAGCTTGAAGTAGAAAAGTACAGGCATATTGCGGAATTAAAAATTCACATAGAAGGCCACATTTTTAAGGCCACAGCAACAGACCGCGACCTTTATGCGGCCGTTGACCTGGCTTTGGATAAAGTTGAAAGGCAGATAAGCAAACATAAAGAGATTCTGAAAAAACATCATACAAAAGCAGCTGGCAAAAGAACCGAAGAGGAAGAATTCCATAAGGAAGAAGAAATATTTACCGTTGTCAGGCAGTATGAGCCAAAAATGTCAACGCCAAAACAGGCGGTAAAAGAAATGGAATCGCAGAGTTCAAGTTTCTATGTTTTTATCAACACTTTTACCAATAAACTCAATGTTACCTACAAAAGAGTAAACGGGTCAACCGGGCTTATTGAATTGGATTATTAAGCGCGTATCTAATGACAGGAAACAAAAAATTTACCAAAGATAAAGAAGGAGGAAGACTAATTTGATTAAGATTTTTGAGTTTCTTTACCCAAAAGCCATTGTGCTTGATGTGCAGTCCAGGGACAAAAAAGGTGTGATTACGGAGCTGGTGGAATGTCTTTCAAAAGAGAAAAAAGTGAAAGATACGCCAAAAGCTATCACATCTGTCCTTGAAAGAGAAAAACTCGGCACTACAGGAGTAGGGCAGGGTGTTGCAATTCCTCACGGGAGAACAGATGCAGTGGGAGAACTTGTAGGAGCTATAGGCCTTTCAAAACAAGGCGTGGAATTTGAATCTCTTGACGGCGAACCGGTGCATATAATATTTCTTCTTTTGTCTCCGCCGGATTCGGGCGGCCAGCATTTAAGGGCGTTGGCAAAAGTATCCCGGTTGTTTAAGGATAAGTTTTTCAGGCAGGCCCTGCTGGATGCCAGAACCAAAGAAGAAGTGTTGAAAATTGTACAACAGGAAGATGAGTATTAAACCAAAACACGTAAATGAAAAATTACCGCGTAAATGATTTACTGGATTACAGGAACAACAGCCTTTTTTTAAGCATTACCTGCGGTGAAAAATGGCTGCAGCGTGATATAAAAACCCCGGAGGTCAACCGGCTCGGGCTCTCTCTGGCCGGGCACCTGAAGCATTTTCCGGGAGACCAGGTGCAGTTGTACGGCACGGCAGAACATTCGTTCCTTGAAAAAACAGCCCCTCAAAAAAGAAAAGTTTTGTTTGAGGCAATATTTAAGCGGTTTTCTAAAACCCTGCCTTGCGTGGTTGTAACCGGGAACATTAAACCTTTCAGAGAACTGCTGGAAAGTACGGGCAAACATTCAATACCCGTGCTTAAAACAACACTGAAAACCTCCAAGTTTCACAAAATGGCAGTTACTGCGCTTGAAGAATACTATGCGCCCATGGTAAAAATGCACGGTGTGCTGGTAGAGGTTTACGGGCTGGGTGTTTTGATTACCGGCGAATCAGGTATAGGCAAGTCAGAGTGCGCCCTGGAACTGATAAAAAGGGGGCACATGTTTGTTGCCGATGATGTAGTAACCGTAAAGCTGCGTCCCGGGAATGTGCTGATAGGTTCAGGAGAAAAAATAATAAGCCATCATATTGAAGTCAGGGGCATAGGGATTATAGATATAAAATCAATTTTCGGCACTGGTGCAATTCTTGATGCCACAAAAATTGAACTAGTGATAAAACTGGAGGAGTGGAATTCAGTCAAAGAGTATGACCGCCTGGGCATTGATGACAAAACAACAGACATAATTTTTACCAAGGTGCCGGAAGTTGCCCTTCCCGTAAAACCCGGCAGAAATCTGGCAGTGTTGATAGAAATTGCCGCCTTAAATCAGCGGTTGAAACAGAAAGGCCATTACAGCGCAAAAATTTTAAACGAAAAACTGATTGAAGAAATGACATCAGGAAAACAAGGGTTATGATAGGAATACTCATAATTGCCCACGGAAATTTAGGCGAAGAATTATTGAGGACGGCTGACCTTATTGTAGGAGCGCAGGATCAGGTTCGCGCTTTTCAGCTTCCCGCAAACGAGTCTCAGGAGCATTTAAGGGACAAATTAGGAGCTCTGCTGGAAGAAATAAAAACACCGGAAGGCATTCTCGTTTTTACGGATATGCTCGGCGGCACTCCGTGCAATATCTGCCTGCCTTTTGTAAATAAATATAATATTGAAATTATAAGCGGTGTAAATCTTTATATGGTTATTACTGCGCTTATGTACAGGGAAAAACTGAGTTTGAATGAAGTTTCCAAAAAAGCCCTGGAAACAGGGCAGAAAAACATAGCGGATGTTAAAAAAATGTTTTTAAGCAGGCTCAAATAGGAAATAGTTTATGGCCATAGCGCTGGTAAGGATAGACGACAGGCTGGTTCACGGCCAGGTAGTAGAAGGCTGGTTGAGAGTTATTGACGCCGATACTATAGTTGTAGTAAATGACGATGTTGCAAAAGATGATATGCAGAGAACTCTTTACAGTCTATCGGTGCCGCCGGATGTTTCCATAGAATGTTTATCTGTAGATTCAGCCATAGAGCAGTTTAAAAACAATAAATTCAGCAAACAGAAATTATTAATATTGTTATCCAGGCCGGCAGATTTATTGAAAATGCTAAAAAACGGCCTGAAAGTATCCAGCGTGAACGTAGGGGGGCTGCATTATTCTCCCGGCAAAAAACAGATTTTAAAAGGTTTATCCCTTGATGATAATGATGTTTCGGTTTTAAGGGAAATAGCCGGTTTTAATATTGAGCTGGAAAGCCGGGCACTGCCTAAAGATGACCGGCTTAATGTAATTGACCTGATAAAAGCAAGTTATTAATAAATAACAATTCGGGGAAAAATCATGAAAAAAATAAATTTTATTTTCGGAATTCATAACCACCAGCCTGTAGGAAATTTCAAGGAAGTGCTGGATCACGGCTATGAATGCGCCTATAAACCGTTTGTCCAGCTGATGTGGCGGCACCCAAAAATAAAATGGTCCCTTCATTGTTCCGGAATTTTGTGGGATTATTTCAGGGAACATAACCCGGAATACATAGATATTGTAAAAAAGATGAAAGACCGCGGCCAGGTAGAACTTATAGCCGGCGGTTATTATGAGCCTATTATGCCATCCCTGCAGGACCGGGACAAAATAGGCCAGATTAAAAAAATGACAGAATACCTGAAAAACGAATTTGATTCAAAACCCCAGGGTATGTGGCTGGCGGAACGTGTTTGGGAACCGCATTTGCCAAAACCGTTTTCCCTGGCTGGAATTAAATATACCATTGTAGATGATTACCATCTTCTTTCAAGCGGTCTTAATGCAGAAGAAAGAACAGGTTATTATATTACTGAAGAACAGGGGTACACCTTAAAACTTTTTTCTATTAACCAGCAGTTAAGGTATTATATTCCGTTTAAAACTGTGTCTGAAACCATAGAGTTTTTCAGGCAGTCAGCTACGGAAAATGAAGGCACAGCTCTGGTGATGATAGATGACGGTGAAAAATTCGGTATGTGGCCGAAAACGTACAAACATGTTTATGAAGACCTCTGGCTGGAAAATTTTTTAAAGGCCGTTGAAGAAAATTCAGACTGGATAAATACCCTTACTTTCAGCGAATACCTGGAAAAATACCCGTCAAAGGGAAGGGCTTATATTCCTACGGCAAGTTACTTTGAAATGACAGAGTGGGCCTATCCGCAAAAAATGCAGGAAGAGCTGGAAGATACCATTAAAGAAACAGACCATATGAATAACAGTGAAAGAATAAAAAAATTCATCCGCGGAGGCATGTGGAGAAATTTTTTCACTAAATATCCTGAATCAAACAATATGCACAAAAAAATGCTTTATGTCAGTGAAAAAATAAATGCCTACAGAAGTGAAATTTCTTCAAGTAAAGAAACCAGAGACCCAAATATTACCGCACAGCTTGCCAAAGCGCTTGATCTGCTTTATGAAGGCCAGTGCAACTGCGCTTACTGGCATGGGGTTTTCGGCGGATTGTACCTGCCGCATTTAAGAAAAGCAATTTATGAAAAACTTATAGCCTCGGAAAATATCATAGATGAACTCAATAAAAAAGAAAAGAAAGCAAAAAAAGCCCTTAAAACAGACTTTGACAAGGATGGCAACAATGAAGTACTGGTAGAAACCGAATCCCAGAACCTTTATTTTATGCCTCAATGCGGCGGCACCATTTTTGAATGGGATATAAAGAAAGCCAATACGAATATTCTTAATACTCTTTCGCGCAAAAAAGAAGCTTATCACCGCAAGCTGGTAGAATTTATTGCCAGGGGCCCTCTTAATCCTGGTGCAGTAAAAACAATTCATGACCTGGTAGAAGTGAAAGAAGAAAATCTGGACCATTACCTTAATTATGATTGGTACAGAAAAGTCAGCCTGATAGACCACTTCATTCATCCGGATACAAGCTATGAAAATTTCAGTAAATGCAAATACGGTGAACAGGGAGATTTTGTTTTCGGCATTTATGATTTTCAGGAACATAATAATTCTTTTAAATTAGCCAGAAACGGGGTTGTTTGGGCAGGTGACAGGCAGTATAAGATAAGAATAGAAAAAGAAGTAAAGCTTTCCGTCGCTCCGGAGGCCGAAATAACATATACGGTCATAAATAATGATACGGATACGGTCAGTCTTAACTTTGTCCCGGAATTAAATTTTAGTTTTCTTGGAAGCCGGACGGAAGATACAATGAACAAAACTGTCAAAGAATGGGTGCGCGTTGATGAACCCCAGAAACTTAAAGTAGAAGTTAAATTTGAGAATGATACGCAATTATGGGTTTTCCCGGTTGAAACCGTATCTCTTTCAGAAGCGGGTTTTGAAAGGACCTATCAGGGCACAACTGTTGCGCCTTTATGGAAACTGGAACTTAAGCCCGGTCAAAAACAAAAACTGCACATAACAATTCAAATAGGCGTGATAGAATAAATATGTTTTTAATTTCAGCAATAGCAGCTTTTTTGTCTCTGGATAATTTAATCGGAAACTTTATGATTTCCAGGCCGTTTATCGGCGGTATCATAGTAGGCACTGTTTTAGGTGACATAAAAACCGGGCTGATTATCGGTGTAATTTTTGAACTTATCTGGATAGATACTTTTCCTATCGGCACTTTTGTAGCGCCGGAATTGCTGGCCAGTTCAATTTTATCATCTTACTGGTGTATTTCCTATAGCGGTAGAACAGAAAACTATATGATAGTAACAGCCGTGGCTCTTTCCGTGCCTTTCGGCTACTTATACAGAAGGCTGGATGTACTAAACAGGCAGTTTAATTCCAAAGTATCAAGAATTATTGACAAGGCAGTAGATAAAGGAAACGAAAACGCAGTAATGTATTACAGTTACGGCATACTGTTTTTTACGGCGCTCAAAGCCTTTGCATTTTTTGTGATTTTCCTTTATTTCGGCAGGGAAATGTTTATGTTGGTTGATAAGTATATGCCTGTTTCATTAAAAATCGGGCTTGGTTATTCAATAAAGTTTCTACCGGTAATCGGTTTTTCCATAGCTTATAATTTTTTCTTAAGAAGAAAATATGAAAAATGCTGACATACTAAAAACATTTTTAAGGTCGTTTCTTTTGCAGTGTGTGTGGAACTATGAAAGAATGCAAAATGTGGGTTTTGTATATTCCATACTGCCTTCTTTAAGAAAAATATATTCCGACCCGGATAAAAGAAAACCCATAGTCAGGGAACATCTGGATTTTTTTAACACTCACCCCTATGTAGTAGGTGTTATTTTGGGCATGGTCCTGATGCTTGAAGAAAAAGCAGTGCAAAACCAAAACGAAGCAGACAAAGAAAAAACAAGAAAAGAAATAAGTAATGTGAAAATAAATATGGCCTGTCCCGTAGCTGCACTGGGAGACACTTTTTTCTGGGCTGGCTGGCGCCCGTTATGCTGTTTGCTGGCAATGTTTCCTATCCTGGCTTTTGATGAAAAAGTTTCTCTTACAGCGGCCTGGATAATTACAGCCGGGTTTCTTGTTGTATATAACGCCCTGCACCTGATTATAAGGTATAAATGCCTGCAGGAAGCCTACACTGCCGGCAGTAAGGTGGTATTATTTATTCAATCACTAAAAGCGCAGAAATCCATAATTCTTGTGAGAATATTAAGCCTTATAACGGTTACAGTAATAGCGCTGGATTATTTTTTGGCGCATTCCTATACCGCTGTTGAAAAACTGATATTTCTGGCACTTCTTTTCAGCGGACTGCTTTTATACCGCCGGGGCATATCGTCAACAAAAATATTTTACGGTTTTATAACAATTACCATTATAGTTTCACTGATAGGAATAAAACCATGATAGAAAAAATGCTTATTATGAAAAACCGGTTGGGTTTGCATGCCCGGCCCGCGGCCATGCTGGTGCAGTTAACGTCAAAGTATAAATCAGAAATAAAAGTTTTCAAAGGCGATCAGGAAGTTGACGGAAAAAGCATTATGGGCCTTATGACCCTGGCCGCGGAATTCGGCTGTGAAATACGCATAGTGGCAAACGGTGAAGATGAACAGGACCTGCTGAATAAAGTAACCGAACTTGTGGACAGTAAATTCAGTGAGGCCTAATTAATTGCAATTTTTTAAAATAACCCGATAAAGAGGTATTTATGGAACAAAAAGTGAAAACCGACGTGTTTAAAGGTGTTATTGCTTCCAGCGGCATAGCTATCGGCAAGATATACTTAATTGAAGAAGAAGAATACTGTATTGTTCCAAAGAAAATACAGAAACAAAATATTAAAAAAGAAACCGAGCGGTTTAAAATTGCCGTCAGTAAAGTTAAGGAAGAACTTATTAACGCAAAAAAAGAAATTATAAAAATATTCGGGAAAGCGCACACCCTGCTGGCAGACGCCCATATACTTATGCTTGAAGATCCGCTATTAGACCGTGATGTGATAAGAAAGATAGTAGAAGAAAACGTAAACGCGGAATATGCCCTCTGGACCACCATAGAAAAAGTAGTGCTTTCCTTTGAAAAGATAGATGATGAGTATTTCCGTGAAAGAAAAAATGACATTCAGGAAATAGGAAAAAGGATTATGCGCCAGCTTACCAGCAATAAGCGCAGATCTATTACCGATGCACCTAACGATGCTATTGTAGTATCTCATAACCTCGGGCCGTCAGACACCGTGAAATTAAAAGAAAGAATGGTAGCCGGTTTTGTAACAGATGTTGGCGGCAGGACCTCGCATATAGCGCTTTTTGCCCAGGACCTGGACATTCCTGCAGTAGTGGGTTTAAAAAATATAACCGGAGTAACCAATCACGAAGATGTCATTATTGTCGACGGCAACCAGGGCATAGTAATTATTAATCCTGATGAACAGACCCTGGAAAATTACCGGCGCGAATGTGATATACAGATTAATGAAAAAAAAGAACTGCAAAAATTAAGAGACCTGCCTGCACAGACCAAAGACGGTCACCGCGTAACGCTGGCCTGCAATATTGATACTCCGGAAGAGATGAAAGCTATTATAAATTCCGGAGCAGAAGGCATAGGTCTGTTTAGAACTGAGTTTATATTTTTAAGGGAAAACAGAATGCCTACGGAAGATGAGCAGTATGAAGTATGCCGCGACATAGTACATAAAATGCTTCCTTACTCTGTAATAATAAGAACCCTGGATTTAGGCGGAGACAAAGTTATGCATCTGGGCCTGGAAGGTTTTAACCCGGAAAGTAACCCTTTTCTGGGATTGCGCGCTATCAGATTGTGTTTAAAATATCCGGAAATGTTTAAAACCCAGTTAAGAGCCATCCTCAGAGCTTCAAAAGAAGGTAAAGTTAAAATCATGTTTCCTATGATTTCCAGTGTAAGCGAATTTCAAATGGCAAAGAGGCTGCTTGAAACTGCAAAACAGGAATTAAGAACAAGAAATGTTGAGTTTGATGAAAAAATTGAAGTGGGCGCCATGATAGAAATTCCTTCAGCAGCCCTGACGTCGGATATTATTGCAAAAGAAGCAGATTTCCTTTCCATAGGAACCAATGACCTTATACAATACACTTTTGCCATAGACAGAATGAACGAAACTGTTGCGTATATGTACGAACCCCTGCATTTGTCGGTATTAAGGCTGCTCAAACACATTATTGACGCAGGCCACAATGCGGGCAAATGGGTAGGCATGTGCGGTGAAATGGCGGCAGATATCTCCTTTACTAGTGTGCTTTTGGGCATGGGGCTTGATGAATTCAGCGTCCCTCCCAGCGCCGTACCGAGAATAAAAAAAGTTATCAGAAACATATCTATTGAAGAAGCAAAGGATTTAGCCAGAGAAGTATTAAACAATAATGATAAAGATTCTATTTTAAATGTCATAAGAAAAAGCCAGCTGGTGTGATAACAGGGAACTTAATAATGAGAATTAGAAATTTCTGCATAATTGCGCACATTGACCACGGAAAAAGCACGCTGGCCGACAGAATTCTTGAATTCACAAAAACTTCGGGGTATGACCAGTCCAAGCCCCAGATGCTTGACAGCATGGACCTGGAGCGCGAAAGAGGCATCACTATTCGCTCAAAAACCGTAAAGATAGATTATCATTCAAAAGACGGCAATGATTATATTTTGAATTTAATTGACACGCCCGGCCACGTAGATTTTTCCTACGAAGTATCCCGCGCCCTTATTGCTTCCGAAGGCGCTGTTCTGCTGGTAGACGCATCCCAGGGCGTAGAGGCCCAGACGCTGGCAAACACCCTTACTGCAAAAAAACATAATCTGGTAATTATTCCGGCCATAAATAAAATTGACCTGCCCACCGCTGATATAGCCGGCGCAGAAATGCAGATAATGGAAATACTGGACATTGCAGAAGATGTAGTAAAGCTCAGCGCAAAAAGCGGTATAGGCATTGTTGATGTATTAGAAGCCATCGTGCAGAGAATTCCTCCGCCGGTTGGTGATGTAAATGCAGACCTGAAAGCTGTAGTTTTTGATTCCTACTATGATTCTTACCGGGGTGTAGTAATTTACGTGCGTGTTTTTAACGGCAGTATAAAGCCCGGCATGAAAATAGTATTTCTTTCAAACAACAAAATCTACGAGGTCCTTGAAACCGGCGTAATATCGCTTAAAATGATTCCCACAGAAAGTTTATCCGGCGGAGAAGTGGGCTATATAGTTGCCAACATAAAAGATATACACGATGTTAAAATAGGCGACACGCTTTCTGAAGTCGGAAAGACCCAGGAAAAAGTATTAAGTGAATGGCTGGAATCAAAACCGTTTGTATTTGCGGGTATTTTTCCCATAAGCCCTGCCGGGTATGATGAACTGCGCCTGGCGCTTGAAAAACTGCGCCTTACAGACGCATCGCTTATTTATAAAAATGTCAGCTCCAGCGCGTTGGGCCCCGGGTTTCACTGCGGGTTTTTAGGTTCGCTACACCTGGAAATAGTAAAGGAACGGCTGGAAAGGGAATTCAACGCAAACATACTTATCACTTCGCCAAACGTTAACTATAAATTAAAACTAAAAAACGGTTCTCCCATGATTGAAATGGATAACCCGGCAAAATTTCCGCCGTATTTTGAAATTGAATACATTGAAGAGCCTTATGTAAAAGCCACCATAGTAACTCCCACGGAATTTGCCAGCAACGTAGTTGAGCTTTGTAAGGGCAACCGCGGAAAAGTGCTGGAAATCCGCCAGCTGGAAGCGTTTAAATCCGTAATGACTTTTGAACTTCCGCTGGCAGAAATTATTGTGGGGTTTTATGACATGCTTAAATCAGTGTCCAAGGGATATGCATCATTCGATTATGAACACATAGGCTACAAGCAGGGCGACCTGATGAAACTTGATGTTTTAATAAACTCTGAAGTAGTTGATGCTTTTTCTTATATTGTTCATACACAAAACATAGAAAAAGTAGCCAATAGACTGATAGAAAAACTGCGTTCCACAATTCCCAGGCAGATGTTTCAGATACCCCTGCAGGTAAAAGCTGATAACCGCATAGTGGCGCGCGATGACATACGGGCTTTAAGAAAAGATGTTACCGCAAAATGTTACGGCGGGGATATTTCACGAAAACGCAAACTGCTGGAAAGACAGAAAGAAGGCAAAAAGAAAATGAAGCAGTTCGGCAGGGTGGAAATACCGCAGGAAACATTTCTTGCATTGCTGAAAATTCAGGATTAAACACACTGATTAGCGCTGAGAGAAAAAGGAACACTGATTAGCACAGAGGGAAAAATTACACAAAGAAATACGGAATTAAAAAAACAAAAACAAACACAAAAAAAACACAGCGGGGGAGTAAATGGAAACAAAATTGTTTATAGCGGGCATAATTTTTCTTATTGTTTCGCAGATTATGCACCACCTCAAGAAAAAAAATGAAAAGCTGGTTAATTCAAAGGTATATTTGTTTATACTTGAATGGGTAGATACTATCTGGTCAGCCGTGCTTTTTGCATCTGTTATAATGTTTTTTATCATCCAGGCTTTTCAAATTCCTTCCGGAAGCATGCACAACACACTTTTTGAGGGTGACCGCCTGTTTGCTAACAAATTCATTTACGGTATTCACATACCTTTTGTAGAAGGTAAAAAAATTCTGCCTTTCAGAAAAGTGCGCAGAGGTGATGTGGTAATTTTCAAATGCCCGCAAGCTGCTCTTAGCGCTGAAGAGAAAGCAAAAGGTGTTACCAAGGATTTTGTAAAAAGAGCTATCGGCCTTGCCGGAGACACCATAGAAATAAAAAACAAAAAAGTGTTTTTAAACGGCCAGCCGATTGCAGAACCCTACGTAGTTTTTGAAGTACCGGGTTATATGCAGCCAAAGGTAAAAATGTTTAATTCGCAGGCAGATTATCAGAAATCCTGGGAACAGGGCAGTTTTGTTTCTATGCCTATTCAGGATAATTTTGGGCCTGTAAAAGTGCCCGAAGGCTGTTATTTTGTTATGGGTGATAACCGCGACAGGTCCTTTGATTCGCGTTTCTGGGGCCCGATGCCTCATAAAAACTTAAAAGGCCAGGCACTGGTTAAGTTTTGGCCGCTTACAAGAATCGGCCTGATAAAGTAGTAAAGCGGTAAATAATATTAACGGTTTTACTAACCACCCGTCATGCGAAAATTGGCGGGGTCCCGTCTGAATCTGAAAGACGGACTTAATCACGTAAACACTAAGCACTATTGTTAAATATGAAAAGTTTATACATCCACATTCCATTCTGCAAAAAAAAATGCCACTACTGTGATTTCACGTCCTTTTCCGGCCGAGAAGCTTTAATGCCGGAATATATTGATGCTTTAGAACGTGAGATTTATTTGCTAACCACTAACCACTACCCACTAACCACTGTTTTTATCGGCGGCGGCACACCGTCTATTCTTTCACCGCAACAGTTAAGGCGCTTATTAAACATAATTAAAAACAACTTTGACCTGACTAATTTAAAAGAAATGACCTTTGAAGCCAATCCGGAAAGCCTGGATAGAGAAAAACTATCAATTCTACAAGAACTATTTTCTGAAGCTATCCGTTTAAGCATAGGCCTGCAGTGTTTTGACAATAAATATCTTAAGGATTTAGGCCGCATACATTCAAGCGAAGAATTCCTTGATAAGTATACACAGGCAAGAATGCTTGGGATAAACAATATTAACATTGACCTTATTTACGGCCTTCCCGGGCAAGGTTTAGCACAGTGGCAGAATACTCTGCAAAAAACAGTTGCTTTAAAACCGGAACATATTTCTGCATACTGTTTAACACCGGCAAAAGGTACTATGTTTGATTATAATAATGTCAGTGTAGATGAAAATATTGCTTCTGATATGTATAAATTCACTTCCGAATACCTGCCCGCAAACGGCTACGGCCACTATGAGATTTCAAACTTTGCTTTATCCGGCCGTGAATGCGTGCATAATAAAATTTACTGGGGAAACAAAGAATATATTGGAATAGGTGCTTCAGCAGTATCATACATAAACGGTGTGCGGTCTAAAAATGTGGCGGACTTAGGCGCATATTTAAAAGATGCCGGCAAAAAAAGTTTAGTAGAAGAATCGGAATCACTTGATGAAGAAAGCAAACTGGGTGAAACCGTTATGTTGGGACTGCGCATGCGCAGAGGTATAGAGCTGACGCAGCAAATTGAGAGTAAATATACCGATATTATTACTAAATATAAAAATGACGGTTTTCTTGAAATAGCGGATAACAGGATGTTTCTGACACAGAAAGCGCTGTTTGTGTCAAACACTATTCTGGCAGACTTTGTATAAATGTGGTAATGTCAAAAATAATATGAAAAACGATTTTCTTGTTCGCTTAACGCTCAAGCACAAATTGCTTATTCATAAACGAGGTCTGCTAGATTATCCTGTAATCTACCAGCAGACACTAAAGAGGATATGCCTCGCCATGTTCTCCTAATTCCCGCTTACAGCGGAGGAGCCCCGGCAACTCATTTCTGAAAACCAAACAATTTGTATCGCTTAGGCTCACTTAGAAAATGTTTTTCAATTATTTTAATTGTAAATTATCAATTTTGATATAACTGTTTAAAAGGGAACGGGAAGAAAAATGAAACTATCAATTATTGTACCGGTTTATAACGAAATAAAAACTATTAAGGAAGTTTTAGAAAAACTTTCCGGTTTGCCTGTTGATAAGGAAATAATAGTGGTAGATGACGGCTCAAAAGACGGCACCAGGGAAATGTTGAAAAACCGTAAATTGGAAAAAGTAAATGGTGAACCGTCAATTAAAATCCTATTTCATGAAAAAAACCAGGGCAAAGGCGGCGCTATACAAACCGGCCTGAAAAATGCCGCAGGTGACATTGTCTGCATTCAGGATGCAGACAGCGAATATGATTCAAACGAAATACCCGTACTTTTAAAAGGTTTTGATGACCCGGAAGTATCCGCGGTATTCGGTTCCAGGTTTCTGCAGGCCAACCCGAACATTTATAAAAGGTTTTTGCTGGGAAACAAGTTTTTAACCGGGCTTACCAATCTGATTCATGGTACTAAATATACGGATACTTATACCTGCTACAAGCTGATTAAAAAAGATGTGTTTAATAAACTCGGCATTATCAGCACAGGTTTTGAAATGGAAGCGGAAATAAGCATAAAACTTAAAAAATTAAATTTCAAGGTTGTAGAAATTCCCATCAGTTACCGGCCCCGTAAGCTGGAAGAAGGCAAAAAAATTGGCTGGAAAGATGCGGTAAAAGGCGTATTAACCATTTTAAAATATAAATTTACAAACTAAGTATATTAACGAGGAGTCACAATGAATGTAGAAATTTCAGTAGTACTGCCGTGCTTAAATGAAGAAGAAACTATCGGCGCCTGTATTGAAAAAAGCAAAAAAGCTTTTGAAGAATGCAAAATGGAAGGTGAAGTGATAGTGGTGGATAACGGGTCTACCGATAAATCTGTGGAAATTTCATTGGCATTGGGCGCCAGAGTAGTAAAAGAGGAAGAAAAAGGTTACGGCAGTGCATTAAGGCGCGGTATTGAAGAATCAAAAGGCTATTATATTGTTATGGGTGATGCAGATGATACCTATGATTACCTGGAAATGCCTAAATTTATAAAATTTTTAAAACTCGGTTATGATTTGGTAATGGGTTCGCGTTTTAAAGGCGAAATTTTGCCCGGCGCCATGACCTGGTCACATAGATATATAGGAAACCCCATTTTGTCCGGCATGCTCAGGCTGTTTTTTGGCGGCACGGTAAGCGATTCGCACTGCGGGTTACGCGCATTTACAAAAGATGCCTACAAAAAAATGAATCTGCACACTACGGGTATGGAATTTGCCAGCGAAATGGTAATCCATTCAATGAAAAAGAAACTAAAAATCACAGAAGTTACCATTACTTACTATCCGCGCAAAGGCGAATCAAAATTATCATCATTACGGGACGCCTGGAGGCATATGCGCTTTATGCTTTTATACAGCCCCAACAATCTTTTTCTTCTTCCCGGAGCGCTGATGTTTTTAATAGGCACTATAGCAAGCATTAAACTGCTTTTCGGGCCCATTTACCTGGCCGGAAGAACCTATGATATACACGTAATGATGTTTTCAGGATTATTAATGATTCTTGGCTGGCAGATTTTTAATATAGGAATAACCGCAAAAATTTATGCGCACCAGATAGGTTTGGAAGAAAGCAGTTTCACAACAATGCTGATTACAAAATTTTCTCTTGAAAGATCTATGCTGCTTGGAGGAATTTTTCTTCTGACAGGTTTAGGGATTGGTGTTTATGTACTTACGGTTTGGGTTCAGGGCGGGTTTGGTTTTGGCGCCATAGTGCCTGCCGCCGCCAAATGGGCACAGTTAAAAACTACGCTTTTATCGCTGGTTTTTATAACTCTTGGCATACAAACAATATTTTCTGCATTTCTCTCAAGCATGCTGCAGATTAAATATAAATGAAGAACGCAGAGTAGCACAGAGTGAAAAAGAACACAGATGAGCGCAGAGAAAGAAGACGCAGAGTAGCACAGAAAAATCCAGCATAATTCAATTTTTTCAGTGAAAATCAGTGGGTTTTTTAGAAATTCAGCGCCCATCTGTGAATAAAATATGAAAATACTTCTTATCAACGAACCGTTTGTCCCGGGGTTTTGCCGAACCCAGCGCTGGGCCGCCCGCACCAGAGGGCGCGTACTGCGTGCTCCGGACTGGCTGGCATACGCCACAGCTGTTTTAGAAAAAGCCGGCCACGAAGCAAAACTTTATGATTTTCCCGCTATGGAGTGGGAAAAAGATAAGATAGCAGAGCTGGCAAAAAAAGAAAACCCGCATTTTGTAGTCTTAGATTCTACCACCCCTTCAGTTTACTCAGATATTGACTGCGCAAAGATAATAAAAGCAAACTCCAACGCAAAAGTAATTATGGTAGGCCCGCATATATCCGCCCTGCCGGAAGAAACCCTGCTGGAAGCCAATGGTTTGGTAGATGTGGCAGTAATAGGCGAGTATGATAATACCGTTTTAGATATAGTAAACAGCTACCCAAACTTAAGCGAAGTTAAAGGCATTGTATATATAAAGGAAGGCAAACCTGTCCGCACCCCGGCCCGGCCTTTAATAGAAAATTTAGACAGCCTGCCGTTTCCTGCCTGGCACCAGCTGGATTTGATGAAATATTTTGACGGGGGCAAACTTTACCCGTATATTGATATTATTTCCGGCAGGGGCTGTCCGAACGCCTGTATTTTCTGCCTGTGGCCCCAGACTATGCACGGGTATAAGTTCCGGTTCAGGTCTGCCAAAAATGTGGTAGATGAGATTGAGCATGACATTAAACTTTGCCCGCAGGTGTTAAAAGGCGGGGAATTTTTCTTTGAAGATGATACTTTTACGGTAAATAAAGCCCGCGCCATAGAAATCTGTGAAGAGATTATGCGCAGAAACCTGAAAATAAGGTTTTCTGTAAATGCGCGGGTAGATACGGCAGATGCAGAGATGTTTAAGATTATGAAAAAAGCGGGCTGCAGGTTATTGCTGGTTGGTTTTGAGTCCGGCGTGCAGGACCTGTTAAATAAGATGCATAAAAATATTACTATTACGCAGTCGCGCAATTTTATGGCGCTGGCAAAACAGGCAAAACTGCAGGTGCACGGCTGTTTTGTGATAGGGTTGCCCGGTGAAACGCTGGAAACGGCAAAGCAGACGGTAGGCTTCGGGTTAAATCTGGGGCTGGATACTATACAGTTTTCCGGCGCGGTGCCTTTTCCGGGTACAAAGTATTTTAAGTTGTGTGAAGAGAACGGCTGGCTGAAGTCAAAAAAGTGGTCTGATTATTTGCAGGAAGGGGAGCAGGCGGGGGTGGTGGAATATCCCGGGATGAGCAGAGAGCAGATAGATAAGCTGGTTGATGCTGGGCTAAAGAGTTTTTATTTCCGCCCTTCATATATGGTAAAGTTTCTGCTAAAAACATCCAGCCCGTCAGATTTATACCGCAAGTTCCGCGGTGCCAAAAACTTTATTTCGTATTTATTAGGAAAGAAGTAGCAAACCATGAAATTCATAGAATCTGAATTAATTGAACTCAAAAAATCCACTTCTGAACTAAAAGAAGCCATTGTATCTATGTGCGCGATGCTTAATCAGCACGGCAAGGGTACAATATATTTTGGAATTGCTGATAACGGTGTAGTGGTTGGGCAAGGTATAGGCAAATCAACTATCAGGGATATTTCCAAAGCCATTAGTGACCACATAGAACCAAAGATATTTCCGGAAATAACTAAACAGAAGATTGCCGGTAAAGAATGTATAGCGGTTAATTTTGCCGGTCAGGACCAGCTATATGCTGCCTACGGCAGATTCTATTTGCGCATGGGTGATGAAGATAGAAAGCTTTCTGTATCTGAGTTGCGCCGGCTTGTTGAAAAGAAAAATCATTATGTGTATTCCTGGGGTACGGAAGTCTCTGAGGCTCCAATTGCAAAGGCAGATATCTCAACTATCCGCGAATTTGTAAAAAGGGGCCGTGAGGCAGGGCGTATAGGTTTTGCTTTTGATTCAGCTAAAAATGTGCTGAAAAAGCTTAATCTTATAAAAGGAACAAGGCTTTTAAATGCGGGGTATGCGCTTTTCTGTAAAGATAACCGCATTGAGGTGCAGGCGGCCGTTTTTGCCGGAAAAGATAAAATAACCTTTCTGGATATTCAAAGTTTCAGAGGAAATCTTTTCAATCTTATTGAAAAAAGCGAGATATATGTAAAGGAACATATTAACTGGCGGGCAGACCTTTCCGGAAGCAGGAGAATTGAAATACCGGAAATTCCTGTGCGCGCTCTTAGAGAAGCTATTATTAATTCACTTTGCCACCGGGATTTTACAAATCCAAAGAACAATGAGGTGGCAATTTATAAAGACAGGATAGAAATATTTAATCCGGGCCAGTTCCCTTATGAATATTCACCCGAAGATTTTATAAAAGGCACAGAAGCCAGTATGCCCCGCAATCCTTTGGTGGCAGAAACGTTGTTTCGTTCTGAGGATGTGGAAAAGTGGGGTTCCGGCTTGCGCCGGATAGCCCGGGAATGCAAAGCTGCAAAGGTAAAAGTTTCTTTTACAAAAAATAAAAGCGGTTTTGTGGTTACTTTTTACCGGCCTGAAGAAACTACACAGAAAACTGTGGAGAAAACTGTGGAGAAAACTGTGGAGAAAACCAGGGAGAAGATAATGGGTTTACTGGCAGCTAATTCACGGATTACTCAAAAAGAGCTTATGGACAAAACCGGGTTAACCCGCCGCGGCATTGAATGGAATTTAAATAAACTTAAAACAGATAGAGTGATTCGCAGGGTTGGACCGGATAAAGGTGGCCGCTGGGAAGTAAAGAAGTAAAGGTTCTTTTTATGTAGCGGCCGCATTACTATGCGGCAATAAAAAAAGCTCAGGGATTCGCTCAGGGACATTCTTTTCCCGGCTTGCAGTATCAGCCGAGGTCTCGCCATTCTTCGCATGGCGGACAAAAAACGCTCGCTCGCAGCTCGCTCTACCATCGGCCGAGGGTAGCGTCCTTGCCACCTCTTATGAAAAGATAAAGCAAGGGCTTCGTAATTGCTAAGCCGCCTCTGGGAGGTTTTTTTCGGGAACGTCCCATCGCTTCTGAAAATATTTGTTAAAAGCAGAATATTAGTAAGGATTTGCAAAAAGCAGTCATTCCCGAATGATTCTGATCGGGACTGCAGGCAGCGTCCCGACATCATATAGTAAAAGGAAAACATCGGGAATCCATAATAGAAGATCTTTGAGAAAATAGTTTTCACTTTTTTTGTTGATTTTTCACGTTAAAATACGCGTCAAAAACAGGAAGCCCATAAAATGGAAAATATACTGAGCGTGAGTCGAAGTATCAAACTCACCCATAAAGGGTTCAGACAGGATGGGCTTAATTCCCCGTTTTTGCCTTGATTTTAACTAAATCAACAGTGCCGTTTCAAACTATTTTTTCAAAAATTAGGTAATTTCAATCTAATTTTGTGAATTTTCAAACTAAAGGATATTGTAGAAAGTGTTGACTCCAAAAAAATGAAAAAAACTATTACTTTAATTTTATTATTAATTTTGATGCAGCAATTAGCATTATCTGAAAATACCAAAAAACAATTCTTGCCAAATAACTCAATAACCTTATTAAATGAAGGTCATGTACGTTCAATTAATAAACCATGGGATAATTATGGTGATGGTTATTATATAGGATCTTCGGATTTATACACAGCTCATAAAACAACCCTATTTGAATGTCCAACGATTGGTTATGCTACAAACGCAGACCATTCCTATGTCGTTTTTTGTAATACAATAACAATTTCATCGTTAAATTCATTTAAGGTTATTTTTGCAGGAAAAGCTAGTGGTCAAACAGGTGTTGTAGCAATTGATATAAATTTGTCAACAAATGGATCAGACTGGACTCTGCTTGGCACTACAAAGGAGCATGATTGGTTGGGATATAAAGAAGAGGTCGTGTCAGGCACACCAAACATAAGCGGCAACTTCTTGTATACAAAAGTATCGCCGCATTCAGAACCATTAACTGCTGCCATTTATATTGAGAAAGTCAACATAGAAATAGAAGGTCAGTTAAGTCATATTAAAAATGGTTTGAAAGAAATTAGGAAAACTCAAATAACAGAAACTTCTTTTTGTGAAAGTATCGACAATTTACTCCCAGTTAAACCCAATAAAGAATTTAAGGCTAACATTGGTAAGGTCTATTTCTGGACAAATATTTATGGCACAGAAAAACCTACGATAATTAAACATGTTTGGTATTACAAAAATAAAAAAGTGGCAGAAGTTCCTCTAAAAGTAGAATATATTAGACATCGTACTTGGAGTTCTAAAATCATTGAACCTGTATGGGCAGGAGATTGGACAGTAGAAGTAATCGATAAATATGGGAATTTAATACAAAAGTTTTCTTTCATAATAAACTAAAAACTCAAGTATCGTAGTAGAAACATTGAGTTTTGAGTATTTTAAACGGCAGTAGAATTCCACGGGCGCTGACCGTAGGGTCAACAAAAAAATAAATTTATGTTAAAAGAAATAAAGTCAGTCAGGCAGATACCGGGTGAAGCATTCAGAAGATGGTTTCAGGATAAGTATTTTGATTTGATTGTGCATTATAACCCTAAAAAAGAAATAACAGCCTTTGAGTTGTGTTATAATCTTTTAATACCCTTCGCGGAAATCCATGTCTATCCAGTTTCTTCCTTTTATAAAATGATACTGGATACCTGCCCGGTAAAGGCATGGATAGCGATTAAGTCCGCTCCGGGTATTTCAGCGTAGGGTTTTTGCTGCGATGAAAATAAAGTTAGAATCCACGCCTGTGAAGGCGTGGTGCTTCAAAAGATGAACATGTATTTAAGTGGGATAAAAAAACTGGTTTTGAGCATGATAAAATAGATGACGGGGAAAAACCGGCGTCGGTTAAAATGACGCCTATATTAATCCCGGACGGCGTTTTCCCGGCTGATAAGGTAATAAGAGAATTTGATAAAGCCAGTACAAAAATGGAAAAGAAAGTGGCTGAGTTTGTGAAAGCTAAAATAAAAAAGTCTTCGTTAAAATAAGTTGAGGTAAAAAATGGAAAGGCCAATAATTTCAATTATTATTCCGGTAAGAAACGAAGAAAAGACTATCAGAAAATGTCTTGGGTCTCTTTTTGAGCTTAATTATCCTGAATATGAGGTAATAATTATCAATGACGGCTCAACAGACTGCACCAAAGAAATTATAAACAGTTTTGTTATAAGAAACACAGAGTTTAAAACAGTTACTTTAAAAGTTATTGATACTGACGGTATTGGCCCGTCAAAAGCGCGCAATGCGGCAATAAAACAGGCCAAGAGCGATTATATAGCCTTTACTGATGGAGACTGTGTGGTAGACCCGCAGTGGCTCTCAGAGCTTATGAAAGCATTTACCCATGATTATTCACACAGTTTTAATGCAAAAAATATCGTGGGTGCGGGCGGGTCCCAGTTAAGCCCGGAAGATGATTCAAGGTTCGGAAAGCTGATAAATGATTTTATGCAGGTTATAGGTTTTGCAACAGAGTATATGAAACCGCGCTTTGTTACTTATAACAAGAAAACCATTTTAAAGAAAACCAGCCACAATCCGTCATGCAATTCAATTTATAAAAAGAAAGTGTTTGATGAAATAGGCGGTTTTTCTGACCTTTGGCCCGGCGAAGATGTGGACCTGGATTACAGAATTACCAAAGCGGGCTATTATTTAATGTATAATCCTGCCGCCATGGTATGCCATTACAGGATTGATAATATACAGGATTTCAGAAAGATGATGTACAGTTATGGCAAGGTGCAGGCAATGCTGGTAAAAAGTTACGGGTTGTTTAGGAAAATCCAGTATGTGCCCATAGTACTGTTTTTAGGCATAAGTGCAGAGATACTGTTTTTAATTTTAAAACTTAAATTCGGGATTATTTTGTTTATTACTACCAATCTTTTATTATTACTGTATTTTTTTACCAGAACAAAAGGCCTGCTGAAAACGCTTAGCTATTTCTGGCTGTTTTTTGAGGTGCTTTTTCAATGGAATTTCGGTTTTATAAAAGAAATGTTAAATAAAAGAAAATAAACAATATGAAAAAGTATTCAGAATCAACTATAGTAGAATTAAAACCTTCTTTATCACAAATAAAGGAGATTATTGAAACTATTTCAGCCTTTGCTAATACGGAAGGCGGGAAAATTTATATAGGAATAGCAGATACCGGCCAAATCCAGGGCCTTCCTGAACCAGTATATGAAGAAGCCGGGGGAAGTTTTGTAACTGTGTTTAAGAGTCCTGAAAAAATTAACAATGTTCAAAACAGTTCGGAGAAAAGTTCGGAGAAAATTTTCCGGATAATTAGCGCAAGGCCTGCTATTTCAGCACAGGAACTTGCTGAAATACTTGGTATAACCAGCCGGGCTGTAGAAAAGCAATTAGCAAAACTGAAAAATAAAGGTATTATTAAACGTATCGGCCCCGATAAAGGCGGCCGGTGGGATGTAAATAACTAATTCTAAAAGGAACTTAAAATGTCAAAAATTTATTTAATCGGCCTTCCGGTGCACAGATACACCCAGCCCATGCTGGGCCTGGGTTATATCGGCTCGGCCCTGCTGAAAAACGGGCATACCATAAAAGTGCATGATATGGCATCTGAAAATGCCGGTGAATTGTCCCAGATTGAAAAAGAAGTTAAAGAGTTTAACCCGGATTATGCGGGTATCAGCGTTTTAACCGCGCAGATTAACCGCTCTGCGGAAATATTAAAACACATCAAAAGCATAAACAATAAAATAGTTACCGTTATGGGCGGCCCCCACGTAAGCGCCCTGCCGGAATATACGCTTAACACCGTACTGCACGCAGATTTCTGCATAGCGGGTGAAGGGGATATTTCATTTCCGGAATTTGTAAAACTGCATTCAGCTAACGCAGATTATTCAGCCATTGCCGGCCTTTGCTACAGAAAAGAAGGAAAAGCAGTTTTAAATAAACCAGAAATTATAAAAGATATTTCTACTCTTGAGTTTCCCTGGAAACTGTTAAACCCGCTTAATTATAATAAAGGCGAACTACAGGGCTATACCGCCAAACGGCGCCCGGTAGTTACCGTGGTTTCTTCCCGCGGGTGCCCGTACCGGTGCACTTATTGCGCGCAGATGTCTGTGTTCAGTTACCAGTTCCGTGTGCGTGACGCCATGAACTTTGTAGATGAAATGGAATACCTGAATAAAAATTTTGGTATCAAAGAAATTCAGCTGGCGGATGACAACTTTACTTTTTACCGGGACCACGCGGTAAAAGTGTGCAATGAAATATTAAGAAGAAAGCTGGATATTTCCTGGGCGCTTATAAACGGCGTGCGCATAGACAAACTGGATAAAGAACTGCTGGAGCTTATGAAAAAGGCCGGCTGTTATTATATGGCTTTTGGTTTAGAGTTCGGCTCTCCCAGGATTTTGAAGCTCTGCAAAAAAGGTTTAAGCGATGAAGGTATGAAAGTTGGCTATGAAAATGTAAAACTTGCCAGCAAAATGGGTTTTATAACTCACGGTTTTTTCCTTATGGGTTATCCGTACGAACAAATGGAAGATATGGAAATGACCGCAGGCCTTATTAAAGCCCTGCCCTTAGACAGAATATCTATCGGCGTACCGGTGCCTTACCCGGGCTCTGAAATATTCAATTATTATATGGAAAAAAAGTTTAAAACCATTGAAAATATTAATTGGGATGATTACGTAGAAGGCAACTTTAAGCCTATCTGGGAATACCTGTCAGGCAACGTAGTGGCAAACAAAATACGCAAGACGTACCTGAGTTTTTATACAAACCCGTTTAATATGCTCAGGTTTATTTCAAAACTAAGAACAAAGGAGCAGTTTTTTGCAACCTTCCAGGGTTTCAGGAGAGGGTTGTTAAACACATTTTTAAACATCTATAAAACCAAATGATCTTTTAATATACTTTTGATTTTAAAGAGCCAACGAAACAGTTTTAAGTGATATTACAATTTTAAGTGAAATTAAACCGTTAAATTTTCAATTGTTTGAAGCGGCCTATTTCTGGCCGCAAGTTTTGGAAATTTAGGTTTAATGAACCGGTACCTGAATTTTAGGTAAAAATTGTAAAGAATCACTGTAAAACTGTTTAGAAAAAGAAAAAATATTTTTCTGCTTGAAGTATTAAACAGGTTATGATAAACACAGGAAAAACAAAATGAAAATAATTTTAGTTAACCCGTTACAGGAAAATCCGTGCATGCCGGGGCCCCCGAAACTTATTTTAAATGAAGGCGGCGTATTTCCGCCGCAGGGCCTTTTATATCTTGCCACGTATCTTAAAAAATTCAGCAGGCATGAAGTAAAAATACTTGACTGTATAGCCGAAGCTCTGGATTATGCCGGGGTGGAAACGCGCCTGGCGCAGGAAAAACCGGATGTGGTAGGCGTAACGCTGACCACTTTGTATTTAGGCGACGGCTACCGTATACTGCAGATAGTAAAAAAAATATCCAAAGACATTATTACTATTGCAGGCGGCCCTCACCCCACGCTGTTTCCAAAACAAACCATAAAACTTCCTGAAGTGGACTACGCGGTCTGCGGAGAAGCAGACTACATATTGGGTGAAATGCTGGACCGTATTGAAACAAAGAAACCGCTGGATGATATGGAAGGCGTGCTTAGCAAAACTTCTCCAAACAAAGAAGTTAAACAGCTTTTTATAGACAAACTTGATGATTTGCCCCTGGTAGATTATACGCTGCTTCCTTATAATAAGTACCATTCCATTTTAAGCACCAATAATCCCGTAACCGTAATGATGACTTCCCGCGGGTGCCCGTTTAAATGCGCGTACTGCCCGCAGGCAGGCACAAAAATAAGAAAACGCAACGCAAAAATAGTAGCCGATGAAATAGAGCAGTATATAAAACTCGGCATAAAAGATATTTTATTTTTTGATGAACTCTTTACCCTGGAGCATGAGCGCGTAAAAGAGCTTTGCGATGAGTTTTTGCGCAGAAATCTGAAATTCCGTTTCCATATTAGAACCAGAATCCGCGATGTAAATAAAGACATTATCAAACTGCTTAAAAAAAGCGGATGCCGCCTTATCCAGTTCGGGGTAGAATCCGGCACAGCAAGAATCCAGAAACTCATGAATAAAAATTTGGACCTGGATAAAGTGCGGCAGGTAATTAAAATGACGCGCCAGGAAGGCATACTGACATACGGCAATTTCATGCTGGGCTCCCCTACAGAAACAAAAGAAGAAATGCAGGCCACCATAGATTTTGCCAAAAGCAGCCGGCTGGATTTTGCCGTGTTTGCCATAACGCTCCTGCTTCCTAAAACGGAATATTATAACCAGGCGGCCGCGCAAGGAAAAATAAAAGAAGATTTCTGGGAAAAATATATATTAAACCCGCTGGTACCCATTGATAATGCCTACTGGCCGGATTTTACCAAAGAATTCCTGGAAGAAATGTGCAAGAAAGGCTATAACGAATTTTATTTCAGGCCGTGGTATATCTGGAACTACCTTACCAGGATACTTTCACCGGCGCAGTTAACCACGCATGCAAAAGCGGCGTTTCACGTGCTTAAAAGTTTTAGTTTAAGCAAACTAACAGGCAAATGAAAATACTTTTAATAAACTTTCTGGATAAACGTTACGGCTCCACTTACCGGGCCCGCCAGATTTTCCGTTGTCTGAAAGAAATTAATGCTGATGTAAAATATATAGAATCAAACAGCAGTATTGAAGGCGCTGTTTCAATACCGCAGGCGGATAACGGGTTTGGCTACCTGGTTGCCATGGCTATCCGCAGTTTTTACTGCCTTTTTCTTTCCTATGATGTTATTTATATTCAAAAATTCATATTGCCTGCTGTGCCTTGTATAGCCATAGCAAAATTCCGCAGAAAAAAAGTTTATGTTGACTGGGATGATTTGGATTCAGATTTCCAGAGAACACAGTTCCGCAAAAATATTACCAAAGGTATTGAAGCGGCCTACCCAAAGAAAGCATCTCTTATCACGGTTCATAACGAATACCTGAAAAAACATGCGCAAAATGCCGGTGCAAAAGATGTGCGCCTGCTAAACCAGATAGTAGACACCGTTTCCTTTGACCCGGATAAGTACGATAGTGCCGAAACAAAAATCCAGCTGAACCTGAAAAATAAAGTAGTAGCAGGATTTCTGTGCACTCTTACTCATGGGGGTGCGGCAGATTTGGATATTATAGCCGAAGCTATGAACGAGGCTGTCAGAAAGTATCCACAGCTCTTCTTCCTTATTATAGGGGGCGGGCCGCTGGAAACCAGTTTTAAGGAATCTTTTGAAGGCAGAGGGTTAAGGAATTATCGCATAACCGGACTTCTTAAACAGGAAGACGTGCCTAAATATGTTTCTGCCTGTGATTTCTGCATGGTTTATATGCGGGATAACCCCGGCAATAAAATGAGAATGTCATTTAAAACCCTGGAATACCTTGCTATGAATAAAACGGTGGTAGGGAATTTTACAGGTGAGACCCTGGATAAGCTGGGGCCGTACTGCATTCATACAGGCCTGCGCGCTGAAGATTTTGTAAAAGTTATCGGAAAAGTTATAGATACGGGAAATTTTTTGGCGCCTCATCAGGCAAGAAAGTATATTTTGGAAAACCATTCCATTGAAACTATGAAAACCCAGCTGAAAGAAATTTTCGGTTGAAAATAATATCTAAATAATTTAAGAATTTGTAGCCGCAAGTTTTAACTTGCGTTATTAAATAGTGATTTGCTAATCACTTAACTACATACGTATCCAAATTGGACAGCAGTGACTTAACCACAAAAAAAGAATATGAACAAAAAAATAGCATTTTTCTGCGGAATTCCGGTTTATGCAAAAGTAAATGAAGCCATTTTAATAAGGCCTATCTTTCGCAGGGTGGGTTTGCTGGCCAAAGCGCTTAAAGCAAAAGGTTTTGAAGTAAAAATATTTGCTCCTACTTATGAAAAGCCTGCAGTAAATACAACTATTGAAGGCATAGAAGTTATCAGTGTCGGGTATACCAACCTGCCCTACTCACCCGCTCTGGCAGGAAACCCTTCGGTTATAAGGTATTTGCTGAGCATTTTTGCATCTTTGAAAAGCACACAGAAAGAAATCAAAGTATTTGCGCCGGATGTTATACACGTATTTACCACGTTTCCGTATTCAATAATCACAGGTTTATACTTAAAACTGTGCGGGCACAGGGTTTTTATAGATATTGATGATGCCATAAACGGCCAGATGGAAAGCAACAATGTAAATCCTTTAATAGTAGCCCTGCAGAAATTTGCTGATTACCGCTTGTCTCGTTTGTTTTCCGGCATAACGGTTTGCAGTGAATTTTTGAAAAATAAAACAAGTAAAAAAGCAGTTATACTGCCAAATATGGTGGGCGCTGAAATGTATGTATATGAAAATAGGCCTGCCAAAAGCGCCGGGCCCGTAACAGTGGCAATGATTGGCAGTGTTGACGGTATCCAGGGGCATGCTGATATTATTAAGTTTGTTATTCCGCTGACGCTTAGATATTGTCCTAACCTGGAGTTTGTATTTGCAGGAGAGGGTAAACTGCTTGATAAAATGAAAGCCCTGGCAAAAGATTATGGCTGTGAAAACAAAGTTAAATTTTTAGGTTATATTAATTATAAGGAAGTTATAGAATTTCTTAAGAAAGCGGATATAGGGCTGGTGCCGCTAAATTCTTCTACGGTAAATCTGGCCAGGTGCCCGCTGAAAATGCTGGAGTATCAGGCCGCAGGCGTTGCGGTAGTTGCCACAGATGTCGGCGAGGCAAGGCGGTTAAACAGAAATATGGTAACGGCGTGCCTGATGCCGGAAGAAGATTATGAAAGGTTTGCGGAAAGTATTTTATTGTTGGCGCAGAATGAAATATTAAGAAAAGAAATAGCGCATAATGCTTACAAACAGATAAAATTCTTTAAGGCAGACACTGCAGTAACGGATTGGCTGAAATACTGGGGAATAGCCTGATGAAAAGCCTTACACTTCTTAAAAATTTAGTTTGTAGAAACCGGTTAAGCAGTATGGTGTTTTTTGTAACTGCGCGCTGTAACGCCAAGTGTGATTTCTGCTTTTATCAGAAAAATAAAACCGGCAACAGAAATGAGCTGACTTTGCCGGAGATAGAAAAGTTCAGCGCTAAGCTGGGAAACGTTTACGAGGTTCTGCTTTCCGGAGGCGAGCCATTTTTAAGGGATGATATTTATGAAATAGGAAAAACTTTTGCCAAAAATAACGGCATTGTGCATTTGAATATCCCTACCAACGGGTTCCTGGAAGATAAAGCATTTGAAACTATCAGCAGGCTCAGTAAGGATATTAAAGCGGTTGAGCTTTCTGCCATGGTGTCTATTGATAATATTGGAGAAAAACATGATAAAATACGCGGTATCCCGGGATTGTTTAACCGCGCAACAGCACTTATAAAAAATCTGGCAATCCTGCAGAAAGAACGCAAAAATTTAAGAACCGGCATTATTATTACGTTAAACAAGTCTAATATAAATGATATTAAGGAAATAATTGATTATATTAAAAACGATCTGGGAATTTATTATATCTGCCTTAATTATCCCCGCGGCGAAGCAGTGGAAGAAGGCAAATATGCGGAAGTTCCGCTGGAAGTTTATAAAAGTGCAGTAGAATATTTGTTTAAAGGCAAGTATGAGCAGTTCAGGTCTTCTACGCTTTTAGGCAGGTTTGCTAATTCTGTGGATTTGTTGAGATATGAAAATGTGTTAAGGACTTTAAAAGAGAAACGCGCGGTGCATCCGTGCCGTGCCGGGCGCAATACGGTGGTGGTAAATGAAGTAGGAGATGTGTTTCCCTGCGAACTGCTGGGCATGAAGCTGGGCAATCTGCGGGAAGCGGATTATGATGTTAGAAAGATTATGGCGCTTAACAGAAAAGCGTGTTTTGAAAATATAGTCAGTAAAAAGTGTTATTGTTCGTGGGAATGTCTGGCGCACTGGAATATGATGTACGCGCCTAAAAGTTATTTTGGAATTTTGAAAAAGATGTTATTTTGAAATAGAAACTTAAGTTCTTTGATTTGTTGTTCACACCTTAAGCCAGTCACTTCAAAGATTTTTGGCATCTGCGGAACTCCTCCGAATCACTCGCTCTGCTCGAATTCTGCGTCAGACAGTCCTCAATGACTACCCCAAAAATCTTTTTGTTCCTATACGGCTTGTATGGTGTTCACAACAAATACAAAGAACCTATTTAATTACAGTAAAATTCCCTTGTTCTATTGTGGCGGGACAGGTTGGATTTAGGAGTGGATGTAATATGAATTTGACAGATAATGAAAAACGGGACATTATAAAGTATATTGAGGCCGGTAAGCCTTTGCCGGACAAATATCGCTTCCTTATATTTGATGAAAAGCGGGAAGTTGAGCTGGTCTGGAACGGTAAAACAAATGAGGTGACGAATGTTGTATTGCCATTTCAGGTAATTGAGCAGATTGATGAACCAAGAAGCGAAAGTGAGATAAAAGCTCAAGGAGATTTGTTTGATTTTTCAGGCAGGCAGATTGCGGGCTGGACAAACAAGCTTATTTGGGGTGATAACAAACTGATACTTTCAAGCCTTAAAAATGGTGCATTGCGAGACGAAATAGAAGAGCAGGGCGGTATCAAGTTGATTTACATTGACCCGCCTTTTGATGTGGGCGCAGATTTTTCAATGAATATAGAAATTGGCGACCCTTCGACAGGCTCAGGGCAGGTCGAGCAATTAACAAAACAGCCTACAGTTTTAGAAGAGCTTGCTTACCGTGATACTTGGGGCAAGGGAGCTGATAGCTTTATTGCAATGATTTATGAACGGCTCTCACTAATGAAAGATTTGCTTGCCAATGATGGTTTTATTTTTGTTCATATTGGTACCACAATATCGGATTATGTTAAAATTGTTATGGACGAAATATTTGACAAAAGCAATTATAAAAATCAAATCATCGTAAAGCGTGTTACAAAGAATTTACAAGGACAATTTGACTCTACTATCAAACTACAAGAGGGGCACGATATTATTCTTTTTTATTCAAAAAATAATAAACAAGGGTTCAGCCCCTTATTCATAGAAAAAGAGAAAATAACTGAAAAAGACAGTTCGGGATACTGGAAAGATTTTTGGAGTAATGCCGATAGACCTACTATGAGATATGATTTACTCGGAGTTAACCCCAGTAAAGGGCAGTGGAAATGGTGTGAAGATAGAGCTAAAGAGGCAGTAAATAATTACAAATTATTTGTTGACTCAGGAATGGATTCGTTAAAAATATATTGGATGAAAACCGATAAAACAGAAGAATTTATAAGGAAAAGTGAATCTGGAAAAATTGAACATTGGATAGAACCCACCGAGAAGAAATTGGCAGATACTATTTGGTCGGACATTTCTGCTTATCAAACTACAAAAGACTACCCGACTCAAAAAAGCGAGGATTTATTAAAAAGAATCATAGAAAAATTTTCAAACGAAGGCGATATTGTTGCTGACTTCTTTTGTGGTTCGGGAACAACCCTTGCAGTTGCTGAAAAACTTGGGCGTAAATGGATAGGTTCTGACTTGGGTAAATTTGCAATTCACACAACACGCAAAAGAATTATAGGGGTTCAGCGGGAACTTAAAAAAGATGGCAAAGATTTCAGGGCTTTTGAAATATTGAATCTCGGTAAGTATGAACGTCAGCATTATATAGGAATAAATCCGAACCTTCGGGAGAAGGAGAGAGAGAAACAGATAGCAAAAAAAGAGAAGGAGTTTGTAAATCTTATTTTGTTTGCATACAAGGCTCAGAGTATTGATGGTTTTAATACTTTTTATGGCAAAAAAGCGGGCAGATTTGTTTCAATCGGCCCAATAAATATGCCCTGCTCACGGTTGTTTGTTGAAGAGGTAATATCAGAATGCCTGAAAAAAAAGGTAACAAAAGTAGATGTCCTTGCTTTTGAATTTGAGATGGGGCTTTTCCCGAACATTCAGGAAGAAGCAAAAAACAAAGGGATTGACCTTTCCCTTAAATATATCCCGCCTGAAGTGTTTGACAAGAGGGCTATAGAGAAAAATCAGGTTGTTTTTTACGATGTATCTTATATAGAAATAAAACCGCATGTAAAAAAGAATTCTATTGCCTTAGAGCTTACTGATTTTTCAGTTTTCTATAATCAAGACTCGCTCAAACAAGTTGAAGAAGAGCTAAAAGAAGGCGGGAAGAAGCTTGTTGTTGATAGCGGGCAGATTATCAAAATAGAAAAGGACAAAGACGGTATTACCAAGCGTGATGTTTTAACAAAGAAGTGGACTGACTGGATAGATTACTGGGCTGTTGACTTTGATTTTGAAAGCAAAAAAGAATATATAAGGATTAAGAATGACAAAGGTGAAGTTGAACAGAAATGGACAGGTGAATACATATTTGAAAACGAGTGGCAGTCTTTCCGAACAAAGAAGGACAGAAAACTTGAGCTTATCAGTGCCTTCAGAGAAGTCCCTAAAGGCAGGCGTAAGATTGCTGTGAAAGTTATAGACATTTTTGGCAACGACACTATGAAAATTGTTGAGGTAAACATATGAATCTTATTGAATCAATACAAATAAACGGGTTCAGATCGTGTGAATCTTTACAATTGAACGCTTTAAATAATTTAAATTGTTTTTTGGGCCTAAACAATTCAGGCAAATCAAATATTTTACGTGCAATGAACTTATTTTTTAATGGCGAATTGGAACCCGGTGTTAGATTTTTATTAGAGAGAGATGGTAATTTTCCAGCAAAAAGAAGAAAGAAAAAAGAAGTCATTATTAAATTGACTTTTATTACAAAAGAATTAAAGAAACTACCTCAATTTAAAAATGCTATTGGACATATTCCAGATAAATATGAAATTACTAAAACCTGGGGGTATCAAGATCCACCTGAAGGTATAATCAAAACAAAAAGAAAAGATCAGCACGATAAAGCTCTAAGCTTTTTAAAGTTTATTCGATTCAGATATCTTACAGCTCACCGCGATCCAGCTAAAATTATGGCAGAAACAGAAGGTCGCATAAGAAAGGAGCTCTTGCGAAGATTTAGTTCGAGGGTAAATAAATCAACTGTCACAGGACAACATAGCAATATGGATAATGTACTCGAAATACTACATAAAGCCTCAAACGTATTAATTTCTCCAATTATTACACCATTAAAGAAGAACTCGCCAGAAATAAGAGATATAGTACTTCAAACACCTAAAGAATTCCAAGACTTGATTGTTTCATTAGGTTATTCAGTACAATTAACAAATCATAAATTTATTCCAGAAGAATTACAAGGATCTGGATTTCAAAGTCACTTAATGTTTAGAGTCTTATTCTTTGCGGATACTGCATATAGTTTAGATTTTGGTTGGAAAGTGGCAACTATCTGGGCAATTGAAGAACCGGAGTCATTTCTTCATAGGAATTTTGAAATTGAATTAGCTAATTTCTTTGGAGAAATTAGCAGAAAGTGTTCATCTCGTATTCAAATATTTTGTACAACACATAGTGACGTATTTCCTCAGTATGGAGACAATTGTATTTTAGTTAAATTCGACAAAGACCATTACAGTCAGATTGAAAAAACCAATACTAAAGATATCATTGCAAAATCTGCTTTATTAGGAATAAATAATTTTGTTCATAACCTACATTTTCAGCAAAATCTTCCTTTACTAATTGTAGAAGGGAAAACCGACAAGGTTATACTTGAAAAAACCCTTCAATTATTGCAAAAAGATAACTCAATTCAATTATTTTGTAACGATGATATTGACATTCAATCTGGTGGAGATGCTCTGCTCCCGTACTACAAAAACAACAAACAAGTTATTGAACATAGACAAAAACCTATTATTCAAATTCTTGACTGGAATGTTCCAGATAGAAAGGTACAGGAATATCAAAATATTAGCAGTAATCTGAAGGCATATCGTTTTGATGGACAAAAAAGTAATCCAAAACTTGATGAAAGTTTTACTGGAATAGAAAGGTATTTGCCCGAATATTTTCTAGACAAAATATCTCAAAATGACCCAAAATTTTCTTACCAAAAAGATCAAAAGTCTGATATTATTTCAATAAAGAAAAAAACATTGGAAAATTATAAGGTAATAATTTCTAGTTATTTTCAGCAAAATGCTAAAGTTTTTGATTTGCAATACTTAAAATCTGAAATAGACGAAATTCTTAAGCTGGTTTAATATGGCACTACACTCTAAATTTCCTAAGTCACCGTTTACAATACTGGATCCGGAGAACAAGTAGTTCCGGTTAACAAAGCATTGAGGTAATCATATGTCATATCTTGTATATTTGGATGAATCTGGAGACCATAGCCTGGAATTAGTGGATAAGGATTTCCCATTATTTGCGCTGGCAATGTTTATTTGTGAAAAGGAAGAATACACCTCAAGAATAGTGCCTTCAATATACAATTTCAAGATTGACTTCTTTGGCCAGGAAAATGTGGTTCTTCATTCCAGGGATATCCGCAAGGCACAAAAAGAATTTGGTATCTTAACAGATTCATCAAAGAGAAAACTATTTATTGAACGCCTTAATGGGCTGATGTCAGCATTGAATTATGAGCTGATAGTTTCTGTTATCAAGAAACAACAGCACAAGGATACTTATGGGATTAATGCTAATAATCCCTATGATTTAGCAATTGTATTCTGCCTTGAAAGATTATTGCCGTTTCTGGAAGATAAAAAACAAACAAGCGTACAAATAATTGCAGAAAGCAGAGGAAAAAAAGAAGATGAGGAATTGTACTTAAGTTTTATAAGGACAGTAACTGAAGGGACAGTTTTTAACAGTAAGGAAAGATTCAAGCAGATAGAATTTTCTCTTAAGTTTTTTCCAAAAGCAATGAATATTATTGGTACACAACTTGCAGATTTATCTGCGTATCCTGTAGCAAGATATGTCCATAATCCTTACAAGGAAAACAAAGCATATGAAATTGTTAAGGATAAGATATACAAAGGACGTGTAAGCGGGCTGAAGATATTCCCCTGAAAAGCAAAAAGCCCCGGTTTTCACCGAAGCTTATTGTCGACCGGGAATCCCCAGTCCAATTACTAACATTAAATGTTATGCTGATATTATTATAGCAGTTTAAAAGTTAAAGTCAATAGAAATAAACCATGGCACTACACTCTAAATTTCCTAAATCACCGTTTGCAATACTGGACCCGGAAGTAAGATGGTTTCCGGCAGATGAAGCTCTGCGGGAGACGACTTACGATAAGTTGTTGCCCCCGCTTGTAGCAGAGCTACGCAAGAAGGTTAAGCAATGGCGGGATTCCGGTTATGACGGAGCAAGTGAAACAAGCAAAGCACTGCTTAAATGGTGGTTTTTAACTGAACATATAAAAGAAAAAGCAAACGGCGAAGTTTTCATTTTTCAATATTACTTTGCACAGCGTGAGGCAATTGAGACTATAGTGTTTCTGTATGAGGTTGTGAAAGTAAAAGATAAATATGATTTGCTCCGTTATGACAGCTCCGGGGCGGTTTCAGCAGGGATGTTTGATGAATCTTGGCTTCGCTTTGTAGTTAAAATGGCTACCGGGAGCGGTAAAACAAAGATACTGAGCCTGGCACTTGTTTGGAGCTATTTTCACAAACTTTATGAAGAAGGTTCAGGGCTTGCAAGAAATTTCCTCGTAATTACACCCAATATTATTGTTTTAGACAGAATCCGGGCAGATTTTGACGGGCTTAAAATCTTTTTTGATGACCCCATTCTGCCGGATAACGGATACGACGGCAAAAACTGGCGTGATGATTTTCAAGTAACTTTACATATTCAGGATGAAGTGGGTGTAATTAGAAAGACCGGGAATATTTTCCTTACAAATATCCATAGAGTTTATGAAAGCAACGATAGCACGGCTTCTTTTGAAGATGAAGATACCCGTGATTACTTTCTTGGAAAGAAACCTGCAGGCGCAACAAATGAGTCAAAGGTTGATTTAAGCCAGATAGTTAGAGAAATTGATGAACTGGTTGTGTTAAATGATGAGGCTCATCATATACACGATGAAAGGCTTGCATGGTTTAAATCAATAGAAGATATTCACAACCGCTTGAAGATGAAGGGCGGGCAATTATCCCTGCAACTGGATGTTACCGCTACACCAAAGCACACTAACGGTGCCATATTTGTTCAAACTATCTGCGATTATCCGCTGGTTGAAGCCATATATCAGGATGTGGTTAAACATCCGGTGCTTCCAGACCCTGCAAGCAGGGCAAAATTACAGGAACAAAAATCTTCAAAATATACTGAAAAGTATAAGGATTATATTCACCTTGGCTATTTGGAATGGAAAAAGACGTATGATGAACACTTAAAAGTCGGCAAAAAAGCTGTGTTGTTTATAATGACCGATGATACTAAAAACTGTGATGAGGTTGCCGAATACATAAGAAGGACATATCAGGAGTTTTCAAGTGAAGACTCCGTCCTGGTTATCCATACTAAAAATAACGGTGATATAGCTGAAAGTGTGAGCGGTAAAAAAGAAGAGGAATTAAAGAAGCTCCGTAAATCTGCAAATGATATAGATAAACTTGAAAGCCCGCACAAAGCAATAGTTTCGGTGCTTATGCTTAAAGAAGGCTGGGATGTAAAGAATGTAACGACGATTGTCGGGCTTCGGGTCTTTATAATCTATGGGGAAGTATAGGCGTAGTAATCCTGAGGCAAATTAAACAGTGTGGAAAGAACAGAAAGCAGGATAAATAGGAAAAGGGCAAAAGGTTTTCTGCTTTTTGAAGAAAAGAA
>Ga0208977_1000226_pt1 | contig 57546 bp, 48 predicted proteins | sample RifOxyA2_FD_184030 | JGI IMG/M metagenome (GOLD analysis project Ga0208977, IMG submission 184030) | Groundwater microbial communities from Rifle, Colorado - Rifle Oxygen_injection A2 (SPAdes) | ecosystem: Environmental > Aquatic > Deep subsurface > Groundwater | place: Rifle, Colorado, United...
CCCCCTCTCTTGCAAGGGGAAAGGGGTGAGTTTTGAGAAGAATATCAGTTATTTATGGAGTTTTTATGAATTTTAAATAAAAAATTAATCATCCATAAATTTTTTTAAACCAAAAATCAGATGATCCATTTTTTGATCTTGTCCTTGCCTAAAGAAAACAAATATTAATTTGCCATGTTGTCAAATGTAACGTTTCGCTAAAGAATTTCCCTTGCAAAGCAAATTGTTTCCAAGTAATTTGATACTGATTTTTTTCTTAGATATTATTTTAAGTATGCAGATACTTAGGCAGAAAGAAAGCTTAAATTTTGGTGATAAAAAAAACGCTCTTCTTAAGGAAATTAATGAATCGATAAAGCTTGAGACAGGGCATGAAGCGGAAATTGTTTTGATAGCCAAAGGTGACAAAATTCATCCTTCTTTGATAGTAGGAGCGGAGAAAATTTTTGATCTTTTACTACAGGGTTTTATCGAAACTGAAGAAGCGGATTTTTATACTCGTTTTGAGGAAGCCTTAAAGAAAGTGAATAATGGTTTTGCCTTATTGGCGGAAGATTTGCAAAAAGAAATTTTAGATGCCATGTCTATTTCGGTGGGAATTTTTGTGGAAAATAAGCTTTATTTGACTCAATATGGATTGGATATTGAAGTTTACCTTGTTAGATCTAAGCATGTGAGTGTCATTAGCACGGGATTGGACGAAAAAGGTAAAGATAATGAATTGTTTGTGAACATTGCCAGCGGAGCTTTGGAGAATAATGATATAGTGTTATGGTCCACGGAAAGGTTGCTTAGATATATTACCAAAACTGATCTTGGTAAAATGTTTGGCGCTGATGATTTATCAGTCTCTTTGACACAAATTCAACAGACTCTATCTATTGAGCTGCCAACTAACGTATGCTTAAGTGGCAGTAAAATGACTATCATTAATGAAAATGAGCCATTGCCTGCAATAGGAGTACAAACTGATAAGCAGGTTTTGAAATTTGATAAAATAGAGAATTTGAAAAATCTTTTAGATGTACTTTATAAGAAATCCAAAAATCTTCACGCTCAACTGAAAGAAAAGAAGTTAAAAGATGCTTTTCAAAACCTACATTATCACCAATATAAGATCCCTTTGGTTTTGGGGGGGGTGATTTTGTTATTAGTGCTTGTCTTATTTGTTGTCCAGTCCCAGATCAAAAATCAACAAGAATTGAAAGGAATGGAAGCGACTCTGGATGAAGTGCAGACAGATATTGATACCGCTCAGTCACGCGGTACTTATGACAAGGAAACGGCTGGCAATATTTTGAATAAAGCAGAAGAAAAAGCTCGCGCTGTTTTTAATTCGGGATATTTGCGAACGAAATCAAGCCAGATTTTATCAGAAATTCAACAAGAAAGAGATAATCTTGATAATATCCAGCACGTCAAAGATGTTCAGTTATTAGTTGATTTGACTACCAAAAGAGATGATGTGAATGCTTTGGGTATCGTTAAAGGTCCTGATAATAATATTTATGCTTATGAATATAATGCTCTTTATGTAATTACCGGTGATAGAATTTCTGATGTCCTTAAAATTGACGATAAAGAACAAGTGATTACTGCCACTTATAATGATGATAACGATGAAATATTGTTTCTTACCTCCAATTATAAAATTATTTCTTATAAAAATAAGAATTTTCAACTTTCAGATACTACCGATGAAGCTTTTAAGACTGGTATGAAAATTTCTGCTTATGGAGGAAAGTTATATCTTTTAGCTCCACTGGATAATCAGATTTATCGATATCCCTCTAATCGTGACGGTTTCAGTAAAGCAGAAAGCTATAACGTGAATGGTAATTTAAAAGATGCGGTTGATTTTACCATTGATGGATTCATTTATGTATTATATAAAGATGCCGTGATTCAAATGTTGTCTCATGGAGAAATTCAAAACTTTTCCGTACAAAAAGCACCAATTCAAACAATTGTTTCTGCTGATAAGATTTATACGGAACTTGAATATCCGAAACTTTTGGTTCTAGATTCTTCAGCTAATAAAATTGTGGTGTATAATAAGGATGAACGGACAAATAATTTGGTTTATGATCGCCAATTGGTTTTTGATGGTCTGGATAAAATTCAGGATTTTTTGATTGATAAGAATGCCAAAGTTTTATATCTGCTAACGAAACAAAAAGTATATCGGATGACATTAGAATAAAATTGAAAATGTAAAATTAGGGAATAAAGGAATAGTTTTTAATTTTTAATCATTTCAGATGTGTGGTATATTTGCTTATTTTGGGCCAAAAGATAATGCTTTAGAAATTGTAATTAAGGGTTTGAAGAAATTGGAGTACCGAGGATATGATTCATGGGGGGTAGCGTTAAAAGTAGCTAATGATTTTGTGATTCATAAGGAATTAGGTAAAATTGGTGATTTTAGCTTTGCGGATATTGCAAAAATTACTCAGAGTGGAGCTGTTCAGAGCAAAATTAATACTTCGAAGTTTTCAGATAGATTCAAGATTTCCATAGGCCATTCCAGGTGGGCTACCCATGGAGGGGTGACAGAATACAATGCCCATCCTCAATGGAGTCATGATCAGGAAATTGTATTATGCCATAATGGGATTTTCGAGAATTATTTGGAAATTAAAAAGAAATTAATAGATAAAGGATATACTTTTCGGTCAGAAACTGATACAGAAGTTTTGGCCCATTTAATAGCTGATTATTTGAAAAATTTTGATTTCGAAACTGCCACGAAGAAAGCTTTGGCAGAAATGACTGGCCGATATGCTGTAATTGTTCTATTTAAAAATGAGGATAAAATTATTGCGGCTCGTCGAGGTTCTCCCTTGATTGTTGGTAAAGGAGGCGTTAGCAATGAATATTTTATTGCCTCTGATATCCCAGCATTTGTGGAATATACCAATAAAGTACAATATTTAGATGATAATCAAATGGTGATAATAGATCAATTTGGAGCAAGATTCGAAGATATGATCACTAAATTACCAATTGAAAAACGTGTTGTGGAAATAATTTGGCGATATGAAGAGGCTGATAAGGGTGATTTCCCTCACTTCATGATTAAAGAAATTATGGAGCAGAAGGAGACTCTTTATCGAGCGATTAATCAAAATGAAAATATTTTATCTCAGGTAGCAGAAGCTATTAAGAAAGCTCGTGGAGCTTTTTTTGTAGGATGTGGCACGGCTGGAAAAGTGTGTATGACTGCTGAATATATTTTTTCAAAAATCGCTAAAAGACACATTAATGTTTTGTTTGGTTCTGAATTTAAATTTCATGAACATTTTTTAACTGATCAAAGTTTGCTGTTAGCTATCTCGCAAAGTGGTGAAACGGCTGATACTCTGGAAGCGATTGAAATTATTCAGAAGAAAGGCGGGAAAGTGGTTTCTATAGTAAATAATGAGGCTTCTACCATGGCGAGAATTTCCGATATGATGATTCCTATTAAAGCAGGGCCAGAAAAAGCGGTAGCTTCCACCAAAGCGACAACTTCACAAATTGCAATTTGTATTTTATTGGCTTATGCTTTAATAAATAGATTGCATGATGGTAAACAAATTTTAATTGAAACTGCCAGCCAAATAAATGATATGTTGAATCCTCGTTATGAAGAACATATTCAGCAAGTGGCTGAATTTTTGAAAAATTTTGAAAGTTTATATATTATTGGACGAGGATTGAATTATCCAATGGCGTTGGAGGGAGCCATTAAACTTCAGGAAGTTACTTATATCCATGCGCAAGGTTTTGCCGGGGGAGAATTGAAACATGGCCCGATCGCTTTGATATCTAAAAACACGCCCTGTATTGTATTGGTCGCTAATGATGAATCTAAGAATGAAATTTTGAGTAATGCGATTGAAGTTAAAGCGCGCGGTGGGTATATTATTGGCATTTCGCCTGAAAACGCAGAAGTTTTTGATTATTGGATAAAGGTACCGGACAACAGCAATACTTCTCCTATAATTAATATTATTCCTATTCAAATTTTAGCTTATCAGTTAGCGCTATTGCGTCAAAATAATCCCGACATGCCAAGAAATTTGGCCAAAAGTGTAACGGTAAAATAATTTTTTCACATGGCTACTTTTACCCAAAAAGTTTTGGAAGTGGTAAAGAACATTCCTAAAGGTCAAGTCCTTACCTATAAAGAAGTTGCCAGATTGGCTGGTAACGAGAAAGCTTGCCGTGCGGCTGGTAATATCTTAAATAAAAATCGGAATTTGAAGGTACCTTGTCATCGTGTGATCAGATCAGATGGTAAAGCTGGCGGTTATTTCTGGGGAAAGGATCTAAAAAAGCAAATTTTGAGGGAAGAGGGGGTGAACGAAAAAAAAGGCTCAACTAACGAGACAAACTAGTCAGAAATCAAATAAAGGTCTTTATTAAAGATGTTTTTTTTGCTAAAATATAAAGATTATATTTTGATGTTTCGATATGCCTGCTAAAAAACAAGACAGTGATAGTGTGATCATTAAAAAAAATGCTTCTGCAGCAGTAGGTGCTAGTGGCAAAACCACCAAAAACACAAAAAGAACTGATAACAAGATCATCATCAAAAAATCCACCAAAACTGTTAAAAAAATAGCTGGAAATGAAATTGATAATACGAATGTTGGGGTTTTATCAGTTGACGGAAAGAAAAAAAATGGTAAAATCGATAATACTGATTTAGTTCCAAGTAACAATGAACTGATGCCAGATAATTCTCAACAAAATTCATCACAAAGTCAGAACATAGGGCAGGATCAAAAGTCGCCTGTTAATGATGTTATAAATCCTGATACTGTTCAAACTTCAGATGCTAGTCAATTTGCTGTAGATAAGCCAACTTGGCCTACAACTCCTTTAAATGATAAATCTGTTAATAATCAAGAACAGAATATTACTAAATTACCTGCTTGGCTTAGTAAAGGGTTAGTTCAGCCAGCAATCAGTAACCAACAATCAGTTGATATTCCATCCCAGCTTAATCCACAAAATAACACGACTCAAATTCAGGGAGTGCCACCGGTGCAACCAGTTCAGTCAGTTCAATCAATAATTAGCAATCAGCAGCCAATAATCAATAATCAACCAGCAACAAGTAATCAGCAGCCAATAATCAATAATCAACCAGCAACAAGTAATCAGCAGCCAATAGCTAATAGCCAACAGTCAAATAATAATCAACAACCAGTTAATATACCATCCTGGCTTAATTCAGCTAATCAAGCGACTCAAGCTCCAGGCGCGGCACCAGTTATGCCAATTCAACCAGTTTCACCAGTACAGAGGCAGCCTAATCCAACAGCTTTTAAGCCGAATATGCCTGCCACTATGCCGCCATCAGCACCACAGAAGCCTTATAAGCCAATGACTTTATCTGATTTGGCGACTCAAACTCCGATATTTTCTATGGAAGATTTAGATTTCAGTAAAAAAAGACGCCGAGAGTTACGGGAAAAGAAAAAAATGGAAGAACAACAAAATCAAGGATCTTTGGCTACACCGGTAGCTACAAGTCCCGCCAAAGACACTGCGAAGCCTGAAAATATTAAACCATCAATAACAACAACAGTGCCTTCAACCCCAGAAGTGAAGCCAGAAGAAAAATCACCTATGGTTGAGCAAGTAGTGAAACCAAAAATAGTGGAAGCAGAAATTGTGTCTAAGAATGAAAACAAGATTGAAGCAAAATATATCCCTAAAGTCGTTACTAAAGATAGCAAAGAAGAAGAAACAGATGTGTCGGCCTGGGCAGAGTTAAAAGAGAAACTTAGCGAAACGATCAAAGAATCTAATATCTCTAAAAAACAAATCTTTGGTTGTATTGCTGGAATAATTTTTATCGTATTTTTATTATTTGTCATATTTAGAGGCATTAAGTGGATTTTTTCAGGCTCATTAAATTTAGCTACCAAAACTAACCAAGAGACTCAAGTCAGCGATCAAATTAAAACATCAATGGATCAAGAGCCACAAAGTTCTGCTCCTCAAAATAGGACGAGTTTTGTTGATTCCTCCTTATACGCTGGTATTTTGAGTACAACTTTGGAGAGTAAAGATATAATTAAAACTTCATCTGTAAATAAAATAGATGATTCCATTATTGCCGGCTTAATGACTGGGTATTTAACAGCGAATATCGACATGAGTGATTTTATGATTCAGTCTATAGAGTATTTGGATAAGATGAAACAAACCTATAATATTGATATTAGACAGAGATTATCCGTGAGTGGAAATCCAGTTGCGGACTTAAATGCTTATATGAAAGAATTGAGCGACTGTATTGATCAAGCGAATTTATATTATAAAAAAATTCAAGATTTAAGAGCAGATATTAAATTTAATTATGATTCTGTCACAGTTGAGAAAGATAAATATGAAGGACTTTTTTTCCAAAACATGAAGGAATTTTCCGCGGTTGGGACTAAATTAAATTTAAATAAATTTGAAGAATTAAAAAATCAACAAGGGACGTTGAAATCAGAATATAAAGCTTGGGAAGTACTTGAAAATTATTATAGTAAATATATTCCAGCTTTTCAGACAAGGTTAAAAGACATTGATTATAACCAAGAAGCTTTAATTAAGGGGGTTCAGGTTTATGAATTAGATAAATCTCCTGGAATTGATTTAATCATCAAAGTGCCAAATCAATCTTTGTGATCAAAACTGTCATTTTCTTTTGTCAATTTTTTGACCTTAGCGTAAAATATTTTTGATTAGTAGTCTATAAATATTTAAAGTTTTTTGATGTTGAAAATTTTATTAAAAACTCTTGCACAACAACAACCAGAAATTAAACTGGAGAATGTTAAAAAAGCTTTAGAGTTAGTTGATCGGAGTAGTATTGATAGGAAATCTTATCATAAGAATAGATCTTATCTTGATCATGTTGTGTCGGTGGTGAATATCTTACTGCCGTTTAAACCAGATGAAGCAACGATTATTGCTGCGATTTTGCATGAAGCTTTCCCTAACGCTTATCATAAAATTAAAGAAATGTTTAACCATGATATTGCGGAATTGGTTATGACTATAGAGGGCTTGAGATCTTTACATCTAAAATCTGTGCAAGAGCAGGCGGAAAATTATAAAAAATTATTATTAGCCATGGCAAAAGATTTAAGGGTGATTCTAATTAGATTGGCAGATAGGCTGGATAATATGTCTTACATTCAAGATTTGCCTAAGGATATGCAAAAAAATTTAGCTGACGAAACCATGCAAATTTATGTTCCCATTGCCATGCATTTGGGTATTTATAATTTAAAGACTCAATTAGAAGATTTAGCCTTTGCTTATATTAATCCTAAGGCTTATGTGTCTTTGGAGAATGATTTGAAAGAGTATCGGTATGCTAATGATTTATACCTGAACCATATCCATCAGCAGTTGGTAAAGATTTTAAAGAATAATAATGTTAAAGCAGAAGTTAGTTCTAGGCTTAAACATAAATATAGTATATACCAGAAGTTGTTAGCGAAAGGGAAATCTACTTTGGATAGTATTTTTGATATTTTTGCTTTGAGAGTGGTACTGGGTAAATTAGACCATGTGACTGAGCAGGAATTGATTGGCAAATGTTATGAAGTGTTGGGGGTCATTCATCGAGAATTAGTTCCTATTCCTCATCGTTTTAAAGATTATATTGCCAATCCAAAACCAAATGGTTATATGAGTTTGCACACCACTGTGTTAGGATTAGGCACTGATGATTTTAAGAAACCGGTAGAAATTCAAATCAGGACGAAAACTATGCATGAAGAATCAGAATATGGTATTGCCGCTCATTCTATTTACAAGGAAGCAGACAATAAATATTTGGAAAAAATGCAATGGGTCAAATCGATTGTTACTTTGCAAAAAGAATTGAAGAATACTCAATATTTAAATAAAGATTTACAATATGAAATTTTTCAAGATAGGATTTTTGTGCTGTCAGAAGAAGGGAAAATTTTTGATTTACCAGTGGGAGCGACTGCTCTTGATTTTGCTTATTCTTTAGATGAAGAAGCCGGACATAGGTGTAACCAAGTAAAGGTGAATGGTATACAAGTACCATTTGATCATGTTTTGGAAAATGGGGATGTCGTTAACATAGCGATGCAGAATAGACCGAACCCAAAATGGTACTGGATCGCTTTTGTGAAGACCACCAAGGCAAAAACCTATATTAAAAATTGGTTTAAAAATTTAACTGACGAAAATTCTAAAGAAATAGGTAAAAATATTATTAATAAAAATTTAGAAAAATTTGGATTGATCATGGATAAGGATTTAAGTTTTTTGAAAAAATATGGTAATCGTCAATTAAATTTAAATGAGCGTAATGAAATTTTATCTTTGTTGGGCAGAGGGGAGTTGACGGTGAATCAGGTTTTGGAAAAGATTCTGCCAGAGTTAGAGAAGGATTTGCGATTAGTACGCTCGAATAATAGTTTTAGTAATAAAAAATATGTTAAAGAGAGGGTGTTGGTAACTGGTGAGGATAATGTGCCTTTTGAGTTTTGCGCTTGCTGTAATGTGCGTGAGGGAGACCCAATTGTCGGTTATGTTGGTAGAGGCAAGTCAGTTAAAATCCATCATCGATTCTGTAGCGAATTGCCAAATCATAATCATGATAGATTAATTGAAGTATCATGGGCCAATGTGCCGAAACAATTATATGCTTTTGAAGTTAAATTCAAAACCAGGCCTGGAATTATTGCTGATATAAGCAATGCCGTTAGCAAGAGAGGATTTATTTTTATTCAGTTTGTATATGATGGCAGCGACACTATCAAATTCCTGATTCAGGCTTATAGCACTGAAGTTATTGATTTCATGAATAGCGTTATATTGGCAATAGACAATATTGTGAGCTCTAACTATCGAGTGGTTGATAGTTGTACAGATCTTTCCAAAATTTGATACTTTTTAATTTTGCCAGGCTTAGATGATTTAAATTTTGCATAATAATTAATAGTTCTTGGTAAGTTTTAAGGTCGCTAATAATGAGGTTCAGGCAATCATTAAAGGGGAAAAAAATAAAATAATTAAATACATTTAAAGAATGTTTTTTAATTTTGATTAAATTATGATTACCGCTGCATCTAACACAATTTATGCTATTTTCTTGTTGGTCTATATATACAAATAAATCACTTTCCAGGAAATTATTGTTGCAAATTTGGCATTGTGTGTGGGTGTTGATATATCCTAATAAGAATAGCGCTTTGATTTGAAAAATGAAAAAAATAGCTAGTCCTTTATTATTGATGCTTAAGATTCCAATAGAAGTTTTTAATAACTCAAAATAATTTTTAGGATTATAATTTTCAGGTATAATATTTAAGGTGGTTTCCGCTATACCGCCAGCAAAAGCTAAGTTTTCAATATTATTATCAAAACAGGAAAAATATTTTTTGACACAAATATTTTTAATTATATATTTCTCTCGTTTTTCAATTAGCAGATCGATTAGGGAAAAAAGTTCAATTTTCCCATGAAAATTATTTTTTAAATCTTTAGCATTTTTGATTAAACAGCATATTCTTCCATAGCTTTGGGTATAAACTTCTATCCAGAGATCTTTTTCGAGATAGGCCCTTTTTTTAAGAATAATGCCTTCAGTGTGAATTTGAGGGTACAAAGTTAAATGATTAATTGTTAAATGACTGTTAGTTATTCGTGATGTTTATAACGGAGTGGAATTTAAATATCTATGGATTGCTAACACGCTGGCAAATATACTTACAGCTATACATGCCAAGAATTGCCAAATAATTAATTCATAGAAATATAAAGAAAAAGAAAAAATTTGGATTTCAAATAATCCAGCTTTTTGCGAAAAAGCATAAATTAAAATTGAATTTAAACTGCCTGCGATAATTCCATATAATGAACCTTCAACGATAAATGGTAATTTAATAAAGCTTAAATCAGCGCCGACTAATTGCTGGATAAAAATTTCATTTTTGCGATTTTGAATCGTCAAATGTAAAGCATTCATGACAATCATGGTAGCGCCGATAGCAAAGCTGATCAGAATCGTAATTAGCAGATTTCTAGTAAAATTTGTGATAGCAATAAGTTTTTGCACAATTTTGGCGTTATCATCATTGCTTGTTAGGCTTGTAAAATAATAAGCAAAATCACTTTGCTTGATTTTGTCCAAAATCGTTTTATGATCTTCAGGATTTTTGCTGATAATTCTGATGCTGGCTGGTAAAGGATTTTTTATTCCGTATTCTTCAAAAGGATTCGTGTTGTCAGGAAATTTTTGTAAAATAGTATTCAACGCTTCCTCTTTTGAGGTATAAATAACTTTTTCTACTTCAGGATATTTTTGAATATCGTTAGTTAGTTTAGGTATGAATAAGTAATCAATATTATCCTTTAAATATAAAATAATATCGACTTTTTTATTTAACTCATCAATGCCGGAGTTAGTGATAACATGTATGATGAGAATGATGTTGAAGATAAATACAATTAAGGTAATGATGGCCAAAGTTGCTAATGATAAGATTTTATTTCGCAACAAATTCTGCACGCCCAGTTGGATTCCTTTTTTAAGTAAGATTTTATTCATGTTTTTTTTGGAATTTTATTAGGGAAGATTTAAAAATTTCCGGTTTAAAACTATCAAGCCTGATTATTTTTGCGTCTAAATTTAAATCAATGAGGATTTTTGGGATTTTGTAGGTGAATATGAATTGGTCATAGCCTAATACAATTACTTCCGGGCGGAATTTTTTAATTGCTTTATATTTGTCATCTTTATCCCCAAGAATTACTTTATCAATTTCAGGGATAGACTCCAATTCTTTTAGCCGTTTTTTTTCATTGGCATCTGGTAGCCGGCCTTTTACTTTGAAGATAGTTTCATCTCTGGCAAGCACCACAATTAGGTAATCACCATGTTTTTTGGCTTCCCTGAATAAGTAGAAATGACCTTCGTGTAAAGTATCAAATGTTCCGAAAATCATCACTTTTTTCATGATTAAAGAGTTTTATCAGGAGTAAATAAGTTGAAGTATATCAAGCCAAGAAAAATCGTTAATCCTATTGCTAGTAATAGACTATCAAGCAACTTGGAAGTATAATCTTTGTGTAGCAGGAAGGTCTTAATGGAACTTAATAAATAGACTATGCCAGACATAACAAAAGGTATATCAAAACTGCGGTTGATTAAATAATTAATATTTACCAGGAATTTATTATTAAGCAGCATTCCGGAAAGGAAATGTATCAACCCTAGAAGTAAAAAAAATACTAGCGAAACATTCCTTAGGTTTTTGTAGGTTTGGAAATGTAGAGAACTTTCATCCATTTTTTGAGAAAAAAGTATTCTTAGCATATATTACTTGATTTTTAGCATATAAAAAAGTTAATTTATTAATGTTCGATAATTCAAAATTAAGAATTTAAAATTTAAAATTTCTCCAGTGTTAACAAAAGAAGAAGTAAAACATATTGCAAATTTAGCTAGACTTCAATTGACTGAAATTGAAATTGAAAAATTTACAACTCAGCTTCAGGGTTTTTTGAAATATATTGATATTTTAAATGAAATTAAGACTGATAATGTTAAAGAGACTTCTCAGGTTACTGGTTTAATTAATGTGACAAGAGAAGATAATGTGACTTCAAAAGAATATTCTGATGAAGTTCCGTCATTTTTGAAGTCTTCACCGTTTCCAATAGAAAGAAGGCAGGTTAAGGTGCCGGGAGTGTTTGAATGAAGAAAATTTTGAATTTTGAATTTTGAATTCTTAATTAATTCAAAATTTAGAATTTAGAATTTAGAATTTTAAAAATCATGCAACTAAACGAACTTACAATCACACAGGCGGCCAAAGGTTTGCGAAACAAGCAATTTTCTGCGGTCGAATTGACTAAGGTTTGCCTGGATCAGATTGAGAAAAGGAATAAAGATGTTAATGCTTTTATTACTGTTTGCCAAGACTCAGCTCTGAAAGAAGCCGAAGAAGCTGACAAGGGGTTTGCTACTGGTAAAGATTTACCAATCTTAGCCGGAATTCCCTGCGCTATTAAAGATAATTTTAATACAAAAGGGATAAGAACGACTTGTGCTTCCAAAATTTTGGATAATTTCGTTCCTACTTATGACGCTACATCAATTAAAAAATTGAAAGAGCAGGGAATGGTTTTGCTAGGAAAGACCAATTTAGATGAATATACATGTGGAGCTTCATGTGAACATTCCTGTTTTGGTCCGACCAAAAATCCTTATGATTTAGATAGGATATCAGGCGGATCTTCTGGAGGATCGGCAGCGGCAGTAGCTGATAATATGTGCCTTTATTCGTTGGGAACTGATACTGGAGGTTCAATTCGCCAGCCAGCTTCTTTTTGTAATATTATAGGATTAAAAGTGACTTATGGTCGAGTGTCAAGATTTGGAGTGACTTCTTTTGCCAGTTCTTTAGATACCATCGGTCCACTTACAAAGACAGTTGAAGATGCGGCGATAGTCTTACAGGCGATAGCAGGAAAAGATCCATTGGATTCTACAACTCCAGACAAAGAAGTTCCTAATTATTCTTTATTTTTGGATAAAGGGATTAAAGGTTTGAGAATTGGAGTACCAAAAGAATATTTTGGAGAAGGTATAGATAATGAAATAGCTGAAATTGTGAGAAAGGCCTTAAAAGATTTGGAGCAAGAAGGAGCAATTTTGAAAGAAATATCGCTACCTATGACTAAATATGGCGTTGCTTTATATTACATCATAGCGCCAACAGAACTTAGCGCTAATTTGGGCAGATTTGATGGTATAAGATATGGGCGGAAAGGGGAAGCCAAAGCAGAAGACTTAATTGAACAATATAAAATTAGTCGTGGAGAAGGATTTGGAGATGAAATAAAAAGAAGAATAATGATCGGAACTTATGTTTCTTCAGCTGGTTATTATGACGCATATTATAAGAAAGCTCAAAAAGTGAGAACTTTGATTATCCAGGATTTTAATGAAGCTTTTGAAGAGGTTGATGTTATTTGCGGTCCTGCTTCTCCGATTCCGCCTTGGAAGATCGGTGAAAATGAAAACAATCCTTTAGCAGAATATTTAGCTGATTTAATGACTATCCCTGCTTCATGTGCAGGAATTACTGGTATGTCAGTTCCATGTGGCAAAGACAGTAAAGAGTTACCTGTAGGTCTTCAGATTTTAGCGCCACAATTTGAAGAGGGAAGACTTTTTCAGGTGGGCAGGGCGTATGAGAGGGTTGGTAGATAGAGAAAAATTTTAAATTCTAAATTGAGGGAAAAGGAGAAAAAGAAAAAGTATAAAGGTGAATAGTGTCATTTGGAAATTTATTATTTTTTATGGAAATTTTATTACATGTTGTAGACGTATTTTTACATCTGGATAAATATTTAAATGTAATTATAGAAAATTATGGGACATGGACTTATCTTATATTATTTTTGATAGTTTTTTGTGAAACAGGACTTGTTATAACTCCTTTTTTACCTGGTGATTCTTTGTTGTTTGCATCTGGAGCTTTTGCAGGAAGTGGATCTTTAAATGTATTTATTTTGTTGCCATTATTTATTTTAGCTTCAATATTGGGTGATACTTTGAATTATTCTATTGGTAGGAAAGTTGGTCCGAAAATTTTTAATGAAAAAAATATTAGAATTTTCAAAAAAGAATATTTGGATAAAACTGAAGTTTTTTATGAAAAACATGGAGCTAAAGCAATAATTTTTGCTAGATTTATGCCAATTATTCGAACTTTTGCGCCATTTGTAGCAGGAATTGGAAAAATGAATTATTTACGTTTTATGATTTATAATGTAGTTGGAGGGGCACTTTGGGGAATTCTATTTACACTTAGTGGATATTTCTTTGGTCAAATAGAGATTGTAGAAAAGAATTTTTCTTTAGTGATTTTAGTGATTATACTGATTTCAGTAATGCCAGGAGTTGTGGAGTATTTGAGGGGGAGGAGGAGGTAATGAAAAATGAAAAATGTTGAAACATGTTGTTTGTCTGTCGTCAGTGTCATACCAGCACCAATCTTCATTGGTGTAAACTCCGGTTGGTATCTAGTAGAGGATTTGTGTCGATAGCTTTGTATTTTATTCCATTATAAATTTTATTTATAGAAAAAAATATGCATAAATAATGAGTATGTTTACTGGATTCCTGCCTTCGCAGGAATGACTGAAAGAATTCAAAATTCAAAATTTAAAATTTCTATAATGTCTCTTTTCTCAATAATTCTTACGGTTTCAGGTTTATGTCTTTTTGAAATCATAAGTAGTATTGATAATGCGATAATTAATGCTGAAGTGTTATCAACTATGGGAGCAAAAGCAAGAAGATGGTTTTTGATTTGGGGGCTTTTATTTGCTGTTTTTATTATTAGAGGTTTATTGCCTTGGATGATTGTATGGCTTTCAACTCCAGGTGTAGGGCCTATAGAATCATTATTTGCGACTTTTAGCGGTGATCCAAAAGTTTTATCTGCAGTTGAGCAGGCATCCCCGGTTTTACTAATAGGAGGTGGCACTTTTTTGATTTTTTTATTTTTTCATTGGATTTTTCTTGAAACCAAAAATTATGGACTGAAAGGTGAAAGATTTATACATTCAAAAGGAATTTGGTTTTTTGCAGTTGTATCCATTTTACTTGCTATGATTGTTTGGTTTGCTTTGAAGGCTGATCCGATAATGGCTTTTGGGGCTGTTGTTGGATCAAGTGCTTTTTTTATCACTCATGGATTTAAGGAAAATGCTGAGCAAAGTGAAAAACAATTAATGCAAAAACATATGTCTGATTTAAGTAAGATTTTATATCTTGAAGTTATTGATGCCACTTTTTCAATAGATGGAGTTTTGGGAGCTTTTGCTTTCACGCTTTCTGTCCCTTTAATTTTATTAGGCAACGGATTAGGAGCTTTTGTTTTGCGAGAAATTACAATTGGGAATATTGAAAGAATCAAAAAGTATAAATATTTAAAAAATGGAGCAATGTATTCAATTTTAGTTTTAGGGGTAGTAATGCTTTTGGATAGTTTTCACTTTGAAATTCCGTCTTATGTATCGCCTTTGCTTACATTTGGAGTTGTTGGATATTTTTTGTGGAAATCGATAAAAGAATTGAAAATTGAAAATGAAAAACTTGTCCTCGACAATGATCGGGGATGAAAAATTTAGAAAAATTATTCGAAAATTTTAGAACCTATTCTTAACATGGTTGAACCGGATTGTAGAGCGAGGAGGTAATCGTGGGACATACCGGCAGACAAAATTCTAAATTCTAAATTTTTAATTTTTAATTGATTTAATGAGTTTTTTAAATTTTCTAAATCTTGGAATCCTTGAAGGGTTTCTTTTTCGGAAATATTTTGTTTGGCGATTGTCATTAGGCCTGTTATTTCGATGTTTGAATATTTGCTTGCAATATCAGGATTTTTTTTTAAAAAATCAATTATTTCATTTGGATTAAATCCAAATTTTTTTTCATCATTAAAAATATTTACCTGTAGCATAATTTCGATTTTTTTGTTTTGTTTTTTAGCTTCAGCATCAATTTTTTTAAGTAATTCAAATGAATCAACAGATTGAATTACATCAAAAAGCTCAACTGCCTTTTTGACTTTGTTTGATTGTAAATGCCCAATTAAATGGAATTTAATGTTAAAAACTGAGTTCTGAGCTCTGAGTTCTGAGTACTTTTTTTCAGCTTCCTGGATACGATTTTCTCCAATATTTGTGATGCCTGAATTTAAAACTTCTATGATTTCTTCAACAGATCTATCTTTTGTAACTACGACCAAATTAACTTTTTGAGGAAATTTAGCAATTTCTGATAAAATTTTTTGAATATTTTTGGCTATCATTTTGAAAAAATAGAAATTATCAAAGATACTTATTTTGCTTGCTCTACGCTATTTCTTTTAGATAACATTGTTCACAGTGAACAATTTCAGGTCTTTCAGGGTAATAAGTAGTTTGAACTTCAATATTACATTTCATGCAATTCCTTGTCCAAAGTTTTCTAGGATTTCGAAGAGTCATTCTATCTTTATGTCTTTGATCTGGATGTCTTCGCGGAATAGGCAGATTCATTTTTCGATAAAAATTCAATTCTGATTTTGTCATTTTAAATGGTTTTGTTGAAATGCCATTACAGGGCATTTGTAGGTTTTCAGGGAGAATCGCCCAGTTTAAAATGTCATCTGGAATATCTTTTGTTAGATCAGGTAGTAAATTTGCTTGTATAATTTTCTGAACATTTAGAGTTTCTTTTTTGTCCTTTAACCATCTATATTCTTTCGTTATTGCTTCTTCTTGAGATAATGGAAAATATTCATTCGCCATAGTCTCGTTATAGCAAAAAGGAGATTTTGAGATGGGAAAAAATTCACCCCATTCACAATCCCCCAAGCCCCCTTTGTCAAGGGGGTGTCCAAGTCCCCTTGTTAAAGGGGATTTAGGGGATTTCATTGCTTCAATAATTTTCGGCACCAATTTTTCATATTCCTCTTTTGTATATTGTTTATTGAAGACGCAATATTTTTTATGCTTTAATCCGATACATCCAAAACAATTTTCACAATTGAAACAAAGATCACAATAATGAGAATTTGTAAGATTTTCACAGGTTGTGCATGCAATTGAATTGTAACTAAAATCGTTGCTCATAGATTCATAAATTAGTTCTCCTTTCCCTCCACCTTCAAAATCATAACTGTCTTTCATTTCAAAAACTCTAGAAGAGTATGCAATATCTTGACTTCGGTATGCAGAGAAGCAATGCTTTGCATTTTTGCAGTTATAAATAAAATCTCCAGTTACATTTTCATTATTTGAACCTGATAAAGCTTTATGGATCGCTTGATTTTTAATTAATTCGTAATATTTATTTTTGAAATCAATTAAATCTGCATAAGAAGAAAATTTGTTTTTTTGTGACTCAAATTCTTCTTTTGATACTTTTTCGTTTAAAATATAATATTCTTTTTTTCTTAAATTAAAACAACCAATGCAATTATTACAGTTCTTACAATCAAAACAAAAATAACAGTTCATTAAATTATCGCTATTTTGGCAAAAAAATGATTCATAATTGTTATTGCAATTAATATTTTCATAGCAAAATTGTGATCTATCTAAAAAGAGATTATCAATACAATCCTTGCATTCATTCAAAGTTTGTCCATACAGGCAATCTTCATTGAACCACGATCCAAATATTAAATAGCAATTTTTGCAATGTGGAGCGTAATTTACAAAATCACAATTTTCAGTATCTCTATTAAACACATTAAATCGTGGCACTTTTTTTTGTAATTCATAAAATTGTTCAAAAAAAGATTTATTAAAATCAAATTCTTTTTCATACTCTAAGCCATCCCATTTGTCACTCCACCATTCTTTTTGATCATAAACGACACAACCATATTCTGGGTTGTACATTGATATAATAGGCTGACCGCTAAAATCTGATTTACTTTGAAATAATGATCGATCATTTCTATACGCTAATCTCCTTTGCATTCTACACTCCGGACATAAACTTGGAGGAGGAATTAAATATTTTTTATCATTAAAGACTGGTGAAATTTTTTCATAAAATTTTAAATCATCTGACACGATTTCAAAATTCGAATTACATTGTAAACAGTTTTTGAACATAAAATTGTTTTTTTTTATATTAATATTAAATGTAATATTTTCAAAATTTATTTCCGGAATCCTACTTTAACAAAAAATAAGCTTACCGTCTATATGCTACCGACTTACTAAAGATATTGTTGAAAAGCTTTTATTTACGCTATATACTTAAGTTGTCGAAAATATTTCCACAACAAAACTCACTCAACCCCTAGCCCCTTCTCTCTCTTGAAAAAGAGAGAAGGGGAAATTGGAATGGATTGAATATGGAAATTCGCAAGGATGCGAAATGTGAGCTTGAAATTTGATTTTGTATATGTAAATTTGAATACAGACTAAATTCATGATATGAAAAAATTAGACTTAAATACCGGTTCAATTATTATTTATGAAGCAAAAGATGGAAATTTAAAAGTGAATGTGAAGTTTAAGGATGATATGGTTTGGCTTACGCAAATTCAAATAGCAGATTTATTTGGTACTCAAAGACCTGCTATTACCAAACATTTAAATAATATATTTAAGAATGAAGAATTAGATGAAGATTCAGTATGTTCCATTTTGGAACATACTGCCGATGATAGAAAGACGTATAAAACTAAATTTTATAATTTAGACGCTATTATTTTTGTAGGTTATCGAGTCAATTCTCAAAGAGCGACTCAATTTCGTATTTGGGCTACGCAAATTTTAAAAGAGCATTTGTTGAAAGGTTATACTTTTAATAAAAAACGTTTAGATGAGTTAGGACAAACAATTAAATTATTAAAAAACGTTATTGATTCTAAAGAGTTAACTTCAGATGAAGCAACAGGACTTTTGAAAGTGATTACTGATTATAGCTATGCTTTGGATATTTTGGACAAATATGATCATGAAAGTCTTGAATTTAAAAAAATAACAAAAGAAGAGGTTTTTAAAATTACCTATGATGAATCTAAAAAAGCAATTCAAGCTTTGAAAGAAAGATTTGGAGGTTCAGAATTGTTTGGAAATGAAAAGGATGAATCTTTCAAGAGTTCTCTTGGTGCAATTTATCAAACTTTTGATGGTAGATATTTGTATGAAAGTATTGAAGAAAGGGCGGCTAATTTACTTTATTTAGTTGTTAAAAATCATTCATTTTCAGATGGTAATAAAAGAATAGCAGCATTTTTATTTATATGGTTTTTGGAGAGAAATAAAATTTTATATAAAGAGGATGGGTCTAAACGTGTTGCAGATAATGCTTTGGTTGCTTTAACTCTTATGATTGCGGAGAGTAAATCAAAAGAAAAAGATTTAATGGTAAAAGTAGTAGTGAATTTGATAAATAAGGAAAATTAATAATTCATTGCTTAAAAATGCTTCAAAAATTTCTTCTAAAAATCGGTCTGTCTGAAAAAGAGGTAAAAGTTTATCTAGCTTCTTTGCATCTTGGTTCACAGCCAATTTCAGTTATTGCAAAAAGTACAGGTTTAAATAGAACAACTTTGTATGATATTTTTGAGAGTCTTATTAAAAAAGGTTTGGCTAGCAAAATCGATAGGGGAGTTGCAACATATTTTCAGGTTTTGGATCCGAATAATTTGATGAATTATCTTGATCGTGAAAAGAATGAATTTGTGAGAAAAATTGAGAAAGAAAAATTGGAAATTTTAAAAATTATTCCCGCCTTGAAATCCTTGGAAAATCCTATGAGTACTAAACCAAAAGTAAAATTTTTTGAAGGGGAAAAAGGAATGAGGCAGGTTTATGAAGATACTCTGACATCTTCTGAATCAATTCGAGCTTATGCAAATGTTGAAGAAATGCATAAGGGACTCCCTAATTTTTTTCCAGAATATTATAAAAGAAGAAAAGAGGCTGGGATTTTTAGTTATGCTATATGTCCTGACAATAAACTTTCAAAAGAACGAAAAAAATATGATAAAAAAGAAATGCGTGAAATTAGATTTATCCCAAAAGAAAAATATTCTTTTTCACCTGAATTAAATGTTTATGATGACAAAGTTATGATTGCTTCATGGCAGGAAAAAATGGCGCTTTTAATTACTTCAAAAGAAATAGCTGATTTGCATAAAAAAATGTTTGATTTGCTGTGGATGAAGTTAGTCTAGAACGCTGATTGACTACTGATGACTTTGATTTCGTTGATTATTTGATAAATAAACTCAAAAAATATTTTAATCATCATCACAATCTAGATCTGCTTCTAGTGTAGCTTCTCTATACTTATTATATAACCATCCTCCTACTACGTCTTCTAAATCAAACTTACTTTTGATATTTGTTAATACATTTGGATTCGCCTTACTAGTAATTACTTTTCTACCTTGTGCTCGTATTTTCCATATTTGGTCTGCAAGGGTATAAACTAAATCAGTGTATAAACCTATTACACCTAAGTCAGGATTTTTTTCTGTTGTGTCTTTATATAATTTTTCAAGTGTAAGTGGATTTTGTGATTCTGTCATATTTAAATGTAGGTAAATGATTAGGGAATAATTTTAGTTATTTATTAATTTTTGTCAAATATAAAATTTGAAAAATTACATTTTTATTGCTAAGTTCTATCTGTCTTAATTTTTTTATACATGGATTCCAAACTTTTTGCGGAAATTTTACTTAGGACTCAGTCAGTGAAAGTATCGACTAATCCACCATTTACTTATACTTCTGGAATCAAATCTCCTATTTACTGTGATAATAGACGTTTGATCTCTTTTGTGGAGGAAAGAAAACAGGTTGTGAAAGGATTCAAAGAATTAATTGTTAATAATAATTTAAATCCTAGTTATTTAGCCGGTACGGCTACAGCAGCGATTCCTTGGGCGGCTTTTTTGGCCTATGAAATGGATTTACCAATGGTTTATGTCCGTCCTGAACCAAAGGCTCATGGTACGGGCAAACAAATTGAAGGTGTTCTGCCGGAAGGGGCGAAAGTTTTAGTGGTTGAAGATTTAGTATCTACTGGCGGCAGCTCAATTAAAACCGCCAAGGTAATTAGAAATGAAGGTAAGTCAGAAGTAATTGGTGTAGTTTCTATCATGACTTATCAAATGCCTAAGGCCAATCAAGGCTTTAACGAGGCAAATTTGAATTTGAAGACTCTGACTAATTTTGAAATTTTAATGAATGTGGCCAAGAACAGCGGGGCGTTGAGCGAAGCTGATTATAAATTAGCAATAGAATGGAATAAGGATCCGGAAAATTGGGGAACAAATTTTAAACTTTAAATTCTAAATTTTGAATGATGGGTAATTTTGCAGATAAATTAATAACTGAAATAAAAAATAAAAAAAGTTCGATTTGTGTTGGCTTGGATCCAAGGTTAGATTTGATTCCTAATTTTATTGTTGAAAAACATAGACAAAAAGAAGGTGATACTTTTGCATGTGTGTCTCAAGTTTTGGTAGAATTTAATAAAGGTATTATTGATGCAATTAAAGATTTGGTACCATGTGTAAAGCCGCAAATTGCTTTTTATGAAATGTTTGGATTCCCTGGAATTTGGGCATATCAGGAAACTTGTGCTTATGCGAAATCTCAAGGCTTGATTGTGGTTGGAGATGTGAAAAGAAATGATATTGATTCAACAGCGTCAGCTTATGCAAAAGCATATTTGGGAAAGGTGGATTTATTTGGTAAAAAAATTGAAGTTTGTACTTGTGATGCTATAACTGTGAATGCATATCTTGGTTATGATGGAGTTAAGCCATTTATTGAAGAATGTCATGCGAATGCAAAAGGTATATTTGTACTAGTAAAAACTTCAAATAAATCTTCTGGCGATTTGCAAGATAGAAATGTTGATAATTACGCAACTTTGTATGAAATGTTAGCTCATTTGCTGGATTCTTGGGGTAGTGATGATATAGGTGATTGTGGTTATAGTAGTATTGGAGCTGTTGTTGGAGCAACTTATCCAGATCAGGCAAAAAAACTGCGTAAAATTATGCCAAATACTATTTTTTTAGTACCTGGATATGGTGCACAAGGAGGAACTGCAGAAGATGTTAAACCTTGTTATAATGAAGATGGATTGGGGGCAATTATTAATTCCTCCCGTGGGATAACTTTTGCTTATAAAAATGATAAGAAATTTGACGAAAAAAATTATGCTGATGCTTCAAGGGAAGCTGTGATCAAGATGCAGAAGGACTTGAAGGTGGTGGGGATTGTGTAGGGGGAAAGGTGATAAGTGATTAGTGGTAAGTTTAGAAAAAAGTGTGAAGGTGGAGAATTTGTCGTAAGCGTCATACCAGCGAAGGCTGGTATCCAGTAGAGGACTAACTTCGATAGTGATGTGTTTTTTTTATGTGGAGAATTTGTTAGAACATGTAAAATTACGAAATACGAAAAAGATTCCTGTTTCTACAGGAATGACAGGAATGGATAAGATTTTAAATTATTTTTGTACTATAGTTGTCGTAGTTTCTGTAGGGTTATTATTAGCATTTTGTTGTTCAGCTTCAATTTCTTCTCCTGGCATACCATCAAGAAAACCCACAGGAAAACCCACAGGAAAATCTAAATTATCAGGATCTATTTCAGGTAAAGATGTGGAAGGGGTTGGCACAATCGGTTGGGTAACTATTGGTCTAGATGCCATATCGATTGCTAATTGAGTTCTAGTAGTATCTGATATTTCACATCCAACTAATGCAAGAAGTGCCATTACTGGTAGACTGATTCTCTTCAACAACGGATGACGTAATTTTTCCATATATTATTTAAGTTGAAAATATTTATGTCGTAATTATATTACTTTTTCTTTTTTTGTCAAATTTATTTAAAATTTCCAAAAATACTATAATATTTACTTATTAAGGTATTAGATTTATTTAATTTATGATCCATTTTAAAGCAAAAGTTATTAAAGGGCAAGGAAAAGGGCGGGAAATAGGCTTCCCAACGATTAATTTAGCAATCAGTAGTCAGAAGTCAGTGGTCAGTAATTTAGATTTTGGAGTTTATGCTTGTAGGGTTTTTTTGCCCACAGCTCATAGCCCACAGCCTTTCCTTGGTGCTATGCATTATGGTCATCGAGAGACTTTAGATTTGCCTGAGAGTTTAGAGATATATTTAATTGATTTTGATGGTGGAGATTTGTATGGTCAGGAAGTGGCAGTTGAAGTGTTGAAAAAGATTCGCGATGTACAAAAATTTTGTTCAGTGAAGGATTTGGTGGAGCAGATTGGGAAGGATGTAGAGGAAATTAGGGGGATGGTGAAAGTGTGAAGGAAGATGTAGTCGGAAGTGAGTAGTCAGAAGTCAGTTTGAACGGATTACCGATTACTGACCACTGACTACAAATGTCCTTTCTAGAGATTCTGGGCAGGCCAGAATGGCAATATCAGCTAGATTGACTTTTCCTTTTTTGACTTTGCTTGTATCATATAAAAGTCTAAAAAAAATTATGCTGAAACAAATTAAATCATATATTGATAATAAAATTCCAGAAGACAGTCCAATTAGATTGCTTTATCATCGGTTTAAAGCCATGTTGGCGGCTTTAATATATTTTTTCCCATCAAATAATTTTAATGTGATTGCTGTGACCGGCACCAAAGGTAAATCAACTTCCTGTAGTTTAATCACTGCTATTTTGGAGGAAGCTGGCAAGAAAGTGGCCATGAGCACCAGTATTAATTTACAAATTGGCAATGAGAAATGGGTGAATACTTCCAAGATGACTACTATGAGCCCTTTTGCTTTGCAAAAATTTTTCAAAACCGCTTATCAAGCAGGATGTGAATATGTGGTTTTGGAGGTGTCTTCTCATGCTGTCACACAATCAAGAGTTTGGGGGGTGAACTTCGATACTGTGGCTTTGACTCATATTGAAAAAGATCATTTAGAATATCATGGCAGTTTGGAGGAATATGTGTCGGCAAAAGAAAAACTTTTTAAAAATTTAAATGGCTTAAATCGCAAACCTAATATTTCCAAAGTGATGGTTTTGAACGAAGATGATTCATATTTTGAAAGATTTAACGAACATCATGCGGATTTGAAAATGACTTATGGCTTGAATCGAGGCACAGTTCATCCTAAAAATATTCAACTTAATGCTGATAAATCTTCATTTGTGCTGTCTATTCCTAATAATCAAATTGATGTTACTTGGAGTTTAATGGGGACTTTTAATATTGCGAATGCTTTGTTAGCTGCGGCGGTTGGTATTGCTAACGGTATTAATTTAACCATTATCAAAAGCGCTTTGGAAAAAGTTGAACCGATTCCAGGCAGATTGGAGCGTATAGAAGTCGGACAGCCTTACACAGTGATTGTTGATTATGCTCATACTACAGATTCTTTGACTAAGCTTTGCTCTTTGTATAAACCTTTGACTAAGGGGAAGTTAATTTTGATATTTGGATGTACGGGTGGTGGTAGGGATAAGGCTAAGAGACCACTGATGGGAGAGGTGGCTGATCAATTTGCTGACTTAATTATTTTGACTAATGATGATCCTTATGACGAGGAAGAAATGAATATTATTAATGACATTGCTGTTGGTATTAAGCGTAAAGAAGGGGAGGGTTTGTGGAAAATTGTTTCCCGCAAAGAAGCGGTGCATCTGGCTTTGATGATGGCAAAAACCGGCGATACCGTGATTCTTACAGGCAAGGGTTGTGAAGAAGTGCAGATAATTCGAGGAGAGAGAGTCCCTTGGGATGATAGACGGGTAGTTCATGATTTTTTGAGTCGGACGATTGAAATTGAGATTGATACAGGAGAAATGGTGCGAGGTAATGCTTGTTTGGAAGGGTAAATCAATTAATTATTGCAAGTATTTTTTTGTATGTTAATATCTAATTGCAATATTGTTGCATTTACTAATTTTAGATATGACATATCCAGAATATGCAAAAGAAATTCTTTTAAAAAATAATTATAAACTTACAAGTCCACGGATGCTTGTTGTAGAGGTGTTGGGAGACTCTAATGTTTCACAAAATGCCTACGAAATAGCAGAAAAAATAAAAACGATAGATGTGGTTTCTGTTTATAGAATTTTAGATTTATTTAAAAAACTTCATCTTATACATGAGACATCAGAAGGGAAATTTATTGCTTGTCAGAAGTTTGACTGTACAAATGTGAAACACTGTCATCATCAATTTGTTTGTAGCTCATGTAATAAAACAGAAGAAATACATATAAATGATAAATTTTTTATGAATAAATTAACAAAAATGTTTCCAAAAATATTAATAAATTCACATGATTTCCGTTTTGAAGGTTTATGTGAAAAATGTAAAACAACTAATTATAATTAAAATGAATATAATTTGGATTTATGCTCTTTCAAGCGTTATTATTATAAGTTTAATATCGCTTATAGGCATTGTTACATTATCAATAAAAATTGATAAACTTAGAAGAATTTTAATTTATTTAATAAGTTTTTCGGCTGGGGCTTTGATTGGAGATGCCTTTATTCACTTAATTCCTGAAGCCGTAGAAGGAGGTGAAGGATTCTCTATAGCTATTTCTTGTTATGTAATCTTAGGGATAATAATTTCTTTTATAATAGAAAAATTTATTCACTTTCGGCATTGTCATATGCCTATAACAAAAGAACATGAACATCCTTTTGCGTGGATGAATCTGTTTGGTGATGCAATTCATAATTTGATTGATGGCTTGATTATTGGAGCGGCTTATTTAGTAAGTATTCCTGTTGGGATAGCAACGACAATTGCGGTTATTTTACATGAAATTCCTCAAGAAATAGGTGATTTTGGAGTTTTGGTACATGGCGGATTCTCAGTCAAAAAAGCTATTTTCTTAAATTTTATTACAGCTTTAACAGCAATAATCGGGACTATTGCTGTTTTAATTTTTGGGACTCATTTTGTTAATTTAAGTTCTTTTTTAATACCATTTGCGGCTGGCAATTTTATATATATTGCATCTACAGACCTTATTCCTGAACTTCACAAAGAAACAGTAATTTCCAAATCAATTCTTCAGCTAATATGGTTTGCCTTAGGTATATCGGTAATGTTTTTATTATTGAAGTTGGAGTAAAATAGAACAATTCAAAGTTAACTTAAGAATTCACTTGAACATTAATAATAAATATGTAAAGTAATAGCAGGAGTTTTAAAAAAATTCCATTTTATATTTTAAATACAAACCATATGAAAAAACATATGTTGATTGTTAATCTCACGTTGATAATAGCAATATTATCATTACCTTTTAATGTAATTGCTGTTGGCAATGGTGTAGTAGAAACAGGTTATCCAGAAGCAGGTTATCTGGAATATATAAAAGGAGGATCAGTAGATGATTTTTCGTTATGTTCAGCCACTCTTATTGGCACTACAACTGTTTTAACTGCTGGACATTGTATTTATTCTGAAACGATGGGTTTTGATCCTTTTGGAGAAAATAACGGAATTAATTTTGTTTATGAATTAAATGGAGTTAAATATCATGTTGGTGTAGCTAATGGAGTATATAATACGAATTTTCCAGTAACTTTACCTGGTGCTTTTTCTACTTATTTCAGTACTGGTTATTCATATTATGATGTTGCTGTTTTAACTCTTGAAACACCTGTTTCTAATATTACTCTTCCAGTATTAAATTCTCGACCTTTAACAAAGGCGGATTATCGAACTGAAGGAGTAATGATTGGTTATGGAGCAACGAGATATGTTAATGCGGCTAGTACTGTTGGAGTAAAACGTTCAGCAGGAGCAATGGTCCAAAATGTGAGTTCATCAGATACGGATTGGCCAGATCTTAGTCCTGTTAGTCAACAATTTGGATGGACATTTAATATGGCTATTGCCAAAAAAACTGGCAGTAAGCTTGGTAGTAGTTGTGCGGGAGATTCTGGTGGTCCAATTTATTTAAAAAGTCCAGCTAATGGCAAATTTTATCTTAGTGGTGTAAATACTTGGAATTATTTTTATGTTTGTGATCTTCATGGAACTACTACTTCTCCAGATATTGGATCACTTACTTCGTGGATTAAAGATAATGTTCAGGATTCTACTATTCGATTTGATGTTCTTCCAGAGATGTAAAAATAGTGGAGTGAGGAGATTAATATATTTGAAATGTAAAATGATAATTCCCTTTCTTGTAATATTAAGAGAGGGAATTTTTGTTTTTATTACATGATTTTTTGCTTAATAAAAAAAAGCTTATGAAGTATCTTTTATTGTTATTTGTCAAGTTTATAAGGAAAATAATTAAGAATATAGATTTCAGCAGCTTTATAAATATGATATAATGTTAAGATTTAAAATTTAATGATTTAATAATGCCGTCTGAAGAACAGTCATCGGAGCAGCATAGTTTATCTGATGTCCAAAATTCATTAAAACGTGTATATCCCAATGCCGACGTCCATTTCGTTGCTGATCAAGAAAAGTTGGTTAGCGTAAAAGCGACTGGAAATAAAATAGATGTCAATATTAATGGGGATATTCTTCAGAAAAAAGAATTGGATGATGCAATAGCACAAATAATATCAAGCATTAAGTCATTAGAACTGCAAATAAAACTCAGATCTAATCCGAAATATACAAGTGAAATTGAGGTTTATGATCATTATGTGGAGGAGCCAAAATCTAAATATAGATTATTTTATAGTGTGCTTTTTCAGTATATTTCTTTGCATGATCCTAACATTCCTACTATATACTTTGAATCATTAAAAAGAATATCAAGATCAGGTATAGAAAAATTAGTGAAAAAAGATGATTTACCAACTCACATACAATTTATAGTCGGTCTTATCGGCCTTGAAGTAACTGATGCAGAGGTGCAAGGGGCTTTACAAGATATTCAATCTTCGCTGCTCAAACTTATTGACCCCAGAAGAAGTGAAGGGGAAAAGTTGCTTATTATAAATCAGTATATTATACCACAATATAGTTATTTTTTGGATAAAGATAAAGAGAACTGGAAGCCACGTAAAAAGAAAAAAATAGGAGAAAAAGCAGAGGAGGAAAAGAAAGCAGAAGAGAAAGCAAGGGAGGAGAAAAAGAAAGCAGAAGAGAAGGCAAGGGAGGAGAAGAAAAAAGCAGAGGAGGAAAAGAAAGCAGAGGAGAAAGCAAGGGAGGAGAAGAAAAAAGCAGAGGAGGAAAAGAAAGCAGAGGAGGAAGCAAGGGCGGAAAAGACAAAAGCAGAAGATGCAAAGGTAGAAGAGAGGATGGAGGAAGCAGTAGAAGAAGCGATTGAAGAAATAGGACCAGAGAAAGAAGCTCATCAAGAGGCGGAAAATCAATCGCCACAAGCACAAGAAAGCGAAGGCCAGGCAGGAGATCAAAGTGAGTCAGGGCAAGATGCTCAAGAAGCCGAGCAGGATGAAGTAAGTGAAGATGGTTCAAATCAAAGCGAATCAGGACAAGAGAAGGAACCGTGGGAACAACAAGGGCAGGGGAGTGATCAGGAAGGAGAACAAAGTGGACAAGATGATCAGCAAGGTGGGCAAGCTCCTTCCTCTCCGACAAAAAAGAAAAAATATACGACACCAGATTCAGGAGGAAAAAATGCTTTTGAAAAAGATCCAAGTGGAAAAGGCTATAAACTGGAAATATTCCCACCCTTTAAAAAAGATGGTTATTGCATAGTTGATCATAAAAGTCATTATGATAAAGATGATAAAACCTGGGAAGATATTGCTAAGCAATCTGTTTATAAGACTAACCCTCAATTTGAAGGCCCTAAATTTCAGATAGAAGGTGATGTGAATAGTCTTAATATTTTATCAATTCCTTTGCCTTATGGTTATGCTATTGATATCAATTCGTTACAGGAGGCTCATAGAGTAGTTGTATATAGAGATTCTAATGGTAATTTTTCTTTTAGGATTCTAGATGGTAAGTCATTTCATTTGAAAGTGGATTTTTATAAAGAAGCTAATTTTCAATCAGCTCGACCTGTGAGTGAGGATTTGAGTAAAATGTATTCAGGTACGCTTTCGCAGGCATCAGAAAATGCTATCAAAGAAGCAAGAGCTATAAAAAAATCTTTGTTACGTGATGAAAGGTTAGCCAAAGCTACAAAAATTAGAGATTATATAAGAAAGAACCATTTTTATCCGTTTGGTAGAAATGAAAAGGAGATATTAGATAATGCCGTTAAGCTTCAATCATATCTTAGAGAGAATTCAACTGCGGCAGATTATATTCAGAATTTGGATAAATCACCTCATTTAGAGTGTTATAGTGCCGCGAACTTGATGATTGCAATGCTTAGAGAAATTGGAGTAGAAGCTAGATTAATGACTGGTCATCATGTGATGGGTGTAAATCAGGCTGGTAATTCTGAGATTAATTCGTCAAATGGGCATGCTTGGGTTAGTATCTGGGACGGTAAGCAGTGGGTTAGATTTGATCCAACCCCAGATCCAGATCCAAATGATCCTAGAAACAAGAAAGATAAAAAAGATAAGAAAAAGGATGATAAAGAAAAGGCAGACAAGAAGAAAGATGACAAAAAGACATCCGATAAAAAAGACAATCAAAAAAAGCCTTCTCAGGATGTGGATGATGGTGGTGTAGATACTCAATCTGGTAATAAATCTGAAGAAGGAGAGAGCGGTGAAGAAAGCAGCGGTGAAAGCAGTGGTGAGAGTGGAGGTGAAAGTGAAAGCAGCGGAAAAGATGGAAAAAGTGAAGGGGACAAAGCAGGTAAAGGAGGCAAAGAGAAAAGTAAAAAAGATGGTAAAGGTGATGGTGATGAAGAGGAGGGCAAGGAGGGAGAAGGAGGAGATAAAGAAGGAAAAGGCGGAGAAAGTGAAGAAGGTAAGGGAGGCGAAGAAAAAGAAGGGAAAGATGGCAAAGGTGAGGGTGATGGTGATGAAGAGGAGGGCAAGGAGGGAGAAGGAGGAGACAAAGAAGGAAAAGGCGGAGAAAGTGAAGAAGAAGGTAAGGGAGGTGGAGAAAAAGAAGGTGAAGGAAAAGAAGGGAAGGACGGCAAAGGTGATCAAACAGTTGAAAGTGATGAAGAAGAAGCCAAAGAAGGAAAAGGCGGAGAAGAAAGTGAAGAGGAAGGTAGGGAGAAAGAAGGCCAGAAAGGGAAAAAAAGTTTAGAAAAACAAGCCGAAGAGACTAAAATAGTTGAGGAATCAGCAGCAGATAAAGAAGCAAGAGAAGAAGAACGTCAGAAAGAACTGGAGGCATTACAAGAAGAGTTAGCTGAAGATGATTCGGCAGAAGATTTTGATGTAGATGAAGAATTTGAAAAAATGTATAAAGAGATGGAAGAAAATATTGGCGATACCACTCAAAGGAAAGAAGACTTAGAAACATCTATAAAAGATAGTGACCAATCAAAATCCACGCCAAAGCAAGAACAAGATCAGTTAAAAGATAAAAATGAAATAGAGATGAGGAATAAATATCCTCAACTGTCTATAGAAGAGATAAGAGAATTGGCTAGATTTATAAAAGAATTCAGACAAGATCTTAATAATATTCTCAATCTGCCGCTTATTGATGAGCTGAGGAGTATGTATGATAGAATTATTTCTGAAAGTATAGTGGATGCTGAAATGCCAAGATATCCTGTTGAAGATGGACCAAATCCAATATTAATCGATCCAGAGCAGCTTGATAACGATATAGAAGCTGGTAAAGATGCTTCTCCATCTTTTATGGTTAGAGAAACCATAGAAAAACCAGAACTTAAAATAGTAAAAGTACGTAAACGAAAAATATTGGATGGGAGTGGTAGTATGGCGGCTTCTTACGGACAGGGCGATAAGATGAGAACCCAACAGCAGATAGAGGTATTAGAAAATCATGTTATTGCTGAAAAACAGGAAGAAATAAATGAAATATCTGATCAATTAGGCAGAGATTTAAGGTTTGAATCTGAGACATGGATGTTCGGGACTCCTACGGTCGCGGATGAAAATGGTAATTTGGTGCAATTCAGAAAATTAAAAGCCTTATCGCCAAACTTTAACGAACTTGAACAGGCGGCGGTGTGGAAAATGGCAGAGAATACTACCGGAGGGACAAATGATTTTGATCCCTTAATTGCTATACATCAGGAAATTATAGATGAGAATCTAGCGATTATCCAAAAAAATCAACAAGAAGCTGCTGAAACCCCTCTTACTATAGACCAAATAAGGTTAGGTTTTCTTGTTAGAGAGATAAACGCTTTTGCAGAGTTAGAAGAACAAGAATATAGCCGTGAAATTACACCTGAAGCACAAGTTCATTTAGATAATTTAAGAGTGCAAGGCACAAGAAACACTAATTTAGTCAGATGGTATGATTTATATAACCAGAGCCAACAAAGAAGATTAACTGTGCCTGAACAAAATGAATTACAGGTTTTGCAGGATGATCCGTTGAATAACGTGATGTTGCACATTATTGACCCTTATGCCCTGACATCAGATCAAACAGATTTTTTATCTAGCTATGATTTTAGTGAAAAAACTTTAATTGAATTATTCAATGATTGGAAAGAATTTATTCTGGAAAAATATGTTCAGGATATAGAACCAATATTAGAAGTAGTGGAAGTAAGTTCTGATGGCGGAACAAAGGATATAAATAAATTAACACCTGCACTTGCCAAACTTAGAAGATTGGGGATTATAGTTATTGCTTATGGTTTAGGCAATGATGGCGGAGAAGTAAAAAATGCTTATTTTAACCCTTATGATCCAACAGAAGCAGGATATCACTGTAGAAATTTATTAGATTATCCACGCAAGAAAGCGGCCGCGTGGCATCACATACTTGATAAAGTATAGATTCTGATATATAATATAAAGATTTTTTAAAAATAATCACTTTAAATGGAAAATACACATTTTAGATTATCTACGGCAGGTCAATTAGCGCAAAGGTTTAGAAGTGAAGACAGGCAGGATTTAGTAGAAGAGGGAGAAGGATTAGAGCAAATTGATAAAAATTTGATGCCATATGTTTTTGAGGTTAGAGCGTTAATTGGAAGAATAAATGAAATAAAAGGACGTAAACAACAGATTGATACTGTGCAGGAAGCGAATTTACCTGCTTTAATATTTGGTTCTGATGGTGTGGATTTTAGTGATTTATTTGACGATGATTTAATAGCAAGATATTTAGAGAGTAAGGATCCTAATTATTCAAAACAACAGGAAATAAATGAAGTTGTTGGTAGATTGAGGGAGCTTTTGAGTAATAAAAATATATTAAAAGCCTATCAAGATTATTTTAAGATTATAATTGAAAAATATCATAGGATGAGAAAAATGAAAACAGCTTATGAAAAAGGTGAACTTGTAAAACGTGATGGAACTGGTAAAAAAAAATCAATGAAACTAAATGTTGATGACAAAACATTTGCAGGGCAGCAATTTGTCACAATCTTGCGGGATTTAATGAGTGATGCTGCTTTGGAAATTCAAAATATCCATAATAGGGTTTCTTCAGAAGGCAGAGATTATAATAGAAGTGATGAGCAGGTTTTAGAGAGATTATATAATCTTATAAAGCAATCTGACACTACAATTGACGAACTAAAAGCCAAAGATTATCGAATAGCTCAAGCATTAAGAATAGAGGAAATTATAAGAGATGCTACAATTGTCAAGAAATGGACACCACGCAAAACCGTCAGAGGTTTAAAAAGACAGAAATATGTAGAAACGGAATCCAGATTGAAAATGATTCGTGGGAATCATGATGCTTCAAAGTATATTTTATCCTGTTTAAGGAATGGTGATAATGTTGAGTTTACAGGACCAACGGGGACAGGTAAAACACAAATAGCTATTTATGCCGCAAAATTATTTTGTGATGGCAGGGAACCAGTGGTGTTATCAGGTGGTCCCGGTGTTTATGCCAGTACATTCTATGGTTCTGCGGCAGGTCAAGGTAAAAGAAATCCTGGCACAGCAATTCAGGCTATTGAAAACGATACAGTCCTTATTATAGATGAAGATAATAGAATTGATCCAAAACAGTTAGCTGAAATAAAATTTTTACTTGGTCTTAAACCGGGTGATCTTTTTTTTCATAGAGATACAGGTCAAATGTATACAATTCCACCTCATTTTCGTGTAATAGTTACGAGGAACGAAAAAGGAGCGCATCATAAAGACAGAAGTGAGCTGCCTGCTGATTACAGAAGAGAGTTCACGTTCGGTAGCTTTGAGGTACCATATTATACCCCGCAAGAAATGTATGATAGATTCTTAATACCAAAACTTGCACGAAAGGATGGTAGCATGGATTTATCTATTGATGAAGTTGGTGGAAAAATTGGTACTGATCAGACATCGCCATTACTTGAATTAGTTTTAGCGGCTGAAGAAATTCAAAAAGAGTATAAAAGTGTTCATTTGAAAAATTCTGTATTTGAATCTGGTTATTTAATAGGCTTATTTAATCAATGGAAAGAGGTGAAATATGCAAAGGATAAACAAGGCGCTCGCATAAAATTCTTAACTTATATTGAGGCTAAATTATTGGAATTTATAAAAAGAGCTGGATTAGGCAATCCAGATAGAAAGATTCTTATTCAAATATTATATAGACATGGATTTTTTCATGGCTGGAAAAGAGAAGTTTTTCAAACTGAAGATGAAGGGCTTGTGTATGTCAATGATGCAGACTTTACGTCTCTTACAACTTCTGTTACGAAGGATATATTTGCAAACGCTAGATTAGAAATTACTACCCAAAAGCATTTGGAACCCTCTGAAGTAGCCATGTTAGACCCTTTTAATAAAAGAGATATTCAAATCACAGAACATCCTTTGAAAAGTAAAATAGAAGAATTTTATAATAAATATGTAGAGTTTTGTGAGGGACAAAAGCCAAGGGTTTTTCCTGTTGTGTTTACACCTGATGATGATTTTGAAAGCAAAAAAGTTAGAATTACCAATCAATTGATTGAACAAATGGAATTAAAACAAACGACAGTTCTCTGGCTACATGTTGCCGATTTAATTAATACCTTAAAAGACGCTCAGGCTGCTTCATTGGAAGAACTGCTTGAGGCCGCCACACAACTTATTGTTGGTTTTAATGATAGATTAGCGGCATTAGCAACGATTTATAAAGAATCTCGTACATATACTAGTAAATATAAAGACTATGAACGGCAAGTTTTAGCTTTGACACGAGATACCAGTCTTCCTGCGCTAACGCCTGCCACCTTTAGACGACCGTCTGATTTTATCTCAGATATAGCTAACGCCTTAAATGATTTAATACCATATATTGAGAGGTATGGCCATAAATATGAAGCCATGCCAAGGCAAGATCCAGCACTCAAAAATGTGGCAAAGGTGGACCTTATAAAGTTTAACAAAATTCCTGAAATCCTAAAAGATCCAGCTCGTGCAATAAATCTTCAACATTTTAAGGACATACTAGACGGAACATCTGGTTTTGCTAGACTAATTTTCGATCTTAATAAGAATAAATTTAAACAATGACAGTCCTCTCAAATAACGACATAGAAGGTATAGGAAGAGAAGAAGATGGGCAAGTACAGCCATTAGAGGGAGCTATTGTTGCGCCCGGCGAGCCAATCGTAACAAGAGAAGCTTTACAAACAGTAGTTAAGCCCCTAATCGAGGGTAAAGAAAAAACATATTGGCGAGATATCGTTGCGCAAATAACTCTTTTGAAACAACTGTTAAGAGAAGACCCTTGTTATTCCGGACTTTCAGAATTAAGAGAATTAATTCATAAAAAAGAGCTTGGTAAAAGCGATTTTGTTTTTGAACATGAGTCAGTCAAATTAAATATAAATAGTGGTGATAGCGATGATTCTATCATTGGTAAATTAGTGAAATTTATCAAAGAAATGAAGGTATTACATCAAGATGATTTTGATACTAAAATCAAAGTCAGAGAAGCGGTTGGTGATAACAAAGATCGGGGGAGGGTCTGGAATACAATTACCGCCGGACTCATAGCCATCAAAAAACAATTCTCAGGCACTACTACTTCCAGTCAAGTTGCTGAATTATTAGATTTAATTGATCAGAATATGCTTGGTTTGGTAGTTCCATTTGCAATTAACACTGAAAAGGCGGTAAATCTTAATATTCAAAGGGGTGAATCGCTTGATTCAATTCTTATCAAATTATTAAGATTCGTATCTGATTTTCAAGCATTACATAAAGATAAGTTTGATACAATAATTGATTTTGATCAAGCCATGGAAGAAATTGAAGCTGAAAAAAAATATTGGACAGATATATTAGCTGCACTTGACAATGTTCAAAGTATTTTTCCTGTCAGCCTTTATCCCGGACTGCAAGCCATGAAAGAAATGATAGAGAATAATGAACTAGGAGTGGCACAATCATTAGTCCTAGATATTGGACCTGTGCATCTTATTATTGACAAAAAAGATTCAGATAAGTTAATGAAAAGAAAAATTCTTTTTTTTGTAGGCCAACTTAAACAGCTCGCTTCAGAAGAAGAAGAGCAGAAATTAGATGATATATATTGGAGAGACATAGAAGCTCAATTAAAAGCAATGCGTGGTCATTATGGAGATAATATAGATTATAATATGTTAATAGATTGTATAGAAACCGGCATACTGGGGGTTGAACGATCAGTATATATCGATGTAGATGGAGCAATCTTAGATGTCTACCCAGCTGATTCAGATAGAAAATTAAGAGAAAAATTAAAAGATTTTATAAATAAGCTTTCTCGTCAAGTAAATATAGATGAAGAAATAGAAAAAAAAGTAAAAGAAAGAATTAAACAAATTGAAGAAAATGCCATAAAAAAAGAAGAAGAATTTAGAGAAAAAATAAAACAAAAGGAAATTGAAATATCACAATTTCAGGCTCAGGTAACGCAAGAGGCAGCGGAAATAAAACAACTTAAAGATGAAGTTAGACAACTGAGAGGAACGACAAGCCCATCATCACGTTCTACTCGTGTTTCTTGGCCTTCATATATATCGCAGAGTGGATAATTCATGGCAATTTCTTTTTTATTGAGAATCCTAAGGCTCTCCGTTTTGAGTCATTTGTTGGATTATTTAGGTCAGATATTCTTATTGGCATAATATGCTCCATTAATGATGGTAAGCCGGGATTTTCAGTTACAGATATAGGTAATAACAAATGTCTGTTTAGGTATGCACCTAGACCTGTAACCTGTGTCAGCATATTTACAGTGCCTTCGCCAAGCATGGCTATTACTAGTCCTGCTTGTACTAGCACTTGCCCTTCCATCCGATCTGGATCATAAGTGCTTACTTTAACCGATATATTATCTAGCCCTTCCATGGTAACCATTTGCCCGCCTATCCTAATCGTTTGTTGATCGTATGTCTTAATAACCGAAAATATCATAGCTCTTACCTGTTCCATTAAATCGCCATAAGCTGCTGGTCCGACAATTTCAATTTGCGGCTTAATATCATTTACTTTAGCTTCTAGTTGATGTAAAAAAGTTTCTAGTTTATTCATTAATGTGGAGTCTGAGTCATCTCGATCAATATCTAAAATAATACCATCGCATTCACAGTACAACGATTTAGCTGATAAGAATTCTTTTAAATTTTCTTCGATAAGACCTATCAGCATCTGCAGGTCTTGATTGGGAATACTTGAATTTATTTTTTTTAATCTTTGTAATAAACCTTTCGGATTTAATGGCTCCCAAAACTCATTATTCTCTAATAATATTGATAATGATGGTGGCGTTAGAGTGGACATGTGGAAAAATAAAAGAAGTTTTTATTATAAATAAATTTATCATTTATGTCAAGTTAAAAATTAGATCAAGCGAAAATTAGTTTGAAGAAATAATTTAAAAAATTCATGAAAAGACCAGAAATGATGGATATTTTTGTCTACAAGTCATACCAGCCTCAATCTTCATTGGGGTAAACTCCGGCTGGTATCCAGTAAATATACTCATTATTTATGGATAAAACTTATTTTGTGTATATTATTGCTAGTAAATGTAATGGTACTTTCATATGTAGGAATAACAAATAATTTAGAAAGAAGAATTTGATACTGCAATATCAGGAATTGAAAAAGATAATCTTAACTGGAAAGATTTATATTATTTGTTTTACCTAACTTTTGGATATTATAAAGTTCAATACTATCGAAAAAGTCCTTTACTGGATTCCAGTCTTCACTGGAATGACGGCTGACGATTATTAAATTTTAAACAAATTAATTTTTTTCAAACTAAAAAATAATTGATCCTTGAAAATCAGCTAATTAAAATTTTTTAACCTTTGAAGATGCCAATCACAGATGTTTTCCATGGGAGTATTTGATTTGAAACCTATGTATTTCATAAGCTGCTGGAATGATTTATCAGTTTCTTTGAGTAGAATAGGTGGATTGAGGCTTTTGAAAAATTTTTTGTTTAATTCCCAAATTTTTATGGAAAAAAACATATCTTTTGAAGGTGGTATTTTAGCTCTAGTAATATTTGATACATATGGCAGGGTATAAGGGGATCTAACAATTTTACCATTTGGCAGTGTTACTACCAGACCTCCATCTCGGGAACCGATCAGGAAATCCCGAAAATCAATCACATCAAATATATTTATTTTTTTTAAATTATTAATTCTGGATAATAATAAAGTACTTTTTATCTTGATATTTTTTCCCAATAACATTTTACGAATTTTTGAGAGCGTATATCTTGAAGCTGCATCATCATCTATTAGAACGTATTTGCCTGCAGGGATTTTTTTTATTTGTCTGGATAAACTTTCTTTATTAGGTCTAGGTATGATTTTTTCTGCATTTTCTTGATTATCGCTGATGGCAAATTCTCTTGAAACATCAATAACGTATTTATCCTTACAATATAGATCCAGACTGATGTTTTTTGTATTTTTTGTATTTTTTTTGAAAAATTTATATTGTTCATTTACTTTAAGAGTTTGTATGGTTAGGTTATATTGGCGATTTGGATCATAAAAAATTTCTTTAATTAATAACTTTAGATTTTTTAATAAATTTTCCCGGGCTTTGGAAAGGCCAGATATTTGGCGATTATGAGTCCAGTTTTCAATTGTTATATTTCCTTCGTCTCGAATTAAATAAGACATGTCGGGGTAGAGTGGTCTTTCCTTAAGGTCTGGTATTTTCATGCTACTTGATGATTTGTTTGGTCTGGAGGTGGAGTATTTACTTAAAATTATTCTTATATTTTTTGTAATGCATGAATTGCTGGAAATTTTTTGAAAATTATTTTCATAACCTGGTCTTTGGATACATATACATCTGCCTTCTTTGGTGAAATCAAAAACAAAATCAGCATTATCAGCGCCAAATACATAATAAAGGTCTATATTTCTAATTTTTTTAATATGTTTTGAGATGTATCTTTTTAGTCTTTTTATGACATATGTAAAATATATATCTTTATCATTATAATAACTTTCCCATTTATCAACCATCAGCCAGTCATTTTTTGCTATTTTTTGGTTACATAGAACTATTCTATGTGAAGCTGAAATGGCGGTGTTTTTACATTTATATTTCACATACTCATCATTTGCCGGGGATAAATATCCACCTAGAACACATATACCTTGATCTTCAAGTTCTTTCTTCGCCAGTTCCATCATTTCTATATGTCCTTCATGTATAGGACAAAATGCGCCAGTCGTAAGGAGTATAGCGAATTTATTATAGGGGTTTTTATCTGATAAATTATCAATTTTATTAACAATTTTTTGTAATGGCGTTGATAACCAATTGGGATCTGAGGTGTTTAAATTTGTCATTTGTTTAGGCATAAATTTTACTCGACCACCCTTCTGGAATAGAATATTTATAAATATCTAAGTGCATAGCCGGTGAAGCCACTAAATATTTATGTTTATTATAATTATGTAAAGCTTCAAGATTGTCTGATAGCTGTTTAAATTGATTTTTTGCTTTTGCTGACCAGGTTTTTTGTATGGTGGTTTTTATTTTTTTATTTTTTATTGATAAATATTCCAAATAAAGTTCTACAAAATCGTAGGGTGCGCCAAACACTTCTTCATCATTTTTTCCGTCAAACATATCTCCCGAAGGAGCAGCTTCAGTAATATTTTTTGGTATATTTAGAAGGTTGCCAAGTTCATAAACTTCACTTTTATGAATGTCTGATATGAGTTGGACATCAACCATGCCATCAGAAGCTTTTCCATAATAGCCAAGATAAGATCCTTCATCTTTATTTGTTGTCCCACAGACAATGGCTGGCAAATTATTTTGAGTTAATAAACTTGTTAGATAATATAAAATTGGTGTTCTAATGTATGACGCTAACTGTCCGGCCGCCCACGCATTTCCTTTAATATTCATTGATTGATCTATAGTGGCTTTTGATAATTTATGCACTGAGGATAAATCTATTATTTTGGCTTTGATTCCAAAGTTTTTTGCAATTTGTTGTCCTTTCATTAGGGCTTCTTTCTGATTTGTGGCGCCATCAGAATTCATGATTGGCATAAGCGCAGCTGTTATTTCTTTGATAGGGGAGTGTTTTATTTTTGAGGCCTGGCAAATAAGACCCAAAGTTACTGCAGAATCAATCCCTCCACTTACTCCTACAACGCAAGCTTTAAGTTTTGATTTACTCATATAAGAGTTGAGTAGTTCGATTTTTCTTTTTAAATATGTTTCAGGTTTGAAATTTCTTTTTTTTCTAAATATTTTTAATGTTTTTATTAGATCTTGCTCAAGAAAATCGAATTTATAGGTATTGCGAATTTTCATGTACTTATTAAATAGCTAATTTTTTTTCGTAGATGATATTAAACTAATGTCGTTTTTAATCAAGAATCAATAGCTTTTACTTGCTATAAAAAAGAGCTTATTTTAAGATAGGGATAGATTAAATTTTTGATATGCCTCAATTTAAACGTATCATGTTGAAGTTATCGGGAGAAGTATTATTGGGTGATAAACAAATGGGGATTGATTTTGAGGTTTTGAATAATTTGTCTAAACAAATTGCTGAGGTGGTCAAAACTGGCGTGCAGGTCGCTATCGTTCTTGGCGCTGGTAATATTTGGCGATATCGGGATAATACCGGTACTGGCTTGGATAGAGTGACTTCTGATAATTTGGGTATGTTAGCGACAATCATGAATGGAGTGGCGATGCAGCACGCTTTGGAAGTTAATGGAATTGATACTCGTGTTTGCTCAGCTATTTCTATGCCGCAGTTAGTGCAGGATTATGTGGTCAGGCAGGCTAGAATACATTTGGACAGAGGCAAAGTAGTGATTTTGGTTGGAGGCATAGGCAACCCATATTTTACTACTGATTCGGCTGCGGCTTTGAGAGCCTTGGAATTAAATTGTAATGTGTTGCTCAAAGCTACCAAGGTTGATGGCGTTTATGATAAGGATCCGATGGAATTTGCTGATGCGCAAAGATTTGAAAAGATGACTTACACTGATGTTCTGTCCAAGGATTTAAAATTTATGGATGCAACTTCGGTAGCCTTATGCCGTGATGGCAACCTGCCGATTTTGTTGTTTGATTTAAATAAAGAGGGGAACATAATGAAAGCTGCGACTGGACAGAAGATAGGAACGATGATTACTTTATAATTTTTTTACTTTATAAACTAATTTTATGTCTTCACAACAAATTATTGATCAAGCTATTGTTTCATTTGATAAAAGTTTGCAGTTTTTGAGTAATGAATTTGCCAGATTGCAGGTGGGAAGAGCAAGTCCGAATTTAGTGGAAACTATCAAAGCGGAAGCTTATGGAGCCACTCAGCCTTTGAAAAATTTAGCCAGTATTAGCATTCCAGACCCTAAAAGTATTAAAATTGATCCTTGGGATAAATCATTAATAAATGGCATCCAAAAAGCGATTTTGGAAGCAAATATTGGACTGACACCAACTAATATGGGAGCTTGTTTATTATTGAACATTCCGCCTTTAACAGAAGAGAGGCGAAAAGATTTGGTGAAAGTAGTGCATAAAATGACTGAAGATGCAAAAATAGGTATTAGACAGGCAAGGCAAGATTGTATTAGCAAGTTAAAAGAAATGAAAAATAATTCCGAAATTGCTGAAGATGAGTTAAAAGGGGCAGAAGACAGGTTACAAATTAGAGTGGATGAATTTAATCAGAAAGTTGAAGATCTGAAGAAAAAGAAAGAACAAGAAGTGATGACGGTTTAAAAAAGCTTTTAGTTAATTTAAAATTTTCAAATGTCTGTTGTTTTATCAATTATCGCTTTCTTTTTAATTTTTTCTTTGTTGGTTTTGATTCATGAAGGGGGTCACTTTTTCATGGCCAAGCGTGCCAAAGTAAAAGTGGAGGAATTCGGTTTTGGCTTGCCGCCTAGGATTTTTGGAAAGAAATACGGGGAAACGATTTATTCTATTAACGCCATTCCGTTTGGCGGATTTGTGAAATTATATGGTGAAGATTCGACTGACAAGAAGATCAGTCAAAATAAAAGAAGTTTTGTGGCAAAATCTGCTCGAGCTAGAATTCTGATTGTTTGTGGCGGTGTGATCATGAACTTTTTGTTAGCTTTCTTCCTATTGGCTTTTGGCTTTTTTATTGGTATTAAGCCCTTGTTTGTCGATGAAAAAGATGTTTTACAAGCGATTGCCGACAACCAAATTGAAATTCAACAAGGCGAAATTCAGGATAAATCCCTGATTTATCTGCCTCATTTCCAGGTAAAAAACTTAAATGATGATAATATTTATGGACTGGTTAATGGTGATGTCATTTGGAAAGTTGATGGACAAAATATTTGGGAAATTTCGGATTTTTACAATACATTAGCTAAGGGCTTGCCTCAAACCATGTTGGTAAAAAGAATGGTTGATGGAGAGGAACAAGAAGTCATCCTTAATTTTCCATTGCTTGGATATGTGGGGATTAGTGAAGTTCTGGCAGATAGCGCGGCCGAAAGTTTTGGTTTTGAAGCTGGTCAGAAAATTTTAATGATTGATGGACATAATATGGCTAGTCCTTATGATTTGATTAATTATAATAATGCTAATGCTGGCAAACAAGCTAAGTACACGATTGAGGACCTGGATGGCGCGAGAAAAATCGTGGAGGTTGATATCCCGGGAAATGGCAAACTGGGTTTAGTGTTAGAACCAGTTTTCAGGATGGGAATTTTCAATTTCGATTTAGTGGAGGGTTTAATACCTTATAGTATTTTAAATATTCAAGAGGTTAAATTGCCATGGTATTTATCTTTGAAGGAAGCGTTTGTGGAAATTAAAAGACTTTCCAAAGCGACTTTTATTGGGATCTCTTCGGTTTTTTATACTATTTTCTCTACTGGTAATGTGCCTGAAGGCGTGTCTGGTCCGGTGGGAATCGCGCAAATGGTTCATCTAACAATTAAGGAAGGGTTTAATTCGCTGATCAGGTTGACCGCGGTTTTATCTTTGAGTTTGGCCGTCTTGAATATTTTGCCAATACCAGCTTTGGATGGCGGAAGATTATTATTCATTTTGATTGAAGTGGTGATGGGTAAAAAATCGAATGCCAAAATTGAAGCTTTTGCCCATCAGATTGGTTATATTCTTTTATTGCTATTAATCCTTTTAATCACTTATAAAGATGTTATGAGGCTGATATTTGTTAAGGCTTCATAGTTTTGTTAATTTTTTTTCATGCAAATTTCTATTAATCAGGAACTAATAACCAAATTTCCTGAGATGAAAGTCGGGGTGATGGTGATTACTGGACTTGATAATACCGCTAGTAATCCTGAACTTAAAGAAAAATTCCAGATGGTGCAGGAAGATATTCAGAAAAAATATGCCTTAAAAGATTTGCCAAACATTCCAGAACTAGTTTTTTGGGAAAAAAACATGGAAAATGCCAAGATAGATTCAAAGCAATATCCCTCTTCAATTCAATCCCTGGTTAATAGAATCGTGAAAGACAATCAATGGATCAGAAGCCAGAGTTCTTTGGTGGATTTATATAACACGGTTTCGTTGGAATATTTGGTGCCGATTGGCGCTTATGATTTAAACATGGCTGGTGATGATTTCGAAATTAGATTTGCTAATAACGTTGATAAATTTTTGCAACTTGGTAAAGAAAATTATGAAAATTGTAATGAGGGCGAAATTGTTTTTACTGATGGACATGAAGTGATGTGCCGGAATTGGGTCTGGAAACAGAGTGATAAACAAAAAATTCAGAAATGCACTCAAAATGCGCTAATTAGGATTGAATTTTTGGGCAAAACTGATCATGAGCTTAAACTGATTATGGATGAATTGGCTAAACTTATTGAAATTACTGTGGGCGGTAAAATTTATCGTTATGTTTTAGATAAAAATCATTTAAGCGAAAAATTACCAAGTCTTAATAGAAAAGTTTTTGAGACAAAAGCAACTTTGGTTAATGATATTCTCAGCAGGGGCGTAGCAGAAATTAATGTTAGAGAAGACTTACTTGCTGATTTGTGGAGTGGCAGAAAATTGAGAATTAAACTTGGTATTGATCCGACTGGTTTTGATCTGACTTTAGGACATGCGGTGGTTTTACGTAAATTGAAACAGTTTCAAGAGGCAGGACATCAGATAGTTTTGCTAATTGGTAATTTTACTGCGCAGATTGGTGATCCGACCGGTAAATCTCAAACTAGAAAAATTTTGACGAAAGAAGAAGTAATGAAAAACGCCCAAACATATTTGGATCAGGCAGCAAAAATTTTGGATATAAATAAAATTGAGATTGTTTATAATGCTGATTGGCTGGAGAATATGACTTTTGCGGAAGTATTGAAATTAGCTGGCAATTTCACAGTGGCTCAGATGTTGGAGCGAGATATGTTTCAGGAAAGAATCAGGAATGATAAGGAAATAAATTTGGTGGAATTTATGTATCCCCTGATGCAAGGCTATGATAGTGTGCCTTTGAAGGCTGATGTGGAAGTTGGCGGCACTGACCAATTGTTTAATATGATGTGTGCCAGACCGATCCAGAAATCATTAGGACTTAAGCCTCAAAATGTTTTGACCGTGCCGATTTTGGTGGGGCTTGATGGGAAAGAAAAAATGAGCAAGTCTTTGGGCAATTACATCGCGATTTTGGATACGCCGAAAGAGATGTATGGCAAAACCATGTCTATTCCTGACGATCTGATTATTAATTATTTTGAACTGGCGACTGAAGTTTCTACTGCGGAAATTAAAAAAATTGAGAAAGAATTGCATAATGGTGCTAACCCAAGAAATGTGAAAGCTAAATTAGCTTTTGCCATTACTAAATTGTATCATGGAGAGCAAGAAGCGATGAAGGCAGCGAAAGAATTTGATGAAATTTTTAAGAAAGGCGGACTGCCTGATAATATTCCAGAATGGAAAATGGAAAATTTGTCCTCAACAGTCCTCGAGAAGTCGGGGATCGGGGATGAAAAACTGAAAATTATTGATGTTCTGGTAGCACTAGGGTTTTGCGCTTCAAAAGGTGAAGCGAGAAGGGCAATTGAGGGGGGGGGAGTAAGGATTGAGGGAGAGAAAGTAGAAAGCATTGAAACAGAACTTTCTTTATCAGAAGGAGAGAAAAAATTATTGCAGTTGGGAAAGAGGAAATTTGTTTGGTTGAAATCTTAAACATAAAAAAATAGCTGGGGTTACCCAGCTATTTTTGCTTAGAATTATTAATTTTTGTTAATAAACAAAAGATTGACTGGTCTGATTATTATTTTCGTTAGACTCAGTTACTTGATTGGTAGAGTCAACTTTTAAATCAACTTGGATAGTATCTCCTGGATTCATCGAATTAACAATGCCGTCAAAATGTTTGCATTTATTTTGGGCTAGATCAGTACCAAGCGTGTATTGATTATTAGCTAATTGACTATTAACTTTCAATTCAACGGTAATTTGTTTGCCGTTATATACTTGAGAGGCCACATCATTGTAATTATCGACACAAATATCATAAGTAATATGTTCTGGGGTAGTGCCATCAGCGAGCGGCACTTTGTTTACATTAATGTTTTTTGCTATGATATCAGGATATTGTGATGGCGCGATATTGTAAGTAAATGAAACAGTTGAACTGTTATCAGTTTCAGATGTTTCCACATAATTATTATCAGGATCAAGAGTGATGACTGCTTGATAGGCTGTGTTTACTGCTAATGATATGTTTGATGGTAGGCTAATACTGAGATATTTAGTAACGGTATATAGACCATTAGAATATGTTCCACTATTAGTAGAAGTATCTAAGGTCACAGTGGTTTGCGCAAGTTCTGTAGTTAATGAACCGGATGAAGCATCATTGATTTTAGCGTTGATCTTGATTTGAGCGCTAGGATTAGCAGTAACAAAGGCATCATTAAACGTATAAGAGAAATTGGCTGTAATTCGCTGCGCAGTACTATCATATTTATTCAAAGTTGAATCTGAAGCGAAGTTGATTTTTTTACTATCGTCTGTAGCAGAACCAGAATTATTACCCTGATAATTAAATCTGGCATTTTGAATCATTGGGGCAACTGTGTTTTTTAAGCTACCTTGAAAATCATCAACATTGGAATTGATAACTAAGGAAGCGATTACCGCAATGGCAATTGTCAGTGTGACAGAGACATATAAAGCTTTTTTATGGGCCATAAAAAAATAGAATTAAGATATAAATCTTAATATTATAACATTTTAGCGGCTAGGAAAAAAGATGTTTTATTGCCTTCCCTGCCTTTTTCGATCAATTTCTGTGAGAAATTTTTTACGCAAACGGATGTTTTTTGGGGTGATTTCCACATATTCATCATCCTTGATGTATTCCAAGGCTTTTTCCAGTGTCATTTCAATCGGCGTGACCAAAGCCAAAGCCTCATCACTGCCTGATGCTCGCATATTGGTCAGTTTTTTATTTTTCGTGGCGTTTACCACAATATCAGTGCCTTGATTGTGTTCGCCAATAATCATACCTTCGTAAATTTCCGTAGCTGGATGAACAAAAAGAGGACCTCTCTCCTGCAATTTCCATAAAGAATAAGCCATGGTTGATCCGTTTTCTCCTGAAATCATTGATCCCACCGTTCTTTTGTCGATTTCGCCTTTGTAAGGCTCAAAGTGATCAAAGGCATGATAAAAAGTACCCTCACCTCTCGTCAGTAAAGTAAACACTGAATGGAAAGCAAGCAAGCCCCTGGTAGGGACTTCAAATTCTAGCGAGGTATGGCTATTTTCTGATTTCATGTTTTTTAACTGGCCTTTTCTTTTGGACATAAGTTCAATGATTTTGCCAGCCATGTTATCTGGAACATTGATGATGGCAAATTCGATTGGTTCATTTTTGACGCCATTTATTTCTTGCATGATGACTTTTGGCTGCGATACCTGAAGTTCATATCCCTCGCGCCTCATATTTTCAATTAATACTGCTAGATGTAGTTCGCCACGTCCATAGACTTTCACTGAATCGTTATTGGGAGAAAATTCTATCTTAAGTCCTACATTTGACTCCAATTCTCTTTCTAGTCTTTCTTTGATATGCCGGCTAGTGACATACTTGCCTTCTGAGCCAGCAAAAGGTGAATCATTAACCATAAATTCCATGGCTAAAGCCGGCGGATCAATTTTGATGGCAGGTAAGGCTTCAGCATTTTCATCGGTAGAAATAGTTTCACCCACATAAATATCAGGGATCCCGGCAATGGCTACGATATCGCCAGCACTAATTCCTTCCACTTCCACCTGTTTAAGTCCCTTAAAAGTGAAGACTTTGGAGGCTTTTGCTTGCCGTTTTTCGCCATTTTGCCCAAGGATAAACACATTTTGGTTGCTTTTTAATTGACCTTCATAGACTCGACCGATAGCGATACGTCCTAGGTAATTATTATATGCCAGAGAAGCAGGCTGCATGCGAAAAGGAGTGTCAATGTTTTGTTCCGCAGTTTTGACATTTTCCAAAATAAAATCTAATAACGGTGTTATATCTTTTTTCTCATCATTAAGGTTGCGAATGGCAATACCTTGTTTAGCAATAGCATAGATATAAGGGAAATCTAGTTGCTTATCGTTCGCCCCTAAGGAAGCGAATAGATCAAAAGTAGCATCTATTACGGCATCAGGTCTAGCTAAAGGTTTATCAATTTTGTTAATTATCACTAAGACTTTGAGTCCTAGTTCCAGTGATTTTTTTAACACGAATTTGGTTTGAGGCATGGGGCCTTCAGCGGCATCAATCAAGAGTAAAGTAGCATCAACTGTACGCAAAACCCGTTCCACTTCAGAACCGAAATCAGCATGTCCCGGAGTGTCAACAATATTGATTTTGGTGTCTTTGTAGGTAATCGCGGCATTCTTGGCATAAATGGTAATGCCTCGTTCTTTTTCCAAATCATTGCTATCCATGACTCTTTCTTCTATATGCTGATAATCCTCAAAAGCACCGCCAGCTTTCAGCAAAGCATCAACTAATGTGGTCTTGCCATGATCAACGTGTGCGATAATTGCGATATTTCTAATTTCCATTTGAATTTGACAGGAATTTTTGAAAGCTAAAAGATTTTACAGGAAAAATGTGATATAGCAAGGGAATAGCGAGAGAGAAGTGGTTAGCGGTTAAGTGATCAGTGGGGGAGAAATGAATGTAAGATTCTAGGCAGGTGAGAATGATAAAAACTTAATTGCAATATTATTGCAATTAGAGACTGCGGGGGTTTTTGGTGGGCCATCCTGGACTTGAACCAGGGACCAATCGGTTATGAGCCGACTGCTCTGACCAACTGAGCTAATGGCCCTTTTTTAGAAAAAAGGAAAAAGCTGTAGAAATCAATTTATAAAGTGTAGTTTTCAAGGTACGGAACTTTTATAACATGGAAAACTGGAAAATCCAAGGTTGAATTTGTTGGATTTTTCTGTAAAATCTCTTTGCTCGGACGGTTAGCTCAGTTGGCTAGAGCGTTCGCTTGACGTGCGAAAGGTCATTGGTTCGACCCCAATACCGTCCACCATCCTTTGTCTTATAATACCTTCTTCACCCTTTCCATTTTGGTCTCGATTAAAGCGCCAAAAGCCGCACAAATGATGACCAGATTAATGATCCAGCCGATGATTGGCAAGAAAGCAATCACTTTGAGGGCAATAAAAAGTAGTAAACTGATAAAGAAGATCCAGCCTTTGCTCCATTTCATTTTATGTTGGGTGTCAATTAATTTGGCCAAAGTGATCGCCGTCACTACCTTAGCTAGATAGATGGTGAAAGTATACACGGCAATAATAAATATCCCGATCGGTAGCCCAATAATCGTAACCATAAATAAAAATCCGACAATGGGAGTGGCAATGAAATACAATAGTCCTTTTGGGATGTTGGAACTAAATGATATATTAAGTTTTTTTGCCGCCTCCGTGAAGAAACTTCTATCAATAGTGGTAATAATGATTAGAAGCAGAATCGCTGATAAAATGGAATAAATAAAAAATCCTAGATGTTCAGTTAGTTTTGAGATGTAGCTTTTAAAAGTATTCTCCTCTTTTTCGTTAGTTTTTTTTGTTAGTTTTTGATGATAAATAATCTGGCCGGCAACCTGAGTTTCGCTTAAATCAAGTTGAGCTTGATTTGTACTATATTCTAAATTACCGCCGATTTTAGCATTTTGCCCAAAAGATATTGTTCCTGCCTCAATTTTTGTGTTGCCTTCAATAGCACCATTAACGATGACAGAGCTACTAGCCGTATTCATCTTACCTTTGACTAAACCACTCATGATGATATTGCCGGCGCGAACAATCAAATCACCATCAATTACCGCGCTATTTTCAATGGCGACATCTCCACCGAAAATGATCACATCGCCCTGAACACTGTTTTTAATGGTAATTTTACCACCAGCCATGCGAGCATCATCGCCAATATTACCAAGCACAGAGATTTGCCCGCCGGCAATATTCACGTCTCCTGCTACATCGGCATTGATCAAAATATCTCCGCCCACAGCAATTAAATCGCCGTTGATCTGGTTGTTAATATTGATTTGTTGTCCAGCTAAGTAAGCATCATTAGGAATTTCATCTTTGACAGTGAAATTTTCTTTTGCCATAAAAGTGGCGGCAAAAGCAATATTGACACACACAAAAACAGCCAATAATGATAGGCTTAAAATTTTCATTTTACCCATAATTTTAAATAAAATTATAAACAGATACTTTATACCTTATTTAGGAATGGCTGTCGATGAAAATATTGTCAATCTGTCTTTTATCAAGTAATCTGATGACGTTTGAATTAATATTTTTTTTAAATGATCTTTGGGAAAATCCATAAAGTTTTTTTAGTTTTATTGGGTCTAATCTCTTTGTTACATGCTTTTCAGGCTTTAGCCTTTTTTGATTTACCTGCTGATCACCGGAATAAAGCGGCGATTGAATACCTGCAGGCAAAAAATATTGTCAAAGGTTATGAAGATGGTTTAGTTAGACCTGATCAGGATATTAATAGGGCTGAAGCTTTAAAAGTGATGTTGGAAGCAGTGGATTTGGATGGTAATGGTGCCCTTGCGCATGTTGCACCTGAGGCGGGGGCGGCAGTGGCTTTTGGTGATGTGACAGAGTCAGATTGGTTCTATGATTACATCAAGAGATCTTTTAATGCGGGGATTGTGAAAGGTTATGATGACAACACTTTCAAACCCGCTAGCACTGTGAATTTAGCTGAGGCTTTGAAAATGATTATTTTAACTTTTGACGTAAGCGTATCAGTGCCGACAGAGGGGCAAGAATGGTATCAACCTTATTTGACAGCCGCTTTTGATCGGAATCTGATTGAACTTCAGGCTGATGGTTTGTCTCATCCTGAAAAAACTTTAAGCCGAGGTGAGCTTTTTGAAATTATTTATCGGGCTATGTATATTAGAGAAAATCATCTGTCCGCTTTTGACGTATCTTTGAATTGGCCAACGCTGGAAATGGCAAGATTAAATTTCCAGGTTAAATATCCTTTTGATTTTCAAATTATTAAAAATGATCATGATGTTACAATTTGGCATCAGGATAAAACTAATAACCAGATGTATTATTTAAGCCAAAGTCCCCTAGGGGCTTATATGCAGCTTGTTTTGAATGGCAATCAGGATAATGTAAGCTCAACGGATCTATTTAAGAGCTTATCAAACAATTGCCTTGATAATTGCAAACAAACTATGAATGGTGATATTCCTACTTTTGTGAAAATTAATGAAACCAATACTTGGTTTTCAGAAGAACAATATTTGTATCTCCCTAATCAAAAATTTTTGATTTTATATATTGGATTGGCTAAGGATAAATTAAATGAAGTGTTTTTGAGAGATATGAACGCTATGATTGCCAGTTTGAAGTACGTCCCTGATGACACTATTGATGATTCTAATGTTGATGAAATTTTGTCCACTGCCAACCAGAATATTCAGGTGGATGGCAAGGGGCAGGAGACTTTGGCGTTGTTTGTCGATGCCGTGATTATCGAAACCGACCCGATCGGTGTGGGAGCGGGGCCGGTGGATTACTATTACAGCGCGGAAGCCGATGTTACTCTGAAATATTTAAGGCAATATGATACTATCTTAGATATTGAGACAGGGAGAACAAGTGATTTTTAAAGCTAAAATTCATTGAGTTTATTGTCGCATAATGCACGTACATCTCTATAGGCCTTTAGAATAGCTTCTGGACTAGCTTTTTCAGCTCCTACCTTCTTGGCTATTCTAGATAGCCTTTCAGGTGGCATACCTTGAAGACTAGGTAGAACATCTTGGTTACTATTATCATTATCTGGTGAGTCCATATATTGACTGTCGTATTGTTCATTGAGCCGATAAATAAAATCAGATCCCGTACAATTTGATTCTGTCATGAATTTGTAAGTTAAATTTTAGGAAAATTAATATATAGAACTTAATGTGTTTTTGTCAATATCAAATATTTTTTTTAGAGATATAATAAAATAGTTATAATTTTTTTCCTAAATTTATGTTAAAAAAAATTACTTTCCTGATAATTTTTAGCATTATTATCTTTAATTTAAATGCTTGCGGTTTAACGCAAAACAGCAATAAGCAAACGCCAGCACCACAGAATCTACCTACTGAAGGTCCATCAAGGGACTTACAACAAAATCAGTAGGGGGCGGAGGTGAGTTTTTAAATTGGGGTCTTTACAAGCATACTGGTTTTTTAGTAAATTAATTGCAAAAATCGTCAAATTATTAAATTTTACTTATGGATTATAAACAGGCTTCTCTGGCAATGCATGAAAAAAATCATGGTAAACTGGAGATTAAATTGAAAGTGCCTTTGGAAAGCCGCGATGATTTATCTACTGCTTATACTCCAGGAGTGGCTGAGCCATGTTTGCGGATTGCTGAGAATCCAGAATTAGCTTATAAATATACGGAAAAATCTAATCTGGTGGCAGTGGTGAGTGATGGATCGGCTGTTTTAGGATTGGGTAATATTGGAGGATTGGCTGGTTATCCTGTTATGTCTGGTAAAGCCTGTCTTTTTAAGCGTTTTGCTAATGTTGATGCTGTGCCGATTTGTTTGGACACTCAAGATCCGGAAGAAATTATTCGCGTAGTGAAAGCAATTGCCCCTACTTTTGGCGGTATTAATTTAGAGGATATTTCGGCGCCAAGATGCTTTGAAGTGGAAAGGAGATTGATTGAAGCCTTAGATATTCCGGTTTTTCATGATGATCAGCATGGCACGGCAATTGTGGTTTTGGCTGGGTTAATTAATGCTTTGAAAATTGTTAATAAAAAATTTAAGGAGTGCACGGCGGTTTTGTCAGGGGCAGGATCAGCTGGTATCGCGGTTTGTAAGATTTTGTTGGATTATGGCATTAAAGATGTGATTTTGTGCGATACTAAAGGTGCAATTTATGATGGCCGAGATAGTTTAAATGATGAAAAAATTAAATATGCAAAAGTCACCAATAAAAATAAATTATCGGGAAATTTGGAGACAGTGCTTAAGGGAGCGGATATTTTTATCGGCATGTCCAAGCCAGATTTGCTTACCGCTGCAATGGTGAAAACAATGGCCAAAGATTCTATTGTGTTTGCACTTTCTAATCCTAATCCGGAGATTCTACCAGATGAAGCTAAGAAAGGCGGTGCTAGAATTGTGGCTACCGGCCGATCTGATTTTCCTAATCAAATTAATAATGTTTTGGCCTTTCCAGGAATTTTTCGGGGGGCTCTTGATGCTAGAGCAAGAAAAATTACGAATGAAATGAAAATTGCGGCGGCGGAAGCAATAGCCGGTTTGATTCCTTACCCCACTGAGGATAAAATTATTCCGTACGCTTTGGAAATGGATGTCGCCAAGGTAGTGGCTGAAGCGGTCAAAGCTAAGGTGTAATGGGGAAAAGGGCTGTGAGGTCTTTCTTATTTAAATTTTAAATTCTATTTTATGTCTGGTCATAGTAAATGGGCACAAATAAAGCATAAAAAAGGTATAGCTGACGCTAAAAAAGGCAAAGTTTTTAGTCAACATGCCAAGCTAATTGCCATGGCGGCAAGACACGGAAGCGATCCTGATATGAACGCTTCTTTAAGGTTGGCGATTGATAATGCCAAAAAAGATAATTTGCCGAACGATAATATTCAAAGAGCCATAAAAAAGGGGAGTGGCGAGGATAAATCAGTCATCATTGAAGAAGTAACTTATGAAGCTTATGGTCCAGGCGGAGTGGCTTTGATGATTGAATGTTTGACTGATAATAAGAATCGGACACATTCAAATATCCACACGTTGCTGGACAAAAAAGGCGGTAATTTGGCTTCAGGTGGCAGTGTAGCTTGGATGTTTGAGAAAAAAGGCGTGATTGAGGGGGGCAAAACTAAATCAGATGATGAACTGGAAATGATGGCTATTGAAGCTGGCGCTGATGATATCAAAATAGAGGAGGATTTTGTGATTGTTTATACAAAAGTAGAAAATTTTATGAATGTTAAGTCGGCGCTGGAAAAGCAGGGTTTTCAGGTGGACAAGGCATCTCTGAAACAAGTACCCAAAGATTTGATGAAAATTGGCAGTAAAGAAACGGCTGATAAGTTAATTAATTTAATTGACGCACTAGATGATGATGATGATGTATCGGAAGTTTACGGAAATTTTGAAATTCCAGATGAGTTACTATAAAAAATCCGGATTAAAGTATATACTCCGTAGTTTTTAATGCTTGTTAAATTCAATAGTATTGAATTTAATTGTCAAATTTATAGTATTTTTTTAGATTTAAAGTTTCACCTTCTTTAAGTTCTTTTAGCGCTGATGTAGAATGATTTGGAATATTGTTCGGGTTGGTATTTTGAGATTTGTTGTCAGGAGCTTGAGTATTTTCTTGTTTAGAGCTTAAGAATTTAACCACCATTTCTTTAATGTCATTCTCACTAAAGTCATAGCGATTACCATTGATTTCGATGGAGAATTTTTGAATTTTCTCTGAAGCTGATTGCTGTGCGTGTTGAGGTATTTTCATTTGAGAGGCCAGACTGGTTCTGATTTTATCCAGAATTTCCTTTTCCGCATCGGTAAAACTTCCTTCATATTTGTATTTGAATCCGGCTGCGCGCACATGTCCACCACCGTTAAAGATTTTAGCAATATCGCTGACATTGACCTCATCAGTAGTTGATCGCAGGCTGCCTGAAATTAAGCCTTTTTCTTTTTCTTTCAGCAACATGGCGATTAGTGTAGTGGGAACGTTAGTAAGCAGTTCGTCGATAATACCTTCGGCATGATCTGGTTCAGCCTGACAACTAATTAGATCATCTTGAGTGACTGATGACCAAGCCAGTTTATAGGTCGGATCAAATTGCAGTTTGTTTAGAGTTGCACCCCATAATTTGAGCATGGCCAGAGGTTTGGTTTTGAAAAAATATTTGATAATTTCTTGCTGTCTGGCGCCTTTGGCTAACAATTTAGAAGCTAATTTGAAAGCGCTTGGCGAGGTATTGGAATGAATAAAACTACCAGTATCGGCAATTAAACCTGCTAAAAGCAGAGTGGCAATATCCGCGTCCACTAAATCTTCATTGCCTTGCAATTCTTCTAAAATTGGATAAATAACTTCCGTGGTGGAAGCGGCATCACTGATAATATAATTGATATCGCCAAATTTGGAATTACTAGAATGATGATCGATATTGATTACGGTTAATCTATCAAAAATATTAGCGTGTTCGGTGTGCATTTTGCCTAATTGATGCCTATCGCCAGTATCTACTGTTACTAATAAATCATAAGGTATGTCGCCTTGTTTAAAAATGATATTTTTTTCGTCTAAATTGCCTTCTAGCGGTGATAAAATGATCTGTAATTTCTCATCTTTTATTTGATACCTGACAGAAGCGGTTTTATTTTTTTGCGTATCAACTTCAATGATTAAATCGTTATTGATATTTGACAATTCATCTTTGATTTCAGTAGCGGCTGGTAAAAATTTAAATTCTTCGGACACGATTTCTGGCGCGATCAAAGTAGCTTTTTTATTTAATTTTTTTAAAATCAAAGCCAAAGCGCATCCTGCGCCAATTGAATCACCATCAGGACCGCTCAGGGCGATTAAGATGTTGGAGCTTTTTTTTAGAAGTTCCACGATTCTAGTCTGCATGTCATGTGAATTTTCGGTCATAAGAGTGTTTTTTGGGTTTTATTTTTTACATTATTATATTATAAAATAAAATTTATAATATGTCAAATATAAGTTAATGGCCTTTCTGATTTAGAGAAGATGTTATTGTAATAAAAATTTTCCTTTAAGTCAAATCTATTATCTGGAGTTCCAGCTTTTCGTAGTTGTTCCATTTATTAGATGATAAATGGCAAACGATATTATAGTGTTTGTCGCTGGTAATTTTTTCAAAAAATTGACCAAAACTGAAAGCAATACTCTTGATTACTTGATTTTGACATACAGTATTAAGACTTAAATGTTTACCTTCTGACCCGACTTTTTTTAAATTTTGCAGATTTACATTTTCTAATATAAACATTGGTTTTTTATTCCCGACACCATAAGGAGCGAAGGTATTGATCAAAGCGACTGTCTCTAAATTTAAATTTTTTGCGTCAATAATAGTGTCTATTTCCAGAATCGGATTGGTATCTTTACCGGCAATTTTTTCTTTGGCAAATGTTTTTAAGGCCTGTGTGAATTGAGCTAAATTTTCTTTTTTTATACTATATCCTGCGGCCTGTTGGTGTCCGCCGAAATGCTCCAAATATTGTTTGGTATGGGTTATAGCCTCAAAAGCATCGAAATATTCAGGGCATCTGACTGAGCCAATCAAAATCCCGCCCCGATCTTCCATGATAAAGGCTGGCTTGCCATATTTTTCTGAAATTTTACCAGCGAGTAACCCGATAATGCCTGATGGCCAATCTTTGTGATTTAGGATGCAAATATCTTCATTCTTTAGAACATCCTCGAAATTAGCCTCCAAATATTTTAAAGCTTTATCGGTGATTTGTTGCCTTTGACTATTCAATTGTTCTAGTTTGTTGACGAATTTTTCTGCCTTGCCATTCTCATCAAGCAAAGCTTGTAAAGCATAATAAGGATTATCAATTCTCCCTGCGGCATTTATTCTAGGGCCGATTTTAAATCCAACTACATAAGTGTCATTATCAGTCATGCTTTCAATGCCGGCTTTTTTTTTGATTAAATTTAGGCCTTTCCATTTGCTGTTTTGTAATTTTTTCAGCCCTTTTTTGACTATCGCTCGATTTTCATGGGTAAGCGATGTGCAGTCAGCAATGGTGCCGAGGCAGGCCAAATCAAACAAATCCTCAATAAAATCTTCCGCCTCTTTGATTTTTAGAGATTTTAATAAAGCTTGCGCCAGTTTGAAAGCCACTCCGGCCCCTGCTAAATCTTTGAACGGATATTGGCAATCTTGTTGTCTGGGATGAATGATGGCATAGGCTTGATCAGGAAAATTTTCAGGTAGCCCGTGGTGATCAGTCACAATCACGTCGATATCCAAGGATTTAGCGAGATCAATTGGTTCCTTGCAGGCAATACCGTTATCCACTGTAATAACTAATTTGACCTTCAAATTTTTAAATTCCTCAATAAAGTGATTTTGAAGGCCATAACCATCTTTTTGGCGGCTTGGCAGTCTATATGAAACATTGGCATTCAATTTGCGTAAAGTATGGATTAGGATTGCTGAACCTGAAATGCCATCAACATCATAATCACCAAAAATCATTATTCTTTCATTGTTTTTGATTGCTTTTGCAATTCTTTCAACAGCTTTATCCATATCTTTGAACAGAAATGGGTCATGAAAAGAATAATTATTTGAAAAAAAATTTTCTTCTTCAGTCTCATTAGTAATTCCTCTATTTATAAGAAGCCTTTTGATCAAAGGTAAATTTTTATCTTCATTAAGTATTTTCCATTTTTTATTTAAGAAAGACATGAATAGAGTTTGTAAAGTGTGAGGGAGTGGAAAAGCTGTGAGCTATGGGCTTTGAGCTTTGAGTAGGGAGGAAAGAAATTGTTAAATGGTTAATTTTGATTGTTGGTCTGTCGTAAGGTGTCATTCCAGATTTAGTCTGGAATCCAGTGGAGAACTTTGGCCGATAGTGTTGTTTTTTGTTTTGTACGGAGAATTAGTTAGAAAAAACAAGAGGATGTTTACTGGATTCCAGCCTTCGCTGGAATGACATTAAGTTCACAGTTCCCTTTTATTCTTTTTCCACAATTTTAATGCTTCTTCGGCTGTTTCTGCTTTGTCTTTGCCAAAGACCCAGGTGTGTCTGCTTATTATTTTTTTAGAAACATCTTTTAAGCAATCTTGCATGTCAAATAATTTGTTTTCTTTTGCAATCTGACAAATCATGGACAAAGTTAAAATCACATCGCCAATTTCTTCTTTTAAATTTTCATAATCTTTTTTTTCAATAGCTTCGAGTACTTCATTAGCTTCTTCCTTTACGCATTTTGCCAAAGATTCAATCGTTTGCTTGCGATCCCAAGGACAACCATTTGGCGCTCTAAGTTTTTCCACCAAATCTAATAATTTTTGAAATTCTTTCATGTCTTGAATCTATAAGATATGGCTAATAAGAGCAATATTTATTTCAAATTTAGTTATAACAGAGGCTTTTTTAACTTTGGAATTTATAATCTTCATAAAACGAAAATTAATAAATATCTTCTAAAAAACATTCTGATTCTAAAAATAAATATAGTAAAGATTAAGTTTTGCATTAGATGCAAAAGATTAATACATCATTTCCATCCTTTGTTTATATCTCATCGCAAAATCAATTTTTGGTAGTGGAATTTTATGTTTTTTATAAAATTTTAATTCAGGTTCGATAAATTTAAAATTTTTAGTAGAGATTTGACAGATTTGAATCGAATTTTCATTAATTTCGTGTCCAGAATTTTTTAAAAGTTCATATTCTTTATAAAAAGTATTTGCTTTACTTAAATCAAAAAAATCATAAGCAATGGTATCCTCATATTTAAAAGGACTCAGATTAATTGGAAAGAATTTATCATATTCTTCCGTTCTTTTCATATGCACAATAAGCTGATCACATTTTTCAAAGTACTCTTCTTTTGTAAATTGTTTATTAAATATACAATAACTTTTTCGTTTTAAGCCAACACATCCAAAACAACTATGACAATTGATACATAAATAACAATATTGCATATCACTGCTGTGCCAAGTAAAAACACAATTTCTTGTATTATAAACATCAATTCCAGTAGCTGAAGATTGAAAACAAAGTTCAACCCGATCATTACACATAAAAGCATGCAAAATATCTCTTCCACTTCCGCATTGAAATACATTATATGAGTCTTTTAAATTAAAACTTTCATAAGCTTTGGAAACTTTACTGCAATTTTTAATATATGCGCCTTCACTATCTTCACAATTATCAAGTGAATTAACATTTTGCCTATTTTTAGAAATAATTTCCTCTAAAAAATAT
>Ga0208977_1000229_pt1 | contig 57379 bp, 45 predicted proteins | sample RifOxyA2_FD_184030 | JGI IMG/M metagenome (GOLD analysis project Ga0208977, IMG submission 184030) | Groundwater microbial communities from Rifle, Colorado - Rifle Oxygen_injection A2 (SPAdes) | ecosystem: Environmental > Aquatic > Deep subsurface > Groundwater | place: Rifle, Colorado, United...
CCGTGTTCCGCAGGCGGCGTTGGATATTGTGTCCACCGGAACGGCGGCGAATCAGTACGCGCAGATATGGCGCAATTCTGCCGGGACTATAGTTTCATCCATGACGGCTACGGGCGTGCTTTATCCTTCGATCAGCGTTTCCGGAGACAATCTCGGCAGCCATACGGCCACGCAGCAGCTTATTATGGGTAGTTACTCGATCATATCGTCGAGCAATATAACTGCGGCGCGCTATCAGATAGGCGGCAGCACGGCGCTGGCGGTATTATCCGGCGTCGGCAGCTTCGCTGTAGGGATGGATCTCAGCGCAGTGAGTACGGGTGACTCCGATTTGTTTGTCGGTTATAGCGCTGGGCGGAGCAATACTGCCGGCGAGGGCAACCTCTTCCTGGGGTATTCTGCCGGGTATAGTAATACCATAGGCGGTTACAATTCGTTCGTCGGAGGCGGCGCCGGCTGGTCGAACATCGATGGCGATTACAACACTTTCGTTGGGGTCCTGGCTGGGTTCAACGTAACGAGCGGCAACAGCAATATAGTGATCGGGTATGGTAAAGACACATCCGCGCCGGGAGTCTCGAATGAACTTAATATCGGCGATGTGATTTACGGGGACCTGTCGGCTGGAACAATAGGCATTTCCACCCGTGTTCCGCAGGCGGCGTTGGATATTGTGTCCACCGGAACGGCGGCGAATCAGTACGCGCAGATATGGCGCAATTCTGCCGGGACTATAGTTTCATCCATGACGGCTACGGGCGTGCTTTATCCTGCGAATATAGTCGGCGGCGACAATCTCGGCAGCCATACGGCCACGCAGCAGCTTATTATGGGTAATTACTCGATCATATCGTCGAGCAATATAACCGCGGCGCGCTATCAGATAGGCGGCAGTACGGCGCTGGCGGTATTATCCGGCGCCGGCAGTTTCGCCGTGGGGATGGATCTCAGCACGGGCAGTACGGGGGATAATGACCTATTTGTCGGTTACAGCGCCGGGCGGAATAATACTTCCGGTGGAAGCAACTCTTTCCTGGGGGCGTATGCCGGCTATTTTAACACCGAGGGCGGGAACAACACTTTTCTTGGGTATGCCGCCGGATACTATAATACCACAGGAAATTCGAATTCTTTCCTTGGGTATGCCGCCGGATACAATAATACCACCGGTTTGGACAATTCCTTCCTGGGATACCAGACCGGATACAATAATACCACCGGAAATTTCAACACTTTCCTTGGGTATGCCGCCGGCCAATACAACACCACCGGCTCGGATAATTCTTTTCTGGGGTATCAATCAGGCTACAGCAACACCACTGGCTTGAACAATTCTTTTCTGGGGCATCAAGCCGGTTACAGCAACGTCACAGGTAATAATAATTCTTACCTGGGGTACTACGCCGGTAATTACAACCAAACAGGTTCGGCGAATACTATATTCGGAAATGAAGCGGGGAAAGGCTTAAGCGGCCAGTCTTTCTCCAGTTCAACGCTGATCGGGTATCATGCCGGATTCGCGCTTACAACCGGCGGTGATAATATCCTGTTGGGATTTAATGCCGGATACAATATCACCAGCGGTACCGGTAATATAATTATCGGCTATAATAGAGCCGCGCCCGCCGCCGATACGAATAATTTTCTTAATATGGGCGGACTTATTTATGGCGATCTGGCTGCCGGAAAAGTCGGTATAGGGACTACGGCTCCACAGGCGACATTGGATGTTAATGGCACCGCCCGCCTGGCTAAAAACGCCGCGCAACCGTATGCCTGCGATGCGGCTCATGACAGTGCGATAGCTTTGACATCCGGATATCGGCTATGCGCTTGTAAAGGCGGGACAACCTCATGGGTCTTTACCTCCGATGGCGCAACGGGGTGCAGCTGGTAACATCGGTTCTTTCATGGAAAACTTCGTTGCGCGGTTTTTTGCGGCAGTAAATTAAAAAGCCCGTAGTTTTGGGAACCTGGGATAAATAGGGCAAGGGAAAGGCTTAAGCTAACCGCAGCGGAAGACGGAAAGATGGCTAAATCAGGAATAATCGGGAAAGCGGTGAAGGCCTTTTTGACTAAAAAATGGTCTGCGCCGCTGTTTTGCCTGGGATTCCTGGTTTTGTATTTTTCATCTGTCGGCTCCCTATATGCTGCGGGGCAAAAAAATTACGGTGCGAATGAAATAACCGATGATTTGGCGACCGGCGCTGCCGGCGGCGTAAACCTCATTTTTGGAAGCAATGAGTTGTCCGGCAGTCTGGGGCAAAGTTGCGCCGATACGGCGGCCTGGGGAGCCGGCGGCGGTCTTGAATCCGGTTATTTTGCCAAGATGGTTTCCAGTCCTTCCGCCGCGGGATACACCCAGGTTTTTATTACTTCAATAACTGTTCAATGGGCGGATTCTTCTCCTTCTAATCCGCAAGCAACCCTTTATACGGCGGAAGTGTCAACCGCCGCGGATTTCACCGGCGTTGTTATTATAGCTTCCTCAACAACTTCCCCCATTTCTATTACGGGGCTTGCCGGCGGCACGACCTATTACGGAAGAGTCCGCGCCAACTATATGGAAGGGGACGAATCCGGATATTACGTCATAACCGGCGGAACCCAAACGCTTGACAGCATGTCCGGCATCTGTCCCGCGGGTTTTGATGTTAAACAAGACGGGACAGCGGATTATACAGCGATACAGCCCGCGGTTGACGCCTTAAGCCATAATTTGACTTCCGATGCGTGCATAGTTATCCGCGACATAGCTGCTTACGGAGAGCAGGTCACGGTACGGGGCTTTATAACTAATGGCTACCGGCTCAGGATAATGGCGGCCCCCGGTTTCGTCAATATGGCGCCGGTGATCACTCCACCGGCCGGTTCCACAGCGGCTTTTGTGATAGCGAATGACAGCATTACCATAACGGGCATAGATGTTCTGGCGGCCAACGCCATGCCTTACGGTATATTGGTTTCATCGGCGAATATTGCCGTCTCCACCGTTAATATCGCCGGAGGCTCTTACATCAATATCGCGGGTATTTCATTATCCAGCTGGAGCTCGATTTCGGATTCCAGCATAACAGTGCAGGGGGCGCGCGGAGTACAGATTCTGGGCGGAGCCATGAATGTATTGTCACATATTATGGCGCAAACCGGCGACCAGACGGCCCTTTATCTCCAGGGGGCGTCTTCCAATACCATAACGCAGTCGTATTTCTATAGTCCGTCCGGTCATGGCGCGCAATTATTGAATAATTCCTGGCACAATACTATAAGTTTCAGTTCTATCAGTATTAACTCCACCCTGATGGCGCTTGACATTGATAATTCCTCTTTTAATACGGTTACCGGATGCAGCGTGTTCAACCCCGCCGGCTATGGCGCTTTTGTGGGTTTTGATGCGGACAATAACATGATCAGTTCCAGTACTATTTCCAGCAATGCGGCCGGGTATTTTGCGATTAAACTTGAGAGCGTGTCGTCTAACACTATTACGAACAGCTTTGTATCCAACCCCGCTGGCGTGGCATTCACAAGCTTGTCCGGCTCCGGCAATGTGCTGGACCAAAGCACCGTAACCAGCAACTCCTGGGCATATAATTCCGTTTTTCTAGACGGCACTCTTTCGGACACTCTTAGTAATTCATATGTGAGCGGGGCTAACGCCGTTTATGTCCGCGGCTCCACCGGCACGGCCGTTTTCTCCAACATCCTGGTGGCTACAAATACCGCCGGAGAAGGTTTGTATTTAGAAACCAGCAGGGATGTTGATATCTCTTCCAACACGATAAGCGGCGGGGGCCAGGGGAAGGGTATTTATCTTGTGGGAAATTCAGGTGTTGTGAGCTTTTCTTCCAACACGATAAAGGCGTCTAATACCGGTCTTAGTATCGCCGCGCAGCAGGCTGGAGCGAATCTTCAGATAACCACAATGACTTTTACCGCTTCGCCTCCGAACACCACGGCCGTTTACTTTGCCGGAGGGACTCTGGTTTCTACTTTCTCGTATCTCAATTTTGCGGATATGAACATTGTGGTCAATGTGGACGCCGGCCTTATGGGGGCCGGTTCCCGTATAACAATGCTTGTGCCTTCGGGCGCCAAGGCCGGCGCGCTTTATGAAAATGACTCCAACGGCTATGTGGATTGGTCTGATTTCACTCCGCCTACGGTGTTTATCGCTACCCCGTCGAACAACGCTTATCATAATTCCCTGCCCGCCATATCGGGCGCTGCGGCGGATGATGTGGCGGTTTCCAGCGTGCAGATTACCATCCGGAGGCTGTCCGACGATTACTACTGGAACGGCGGCGTTATGTCCGGTTCGCAGGTCTGGCTCGATTGCGGTCTGGAAGCTTCTTCGTGGACATACGCCAATGTACCGTCCTGGGTGACCGGATCAAGTTATACGGTGGTTGCAAAAGCCAAAGATACTTCCGACAACTGGTCCGTTGAGTATTCCACCAGCGTGTTTACGTATGATGCGACCGGGCCCGCATCAAAAATCACCGCGCCGCAGAATTTATCGGTCCTTAAAGCCCTTGCGGCCATTACTGGGACAGCGCAGGATTCGCTTAGCGGCATAGCGGGCGCGGCGCAGATAACCGTCAGTATACAGGAAGTTTCGCAGGGGAACGCCTACTGGAACGGAGTGATCCCTGGCACATTTACCGCGGTTTCGGAAACATTCTATCCGTTGTCCGGGCTCGGCGGAACTTATGACGGAAACAACTGGAGCGTCGGCGTCCCGGTATTCAGGAACGGCTATTCTTACCGGGTGAAGGTAAGGGCGACGGATAGTTCTCTGCCTGTCGGAAATGTGGAAGCTGATATTTCTTCCGTTACTTTTGCTTACGATACCACGCCGCCGGATGCCGTCATAACATATCCCCGCTCTCTGCCGGATCCCGGCGCCAATTTGAAGACGCTCACTACGGTTAACGGCACGGCTTACGAGCTGTTCGCCATAAAGTCGGCCTCTGTTTCATTTCAGGAAAGCGACACACTGCTTTATTACGACAGCCAGTCTTCCACCTTTAACTCCATTACCCAGAAATGGCTTGGCGCAAACATTTCGGGCAGCGCGCCCGACTATGCTTGGTCGGCGGAGGCCCCGAATTTTATGGATAACCGGAGCTATAACCTCCGGGTAATCGCTGAAGATATGGCGGGGAATGTCTTAACTCCGCCCGCTCCCTCGGTAATCAGGTATGATGTGACGGCTCCTGTGTCAAGGGTTTCCTCCCCGGCTGAAGGCGGTTTTGTCCGGACGCTTGCTTCCGTCGGAGGTACTTCACAGGACCAGAATAGTGATCCATCCGGGATAAACGGATCACAGATAAAGGTGCAGCGCGCCGCGGACCTGAACTACTGGAACGGTTCCGCCTGGGCCGTTCAGGAAACGTGGCTTGATCCGGTGAGCGGTTCTCCCTGGAGTAAAACCACGCAGTTGCCGCCTTCCGATAATTCAACGGGATTTCAGGACGGCTTACTCTATATCCTACGGTCAAGAGCCTATGATGTGGCCGGGAACACGCAGAGCGTTATCTTATCCGGTAACTCATTCAGATTTGATGTTTCAAGCCCGGTTGTTTCCGTTATCCAGCCGCTTGGAGATGGGCGGTTCAACTCCCTGCCTGTAATTGCCGGCAGCGCCGGAGATTCTTTTAACGTCAGGTATCCACAGGTCAGAATATACGATATTGCGTTGAATAAATACTGGCTGGGCGGGGCGGGCTTCTGCGGTTCCGCGGTTCTGCCCGGCTGGGTGGGCGCGGCCGATGCCTGCCCGGATTTTCCGGAAATATGGAACGTCGCCTCCGATTCTTCTTCTGTGGGCGAGATTTTCAGCTGGAACTATGACTCATCCGGGGTTGTCTGGCCTGACAGAGATGAGCAACTTCGCGTTGATGTCAAGGCTATGGATGAAGCGGGTAATTACGGACTTGCCGGTTCTACTTTCAGTTTTGATAATTCCGCCCCTGTTTCCGGTTTTGTTTATCCGCCGTCAAGCGCCCTTGCTTATTCCTCAATGACGGCAATAAGCGGGACATCCCGGGATCTCACCTCCCCCGTGAGCAGTGTGACGATAAAAATGTGGTATATAAGCGCCGGAACCACTTATTACTGGGAACCGGCCCTCCCGCACTGGGGCATTACAGACGCGGGCTGGTGGCTGATAGCCGGAGCGTCCGGGCCAAAATCCGTTGTTAATCCGTGGTCGTACACCAACTCCGATTTTACTAACCCAGGCACTCTTAACTATGCCTGGAAAGAGGGCACGCATGACGGTTTATCCGGCAAAACATTCTTCATCGCGGCAAAAGCCGTTGACGCAGCCGGCAATGAGGAGATAAATTACAGTACCCGGACATTTAGCTTCGATGATGAGCCGCCGACCGTGGTTATACTTCACCCTGTCGATAGCTTCTCAAGCAACTCCCTTATTGCCATATCCGGCACTGCGGCTGATATCATTGCCGTTTCCAGCGCGCAGATCTACATACAAAAAAGCTCCGAAAATTATTATTGGAACGGTTCCAGCTTCGCAGCCCCCCAGGCCTGGCTTGACTGTGCCTTGTCCGCTTCACAATGGAACTATGACTCATCGGCGGTTTCGTGGGTTCATGGCTCCACCTACACAATAGTCGCAAAGGCCAGGGACACCGTGGGCAACTGGTCGGCCGTATACTCCACCAGTGTTTATCATTACTATACCGCCCCCGCTTCCGGTACGGTTTCAAATATCATCGGCACGGTTCTAGGCTCCACCTCCTTTTATTGGGCGTGGAGCGCCGGCAGCATGCTTCCATCCGACGGGTATGGGATATTTTCTTCAAGCGGCGTGGCCATAGCCACAGTCGCGTTCAGTTCGGCCGGCTCATCTTATACACAGACGGGGCTTTCGCCCAATATGCCGGTGTCCGTAAAGATCGGCGGCTACACCGCGGGCGGATACGGGGGGCTTGTTCAGTCTTCCACCTATTACACGTTCGCGGCGGCGCCAGGGGCGTCGGTGATCGGAGCGAGGACGCCTTCTTCAATAGTTATTGATTGGCCTCCTAACGGTAATCCCGAACCTGGCACAGCTTATCAATTGTGGCGCGATATCAGCGCGGCTTTTAGCCAGCCGGCGGTTTCAATAGCGGCGGTAAGTTCCCATACCGCGTCAGGTCTTGCCGCGGATACGGTGTATTACTTTAAAGTACGTTCGATTAACGGGGCCGGTGTTTACAGCGATTTCAGCGCGCCTGTCTCCACCGCCACTATGCCGGCGATACCCGTTCAACCTTCCGCCCCCGCCGGTTCCGCCCTGGGCGTCTCATCTATAACCTGGGCCTGGGCCGCGGTCGGAGGGGCGTCAGGTTATACGGTATATCCCGCCACAAGCCCGGCTTCACTTATCGGGGCGCCAGTGAGCGCGCTTTTTATTCAAACGGGGCTTAGCAAGAATACCACTTACAGCATTGTGGCTGCCGGAGTAAACGTTTCAGGAGAGGGCCCCGCTTCTCCCGCGGCGGCCGCCGTGGCCACGCTGGCGGATATTCCTTCAGCCGTAACGGCTTCAGCCGTGTACGCCACCAGTGCCACTATAAACTGGGCGTTGAACGGCAATCCCTCCGGAACAACCGCTAAGGTGATGCGGTTTAATACAGGCACAACATTCACAATATCTAACACCTCTTATACGGATACCGGCCTGTTAGGCTGCACCAGTTACTATTTCCGCGTCTGGAATGTAAACCGCGATAATATTGCCACGGAATATGTCGCTCTGGGGCCGCTTTTCACCGCCAATCCTACCCCGTTGTCTCCGGGCAACCTGTCAGCCGAATCTCTCCCGGGAAACAGAGTGGCGCTGACCTGGGAGCCCGCGCCGTTTGAAGGTATAACGGAATACCGGCTGTACTATGATAATGGCTCCGGCGCAATAGATTACGGCACCCCGCTGGCCGTGCTCTCAGCCGGCCAGACTGCCTACACCACCGGAGTATTGGTGTCCAGCGCGGCATACAAGTTCAGTGTGCGCGCCAAGCACCGCTGCGGCGTGTTAGAAACTAATACAGGCATGGTGGCTATGGCCGCCTCACTCAGCAATCTTTCCGGAGCGCGCGCCTCCATAAAGATCCCGCAGACGGGCAAAAAGGTGAGTGGCAACAGCATAACGGTTATGGCCGAGCTTATACTGAAAACCGCGGTTGAAATCAGGCAGGTGCTGTTCCAGTACAAGCCTTCCGCGTCCGGCACCTGGCTTGATATGTCCGCGGCCAACGCCAATCATCCCAATCCCGACGTTGCGTCCCCGTATTTTATTCACTGGGATGTTACGGTGTTAGCGGCCGGAAACTACGATATGCGCGCTGTGGCGGCTGATCTAAACAATATCGCTGACGCCGATCCACCGGCGATTACCATAAATATAGATCCGGTCAATGCCGATATAACCGAAAATATTTCCGGAGGCAAGATAACCAAAGAGCAGAAGGTGTACAACCTTGTGGCCAACATCCTGCAGACAGGCGACGCCGTTTCCGCCCAGGTGACCAAACTTGAAATCCCCGCCGGCGCGTTGGACGATTCCACGGCGACCGTTTCCGTGACGAATAATCCGGCGCTGGCCCCGCCCGCGCCCGCCAACGCCGCAGGCGTGGGCGTGGGGGCAGAGATAACTTTCTCCAACAGCCAGACGCTGCTGGCCGGCGGCCGGACGGCGGCTGTAACGCTGATCTTCCCGGACTCGAATGATGACGGGATAGTTGACGGTACCGCGATGCTGGCGCACAAGCTTGAGATGTACTCGGCCGCCAATATGTCGGGACGCTGGCAGCGCGACGTTAATTTCAACATGGACCTGGCGGGGAAGAAGGTCACCGGATACACCGCGCATTTCAGTTTCTTCGCCCTGTTAGCTCCCCTAGCGGTCGATTTGAACGCGGCCAAGGCATATCCCGTGCCCTGGAAGCCTGGCAGCGGCGGAAGGTTCGATTCCGTGGCCGGCACAGACGGTATGGTTTTTGATAATCTTACCGATATTACCGAGATACGGATTTACACTATAACGGGCCAACTGGTGCGCGAGCTTGAATTGACCGCCGCGGACCATGGCTTCAAAGTATGGGATGGAAAAAATTCGGCTGGACGCAAAGTCGGCAGCGGAGTTTACCTGATTCATATAAAGTCCGACAACAGCAAGAAAATACTCAAGATAGCGGTGGAAAGATGAAGAAACCGGTATATTTAATTTTAAGCCTGCTTTTGTGCGCTGCCGCGCGCCAGGGACTTTGCGCCGACAGTACCGGTACGGGAACGGCCGCGTTCCTGAAACTGCCGGTTGACGCCCGCAGCGGCGGCATGGGGGAGGCCGTATGCGGCGGAGCCGGAGGGGCCATGGCTTTATTCCAGAATCCGGCCGGGCTTGCCGGTAACAGAGGAGCGAGTATTTCTTTCAGCCACGCGCTGCTGATGGAGGAGCTCTCCTATGATGTGCTGGGTGCGGCGGTTCCTTTCCGCAAAGCCGGAATTATTGGTGTTGGAGCGCAATATCTGAAGTACGGCAATTTTGCGTCATTTGACAATACCGGTTCGGGGGTGGGTACTCTTTCTCCCAGAGATAGCGCTTTTTCCCTGGGCTGGGGGATGAATATTGCGGAGGATATAATGGCCGGGGCCGGAGTTAAGTATATAGATTCCAGGATTTCCGGCTCAGCGGCCACCACAGCCATGGACCTTGGGTTGTTAGTGAAATTAGAAAATATATCGGCAGGATTTGCCGCGCAGAACCTGGGCAAAGGGCTTAAATTCAATGAAGAGACTTCGCCGCTGCCTCTAAACATTAAATTTGGCGTGGATATTCCTTATCAGGAGGAATGGCGGTGGGCGGCGGATATTAACTTCCCTAATGACGGTTTGGTGTGGCTCGCGGCCGGAGGGGAATACGCTTTTGACTTAAAACCCTGGACGCTGCTGGGCCGCGCCGGCTATAACACCGCGGCTTGGGATACCAGAGAGTTGAACGGAATATCCATGGGCTTTGGTCTGGCAAATAAGAATTTGACTTTTGACTACGCTTTCAGGACCATGGGGATGCTGGGCAGCACCCATCATCTGGGCATAAGTTATAAATGGCCTAACAAGTCCGTCAAACAGGACCGGACCCCGCCCCTTTTATTGTACTGGCCCTGACCACTTTGCTGCCCTGAAAATGCAACTGCATTTTTTCGGCTAACAGTCTGCTGAAAAATCCTACTCGGAGGTATTTTGAGTGGATTTTGAAGCCGAGCCGAAGCGATGCGAAACGAGCATTCTCGACTAGGGACTGTGAGTTGAGCAGCGCAAAGGCGTAGGCAAAAATCGGCCAAAAGACCCCGAAAGGGGGTTTTTCAGCAGACTGCTAATCCCGCCGTCATGCCCCGTAAGCTTACTTGATGCGTTTCACGCGGAGTTAAAAGGCCTGGTTTTTCATATGGGTCTTAATAGCCGTTTGAGTAGGCCTTTTGCCGCTTGTCAGGCGCGCCGCCCCGATGTAAACTAAATATGTATGTGAGTATTCGGGCGGGGCTCAGTTTATTGATACACTAGTTTATCCAATGAACGCTTCCAATATAAAAAAAATTATTTCCAGCACTCTTTGTGCGGCGGCTTTTTGCTTCACCGTTGTTTATGGACAGGAATACTCTGTCGGCTCCTATGGAGATCTCCCGCCGAACGTGTATTTTTTGAACCATATACACAGCGATCATAATAACGATTTCGGTACCCTGCCCTCTTTCAGCCCCACACATCTCAAAAACGACGTCGATTATTATCTAAGCACCCTGAACGCAAAAGGGTTGTTCGTTACGACCGACCATAATAATGACTACGCTTTCGATGATCTGCTTAAAAACGGTTCCGCCGGGAAGGCCGGTGACAGGGTTATAGCGGTGCGCAGCGCTGAATGGGGCGACCGCACGCATCTTTCTCTTATAGGACTTAAAGTGCCGCATTGGGATATGCTCGATAGGCATTCCGACTATGCAAAAGCGCCGCAGGTGGAAGCCGCAGAAGGCGCGGCGGAAATACGGATAATAAATCATCCCGCCGCGCCGGGTTATAAATGGCCTTGGCAGGGATGGGGGAATGCCGAAGCTGTGGAAGTCTGGAGCAATAATTTAGAATTCGCAAATCACACTAATTCTAAAGCCATAGGACTATGGCAGGAAGCCTTGGTTGCCGGGCGGCGTTATACCGCGGTGGGCGGGGCGGATTTCCATATTAACGTGCCAGGCAAGGATAAGTGGAAAATGCTGCTGTTCCCGGCAAATATAGTTTTTGCCGGGGATAATACTCCGGAAAAGGTTTTTGAGGCAATTCGCGGCGGCAGGGTGTCCTTGCGGCTGCGCCCGGCCTCTCCAAAAGTTTTTATCAGGGCGATACAAAGCGGCACGGTGTACGAGATGGGGGCCAACGCGCCGGTTTCCGGCATGGTTAATTTCGAGGTGATCCTTGATCAGCGTGATTGCGAACGCGAAGATGATTATTTCATTCTTATCTATACTTCCGCTTCCGTGCGGATACCGGCGCTTAAAATCCCGGTGCGGCATTCGGCGCTGAGCACGGCGGCCTTTATGATCCCCGTGCAGGGCCGGGATTTTGTCCGCGCGGAAGTATGGCGCATGCATTCCGAGCGGATCAGCGCTCTGTCCAATCCCGTATATTTTAACTATTAAGCCGGTTCCTTTTCGGTAATTCGCCGTTGCGCCGAGATCGGGATTCCGTCCCGGATCATCCCGCCGGAGCGAAGGTTGTTTGTGCGTGGCTTGTGGTTTGCCTGCTACGGTAGAGGCCCTTTCATTGCTGTGATTGTAATTGGGTTGAATATCGCGCGATACTGTGATTTTTATGAAAATTGTTTTTAAGGCCGGGATTTTTCTCCGGCTTATCGGGTTGCTTTTATTGTCCGGCGCCGGAGGCTGTTCCGCGCAGAAAGAAACCGCTCCGGTTTTTGTCGTTTCCGATTTTATAGAACTGGACAAGATCGCGGAAATTTCTTTGTTTCGTTCCTCCGAAGGGCATGATTACAGCGGCGGGGGTGAAACATGCAGAAGCATGAAGCATTATTTCAAGCCCAAGCCGCTTGTCGATCCGGCGGCTATAAAACTTTTTTCGCCCGTGGACGGAATCGTGGAAGAGATCGTTGCCGAGCGCGTGGGGGGGAGGCAGCTTCGTATAAGGCCGGAATCGTATCCCGGTTTCAGAGTGATGATATTTCATGTGAATCCTAGAGTTAAGCGGGGTGGCAAAGTTTCGGCGGGAGAAGAACTGGGGCTTAAAAATATCGGTTCCTCAATGTCCGATATCGCGGTGCAAAACCTGGCCACTGGAGAATATGTCTCATACTTCAGCGTCATGAGCCCGGCGGTTTTTGCAAAGTATGTGGAGCGTGGTATCTCTTCCGGCGCGGAAATGATGATCTCGCGGGAAAGCCGGGATTCGGATGCGCTTTCCTGTGACGGAGAGATTTTCCTTTCTCGGGGGAAACTTAAAGCGTGGAAGGTTCTAAAATAAATTATTTTAACCCTTGAAAAACAGGGGGAAGTCCATTAGACTATTATCATGGCCGGGGGTTTCCGGTAAAGCATCCGAACGCAGGGGGAGGTCTTTATGAGCAAAAGAAAGATAGCGGCGGTATTTATGGTCCTGAGCCTGTTCCCTATTCAGGGGATAACTGTTTTCGCGCAGCAGGAAAAAGCGGGAACCATTTCTCTTTATCATTATGATCCGGCATCGCTGGCTCCGTATGAGCTTAGCAATCTTGAATTAGCGGAACGGGAGATTAACGAAGGGCGGCCGGGAGATCATAGCATAGATATGGGCGCAAGGGAGATGCTGCTTCTGGCGGCGGGCACTTACGAGGTGGCGCTGGCTTTCCAGGATAAGCCCCTCCCTGCGATATATGGCGATCCCAGCCGCACAAAGCATCTTGTGGGTTCGGCGGGGTTGGCCACTTTTGCCTATGCCGCGACAGCCGGCCAGCTGACTTTGAGCGACAAAGACCTTTATGCCAGAAGCGTCGGGTTTGCGATGGCGCTTGGTTTGGCGAAAGAGATGACTGATGTCACGGGGTTTGACTGCGGCGACCTGGCGTTCGATTTTTTAGGCGCCAACATGGGATATTTTATTTCGAAGGCGGTTGAAAAGGATAAACGTAACAGAAAGCGGGAAGTAATGTGCCGCAATTTTGTCAATAAAACAGCCGGGTTTCTGGAACAGGCCGATACCGCTGCGGGGCTTGACGAAATAGTGATTTATTATTCCAAGATGTATTCTTACGCCTTGTATAAACAGCGTAACGCCCTTGAAAAAAACATCGCAAAAGCCAGAGATCTGCCGGAGTTCCGGAAAACCGTGCAGGCCGCGGTTTTTTCGCTCAGAGCCGAAAATTCTTATGTGCCTAAGATAAAAAAACTGCTTGATATCAGCGAGGCCGCCTGGCAGGCCGATCGTCCGCGGGTGTTCTTATCCGATGCGTTCCGCGAGGAGGCGAAGTTTTATTACGATAGTTTGAAGGCAAAACCCATCCAGTATTGGCGCGTGCTTTTTGCGGGCGGGCTTTACAAATCGCTTAAGGGGATGCGGCTGGATGCGCAGAAAATAAGCGGTTATATGACCGAGGCCGGTTTTACCGCGGACGAGATAGTGCCTTTGGTCCGGTAACGGGGTTGTTTTGCGAATAAAAAGCCTGCGTTTTTAAAAGCGCGGGTTTTTTATTATATTTGTCGTTTCTTATGCTAAAGGGCCGCGATATTTTATGGATATTATAAAGGATAGGCGTGGGCGCGGGATAGATATTTCCATATATGGGGCGGCCGGTGGTCCGGTCGCGCTGACTCCGGCAGGCCTGGAAGCCGCTCTTCGGGTGAAGCACGCCCTTCCCGGCAAGCCTGTGCTCTGGGCCCGGGCTTTTGAAAAAATACTCGGTCTGGCGCCGGTTAAAATGGGGCTGCGCCTCTGGAACGGGAAAAAAATATTTTTCCTCGTCCCTGATGACACCGGAAATTTTATCAGCACTATAGACGATATAATATTGCGGGATCAGTATAACGCCGGCGTCCTGCGAGGGAGGACCTTGGTTGATGCCGGGGCTAACATAGGGGTTTTTTCGCTGTACGCCTACGCCCTGGGCGCGAAGAAGATTTACGCCTTTGAGCCCGTCCGGGAAACTTTTGAGATATTGAGGCAGAACCTGGCACTGAACCGCGCCGGTTGTAAAATAGAGGCGGTCAATATAGCGCTTGGGGAAAAGGCCGGCTCGGCTGAAATAATGTACCAGACACGCGGCGAGGGTTCGGCTATGATACCTTGCGGCGGAGAAGTGAATCGGGGTGTGACTTACTCGGGGCGGCGGAAAGTCCGGATCGCCCCGTTGGATGCGCTGATTAAAGGAAAGATCGGTTTCATAAAGATGGACGTGGAAGGCTATGAGAAGAAGGTGCTTCTCGGCGCGGCCGGGATAATAAAAAAATATAAGCCTGTCTTATCCCTCTCCGCATATCATCGGAAAAACGACAAAAAAGAACTTCCCCGGACCGTACTGCGCATCCGAGGTGATTACAAAATATCTTTGAATACTTTCGCGGAACACGATTTTTATTGCGAATAGGCCGCTGCGCGGGGGCATTCCGAGTTCCGTTTTCGTATTAGGGCGTTCATGCCGCGGGCCTGATATCTTTATATTGATAGCCGCGCTCTTGTTCTCATGCTCCGACCGCCGGTTTCCCAACGGGAACAGACTTGGATTGCGGGATTCAGGCCAAGCCTTGCCCATGTCCTGCGGAAAGAGCCTGTCCGGTTTTAAAATTCCGGTCCGGTGCCGTCCGGAGCTGGATTTGAGCCGAAACTTCCGGTTGGGGGGGGGATACTGAAGATTGCAAGTTTTTGGAAATATCCGCTATAATTCTTTTGCGCGCGCCTGCATGCGTGGAATTTAAAAAACTACAGATTGCAAGAATAAGGACACCCGATAATGGAAAAAGAGCTCCGTTTCGAATTTGGTGAGAACTGGACCCGTTTCTTGAAAGTTGTCAACGAAGAGCGGATAACCAGGGCTGAAAGCTCCTTGCGGGAAGTTTTTGAAACGGAGTCGCTGGCCGGGAAACGATTCCTGGACATAGGCTGCGGAAGCGGCCTGTTTTCCCTCTCCGCCCGCCGTCTGGGAGCGGAGGTGCATTCCTTCGATTATGACGCGCATTCGGTGGCCTGCTGTCTGGAAATGAAACGCCGGTATTTCCCGGAGGATGCTTTGTGGCGTATAGAAAAAGGCGATGTCCTGAGCGAGGCATATCTTAAGAAGCTGGGCCGGTTTGATCTGGTGTATTCTTACGGGGTTCTGCACCATACAGGGGCTATGTTTAAAGCCCTGGACCTGGCCGGCTCCGCTGTCAAGACAGGCGGGAAAATGTTTATTTCAATATACAACGACCAGGGAAAAGCTACGGTCCGCTGGCAAATAATAAAAAAGATCTACAACAAAACTCCGGGCGCGTTGAAAACATTTATCTTGGCGCCCTTGTTCGCGCGTCTGTGGGGCCCCGCTCTCTTGCGGGACTTAATGAAAGGGCGTCCTTTTGCCTCCTGGGAAAAGTACGCCGGAGAACGGGGGATGTCTCCGTGGCATGATGTCGTGGATTGGGTCGGAGGTTATCCTTTTGAGGCGGCCAAGCCGGAAGATATCTTGATTTTTTATCGGAAGCGCGGTTTTTCGATGCTTAAAATGAGAGCTTCCGGAGGACATGGCTGCAACGACTACGTTTTTTTAAAAGAGCCGTCCGGCTGGTTGGGCTAAAATCGCGGCCGTGACCGCTTGTTGCCGGCAACCCCGGAGATAAAGCCCCGAATTAGAACTGTGGGATCCGGGTTTGCCGGAGAGCCTCGTATAGGACTATGCCGGCGGAAGTGGAGAGATTGAGGGAACGGACATGGTCGGACCACATGGGGATGCGGTAAAGCCGGTCGGCGTATTTTTCGTACATGTGGTCGGGAAGTCCGGCGCCCTCGCTGCCGAATATGAGGCAGGAATCCTTGACGTAAGGGGCCTCCCAGTACGGGGGGGTGCCGCGGGTTGAAAGGAAGATAAGCGAGGGGGCCGGTCCCAGCGTGCTTAAAAAATTTTCAAAGTTCTCGTGTACGGAATACTTAAGGAACTGCCAGTAATCCAGCCCGGACCGCCGCACCTCTTTAGAATTTATCGCAAAACCCATTTTCCCGACAAAGACAAGTTCGGCGCCGACGGCCACGCAGGTCCGGCCTATATTCCCGGCGTTCCAGGGGATATCGGGATTTATTAAAACTATTTTCATGGATAATCTTTGCTAAACAGCGAGGCGGCTTGACGGCACGGCGGTTTTTTAAGGTTTGCAGATCTTATGGCTGTCCAGCCGCATAGCGATTATATCTTGAAGTCATCGGCAAATTCTTTGTGCCAGAGCTCAAGCATTAAAAGCGTCCAGAGACGGTATCCGTGATCGCGCGCCCGGCTTTGATGTTCATCCCACAGCATGAAGAGATGTTCCTTGTTGAAATAGCCGCGGCCCAGCGCCTTCGGTGAAAGACAGGTTTCGGCCCAATAATTCTTAAGTTCGCCCCGGAACCAGGCGCCCAGCGGTATTCCAAACCCCATTTTCCCCCGTTTGTATATCCGTTCGGGCAGAAAGTCCTTGAACGTTTCTTTCAATATCCACTTGGTGCCATTTATCCCCTTGAGTTTGAGATTCCCGGGCAGGCGGTAGGCGAACTCTATCACTTTATGGTCCAGGAAAGGGGACCTAGCCTCAAGAGAATTCGCCATGGCGGCTATATCCATCTTGGCCATCAGGCATTCGGGCAGGTAAGATCTGAAATCCACGTACAAAAGTTTGTTGATAAGATCCTGCCCGGCCGGAGCTTCGAACAGGTCCGTTATGTATCTTTCCCCGTAATTAATGCCGCCGCCGAGCCGGTTCTCGAATTTGGCGCTGAGCAGGCCCCGCTTTTCATTCGGTCCGAACATGGAGATAGTTGAGACGTAACGGAGCGGCTGGTTTTGGAGCATAGAGGCTTTCATGAATTTCGCCGCGCGCCAGAAAATACCGTAAGGCGCCTTCTTCGGGAACAGGTAGGCCAGGTTCAGCAGAGCTTTTTTAACGGCTGTCGGCACCACGTGCCAGTAAGAATCCACTCTCATGGCCACGTAACGCAGATAGCCGCCGAAATTCTCATCGCCGCCGTCGCCGTTCAATGCCACGGTGACGGATTTCCTGGTCTCTCTGGAGACGAAATAAGAGGGCAGCGCGCTGGAGTCGGCGTAAGGTTCGCCGTAATGGCGGACCAGCGTTTCAAGTATTCCGGCCATTCCGGCCTCTACTATGAACTCTGTGTGCTCGGTGCCGTACATTTGCGCCACCTGGCGGGCGTAAGCCAGTTCGGAAAACTCGGCTTCCTTGAAACCGATGGAAAAAGTCTTGACCGGCTGGGAGGAACTTTCGGCCATCAGGGCCACCACCACGGAGGAATCTATGCCCCCGGAAAGGAAAGCGCCCAGCGGCACTTCCGAGATCATGCGTATCTTCGTTGCTTCCAGCAGGCCGTCATAAAGCCTCTCTTTTATTTCCGGAAGCGGCAGCGTCAGTTTCTCGGCGTTCAGCGGCAGGTCCCAGTATTTTTCGATAACGGCCTTTCCGTTCTCCAGAACCAGGATGGAGGCGGGTTCAAGTTTTTTGACGCTTTTAAAAATACTGAGCGGGCTCGGCACATACTGCAGGGTCAGGTAAGCGTCCACGGCCCGCAGGTCCACCTCGCGCGAAACGCCTCCGGAGGCGAGAAGGGAGCGCAATTCGGAGGCAAAAGCGATAAAAGTCCCGTTCATTGAGTAATACAGGGGTTTCTTGCCTATCCGGTCCCGGGCGAGCAGCAGCCGTTTTCTTTTTTTATCCAAAATGGCTATGGCGAACATCCCGCGCAGGTCTTTAACAAAATCAGCGCCTTTTTCCTCGTAGAGATGCACTATCGTTTCCGTATCGGACCTGGTCTTGAAAACGTGCCCCTTAGCCACGAGCATGTCGTGCAGGGCCTGAAAATTATAGATTTCTCCGTTAAAGACTATCCACACGGACCCGTCCTCGTTGCAGATAGGCTGATGGCCGGTGGAAAGGTCGATGATGGAGAGGCGGCGCATGGCGAGGCCGGCGTTGCCGTCCGTATGGTAGCCTTCGTCGTCCGGCCCCCTGTGGATAAGGAGATCGTTCATTTTTCCGAGCTCTTCTTTTGTCACCGGCTCGGTAGTCGCGTAATTATATTTTCCGCAGATCCCGCACATGGTCGATCCTCTTAAATCAAGATCAGCATTCGTTATAAATAGCCAGCAGTTCATCCGTGACTTTGGCCATGGAATAGGTTTTTACCGCTATTTCGCGCGATCTTTCTCCCATCTTTACGGCCAGGCTTTTGTCGGCGATGTGCCTGCGCAGGCACTCTTTGATCTCAACCCGGTTGAAGGGGTCGAAAAGGAAACCGTTCTCTCCCTCCTTAACCGCTTCCCTGGCCCCGCCGACGCGGCTGGCCATAATAGCCATGCCGCTGGACATCGCTTCCAGCATGGAATTGGAGAGTCCCTCGGCTATGGATGGAAGGATGAAAATGTCCGCCGCGCGGTAATACTGCAGCAGGTCCTGTTGAAGGCCCGCCAGCGTAACGCTTTCCTTCAGCCCCAGGCTGGCCACGGCTTCTTTTATGGGTGTCTCTTCCGGCCCCGTTCCGACTATGACAAGGTGTATTTTGGGCCTCGCCATTTCCTCGGAAAAGATCTCGGCCCAGAGCTCTACGAACTCTTTTATTCTTTTCTTGGGGTCAAGCCGGCCCACGAAAAGAAAAACCGGAACGTTCTCAAAACCAAGAGCCGTTTTCGCGCTTATCTTCTCATGATAAAGAAGCGGCGTGTATTTCCGCGTGTCCACGCCGTTGCGAAACTGGATAACGGGCAGATCCCCGAACTGAAGGTCTTTTTTCAGCCAGTCAAAGACCTCTCCGTTCAGCACTAACAGGCGCGGTTTGGCGAATTCGAAGAATTTGAGTTTCATGCGGCCCGGAATATTTTTTCTGGAAAGAGTTATTTCGTTCTGCTCTTTTCCGTCGGCAAGTTTGACCAGAGTCCTCTTGCCGGTGAGTTTTCCCGCAAGCAGCGCCGCCACGGCGTGGGAGGAGGCCAGGTGAACGTGGACAAGATCGTATTCCGGGGCGTGTTTTAAAAGATAGAAAAAACTCAGCACCATGAAGGAAAAAGCGTCGAAAGCGCCGGAACATGTCCGCAGCCTTACGACGCGGACCCCGTCCATATTCTCTTCATCCGCGCTGTTCCCCGTCCTCCGGGTAAGCACCGTCACCCGTATCCCTCTTGAAACCAGAGAGCGCGACAGTTCAAGCGCCTGTTTCTCCGCGCCGCCTATGGCCGGATAGAAGGTCTGGATGTGCATCAGAACGGAATTTATTCCTGTACCCATGAGTTTAACCGTTGAGGATTTGATTCTCTTTTTTGCCGGAGAATTGTGCCCATACCTTCCCTATCGACTGACCCATCTGGTAGATAAATACAAGGCCGGCCACGGTTACAATGAGGTAAGTAAGCAAATGAAGGCCGATGGCATAGGCGGAAGCCATTTCCCCGGCCACTCCCCAGGAACCGGCGACTTTGGTTATGGCGAACTCAAAATTCCCGAACCCCCCTGGGACGCCCGGGATGGATCCGGCAACCGCCACGCTGAAAAGCAGAATCATGCATTTAAAGCCGTCTATCATTTCTCCCATGCCGAAAGCGCGCGCGATGATATATAAGTTAAGCGCGTCCAGTATCCATTGGGCCGCGGCCAGGGAGACTAACGCAAGCGTGGTCTTGAAAGAATGGAAAGCCCTGACGCCAAGCGCGAGATGGCGGAGCCCGTTTGTCAGCCGCGGGAACTTTTTGAAAAACCCAGAGAAGAGATGGTGCGCCATGATCTCGTCAAGGAAAACCAGGAATAGGAGCCCCGTCAGGACGCCCACTAGTACGAACCAGAAATACCCCCCGTAGCTTAGAAAGCCCGCCGTGACCCCGCCGAATCTGGCCGCCAATACGAATAGAATGACCAGCACTATCGCGTCCAGCGCGCGTTCCACCAGGATGGTGGCGAACACCGTCATCACGGGGATGCCGAAAAGCCCGGCCCCGAAAGTGCCGCGGACTATTTCTCCCAGGCGCAGCGGCAGAACGTTGTTCAAAGCCAGGCCGGCGGTCTCAAGCCGGAAAGCGTCCCATAACCGCACGGGTTTGGCCGGATCAAGCAGAAGTTTCCACCTTAAACCCCTGAACCCCAGTTCCAGCATGACCACGAAAAAAACCGGCGCGATAACCAGCGGATTAACGCGTGAACAGATCTCCGCCAGTTTTTCAAGCTCCACGTTCCTGAAAGCGAAATAGAGCAGAGCCGCGCTGACAGCCAGGCCGCCGAAAATGGATATTCTGGTTTTCATAACCTGCTTCAGGGTTTAAAAGTCCGGACGCGCGATCGCCGTCCTTAGAATCTCGCGGCTTTTCCTGACGCTACGCCGCTCCTATGCTTTTTAAAAACGCCGCTTCCGCGACGGGGCGGCCAAGGAATTTCTCCACCTGACCGGCCTCGTCATAACTTCTGCCCGGGGCCAGTATCAGGTCGCGGTAGCGGGCGCCGGTCTCGGCGTTCATAACTCCCTTTTCCTCAAAAACGGAGAAGAGGTCGGCGGCGATAAGCTCCGACCAGAGATAGCTGTAATAGCCGGCTTCATAGCCGCCCATCAGGTGGCCGAAGCCGGCCTGCGGATGCGTTCCGGCGCTCATCGGGATGAGCGAGATCTTTTTCATCAGTTTTTCATAAAGCTTGGTGGTATCAACCTTGCCCTTTGCCATGTGGTATTTCAGGTCGAGGAGGCTGAAAAAGATCTGTCTAAGATAAACGAGTCCGGAATCCATATTTTTAGTGTCTATAAGTTTCTTTATCAGACCGTCCGGAAGTTTTTCGTCCGGTCTTTTATAGTGGCCGGAAACCAGCTTTAGAACCGAACTGTAATAAGCCCAGTTCTCAAGCATTTTGGAGGGCACTTCCACGAAATCGCGGGACACGCTGGTGCCGGAGAATTTAGCGTATTTCGCCGTTGTCAGGATATTGTGCGTAACGTGGCCGAACTCGTGGAACAGCGTCACAAGGTCGTCGAACCTCATCAGCGAAGGAGCGTCTCCGGAGGCGCCGGGGAAATTAGCCACGATGGCCGCGGCCGGCAGAATGTAGGTCCCGTCGGCGGCCTCGCGCCCGTGGCGCAGGCCGAAACAGGCCGCGTGCTTGTATTTGCCGTCGCGCGGGAACAGGTCGAAATAAAAATATGCCGCAGCGGAGCCGTCCGCGTTCAGTACCGAATAGGCGCGCACATCTTTATGCCAGACGGGCAGGTCGGCCGGCACGAACTTTATGCCGAGCACGACGCCGAAGATCTCGAACATCCCCTTGATGACGGTTTCCAGCGGGAAGTACTCCTTTATTTTTTCATGATCCAGCGCGTACTTCTCTTTTTTGAGCTGGTTGTTGTAGTAGCGCCATTCCCAGGCGTTCAGGGTCTTATCCGCGCCGCCGGTACGCCGGTTTTTCAGTTTCGCTCTATGCCGCAGTTCCTTGCGGCCTTTTTTCTTAAGTTTGGCCCAGGTCCGTTCCAGGAAATCTATGACATTTGCGCTGTTTTTGGCCATCCGGTCGTCCAGCGTGTAATCGGCGAAATTAGGGTAGCCGATGAGCTTGGATATCTTGCGCCGCAGGGCGATGGCATTTTCCATCAGCTTCATGTTTTCCGCCGCGCAGCGGTTATTGAACATGGCTTCCAGTCGTTTGCGGGCTGCGTCCGATTCGGCATTGTCCATGAACGGGAGATAATCGGGGTAATTCATGGTGACGAGATATTTGCCCTCCTGGGTCTTTTTAAGGCGTCCGATAAAATCCTCCGGCAAACCTTTGAGCTCGTCCAGGGAGACCGCCAGGCTGTCGTTGACCTCGCGCAGGTTCTTGGAGAACAGAAGTTCCAGTCCTATAAGTTCCTTTAGGATCTTTTTGACCTTTTTTTGTTTCCGGGGTTCCAGACCAAGGCCGTTTTTCTTAAAATCCAGCAGCGTTTTTGCCAGAAGGCGGCTTTCCACCTCGCCCAACTTCTCTCCTTTGGCGGCGTATTCGTTCAGGGCCTTGAAAATATCTCCTCGGGTGAAAATATCCACGGCGTACTGGCTTATCCTGAGCTCAAGCTCCTGCGCCGCCTTGCGTACTTCCGCGTTGTCCGAGACGTAAGCCATGGCGATGGGGATGCTCACGGCTTCCCCAAAATCGCTCGCGGCGCGCTCAAATGCCAGCATGGTATTTTCAAAAGAGCGGTTCTCTTTAGGAATACCGATAAGGCCTTTTACCCCTTCCTCAAAATCATTGACTACGCTGCCGCCCAGGGCCCTGATGCTTTCCGGGGTAAAGTCAAAGACGGGAACATTGTTTTCCATAAGCCTCCGCTGAATTAGCAGCCTAAAAATTTAGGTTCCGGCTGTTTTTCTGTTTCTTCCCTGGCCGGCTGGATAAAAAGCTCAAAAACGGTTATTAGCAAACTTAGCGGCCATGGTAGTCGGACAAACGGACCGGCCCCCGGAAGTTGCGTGGATTTTTTAAGCTCAAGTGTTTTTAAATTAAGAACGGGTTCCCCCGCAATTTACCGGATCAATAAATATTATAGCAATATGCGGCGGGCCCGCTGCGCGGCCCGAGGCGGTATGGAGCGTGCATTCGGAAACGGCAGTATTGAACTGCGCAATAATGAGCAATCGCTTGCGCTTGCTTCGGTAGCTGAAAAAATAACGATGGAAACCTGGATTTCCGGCGCCGAACTATCCCTGTCCAAGCCTCTTTTTTTCTATAGCCTTCACTACGTATGGCGGAGCCAGTTTTGAAACATCGCCTTTGAAATGGGCGATATCGCGCACCACGCTGGAGGACAGGTAGGCGTAGCGCTGGCGCGGCATGAAAAAGACGGTTTCTATCTCGCGGTAGAGCGTTCGGTTGATGCCGGCTATCTGGAATTCGTGTTCCAGGTCGGAAATGGCCCGCAGCCCCCGTACCACCACTTTGGTGCGCTTACGCCGCACATAGTCCACCAGCAGACCCTCGAAACAGTCCACCGTCACGTTTTTCCTGCCCTTTAACGTTGCTTTCAGCATGGCCACGCGCTCTTCCACGGTGAACAGGGGCTTCTTTGCGCTGTTAACGAAGACGCTGACTATCAGGCGGTCAAATATCTTTGAGGCGCGCTCTATTATATCCAGATGACCGAAGGTTACGGGGTCAAAGCTGCCTGGATAAACGGCTATTTTCTTTTTCATTAAATCTCCTGTCGTTAAAAAACTATTATACAAAAGTGGTAAGATAAAACCATGAGAACCAGAGAACTTTTTCGTAATACCATTTTTATCGGCCTATTGCTTGCGGAGCCGGGTGCGCTCAGGGCCCAGAGAGACTCCGCGCAGCCCATACCTTTCCGTGCGGGGTCAAAATGGGGCTATGTGAACAAGGCAAAAAAAACACTCATCCAGCCCCGCTATGATTTCGCCTGGCCGTTCAGCGAAGGCCTTGCAATAGTTCTGGCCGGAGGCAGATACGGGTACATAAATTCCTCGGGTAATAAGGTCATAAAACCGGTTTACCAGGCGGCCGGAGGCTTCCGGGAGGGCCTGGCCCCGGTAAAATCAAAAGGTTCATGGGGCTACATAGGAAAGGACGGGACAGCCGTCATCCCTTTCGAATACGAGGAAGCCATGCAGCCCAGCGAAGGCCGGGCCGCGGCAAAAAAAGACGGGAGGTGGGGCTTGATAAATACCGTGACAAAGCGGTTCGTCCCCACCCGGTATGATGAAATTTTTTCGTTCAGCGAAGGGCTGGCGCGGGTCAGGGTCGGAGGCCTATACGGTTACATAGACGAAGCTGGAGTTGAGGTCATCCCCCCGGTATACGAAGAAGCATTCCCCTTCCAGAACGGCTTTGCCTCCGCCCGGCTGCGTCTGCGGTACGGCTTCATCAGCCTGGAAACCAAGGCTTTCAAGGCGAAAGAATTCTTTAATATAGGGCCGGTGAGCGAAGGGCTGTCGCATGCCGAAAACCGGACGGATGTCTCTAACCTGTGCGGCTACATTGATCCGGAGGGCGTGGAGAAAATACCTTTTTCTTATTTCATGTGCGCTTCTTTCAGCGAGGGGCTGGCCCCGGTCCTGAAGTCCCTTTCCGGGAAATGGGGTTTTATAGATAAAACCGGGAAAGAAGCCATCCCTTTTAAATATGACGAGATCACCGGCTTTAAGGACGGTTTAGCTAAAGTAGTGCTTAAAAATAAGACGTTTTACATAGACCGGGAGGGCTTGGAATACTTGCGGAAATAAGGCAAAAAAAGGAGCCCGCAATAATCTCTGTTTAATAGAGCTGCGGGCCCGTTGGCCGGAGCCGTCCGAAGACGCCCCGACATCCATAGTATAGCAGACGCAATTCAGTTGTCAAGGGGGGGGCGGGCCCTGCGCAACTAATCGCATAATTATAATACAATACATAATGAAATTCTGATTTTCATATTCATATGCCCGATACCAATACCAAGGACGGAAAAATTCAGGGTTCGGGACCTGCGGCCGCGGACGGCGGCCTGCATGTTGTCCTTATATCCCTTTATCATTTTGGGGCTTTCGGCGCCCGGATCTTGTCCGATGTGCTTAAGAAGAACGGGCATACCGTAAGCATGGTCTTTTTTAAGCGTGATAAGACCAATGAAATGTCCCTGCCGACCGCCAAAGAGTATGAGCTTCTTAAAAACCTGATAAAGGATCTGGCCCCGGCCCTTGTGGGGGTCAGTACGCGCTCTACGTTCTTCCCGGTTGCCCGCGATATTACCGCCGCGATCAAGACGGAGACTGGCGCCCCCGTCATTTGGGGCGGGGCTCACGCGATCATTTGCCCGGAAGAATGTATCCGCTACGCCGATATCGTATGCGCGGGCGAGGGGGAAGGGCCGCTGTCCCTGCTGTCGGACGCCATTTTAAACAAAAAAGATTACACGCATATCCCCGGCCTCTGGATAAGGAAATCCGACGGGACCGTGGCGCGTAATGAGACGTGTGCCGTTACCGAAGACCTTGACGGGCTGCCGCTGCCCGATTTCAGCGACGTGTCCGGCTCGTATGTGATAGAGGATGATAAATGCGGGAACAAGGAACCGCTCTACAACGACTCGCTTACCCATTACAATTTCATGACGGGGCGCGGGTGCCCGTTCCACTGCGATTTCTGCAGCAACAGCATTTTTCATTCGATATTCAAAGGGAAAGGACGGCGGCTTCGTCAAAGGAGCGTGGACAGCGTTATCAGCGAACTCTCGAACGCGAAAAGAGCCTTCAGGAACCTTGCTTCGGTTTCAAGCAACGACGAACTTTTCGGGCTGGACCCGGAATGGCTCCGTGAATTCATTGAAAAATACAAGCGTGAGATCGGGCTGGCGTTCCACTGCGATATCCATCCGAGCTATGTAACCGAGGAAAAGATCGCCGCGTTGAGCGGAATGGGCCTTAAAACTATCTCCATGGGCATACAAAGCGGGAACGAGCGGCTCCGGCTCGAAGTGTACGGAAGGAATACGCCCGACGCAATGATTATGAACGCGGCAAGGCTGTTCAGAAAATATAAAATATTCCCTTCGTATGACCTGATTTTCGACAATCCTCTTGAAACCGAAGCGGATCTCAGGAAAACGCTGGATTTTATGATGCGGCTTCCGGGCCCATTCCGCATGTGCACGTATTCGCTTCAGCATCACCCCAAAACAGCTCTCACTGAAAAGTTGCTTTCAATGGGAATGATAACCAAAAACGACGTGGACGGGGTATCTTTAAAAGGATTCGATCAGTGGCACATCCGGACGGATCTGAAGAGTAATAAGAAGGAGATCGTATTCCTTCAACGTCTTTTTTTGATGCTCGGGAGCTATATCTCGATAAGCAAGAAAAAACCGAACAGGGTGATCCCTTTATTTCCGCGCTGGTTCATCGCTTTGATTGATAAAATCCCGGTGTTTCACAATAATCTGTTTCTGACGGATTGGGTAAATTACCTTCCGAAAGCCACCTTCGCCGCGGGGCTCGCGTTGCAACTTGATTTTGCCGGTTTTTTCTCGCGTTTATGCCGGAGACTCGCTAAAAGGAATGCGGGCCCGGCCGCCGGAGGTTGATTTATTTTTCCAGGCCTCGCCCTTTCTTCTCCAGCTGCTTTTTAAGCATTTCCCCAAGTGTCCCCATGCCCAGGGATTCAGGCGTTTCCTCTTTCTGGTAATTCTTTAAAACGGCGGCGTCCTCTTCCGCTTCGCGGCTGACGTCCGCCGGTACGAGGGAGATCTTCCTGTTTTCCCGGTCCACCGACTCGATCTTCACTTCTATTGCCTGCCCTGCCTTAAGCGCTTCATCCGGGCGCTGAAGCTTCTTGTCGCCTCCGAGCCGGGAGATATGAATAAGCCCGTCCACGCCTTCGCCCAGGGTGACATAAGCGCCGAAGGGGGCGAACCGTGAAACGGTTCCGGTGTGATAGGAGCCGGGGGGCCAGTTTTGGGCGGCGGTATCCCAGGGATTCGGTAAAGTGTCCTTCAGGCTGAAGGATATACGTTCGTTGGCCCAATCCAGTTTTTTAATCATAACTTCCACCTTCTGGCCGACCGAAAGTATATCCCCTACGTTCTCTGTCCGGTTCCAGGCTATCTCGGAGACGGGCAGCAGGCCTTCCACGCCGCCGATATCGACAAAGGCGCCGAATTTCTGGATGGAAGTAACGGCGCCCTTTATTTTATCACCCTCCTTCAAAGATCCTTTTAATGCCAGTACCGCGGCTTGCCGCTCTTTTTCCAGGATCCCTTTCCGGGAAAGGACTATATTCCGTTCGCCGCACTCTATGATCTCGAAGAGGAGCGGGACGCCGAGGTAATTTTCTTTGTTTTCCTCCCTCCGGACGCCCATCTGCGAAAAAGGGCAGAAAGCGCGCGTTCCGCCGCCGATAGTGATCTCGAACCCGCCTTTCAGTTCTCTGGCTGGCGTTCCTTCCACCGGTATGCCGTTGCGCCAGGCATCCGCCAGTTGGGCGCGCGCGACGGGGCCGGAGCCGATCTTTGTGGTAAAATGCATCTCGCCGTTTTCGGAGAACAGGAAATAAGCGCGGACCGTGTCGCCCTCTTTGGCGGTCAGTTTACCTTCCGCGTCCGCCAATTCTTTCCTGTCCAGGTAGCCTTCGCCCTTGCCGCCGGTTTCCAGGAAAGCCCATTCCTCCGTTATCTTAACGATACGGGCCTCTATTTTCTGGCCCGGCTCCAGCCTTGCCGGTTCCTTGTAAGATTTATCGAACATCTCCGCGAAGTTCTCTTCGTTGCCGGTTTCATTTACCGAGGTATTATCTTTCATATGGTTCCTTATTTAATTATGTTTTTACTAAAATGCGAAAATAGCGCGGGCCGGGATCCGAAACCGGTCAGAGGCCGTCGGCGGGCCGTTCCGTTGTTGTGCCGGGCGACACGCCGTAAGCCGCGTAAATTTTTTCCGGGATTCGCGCCGGCTTGCCGGTCCTGTAATTGATCCAGACCCATCTGGTGAGCCCGCGGCAGACAAGCCTGCCGTCGTCCGCGTTGACTATCTCGTACCTGCGCACCGAGGAGGCTTTTTCAGCCGTTTCTATCCAGGTTTTAATGACCACGGAATCTCCGGGTTTTACCTGCGCTAGATAATCTATCTCATGACGCCGCACCACCCAGCCTTCGCCCGCTTCCAGCATTAACGAACCCGACATGCCGCACGCCTCGGTGTGGCCGGTGGCGGCGTCCATGAACCAGCCTAGATAAACGAGATTGTTGACGTGTCCCAGCCCGTCTATTTCTTCCGGGCTTGGCTTGTGACGTAATTCGAAAAAATTCCTCATAGATAAAAATACTTGGCTTTCGGATTATGCAGCACGAAAGCGGAAACCGACGCTTCGGGGTCCATCATGAAACCCTCGGTCAGTTTTATTTTTACGTCGTCTTCCGGATGCAGCAGGCCGAAGAGTTTTCTCTGGTTGGCCAGGTCCGGGCACGGCGGATAACCGAAAGAATAACGCCGGCCGCGGTATTGGACTTTATGCAAAGGCTTTCCGGCCCGGGGTTCCGCAAACCCCCAATCCTGCCTGATCCGGTAATGCAGGACCTCGGCGAAAGCCTCGGCCAGGCTTAAAGCCAGCGCTTCCACTATATAGGACCGTAGATAATTGCCTTTTTCCCGCTCACGCCGGGCAAACTCGGCCACGCCCTCTCCGCAGGTGGCGGCCAGGAGCGAGATATAATCTTTTTTGTCCCCGTGCCGCGCGAAAAAATCGGAGATGCAAAGCCGTTCGGCGTCATGCTGGCGCGGAAAATCTATCGTTTCCAGGGTTTTGCCGTCCGGACCGTATAAAAGCAGGCTGTCCCCGTCCGCGTCCGCCCTGAAGAACCGGTAAACGCCGCGCGGCTTGATAAGCCCTTCGCGCAGCACATCCGCTTTTATGCCGTCCACTATCTTTTTTGTCTCTTCTGTCTTGGAGCTGTCCGTTTTTTTTAGTTTCAGGAAACGAAGATTAAATAAGTCCTCGTTGATATCGGCTAAAAGTTCGCCCAGATCGTAAGTCCCGAAAAAATGCCGCTCAAAATCTTTAGGCGCGGGAATATCCTCCGGCCGGAAGGCATCTCCGGCTATTATCCCGGGCCGCAGGGCGGGAATTACCGGGGCGGGGGAAGCCGCCCCGGCCTGCCGGATGCGGTCTCCCGTATCCGGTCCATGATCCCGCTCAACTATATAGTTGAGCGCGCTGTTGAGCCCGTCCATGGCGTCCGGCGCGTAAAAAACGGGCCCTTTATATACCGGCGCCATATTGGTCTCCACAAATTTAGCGGTCAAAGCCGCGCCTCCGGCCAGCAGAGGGGCCGATACTCCGGCTTTGGCCAGTTCTCTGGCCGTGATGGTCATCTGCTCTGTGGAGCGGACCAGGAGGCCGGACAGGCCTATGAAATCGGGGTTCTCCTTCAGCGCGGCGGCCACGATAGTTTCCGGGGCCACTTTTACTCCCATATCCAGGACTTCAAAACCGTTGGATTCGAAGATTATGTTCACCAGGTTCTTGCCGATGTCGTGGACGTCGCCTTTAACGGTGGCAAGGAGGAATTTTCCGCGCTTCGGGATATTGCCGGCCTTAAGCGCCGGCCCCAGGGCCGCCACCGCGTCTTTTGTGACCTCGGCGCTTTGCAGGACCTCGGTGACTATCAGATCGCCTTTTGAAAAAAGTTTGCCGATTTCGCCCATGGCCCTGAGGACCGGGCCGTTGATAACGGCCAGCGGCGCCATGCCGGCGGCTAAAAGTTCGTTCACAACGTCACGCGCGCCCGCTTTTGAACCGTCCATGATCATGCGGTACAGCCTGTCCTCGGGAGAAGCTCCCGCCGGCGCGGTGTTCTGGCCGGGCGTTTTCTTTTTTCCCCGGAAGTAACCGGCGAAAGCCGCGGCCGGGTCGGGCACGCGCGCCAGGAGCAGGTCTTCGGCCAGCTTTATTTCATCGGGGGGGATCTGCGAATAACGTTTAAGCTTCTCTATATTCACTATGGCCAGGCCTAGGCCCGCCTTTATGGCGTGATGCAGGAAAACCGCGTTTAATACTTCCCTGCCTTCCGGCGGTAGGCCGAAAGAAACATTGCTCACCCCGAGAACGGTTTTTGAAAGCGGGAATTCGTTTTTCAGCCGGTCCAGGGCTATAAGTGTCTCATTGGCGCTTTTGACGTACTCGCCTCCGACTCCCACAGGGAATACCAGCGCGTCAAAAATGAGATGCTCGTCGCTCAGACCGCATGTTTTAGTGAAAAAGGCGTGGGCGCGCCTGGCTATTTGTAGTTTCCGGTCCGCGGTAAGCGGTATTCCTTTTTCTTTATCCTCATCTATGACTCCTACCACCAGCTTGCCGCCGTAAAGTTTTACCAGCGCGGCCACGGCGCGCGGTTTGTCCTCCCCGAACTCGAAGTTCACCGAGTTCAGTAGGCATTGGCCGGGAGCCAGCTTCAGCGCGGTTTCCATTACCGCCAGTTCGGTGGTGTCGATCATGACTGGAACCCGCACGGAATGAAAAAGTTTTGGCAGGAAAGTTTCAGCGTCTTCCAGTTCGTTCCTCTCGGGGTTGGAAAGACAGACGTCCAGCACGTGCGCCCCGGCGCGGACCTGCGCCTTGGCCATTTCCACGGCTTTGTCCCAGTCGCCGGCCGCCACTATATCCCGGAATTTTTTTGAGCCTATGGAATTATTGCGTTCCCCCGCCATAAGCGGGGGCTCTATCTCGGAATAGAACAAAGCCTCGATGCCGGAAACAGCCCAGACCGGGGCGGCCGGGGTCCAGCCGGGCCGCAAACCTTTAAGGGCGTCGGCCAGGGCTTTTATGTGGCCGGGGCCTGTGCCGCAGCATCCTCCGGCGCAGTTCAACAGCCCGCCCTCGGCATACTTTTTCATCGTTGCCGCAAATTCTTCTGGAGTTTCGTTATATTTTCCATTCTCGTCCGGCAGGCCCGCGTTCGGCATGGCGAAAATCGGGAATCGTGAGACCTTTGAAAGGGTTTCAAGCCGGAGTCCGAGGTCCTTGGGCCCGGTTGAGCAGTTAAAACCGAGGGCGAGCAGGGGGAAATGCTCCAGCGTCACGCAGACGGCTTCGGTGTCCTGGCCGCTCAACATTGCGTTCTTGCGGTCCATGGTAACCGAGACTATCACCGGCAGTCTGCGGCCGGTTTTTAAAAAAAGTTTTGAAACGGCGGCCAGCGCCGCCTTGATATTGGAAATATCGTGCGCGGTCTCTACCAGCAGCAGATCCGCTCCGCCTTCCATTAAGGCGTCCATCTGGGCATAATAAGCGTCTGTGAATTCGTCAAAAGTCACACCGCCGGTGACAAAAAGAGCTTTATTGGTGGGACCGACCGAACCGGCCACGAACCTGGGCTTGTCCGGAGAAGACGTCTCATCGGCGGCCTGCCGGGCCAGTTTCACGGCGGCAAGGTTCAACTCCTTCACCTTATCCTCAAGGCCGTATTCCGCCAGCACAAAGCGGTTGCAGCCGAATGTATTAGTCTCCACCACGTCGGCCCCGGCCTCTAAGTAATCAAGGTGTACCCGCTTTATAACATCCGGCCTGGAGATGGAAAGAAATTCGTTCAGCCCCTCATGTCCCCCGAAGTCGCCGGGTTTAAGACCGAATTTCCCCAAATACGTGCCCATGGCCCCGTCGAAGATGAGGATCTTTTCTTGCAGAAGCTTCTGTAGTTTTTCTTCAGTGCGCATTTTTCCCATCCGGTACTTAAAGTAACGTTTAAGTATATAAAATAATGGTTTAACCAGAAAAACCCGCTCGCCGGCCCGGCGGGCGAATGCTGAAATAACGGGCGGTATTTTCGTAAAGCTGCGGGATAAGGGGATCAGAGGAATAATTCCGAGGCATTGATGGTGGTGGCTTCAGCAAGCTCCTCCGCTCTCACGCCAAGAAATTCCGCTACAGCCAGCCCTATCTCCGGGATAAAGGACGGATCGTTCCTTTTTCCGCGCATCTTCTGCACCGGCAGATAGGGGCAGTCCGTTTCAAGGACTATATTGCGAAGGCCTATTTTCTTCACGGTTTCTCTTAAAGCATCGTTTTTTTTATACGTGAACGTGCCGTTGACCCCCAGAAACATTCCCAGGTCCATGCCGGCCTTTGCGTCCTCCCAGCTCCCGGCGAAACAATGCAAAACGCCGCGCGCCCTTTTTTTATTATTGAGCGTCCATTTTTTTTTCAATTCCAGGGCCAGGTCCAGGTAGGAGTTGTCGGCTTTAGGATCTTTCCCGTTACGCGCGTGGAATACGCAGATCCGGCCTGAAGCGTTAGAGAGCTCCAGTTGGGCCTCCAGCAGTTTTAATTGGGCCTCTTTTTTAGCGTTATCCCAGTAATAATCCAGACCTATCTCTCCGATGCCGGAGCAAATGTCCTTTTTAAGATAATCGGAAAGGGTCTTAAGATTTTCAGGGGTCAGGTCATCCGTATAATGCGGATGAATGCCGAAAGCGGCGGCTATTTCCCCCTTATATTCACCGCACAGCTCCTCGGCCGGCCGCCATTCTTTTGCGCCGCAGGCTATTTCTATTATTTTCCCCACGCCGGTTTTGAAAACCCGGCCGATGACGACCGCGCGGTCGGAATCAAAAGCCTTGTTGTTCAGGTGGGAATGGGTCTCTATATACATAGACTAGGAGCCTGTCCGACATAAGCAATTTCGTCTGCAATTGCCGCTTTTTGCGGGACCCTTTCCGGGGCTTACCCACAGGTGGACACCGCACTGCGGTTTCCCCTACTGCGCCATCGCGCTGCTCAACTTACAGGTTCATTGGAGCCTGCTCGTTTCGCATCGCTTCGGCTCGGCTTCAAAATCGGCAAGCCTATGGCAGTGCCGTATCAGGCGCTATGCGTTTCAGACGGCCAATTTCGTCATGAAAGCCTTATGCCGGACAGGCTCCCAGGGAATAGAAAGCCGGGAATCCGGAGAACAGGGGCTATCCTCTATTATCCGTTTTCCTGTTTCTTCTTACCCGCCGCGTGCCAGGTCAGGTAGGAATGCATGAAGCCGTCCAAATTTCCGTCCATCACGGCGTCTATCTGGGAGGTCTCGAAATCGGTGCGCATATCCTTGACCAGCTGGTAAGGCATGAAGACGTAGGACCTGATCTGATGGCCCCAACCTATATCGCCTTTTGCGTCGTAATGGCGTTCGGCTTCGGAGCGCTTCTTATCCATCTCTATTTCATAGAGCTTGGCCTTGAGCATCTTCATGGCCGTCTCGCGGTTCTGATGCTGGCTGCGCTCTATCTGGCACGCGACCACGATGCCTGTGGGGATATGGGTCAGACGCACGGCGGTTTCCACCTTGTTGACGTTCTGGCCGCCGGCGCCGCCGGAACGGAAGGTGTCCAGTTTTATATCCTTGTCCTCGATCTTTATCTCGATTTCTTCTCCGATGTCGGCCAGCACGTCAATGGAAGCGAAAGAGGTATGGCGCCTTTTATTGGCGTCAAAAGGGGAAATACGCACCAGGCGGTGCACTCCGATCTCGCTCTTAAGATAGCCGTATGCATACTTGCCTTTAACGAAAGCGGTCGCGCTTTTTACGCCCGCTTCCTCTCCCTGTAGAATATCGGTGACGCTGAAAGCGAACCCTTTGTTCTGCGCCCAGCGCGTATACATCCGCAGCAGCATCTGGGCCCAGTCGCAGGCCTCGGTGCCGCCGGCGCCGGAATGAACGCTCAGGATGGCGGACTCCTTGTCCAGAGGATCGGAAAGTTTAAGCTCAAAATCCAGGTCGGACAGTTTTTTTTCAACGGTGTTGAGGCCGGCCATTACCAAGCCCAGTTCTGCGGCGTCATCGGAATCGCGCGCCAGCTCGAAATGCACCCTGAAATCTTCCAGTTCCGTTTTTATATTTTCGATGAGCTCCACGTCTTTCTTAATATCGTTCAACTCTTTAAGGTGGCCCTGGGCCTTCTCCGTGTCGTTCCAGAAATCCGCAGAAGCCGCGTACGCCTCTTTTTTATTGAGTTCCTCGCGCTTTTTTGCAAGGCCATAAAGAGACGTCACCTCTCCCAGGACCTTGTCGAGGTGTTCCAGTTTATTTGCGACATCTTTTAGCTCAAGCGTTTGCGCCATATACCGGTATTTTAGCAATTTAATTATGAAGGGTTCTTTCCGCGCGGCAAATTTAATAGAATTATAACGATATGGGGACCCCTTTAGCGGAAAAAAGGAAACAAATAGATGCGCTCGACGTCCGCCTGGCCGGGCTGCTGGTGGAAAGATTTTCCGTGGTCCGGTCCTTGGCGGGGCTCAAAAATAAAATCCGCGACCCCCGGCGGGAAGCCGCCGTGCTGAAACGCGCGGCGGGGCTGGTAAAGGATAAAACTCTGCGGCCCGCGGTGGCGGCGGTATATCGGGAGCTTGTCAAGCAGAGCCGTCTTCTGCAGTTATGATCATACGCTTTAAGCCGGGAATAAAAGCCGAAGAACTGACCGGTATCCGGCGCAAACTCACGGAACTCCTGCCGGGCTCCGACTTTGTGAGCGGCCGGGGCTTCGTTACGGTAACCGCCTCCGCTCCGGAGCTGCTGAGCGAGCAACTGGCGGCGATTGAGAATCTTCCGGGTATCTATTCCACCGATTTATCCGTCCGGGAAGCCTGTCCAAGGGTGGTAAAAGCCGCGCCGCCGGACCTGGATGCCCTGTTCAAGAAACCCGGACGGGACAATTTTATTTTTATAGCCGGTCCCTGCGCCGTGGAAGACGCCGCTTCCTACCTGGCCGCCGCCAAGAAACTCAAGGCCGCCGGCGCCACCGCTTTGAGAGCCGCGCTCTTTAAACCTCGCACGTCCCCCTACGCTTTTCAGGGAGTGGGGGCGAAAGGCTTCGGCATTATTGAAAAAGCCAGGCGCTCTACCGGGCTGGCGGCGGTGACCGAGGCCACCTCTGAGCTCCAGTTGTCCGCCATAAAAAACGCCTGCGACATAGTGCAGATCGGCGCGCGCAACATGCGCAACTATGAACTTTTGAAAGCCGCCGCCGCGGTCCGTTTGCCGGTCCTGCTCAAGCGCGCTCCCGGCGCCACGCTGAAAGAGTGGCTGCTCTCGGCCGAGTATCTGCTTAAATACGGCAACGGTGAAGTAATTCTTTGCGAACGCGGCGATTCCTTCTCCAAACCGGATAAGCGCGGCCTCAACCTTGAAATACTGCGCGCAGCCCTTAAGACCACGGCCCTGCCGGTCATCGCCGACCCCAGTCACGCAGCTGGAGACCGGTCGCTGGTGCCGGCACAGGCCCTTGCGGCGGTCAAAGCCGGAGCCGATGGCCTAATGATAGAGGCGTCGCTGCGTCCTGAGTCCGCCCTGATGGACGGACGCCAGACCCTGAATATCCGGGCATTCTCCGAACTGGTAAAGCAAATCAAAAAACTGAGAGCGCTGTAGCGGCCGGCATTTCGGTTTATTCAGGCCTTTGTGCCATGAAAAATAAATATATCTGTAATTTTCGGATTGATCTGAAAAATCCGGTTAAATTTTCTCCTTCGCTGAGCTCACGGGCCGCTTCGCCGCGGATTCCAATAAAAATCGGCCTTAACCGCAGGATCCGGATCAAAGCGGGCCTTTTAGGCGGCCCTTTAAACAAGTCCATGTCGCCGCTGCTGTTTAAACTATTTTCCGGCGTCACCGGAGAAGATTATGATTATGCCCTGAAAGAGAACCGCGGCCGGGGGCTTGAGAATCTCCTCAAGTTGATAAAAAAAGAAGGTTGGGCCGGCTTCAACGTGACCTTGCCGCTGAAAGAAAAAATAATTCCGTTCCTGAATTCCCTGACCCCGGAGGCCGGGGCTGTCGGCGCCGTGAACGCGGTCAGGATAAACGGAGAAAAGCTCATCGGCCATAACACCGACGCGCAAGCTTTCCTGTACGCGCTCAGAGGCTCAAAGGCGCCGGTCAAAGGCCGGGTCTGCGCGGTCTGGGGTTCCGGCGGCGCGGCCCGGGCCGCGCTTTGGGCCCTGGCCGTTAAAGGAGCAGGGGAATTGCACATCCATGCCCGTTCATCGGTCCGCGCGCGGAGCCTGTCGCGGCATTTCAAAAAGATATTCCCGGATACCGTTTTCAAGGTGAAGGATTTTGGCGTACTGCCGGACCAGGCGGCCGCTGTATTCGTGAACGCCACGCCCTTGGGTATGTATAAACCGCTCAACAGGGCGCTCAAATTCAACGGACCCGCCGGGGCTCTTTACTGCGACTTCGCCTATGCCAGGGGCCTGACGCCATTCCTTAAGAACAAGCCGGGCGTGAAAATAAACGGGCTGGATCTGCTGGCGCTCCAGGCCGTTAAAACCCTGGAGTTCTGGACCGGTAAACGCTTTACGGTCCGCGAAATCGGCCGCTTGAGAAATATAGTGCTTGTTACGGCACCTACGCAAGTATTGGCCGTTTGAGGCACATAGTGCTTGTTACGGCACCTACGCAAGTATTGTAAAATTGAAAGAGAGGGTGAAATTCGCTGGTTAGTTAATGCCCGCTCGCCGGATCGGCGGACGATTTTTTAAATAAGAGGGGGACACATGCTTAGATATCTTACCGCCGGAGAGGCCCACGGCCCGGCCCTTATCGGTATCATGGACGGCTTCCCTGCCGGTGTTAAAATAGATAAAGCCTACATCGCCAAAAGCCTTGCGCGGCGCAGGAACGTGCCGGGCAGGAGTCAGCGGCAGGCCCAGGAAACCGACTCCTTTTATATCTCCTCAGGACTCTATAAAAATACCACGACCGGCGCCCCCGTGGCGGTAATGCTGAAGAACGTCAGTCAGTTCGCCGTCCTGGACCCTTCGGCGGTTCCGCGGCCCGGCCACGCCGACCTGGCCGGTATGTTGAAGTACGGGGTTTCCGCTTCGGCCGTGATCCGGGAAAGGGCCAGCGCCAGGGAAACGGCGGTGCGCACCGCTCTGGGAGCATTTTGCCTGCGGCTGCTGGAACTTCTGGATATAAAAATATCCAGCCGCGTGATAAAACTAGGCCATCTCAGGAGCGAAGATACCAAGACCATACTGCGCGAGATCGAGCAGGCCGGGAGATCCGGGCATTCGCTGGGTGGAATATTTGAAGTTAAGGTGGAAAATCTGCCCGTGGGCCTGGGATCTCACGCGCAGTGGGACAGACGGCTGCCCTCGCGGCTTGCCGCGCAGCTTATGGGCCTCAACGGAGTGAAAGGCATGGAGTTCGGCTCCGGCTTCGATTTGGCGGCTATGAAAGGAGAAGAAGCCCTGGACCTTTTTAAAAAAGGGAATCCGCTCAAGCGCCTTACCAATCTGGCCGGCGGCATTGAAGGCGGTATGACCAACGGTATGCCGCTGGTGCTGCGGGCGGCCATCAGGCCCGTGCCGGGCCAGCGATCCCCGGTTTGTTCGATAGATTTAAAGACCGGCAAAACCGCCACCGTCGCGCCCGGCCGCTCCGATATAACGGCGGTTTTCGCCGCGGCGGTGATCGCCGAGCATTTAATGGCTTTGGAGTTGGCCAACGCTCTGCTGGAAAAATTCGGAGGCGATTCTCTGAAGGAAATAGAGGCAAGGGCGGTAGCGTGGCGCAAACATACGAATAAATTTCTTCGGGGATGAAAAACATTTATCTAATCGGTTTTATGGGTTCCGGCAAGACTACGGCTGGGCGCGCTTTGGCCAAAAGGTTGGGGCTCCGGTTCGCGGATACGGACCTGCTTGCGCAAAAGCTTACCGGCTTTTCGGCGGCAGACTTTATAAAAAAGAGCGGCCTTAAGGCATGGCGTAAAACCGAAAGATCGGTGTTTAAAACGACAGCCCGCTCCGGAGGGCGCGTTATCGCTCTGGGCGGCGGCATAATGCCGACCAAGGCCTTGAGGCCGGTGTTCAGGAAAAGCGGCATAACGGTCTATCTGAAGTGCGGAGAAACCGGACTTTTTAAAAGGCTGGCAAAAGATCCGACGGGGCGGCCGCTGCTCGGCGGCGGCCCAGGGAAAGCGAAGCTGGCAATAGCGCGCCTGCTGAAAAAACGGAGTCCATATTACGAAAAAGCGGATTTCAAGCTGGATACGCAAGGCCTTACCCCGGCGCAGGCGGCCGCTAAGATAGAGAAAATGGTGAGAGGCTATTATGGCAACCATCCGGATAAATAGAAATTTCCACTCGTTAAGAAATGCGACTCTGGTCTGCGGGCGCGGCCTTGGGCCACTGTCGGAACTCGCGCCCGGACTTTTTACGGACACGGACAGGGTCTGCCTGGTCACGGACCGCAACTGTTTCAGGAACTTCCGCGGCTTCAATAAAATGCTGAGGGGCATCGCGGACAGAACCGTGATTTTTCAGACGCCGGACGGAGGCCGCGCCAAAAATTTCCAATCTCTTGAAGATCTGCTCTCTTTCATGCTGAAAAAAGGTTTTTCGCGCCGCTCTCTGGTTATCGGGGCCGGCGGCGGTTCGGTGACGGACCTGGCCGGCCTGGGCGCGGCGCTTTATATGCGCGGCGTGAACTGGATAAGCGTCCCCACAACTCTGCTTGGGCAGGCGGACGCGGGCATAGGCGGCAAGACCGCCGTGGATGTGGAAGGAGTGAAGAATATAGCCGGAGCTTTTTATCAGCCGGCGCTGACCGTCTGCGACGCCGCTTTTTTGGACACTTTAAAAGAGAAGGAACTGCGGGCTGGGGCGGGCGAACTGATAAAGTACGCGCTGATCGCCCCCGGCAAGCTGGGCCGCGTCATTGCGAATAACCTGCCCGGCGCGCTGGGCCGCCGGAAGAAAGATCTTGCGGCGGTGGTGTCCGCCTGCGCCGCTTTCAAGCTGGACCTTGCAGCCAAAGACGAACGTGACGAAAGCGGACGGCGGGAGATCCTGAACCTCGGCCATACGGCCGGCCACGCTTTTGAAGCCCTTTCCAAAGGGCGTCTGGCGCACGGGGATGCGGTTCTCTGGGGTCTGCGCTACGCGGCCATTCTTTCCTATGAGTTGAATCTTATGGACCGGAAATACGCTAAACTCATAGAAACAATGCTTCTGAGGACGGAGCCGCCGGCGCTCATGTCCGCCTGCCTGGACTTCGCCCGTTTCAGCAGGCTTATCCGTCTTGACAAAAAAGCCGGAACGCACAAGAACCGTTTTTTACTGATAAAGAGACCCGGCAGTATTCAGGCGGTTAATGATGTCGCGGAAAAAACGCTTAAAAAGACGCTGAAAGGATTGAAGAGCAGATGAATATACTTGTCATACATGGTCCCAACCTCAATTTTCTGGGACAAAGGGAACCAGCGGTCTATGGCAGTCTTACGCTTAAGCAGCTCGACGCAAGAATAAAGGAATACGCCGCCGCTAAAAAAGCGAAAGTCCGAGTATTCCAGTCCAATTGCGAAGGCCGCATTATCGACCTTATAGCCGCCAATATGGCCTGGGCCGATTGGCTGATCATTAACCCCGCCGCCTACACTCATTACAGCTACGCTATCCGCGACGCTATAAAGGCCTCCGGCCTGCCGGCCGTGGAGGTGCACCTCTCCGACACCGCCGCGCGCGAGCCTTTTCGCAGGCTTTCCGTCACCAAAACCGTCTGTCTGAAGCAGATAAAGGGCCTGGGCCACAACTCATATCTAAAGGCCGTAGACTTCGCTCTGAAAAATGATAAAAAATAAAATCTATACGCCGCCGCCGGATAAAGCCGTGACGCATCGTGCGATGCTTCTGGCCGCCATAGCCGATGGTTCTACTACTATATCCACCCCGTCCGTTTGCGAGGACACGGTCGCGACCGCCGCCTGCCTGAAGAAGCTGGGCGTGGGAATATCGTTCGAAAAAAACAGGCTGGTGGTGAAGGGCGCCGGACTTCGCGGTTTGAAAAAATACGCGGGCGAGCTTAACGCGGGAGAATCGGGCACAACCATACGCCTGCTGGCCGGGCTGCTGGCCGGACAGGAGTTCGATTCGGTCATAACGGGGGAGTTATCGCTTTTAAGAAGGCCCATGGAGCGTGTCACTCGCCCGCTTGCCGCTATGGGCGCCAGGATAAAGTCCTCCGCGGGACGCCTTCCGCTCAGGATATCTGGTTCTAAACTAAGGGGCACTGATCACCGCCTAGCTATCCCCAGCGCGCAGGTTAAGTCGGCGCTGCTGCTTGCCGGGCTTTACGCGGAAGGCCCCACATCCATCACGGAGCGTTTTCAGACAAGGAACCATACGGAGCGCCTGCTTAAATATCTTGGAGCAAAGATCTCCTCCGGAGGACTGAATCTTTACCTGCGGCCTGGCCGGTTCAAAGCTAAGAATATAAAGGTGCCAGGCGACATCTCGTCGGCCGCGCCTTTTATTGTCGCCGCCTGCTTACTTCCGGATTTTAAGCTTACCATCAAAAATGCCGGTCTGAATCCCGGCCGCACGGGACTTATAAATACCCTTAAGGCCATGGGGGCCGTGATAACCATAAGGCCGGCGGCCTCCACTCCTGAACCGGCAGGCGATATCACGGTTTCAAGCTCGGAGCTCAAGGGGATCAGGATAAGGCCGGACGAGATCCCCGCCATGATAGACGAACTGCCGCTGCTGGCGCTGGCGGCCGCCCGCGCCCGCGGCACCACCGTTATAAGCGGGGCGGGGGAACTGCGGCATAAGGAATCCGACCGGCTTAGAACCACCCTCGCGCTGTTTAAAACCCTGGGCCTGAAGGCCGAAGCGGGTAAGGATAGCCTGGTAATCAAGGGTCCGCAGACTATCCGGGGCGGCAGGCCCGCCGAGACCTTCAACGACCATCGCGTGGCCATGGCGGCCGCGGTCGGCGCCCTGCTGGCCGTGAACCCCGTAAAAATAAAAGGCGCCGGCTGCGTAAAGAAATCCTACCCGGCTTTTTTTGCCGATTTTAAAAAAGTATTCGGTTGAGAACCGGCGCCTTATCGGTTTATGCGTTCAATAAATTATCCGATAAAATTCCACGCGGGCAAAGCGGCCGCGGCTATGGTCCTGGCTTTTTTCCTGATCAGCGCCGCATATGTCCTCTGGCTGCCGGACGTGCGCCCGCTCAAAAAAAACAATCCCATTGCCACTTCCTACATGCGGATCCGCGAGCGCCAGGCCAGGGCCGCCGGTAAAAAACTGGAGCGGAATATGGTCTGGACCGGCTGGGACGATATTTCGGAGAATTTAAAACACGCCGTGTTGGTGGCCGAGGACGATACTTTTTACCGGCACAAAGGTGTGGAGTGGGAAAGCATGGAGCGCGCCCTTAAAACCGATTGGAAAACAAAAAGTTTAGCCAAGGGCGGAAGCACTATAACCCAGCAGGTGGCCAAGAACCTTTACCTGTCCCCCTCGAAGAATCCGCTGCGCAAGATAAAAGAGATCCTTATCGCCCGAAGGCTGGAGAAATATCTGGGTAAGCGGCGCATCTTCGAGATATATTTGAATATCGCCGAATGGGGAAAAGGCCTCTACGGGGCTCAGGCCGCGGCGCAGGCCTACTTCGGCAAGAACGCCTCGGACCTCACCCCCGAAGAGGCCGCGGCCCTGGCGGCGGCCCTGCCCAGCCCCAGGCGCTACAGCCCGGTCAAAGGCACCCGCTTCATGGAAAGGAGAAAAAGCCAGATAGTCGGCAGGATGCGGGCCTCGGGCTATCTGCCGGATGAGGCGGACGACGAAGGTCTTGACGAATCCCTGGAGCTGATAGCCTCCAGCACCGGCACGATCGCCGCCCCGCGCGACCCCGCGGACCCCGTTTTAACCGGCGCCCCGGAAACGGTTACGGTTTCCACCGCCGCCCCCGATAAATAAACGCTAAAAAAAGACCGACCGCGTTCAGCGGCCGGCCTCCTGAAATTACCTAAGCGTCAGCGTATCCTTTGCAACCTACACTGCGGTTCTGGAAGCCGTGGCTACCGCCTCTCCCTCCGGACTCCGCTTGAGCGGCAAGATGCCGGCCATATCCCCGATGATGTTGACAAGCTCCGTATTTGCGGGGATCACCACTTTCGTGTTCCTCTCCAGGGAGTTTTCCACGGTCTGCAGCTTCCTTAACACCTGGGCGTTGCCGGTGAAATATTTATTCGCTGCCTCGTTGACCAGGCGTATCGCTTCCGCTTCGCCCTCCGCCTGGAGGATCCTGGCCTGTTTGACGCCTTCCGCTTTTTTTATTTCAGCCCGCTTCTCTCCGTCCGCGCGGGTTTCTACCGCCGTAGCGAAATCGATCGCGGCATATTTTTCGTTTTCCGCTTTGACCACCTTGTTCATGGTTTCCTGGACGTCTTTTGGGGGGTCTATTTCTTTGAGCTCCGTGCGCACTATGTCTATGCCCCAGCTGGCGGTTTCCTTCAGCAGTATCTTAAGCAGTTCGTCGTTGATCCTGCCGCGTTCGCTGTTGGCGGATTTCAGCGTCAAAGTTCCGATGATATTCCTAAGCGTGGTCCGCGCCAGATTGACTATCTGGTACTGCACGTTGTTCACGTTGTAGATGGAATTCTTAACGCTGTCTTCATCGGGTTTAATCTTGAAATAGACCTGCGCGTCCACCCGCGCGTTCAGATTGTCGTTGGTGATGATCTCCTGCGGCGTAGCGTCCACCATAACCTCCGTAATGTTTTCCACATACATATGGTCAACCACCGGAATTACCCAGTGGAATCCGGGAGGCGCGAAATGATGGTATTTCCCCAGTCTTTCAACTACGCCGCGATGGGTAGGTCTGACGATCCTGATCCCCGACATAAAAACAATCACGCTTATCGCTATAACCGATGGCCACAGCAAATGCAGCATATTTATAGTTCCAGCCGCTTCCATAAACCCTCCGGACTCTTTTCTGATTTAGCTCAACCACAGAGTGAAGCATACCAATAATAACCAAAGGTCCGCAAACAAGGACTGTCCGAATTAAATAACCCACAGCGCCTTTCTTTTATCCGTATTTTAAAGATAAAGCCTGAACTCTTTTACCGGTAAGTATGCGGTTTTGAATATCCTGCCCGGTCCAAGCCAAAGCAACTTGCCCTTGTTGTAAAGCCCAGTTCTTGTAAGCGGCGCTTTTTAAAACAGGAAATTCAGCGCTATCGTGATCATGGACCCTTTGTCGCGATAAGTTTTGTCCAGAGCGTTTGAGTCCGCGGATGTCACGCTTTCCAGCCAAACGTATCGATAGCTCCCATCCAGGGATAGAGTCTTATTCAACATGATCTCAAGGCCGGCTCCGGCGTGCAGACCGAACCTGGACGTGGTATTGTTGAAACCTGCAGGGCCGTCTATCTGGGTATAATACCATCCTACTCCGCCGAGCAGGAAGGGGCTCAAAGCGGCTCCGGGTATAAGATATGCCAGCAAGCTTGCCTGAACAGGATACGTTTTGATGGTTGTGAAACGGCCGTAATCATTACTGCGATAATCAATAGAGCTTTCCAATCCTAAACCGGGGGACAAATGCAGCCGGGCCTGGGCGCCGCCGGACCACTCCCCTTCATCTGCATCTTTCGGAGTGGAATAGGTTAACCGGGGACCAATTGAAAACACATTTTCGCCTACGCCTTTCTCCGCAAATACTGTCGGTTGGAAACCCAACAACAGCGCCGACATTGCGAGACATTCTTTAAACCTCTTGAGGCGACTATTTTTTTTCATTGTATAACTCCTTTTTATCTTTCCGCTTAATTTTCCGAAAACGCCGTTCCCACAAAGCCGAAGGAGAGATAAGTATAGCCCTTAGCCGATCCGGTATCTATTCGGAATTATGCTTGGTCTGCTAGGTAATATTACGGAACGTACTATGGAATATGTTCGGGCTTGGAGGGTGAACGGGGGAGTTTTACCTATTGCCTCTCGTATAATTCCGTATAGCGGTAAAAGACCCGGAAAGGGTAAGGTGTCAATAACGTTTGAAACGGTATTTCACAAGGAGGCGGTATGACAAAAACAGAGAACATGATAGAGGCGGGAATCGGACTGGCGGCCATCGCCGCATTGGGGGCATATTTTTTATACGGCAAGAGTGGCGCGCAGAATCGCGGGAAGGTGGCCGGCTGGATGCTCAAAATGAAGGGGGAAGTTTTAGAAAAAGTGGAAGAGCTCAAAGAGGTAAATAAGGAAGAGTACTACAGAATTGTGGACGAAGCCTCGGCGCGCTACGCGAAGCTGGGAAAAGCAGGCGCGGCTGAAATAAAGCATTTGACGGAGGACCTCAAAAGCGCGTGGAAGCAGCTGTCAAGCACTCCGAACAATCGCGAACCTGTCGGGCACGGGCATAAAGGAAAGTAGCGCGAGAGGAAAGTAAAGAACCGGATGACCGTGGATTAAGCCGTCTGGCCGCTGACAGCTGAAACGGCATTAATGATAGGTTTAACCTGAAAACTTCAGTTGAAGTTTTCCGCCCGCATGGCGGGCGCCCTTCGGGAGGCATACACCTCCTCGGGCACGGCGCGCATAGCGCTTGGCCCTCGGCCCGCTTCGCGGGGAATCCTGCAGAATAATTCTGTCCGCCTGATTTGTCTATGGAAGCCACTTCTAACTGCAGGATTCAGGTTAATACGCGCTGACACAGGTATGGGTGCCGGTGCGGATTTTACCTATGGCCGCGCGTATAATTCCGTATAGCGGCCAAAGCCGTCTAAAGAGTATTGTGTCAAAACAGGCGAAACTCCTGCCGAAGATATATTTGGATGAAAACACTATTGGTTGCAGGATCGCATCCGGGGAAGCCAGCTTAGCAGACTGTTAGGGGAGAACAAAATGAGTAAATTAGTAAAAACAGGGGGCGGACCCAATGAGTCGCTCTACGATAAATATAATGAAAGGCTATCCTCCGCTATCTCCCAGCGTGGAGCGGAAGCGATACGTCACATACAGGATAATCGTGACCTGCTGCTCCGATACCTGGTACTGCGCGTCGCGCAAAGGCGCAGTGATGCCGGCCAGGAAGAGGTTTAAGGTCGGTGCCCCGCAAAGGCGCGCGCTGGTCCAAGGAGGCTTCAATGAAGATACTTGTCAACATTCTGGTCGGTAGTCTGGCGGTGATCGTTACCGCCAAGCTGCTGCCGGGGGTGACTGTGGATAATTTCGGCGCCGCGATTGCTGTCGCGGCTTTTTGGGGTATCGTGAGCGCATTAGTCGCGCCAACGCCGCAATTTTTGCGCCTGTCCGTTAACCTGAAAAATTCAGTTGAATTTTTCCCTTCGCGGAGTTCAGGTGCGCTTCGCGCGGCATACACCCTTGAAAACCTGGCGCGCATTGCGCTTGGTTTTCGACCCGCTGCTGCGGGGAATCCCGCATTTTTTTGTTTACCTGATCTTCCAATGGAAACCAAGTTGAACTGCAGGATTCGGGTTAATTTACCGACTCTGGGGCTGGTAACTTTTGTCATTACGGGTCTGTTGGTGATGCTTGCCGCGGAAGCGGTGCGCGGGTTTCATGTGGCCGGCTTCCGGTGGGCGCTGGCCTTCGCGTTAGTGCTCTCAGCTATCAACGCTTTCTTTCATAGGTCAAGCGCCTTGCGTCTAACGCCATGATTATGGAAACTCCGGTGGTTCCTGTGGTGACCAGGCGGGCGCATCTCATCACCTTTCTGTGCGCGCTCCTTGCTTGCGGCATCGCCGTTTTATGGATGGCGGGCCCGTATCTGCTATCGCTGTTTCTGGGCGGAACGCTGGCTATGCTTGCCTATCCGGCGTATCAACGGTTCAGGCTAAAGAAGTGGGGTCCGCGGCCGGCCGCGACCGCGGTTACCGCTCTATTGGTGCTGTTGATAATAGCGCCGCTGACCGGGTTCTCTATTCTGGCCGTAAAGCAGGGGATAGCCATCGGCCAGGAGATGACCGAGCTTAAAGAGTTCTCTCCGAAGGCAATTACCGTCGCTCTTAGCCGCTGGCAGTTGGTCCGGACGGTGATCGGAGACCCGGGCCAGGTCAACGCGCGCCTCAAGAGCGTGATCCAGGCCGCCGGACAGTTCACCAGCGCGGCCGTCCTGAAGTTGGGCGGCGGCCTTCCGGAATTCCTTCTTCAGCTTATTTTGGCTATGGTCGCCTTCTTTTTCTTCCTTCTCAACGGCGAGCAGTTCGTGGATTGGGTCCTCGGTCTCGGAGTGCTCGATCGGACCGTGCAGGAGAAACTGGTGGAGTCGTTCCGGGACACCACTATCTCAGCCATCCTGGCTGGTCTCGCCGCCGCCGTTTCCCAAGCCGCGCTGATAGTAACGGGGTTTCTGGTCCTTGGTATACCGGGCGCATTTTTGGCCGGAGGACTGACTTTCATATTCGCCTGGATCCCCATGTTGGGAACCGTCCCGGCTTCGTTGGCGGGAATACTTTATCTCTATGTGATACAGGGGTCGTCGTTAAAGATGGCATTAATGGTCGCTTTGGCGCTAGCGGCGGGCGTTATCGATAATCTGGTCCGGCCAATGGTCCTGAAAGGCCGGGCGGATATGCATCCGCTGGTGGGGCTGGTCGCTATTATCAGCGGCCTGCGGATGTTCGGTATTCAGGGCGTACTGATCGGGCCGATACTGGCCGCGATGCTTCTTTCGCTGCTCAGGATCTGGCCGGCTGTACGGGGGCGGTTCGGGATAGGGGCCGCGGCGGGGACGGTAAATGAGACACAAAGCTCCCGAAAACCGACTGGTTCACCGTAGTAGTAGTGGTTTTACAATGGCGAAAACCGCGTATTGTTCCGGTCCTTATGCGCTACTTGATCTTTCTGCTCTGGTTGAATGCCGTACCGTTGGCGGCGGCGCCGCGCGCGGCGCTTCGTCTGCCGTCCGGGCTTATCATCGGCTCGATCAAGATAGAGACGCATAACGTTTTCGAAACGGAACTGCCCTCCGAAAATAAATTGCTTTATCGGGCGGCCAATAGGGTTCACTTTCAGACGCATGATGCCGTTATTATGCGCGAACTGCTCTTCGCGGTGGGCGACCGCTACGACGCTGACCTGGTAGCGGAGACGGAGCGCAACCTCCGCGCCCTGAACTTCATACGCCGCGCAGAGGCCGAGGCGACGGTTAACAGCGGCGGAACGGTGGATATAATCGTGCGCACCTACGATTCCTGGACCCTGGAGATAGTCGCGGGCTACAAGCGAGCCGGCGGTTCCACCAGCGTCAAAGGGGGGCTGGCCGAGAGCAATATCATGGGGCGGGGCAAGGCGGGTTCCGTGGTCTATGGCAGCGAATGGGGCGCAGACTCGATGTCCTTTGGCTACAAAGATCCTCAACTATGGAATTTTAAGCGCTTTCAATATTCGATGGCCGCCCGCACAACTCCGGGCAGCCAGAATTTTTCTCTGGCTTTGAACCGCCCCTTCTATGCCTCTATCGCGCCTTCGGCCGTGGGCGGCAATATCAGTTACGACACATCCTCTGCCGGCGGGGTTTCCAGGCGTGGCGTCACGGGCGGGGTCAACTACGGTGTGGCGCTTAAGCCTTCCAAAGAGCTGACGCGGCGTGTTAAGTTCGGTCTTGTGGCTCAGCGCGCGGATTCCACCGGCCCGGAGTCTAATAAGGAGCGGTCGGTTGGCGTCCAACTGGGCGCGGATTGGGAGAAATTGGACTTCCTGACCGCGCGGCGCATACGGACATTCACTCACGATGAGGAATATAATCTGGGACTCGGGGTTTTCCCCTCTGTGGTATGGTCGCCCGCTTTTCGCGCCCTGGGGATTACCCGGTCGCAGATCAAGCCCGGCATCGAAGTGCGCAAGAATTTTACCTGGGCGAACCAGCTTCTGCTCTTAAAATCAGGTTACAGCTCGCTGTATGCGGGCGGCGGCAACAGCAATCTCCTCGCCTCGGTTGATGCGGTATATTTCTTACGCGGCATCAGATTCCAGACGCTGGCTTTTCATGCCGGTCTGGATCTTGGTTGGCATCTAAACACCGGCACACAGTTGGTCCTTGGCGAGCTCAACGGATTGCGCGGCTACGGCTTGAGCCGGTTTACCGGCAACCGCCGCTTCCTGTTCAATATAGAGGACCGCGTTTATATCTGGGACGATCTTTTACGGTTGATGGATATCGGCATGGTTTTCTTCTACGATTCCGGATATGTGTGGCCGGAGTCCAGCCCGATCAGGCTGGCCGACCTTAAGAACAGCGTGGGCATGGGGCTGCGTCTGGCCCCGTCGCGTTCGTCCAACAATAGTCCCGTACGCATCGATATGGCTTATGCGCTCAGCGGTAATCAAGGCTACTCGCGCTGGTCGCTTTCTATCCTGGGGGGACAGGCTTTCTAGTTTATAGGACTATGCGGTATCTTAGCCGGCCAAAACAATTATGAAAACCATTAAACTGAGAGTGTTTGTCCTATCCGCGCTGGCGCTTGCCGCCCTGGCGGCGTGGTTTATTGCGTTCCGGCATGGCGGCCGCCCGGATGCGAACCCGGTCGCTGCCGTAGTTTCACCGCCCAGGCCCGCAGTTATGATCGTAAAGACAAAGAAGAAGGCCGGCGGAAAGAATGCGTCCCAAAAGGGCACGGGACTTGTGAAGGTGGGCGAGGTGCGCAAACGCCGGGTCTCGAAACTACAGGAGCCGGGCGAAGCGCTGGGTGGTGGAAATGCGGCGCTGGTTGAAGCGGGCGCAAAACAATAGTGACAGAGGCAAGGGAACACGGCGCCAACTCGTTAGCGCAAGTAAACCGCACCGGCGACTTGCGTGCGGCATGTATACAAGGTATAGTTATAGACAAGGGGCATGTGAAAAACAATAATAAACTTAAGTTGTTTACCGTAGTCGGCATCGGCGCTTCCGCCGGTGGGCTCAAGGCGTTCGCGGATCTCCTGGGCGCCCTGCCGCCGGAGCCGGGTATGGCGTTCGTGCTTGTTCCCCATCTGGCCCCCCAATATAAGAGTCATCTGACCGAGATCCTGGCGCGCAACACCAGGCTTCCGGTAAGCGAAGTCAAAAGCGGAGACAGTGTTCTGCCCAACCGGATATATATCATCCCCCCCAACCGCGCGATGCTGATAAAAAAAGGGGTTCTCCACCTTTCGTCCTCCGGACATAAGTCCGATTGGCGCAATCCTATCGACAGCTTTTTTCATTCGTTAGCCGCCGACTACGGTAAGAGGGCTATAGGGGTCCTTTTGTCGGGCGAGGGTTCCGACGGGACCGATGGTCTGCGGGCCATCAAGGCGGGCGGTGGAACGACTTTCGCGCAGGATGGAGAAACAGCGGATCATCTCAGCATGCCCCAATCAGCCGTTGTTTCCGGTTATGTGGATTTCATCCTTTCTCCGGAGGAGATCGGAAAAAGGCTCGGCCCTGCTGGGGATGGCGCAACTCGATATCAAAATGTGAGCGTAAAGAACAAACACGGAGAAGAATCTCTCAATAGTATCCTGGAGCTTCTGCGGACCGCCAAGGGAATAGATTTTGAACTTTACAAACGGAACATGCTGCGTCGGCGCATTCAAAGACGCATGACGCTGGGGAGGGTCCGGGATCCGGAGAAGTACTTCCTTGCGTTGAAAGCGGATCCAGAAGAAGTTGAGCTGCTCTACCGCGACATTCTGCTCTCCGTGACGTCTTTTTTCCGGGAACCGCAATCCTTCAGGGCTTTGAAGAGCGTGATCTATCCGCGCCTCTTAAAAAACAGGTCCCCGCAGGCGCCGATCCGCATCTGGGTCCCAGGCTGCTCCACAGGCGAAGAGGCCTATTCCCATGCCATGAACCTGGTGGAGTTCCTGGGCAAACGTGCGTCCCAGATATCTTTTCAGATCTTCGCGACCGATGTGAACCCAGTCGTCATAGAGACCGCCCGTGCCGGTCTCTACTCTAAGCGGATAACGGCGGAAGTCTCCACCGAGCGGCTCCGGCGCTTCTTCACGGAGACTAAGGACGGATATAGCATCTCTCCGTCCATTCGCGAGCGGTGCACTTTCGCCGTGCAAAACCTGGTGCAGGATCCTCCCTTTACGAACCTGGACCTGATCAGCTGCCGCAATCTTCTGATATACCTGGGGCCGACGCTGCAGGAAAGAGCCATGCAGATATTCCAATACGCCTTGAAGCCCCAGGGCATCCTCATGCTGGGCCGTTCCGAGACCGTCGCAAATTCTTTGGGGCGTTTTTCGCCGCTGGACGTGAAAAGAAAGATCTTTTCCGAGCGGACGTCGGTTTCGAAAGTGCGCCTCAATTTTTCCCAATCCGGCCGGTTTCTGGAGACCGAGCCCGCCTTTAAGGATCCCGGGCAGTGGCAAACCAAACCGGCTCAGGACGCCCCCGATTTGCAAGGGGAACTCGACAACGTTCTGCCGGTTCGTTATATACCTAACGGCGTCATCGTTAACGGCGAGTTGGATATCCTGCGGTTCCTGGGCGACACCTCTTCTTATCTCCGGCCGGCGCCCGGCAAACCGAGCATGAATCTGCGCCGCATGGCTTCAGGAGAACTCCTTTTGGAACTCCGGGTGGCCATTCACGTGGTGAAAAAACAGGCCTGTGCCGTGCGCAAGGAGATCGCGGCTCCTCATCCGGGCGGGCCCTCCAGGCGCGTTCAAATCGAGGTCCTGCCGCTTAAAGCCTCCAGTCTGCATAAGGAATATTTTCTCATCCTATTTGAGGGAATTGACAGTGTGGAACCAGGAAAGCGGCGGGGAAAGGAACATCACCGCGTCATTGAGCTTAAAGAGGACCTGACAGTCTCAGGCGGGAATCTTACAACCATCATAGAAGAACAGGAGTCGACTAACGCTAGGCTTAAAGCCGCTAGTGAGGCGCTTCTTTCCAGCAACGAAGAGCTTCAAAGCATCAATGAAGAGTTTGAGACCGCCAAGGAAGAGCTTCAGTCCACCAATGAGGAGTTGATCACATCGGCCGAGGATGCCGGACAGGCTAACCAGATCTTAAACCGCGCCAATAACGATCTCTCCAATCTTCTGGCCAATATAGACATCCCGGTCGTTCTGTTGGATTCCGATCTGAAGGTCCGCCGCTTTACGCCGCCGGCGGAGAAGGTTCTGGACCTATCAGTAAACAAGATCGGACAGTTTATAGCGGATATCAGGCTCCCGCTGTGCCTTCCCAAATTAAAACAAGTGCTCCTGGAAGTGATCAAGACCGGCCATGTTCAGGCGCTGGAAGTTAAGAATACGCAAGGCCGCTGGTATTATCTCATTCTCCGGCCGTACCGGACCGACAAAAGCAAGACCGAAAAAAGTAGGACCGAGGGCGCCGTGATGGCGCTTATCGATATCCACGACCGGAAGCTGTCGGAAAAAACCGTGCTGCGGCTTGCCACTTTGGTGCTGGATTCCAACGACGCCGTCATTATCTGCGATCTCAAAGACCGGATTATCGCCTGGAACAAAGGCGCGCAAAAGATGTACGGCTACACCGAAGCGGAAGCCCTGATGATGAGCATTAAGCGTCTTATGCCGGAAAATAAGATTATAAGAGCTAGGGAACTGGTGCGGGTGGCGGCGGCTCAGGGTAAGAAAGCGGCGCCCATAGAGATTCAGCGGCGCACGAAGGGCGGCCGGACTCTGGACGTGCTTCTGACGGTTACGGTGCTGCGCGATGACAAGGACCAGGCTGTGGAGGTTGCCACCACCGAACGGGACATCACGGAGCAAAAGCGGGCCGACCGCGAGCTCCGCAGGCTGCATGCGCGCGTGATCTCATCCCAGGAAACGGAACGCAAGCGTCTTGCCCGTGAGCTCCATGACGGTGTCGGTCAGATACTTTCAGGCGCCAAATTCAGGTTGGAATCATTGCCTGGGGAAATTTCTCTGGGCGAGAGCGCCGCGGCGAAGATCCTTAAAGTGGGCGAGGTCTTGAATCACGCCATCGCGGAGATCCGCCGTGTCTCGCAGAATCTTATGCCTTCGGAGCTCGGGGACCTGGGCCTTGAGCCGGCTCTGCGCACGCTTTGCCGCGAATTCAAAGAGCGCGCGGGGATCCAGGTGACGCTGCGTACCAAGCAGGTTCCCGCGGATGTCACGCCCGAACTGGCGCTGGCTTTGTTCCGTATCGCACAGGAGGCGCTCAATAATATCGGAAAACATTCCAAGGCCGCTATGGTTACGGTAGATCTCTCCCGAAAAGGGAGTGGAATTGTATTAAATGTGAACGATAATGGGATAGGCTTTACTCCCGGCGCCAATAGGCCTTTGTCCGGGCGGGGCATCGGCCTTGGGAACATGCGTGCGCGGGCGGAATCGGTTGGAGGCTCTATTGAGCTTCATTCGAAGCCCGGGGCCGGGACCAGGCTCAGCGTTCGCGCTCCCCTGGTGGGCTTGGGAGGAGATATCATATGAAAAAGAAGAGTCAACCCAAGATAAAGGTATTCCTGGTGGATGATCATCCCGTAGTACGCGACGGGGTCCGTTCCTATCTTACCAACCAGGGCTCGGTTTTGGTTGTGGGGGAAGCTTCCGATGCCCAAGAGGCCCTTCGCAAGGTTAAGAAGCTGGCACCTGATGTTATTGTGCTGGACGTAAACCTGCCTTCCCTGGACGGCGGCGAACTCGCCCGACGGATGCGCCAGACGATTCCCGCCGCCAAGCTTATAGCTTTTAGCGTCCATGCCGGCCAGGAATACGTGGTCCGGATGGCCCGGTGCGGCGCGCATGGCTATGTAATGAAGGATGCGCCTACAGCCAAACTCGTGGAGGCCATCCGGCACGTTCACCAGGGCGGTCTCTATTTCCCTCCCGCCATGTCCGACGCCATCTTGGCCCCCGGGTCCAAGCCTTCCCCCGATGGGACAAAAGAAATAGTATTGACCGCGCGCGAGCGGGAGGTGATCATCCTTCTCGCCGAAGGCCTGGCCAACAAAGAGGTCGCGCGAAAACTGGGCATCAGCGTACGGACCGCCGAGACGCATCGCGAGCACCTCTCGCATAAACTCAATATTTTGACCATCGCCGGCCTTACCAAGTACGCTATCCAGCACGGACTAACGTCGTTGGGCCCGCCCGCTCCGCCTAAGCCTTAACCCGGAAAATTTGTTTGCCGGTACTCGCGTAAGATTACGCATTGATATGGTTCATAGAGTGTGTCATACTATATGCGGACCGGGGTGTCCGTCGGGTCCTAATTTTGGCGATAAAGGTCTCATATTTACCTGCGCGCTGAATTACTGTCTTTAGAAATGCGGGACAATGATGTGACAGGCGAAAAAGAAAAAAAGATCAGAGTTTTTCTGATAGACGACCATCCGATCGTGCGCGAAGGGGTGCGTTCATATCTAGCCAGCCGCTCTATAGCGGTGGTGGGTGAAGCTTCCGATGCCCCGGAGGCCCTTCGCAAAGTCAGGAGCCTGGCGCCCGATGTCATTGTATTGGATGTGAACCTGCCTTCCATGGCCGGCTGGGAACTGGCCCGTCTTCTGCGCCGGCTCGTCCCCAAGTCAAGAATATTAGCATTCAGTATCAATTCCAGCGAGGAATACGTGGTCAGGATGGCCCGGTGCGGCGTGCGGGGGTATGTGACTAAAGATCAGCCGACGTCGGAACTATTTGAGGCTATCAAACATGTGGCCCGGGGCGGTTTGCACTTCCCCGACGGCATGACCGATGCTCTTTTGGCCCCCGCCTCAAAGTCTTCACCAAGCCGGCCGGGCAGCGCCGTGCTGACGGGCCGGGAAAGGGAGGTGGTTGCTTTGCTCGCCGAAGGGCTATCCAACAAAGATGTCGCGGCCAAGCTCGGTATCAGTGTCCGGACCGCGGAGACGCACCGGCAGCATTTATCGCATAAACTCAATATCCATACAATTGCCGGTCTGACCAAGTACATTATCCGGCATAGATTGTCTTCCCTAAAGTAATCCGCTAAGCGCTAACCCAAAAAAATTTTCTTCATATATCTTTTTCTTCAACCGTCCAATATTTGCGCAGGCGCTGTATCAAGCCTATGGCGGAGCCGTAACCGACCTGTGGGCGTACGGCATCAAGATCAAAGCGCCCAGCGCTATGCGCTTCGGGCGGTTTGGGTTATGTTTTTTAGATGTGCGAAAAATCGGTATGCAATTTCCGGCTAATATCTCTCCGTAATATCCCCGTCCGGCTAACGTATAATTCCGCATTGGCAAAGCCCGTGGTCCTTGGTATGCTCTCTATGCGGCCATATTGCGGGAGAATTATTTATGAATGCATACAAAGAACTTACTTTTTTAATAATTCTGGCGGCCGGTCTTTTACCGGCCTGCCGCGTCCTGGCGCAAACCGATGCCGGAGATGGCCAGGTGGGGCCGCGGCAAGGTTTCTCGGTTGGAGGCCGCGGCGCGTATTATCGTCCCGAGGGCACAGACCACGGCGACTTTTCGGAAGGAGCTCAGGCGCGTTTTCATTTTACGCCCTCCTGGGCTGTGGAAGGTTCGGTGGATTTGCGCCAGAATAGGTTTGGTGAAGCGAAGGTGGATATGATCCCGCTCCAACTTTCACTCATGGTCTATCTGATGCCGCCAGGCTACAGGTTCGTCCCTTACGTTTTGGCCGGAGGCGGCTGGTATTACACTCATGTCTATGCGCCGGTCAACCATTCCGAGTTCCGCTTTGGCCCTCATATGGGAGCGGGGGCGGATTTCTTCCTGGATAGATCCTGGTCTATTGATAGCTCGTATCGCTATCTGTGGACCGAGGATATACATTCTCAGGACGTAGAGCATCCGTTAGGCCGTAATTTCAGGGACAAAGGTTTTATGATCACCGTCGCGCTGAATTACTATTTTTAGAAATGCGGGAACAACGCCTGTGACAGACATCAAACAGAACAAGATCAGGGTCTTCCTGGTGGACGACCATCAGTGTGTGCGGGAAGGGATGCGTTCCTTTCTTACCAGCCGCTTTATCGCGGTGGTGGGGGAAGCTTCCGATTCCCCGGAGGCTATTCGCAAAGTCAGGAAACTTTCGCCGGATGTGATCGTGTTGGATGTAAACCTGCCTTCCATGGACGGCTGGGACCTGGCCAGCCACCTTAGCCGGCTAGTCCCTAAGTCCAGGATTCTCGCCTATAGCATACATTCCAGCGAGGAATATGTGGTCCGGATGGCCCGGTGCGGCGCGCGCGGGTACGTGACGAAAGATCAGCCGCCGGCTGAACTGCTTGCGGCTATCAAGGATGTGGCCCGGGGTGGTCTGCATTTTTCCACCGGCATAACCGACGCTATTTTGGCCGCAATGCCTAAGCCTTCCAATAATCGGGCGCGCAACGCCGCGCTGACCGGGCGGGAGCTTGATGTTCTCGCTTTACTCGCCGAGGGGCTATCCAACAAAGGCGTCGCCGCCCAACTCGGCATCGGAGTTCGAACGGCGGAGACGCACCGGGAACATTTATCGCATAAGCTCGGTATCTGTACGGTCGCGGGCCTCACCAAGTACGCTATCCAGCACGGTTTGACTTCCCTAAAATAATACATAAACCCAGGCGCCCAGTCCTCTTGGCGTCCGTAGCCGGGTTCAATCCGGCCTTCCGTAATAATACCTAGCCGCCCAAGCATAACTCCGAATAGATACATGGTCGGCGATGGGCTATACTTATTTCAACCCGTATCCGGAGAGGACATGGGTTGAAAAAGTAAAAGGAGAATGTACACATGAAAGTAATAATTTCGGTATCTCTAATGGCGGCGGTGGTGGGGCTCCTGGCTTTAAGCGCGCCCGCGCTTGAGGCGACAAGGGACAGCCGCATTATATCATCCGCCAGGGAGTCGTATGTTTTTGAGGTTTACCTTCAGGGTGATGATATCAGAATAGAGTCCAGGGACGGTAAGGTAACCCTGACGGGAATAGTGGCCGAAGATTTTCATAAATCATTGGCTGAAATTACCATAACGGATATTCCCGGTGTCCGGGGGATGGACAACAGGCTGGAAGTGAAAGGGTCTGCCCCTACCGCGAACTCGGATGCGTGGTTCCGCGGTAAAGTAAAGAACGCGCTCTTGTTCCATCGGAGCGTAAGCGCCGCCACAACGGAGGTTGATGTCAAAGACGGCATCGTAACCTTGCGCGGCGCCGCGGTAAACCAGGCGCAAAAGGAGCTGACTGCCGAATACGCAAGGGATGTCGAAGGGGTCAAAGAGATCCGAAATGAGATGACCGTGCTTACAGCCTTGGAAAAGACGCCCCGGACAACGAAGGAAAAAATTGATGACGTTTCCGTCGCCGCCCTGGTCCGGATGGCGCTGCTGCTGCATTATTCCACCAGCGGCCTTTACACAACGGTGGCGACAAGGCGCGGGGTGGTCACGGTGGAAGGCCGGGCTAAAACCGCGGCCGAAAAGGACCTGGTGACTAAAGTCGTCAAAGACGTGAACGGTGTTAAGAAAGTGAAAAACTTGATGACCATAGACTGACGATCCGCTCAAAATACTTCCGGGCGGAGATTTTCGGCGGACTGCCGGCAGAAAATAAAAAAAGGAAAAAATATTATGAAAACAATATCGCAAATAGCGATAGCGGCGGCTATCCTGGCGTTCAGCGCGCCCGTATCCGCCTCGAAAACAGATAGTCCCATAGAATCATCCGCCAGGCAGTCGTATGTGTTCCAGGTTTACCTGAAGGGTGATGATATTAAAATAGAATCCAATGACGGCGAGGTCATTTTGACTGGGGTAGTCGCCAAAAGCTTTCACCAATCATTGGCCCAGGAGACTGTGGTCGGACTCCCCGGCGTCAGGAGTGTGATTAACAGACTGCAGGTAAAAGAAGCGCCGCCTGCCGCGAACTCGGATGCGTGGCTTCTTGACAGGGTTAGGACAACGCTCTTATTCCACCGGAGCATGAGCGCCGGCATAATCGAGGTTAAAGTCAAAGACGGCTTGGTCACCCTGCGCGGCCGGGCCATAAATCAGGCGCAAAAGGAATTGGCAACCGGATACGTCAACGATGTTGAAGGGGTGAAAGACGTAAAAAATGAGATCGCAGTGCCGATGGGCTCAAAAAAGCCATCTCGGATAACGTATGCCAAGATCGATGACGCCTCCATTACCGCCCAGGTCAGAATGATGTTGCGCTACCACGGTTCAACCAGCGCCCTGACCACCTCGGTCAGTACTAATAATGGCGTGGTAACATTAGGCGGCAAGGCCGGGAATACCGCCGAAAAGGCCTTGGTGAGCAAGTTGGTGGGCGATGTTTACGGCGTGAAGAACGTCGCGAATCTGATGACTATCGACTAGTTAAGTTCCAAGGGGCGGCATAAGCTCCGCCGCCGGACAAATTTGTTAGCCGATAAGGTGTAATAAGGCATCCGAAAGGAGGATTGTATGTTGTGGACGATCGCGGGAATACTGATAATTTTTTGGGTACTGGGATTGGTGAGCAGCTATACGATGGGCGGGTTTATTCATATTTTGCTTGTTATCGCAATTATTGCGGTGTTGATCAGGGTTATTCGAGGAAGGAAAATATTGCAGTGACTCTGATCATTCTCGTAGAAGATCCGGCATTCGGATCTTTTGACCTGGTGTGTAATAGTTCTGGAAATAGGTCATTGTATGATCAGGCCTGTAAAAATTGCGGTGCGCTATGAAAAGAGGAATATCATTATCCGCTTCATATTACTGCTTGTGATGATTTCCGTTTTCGCGGCTTGTTCAACTACGCTCGGGCATAAACATTCCGCCGAATACGCCGGACGTATCCGTTACTGATCCTTAACCTGAAAAATTCAGTTGAATTTTTCCCTTCGCGGAGCTCAGGTGCGCTTCGCGCGGCATACACCCTCGAAAACCTGGCGCGCATTGCGCTTGGTTTTCGACCCGCTGCTGCGGGGAATCCTG